>Ga0187780_10000682_pt1 | contig 25094 bp, 22 predicted proteins | sample 1015_Q2_SP10_20__FD_132429 | JGI IMG/M metagenome (GOLD analysis project Ga0187780, IMG submission 132429) | Tropical peat soil microbial communities from peatlands in Department of Meta, Colombia - 1015_Q2_SP10_20_MG | ecosystem: Environmental > Terrestrial > Soil > Wetlands > Peat | place... | reverse complement strand
TCGGAGACACAGGCCCACATCTTCGAACCGTTTTTCACGACCAAAGAAAAAGGCAAAGGGACCGGTCTGGGGCTGGCCACGGTTTATGGCATTGTAAAACAAAGTGGGGGCTTCATCTGGGTTTACAGCGAGCTGGGCAAAGGCACTTCCTTCAAAATTTATCTGCCGCGCGTAGATCAGACAGAAGAGCACACGGGGGCGCCTCGCGCATCCGGTGAGTTGCCCATGGGCACGGAAACCGTCCTCCTCGCGGAAGATGAGCAGGACGTTCGTGAGATTGCTAAAGAGTTTTTGGAGTCCGGTGGGTATCGCGTGATTGAAGCAAAAGACGGCGCCGAGGCCATCCAGGTGGCCGCGCAGAATAACGGCAACATCCACCTTCTCGTAACCGACATGGTCATGCCGGGGATGACCGGCCAGGAGCTGGCGGAGCGCATGGAATCGGAATATCCGGGGCTTTGCGTCATCTTCATGTCCGGCTACAGCGAGCACGCCGCCACGGAAATGGCCAACGCAGATCCTTCGGTGCGCCTCCTCACAAAGCCCTTCAGCCGCGCCGCCATTTTGCGCGCGGTGCGCGAGGCCATCCAGGGCCACGCCAAGGCATAACCTCCAGCATTCGCCTTTTCGCTAACTCAAGTTGGGGTGCTTCTTGTGCCAGTCTGTGAATTGCTGGAAGGTCCGTCCTGCCTGCAAGACCGCCACGTCGTCTCCCGCGCGCGCGATGAATTGCAGTCCCACGGGGAGTTTCTTCTCCGTGAAACCGCACGGTACAGAGAGTGCCGGCAAGCCACACAGATTTCCAATCGCGCCCAGGGGATCGGGGAAGGAAAGATCGGTAACGAGATTTGCCGTGAGACGAGTCGCCGTAACCGGCTGAGTGGCGGTGGCCAGAATGTCATAGGAATCGAACAGCTCCGCCATCTTTGCCTGGAGAATTTCCCGCACTCGTAGGGCGTGGTTGTAATCTGCACCGGAAACGGTGAGATTCAGATACCCGCCGATGCGGCTGAGCGGATCCGCCAATTCATTCACTTTTCCCGATCGGATCAGGAATGAAAACGCAGAGCCGGCTTCGCAGTTCAGGATGACGTTTCCCGCGTCCTCCCACGGCCCCACCGGAAGAGCGGCATGTCTAACGGACGGGACGTGCCGCGACAGTACTTTGTGCGCCCCCTCAATGATCTTTTCAACGCCGGGCTCATATTCCTTCCAGGCATTGGTAAGCCATCCGATGCGAAGCGCTCTGGTCTTCAATTCGCTCCCAGGCGAAAAAGTAAAGGCAGCCCTGTCGACGGGCAAGGTACTGTGGTCGAGCGGGTCATGCCCGGCAATGGCTGCGAAAATTCGTGAGCAATCTTCCGCGCTGCGTGCCAGCGGTCCGATTTTGTCCATCGAATAGGCGAGCGCCATGGCGCCGTGACGGCTGACGCGCCCATAGGTTGGCCGGAACCCGCTTACGCCACAAAATGCTGCAGGGCATACAATCGAGCCCCAGGTTTCCGTGCCAATGGCGAACCCGGCCAAACCTGCGCTGACGATTGCCGCCGATCCTGAGGACGATCCGCAGGTCCAGCAATTCGTATCCCACGGGTTATGCGTTTCTCCCTGCAAAGAAGCGGAAGCGAACATGTAGCCGAGCCCGCCGGCCAATTCGATCATGGCTGCTTTCCCAAGCAAGATGGCGCCAACATTGTTCAGGTGCTCGATGACTGTCGCGTTGTAATCGAACACTTGATCGGCGAATGGTTTTGCACCCCACGTCGTCGGAATCCCGCGCACGGCCAAAAGGTCCTTGGCGGCATAGGGGATTCCGTGAAGCGGTCCACGATAATGTCCTCGCCTGATTTCTTTCTCCGCAGCCTGAGCTTGTTCCAGCGCGACGGACGGCATCAAGCGCGCGTATGCGTTCAGCTTCGGGCCCAATTTTGCGCTGCGGTCGAGATACGCTTCGGTCAGTGCGACAGGGGAGAGTTGCTTGGACTCGATCTGCTTGGCTAGTTCGCTGACGGACGCGAAGAGCACCGATTCCTTGAGCATTCGCGGCTCCGTCAGGATTTCTTTCCGCCGGCTTCTGCGGCTGCCTGCGGCTTCTTTTCACGTTCGACGAGCGGTTTCAGGTACAAGGCGGGCGAGTCTCCATTCTGCAGGGGAAAGCTTCGGATGCGCTCCAACATGGGCTGCAATTCATTGCACATTTTCTTAACGTTTGTTTTTTGGGTTTCATCCAGCCTGTCGCCGTGTAACGTCAAAACCTGCTGGTAGCGCGCCTCGGCCTCTGCCTGGCCGGCCGCAGAGAGTTTCGGTCCTGCTTGCCCATCCTGCGCCGGTCTCGCAAGGGTGACCTTGGGAAGAATCGCTTCCGCCGATACCAACGAAGCGGTTGCGGAAAGCATTGCGGCGCGTTGCGCGAACTCCCTCCTGGAAAATAGCGCTCCATCTTTCTTTTTCATGGGATGTTCCCCCGGGGTTAAGACCCTCGACAGGGCATGCAACCGAGGCTATCCAATTCGTTGTGGGGCGTCAACTGGACCTATGGCCATCCCAAATCGTCCAGCTAACCATGGACTTGACTTACTCCACTTGTGTCAGCGTCTTGACGTGCAGTTCCAACGCCTGATTGTATTGCCGCTCGATTTGCAACTCGGTCTGCAGCTTTTTGACCAGCAGTTCGAGTCGCGAAATCTCCACTCGCAGCTTCTGGATTTCCTGGGGTGTCGCTGCCGCGCGCGGCCCAGTCGGCGCGGCCGGCACTGCGGGTGCCGGATGTTGCGTGAATGGCGCATTCTGCGTCATGAACGCATCGGCGAGCGCGCGGGGCCAGGGTGAATCCGTTGGCTTTGCTTCTCCGAGTGGAGGAGCGGGGATCGGGCCTGGAACGGGAGGCGCCGGAGAAAGCGGGCCAACTCGCCCCGGTGCCTGCGCCGGCGCAAACAGCGAGTCCAGCGAAGTTGTGGAAGCCGCGTGTTCCGCAGCTCCGTGTGCCGCCGTATGAGAGGCATTCAACAAATTCCGGACGCGCCCGATCAATTCTTGCGGCTGAAACGGCTTGCGCACCAGTTCATCTGCCTGAACCGCGACAGCCCGGTCGGCAACGGACTTGTTCACCACGCCCGACATCAAAATGACCGGCGTCTTGCCGAATTGCGGATTTTGCTTGATCTGGCTGCACACGGAGTAGCCGTCCTGATCCGGCATGATCACGTCGGTTATGACCACGTCAGGCGGATGTTGTTCAAATCCCGCGAGTGCGCTGGCGGCGTCTGCGCACGTAATGACGTTGATGTTCTCGCGGCGGAAGGCGATCTTGATCACTTCGCGCATGGTGGCGCTGTCGTCGATGAAGTAGACCGTCGGCGTGTGTTTGGTTTCCGTGGTGCCGAGCGGCGGCATGGCGATGGTCTCGCTCATTGAGCCTCCTTGTCCGCTAGCTGGTCGTCAAGCAAAGACTGATCGTCCTTCGAAGTCTGTGCAGCCTCGTCAAACTCCCGCATGGCGTCAAGCATCAAATCGGTGGCCGAGCGCAAGACCGTGCGCTGGGCCGTGCTCACCCCATAAACGAACTTGTAAACTCCTGAACCGCACCGCACGCAGCTTTTCAATATGTCCAGCACCGCTTCATCGCCGAACAGCGAGCCGCATTCCGCGTGCACGATTTCACCGGCGTCGAAAAAGAGCACGGCGTCGGTTTCCCCCGCGTTGATGGTCAGCGCGCCAGTTTGATGAGCGTGGCCCAGCATCTGCATGACGCCGGTCAGGTCATGGTGGGTCAAGTTGCCGCTCAAGCTGGTATCCGATTGTCCCAGCATCTGGGTTGGCTGAAATCCTTCAACTTTACTTATGAGGATGTTTTTGACGTGGCCCGCGATAGTTGCGGCTGGCAAGTGGCGATCGACATAGTCGTCGCATCCCGCCTGAAACGCTTCCATCAAGGCCCTTTGGCTTCCGTCGCCTGTGGCGATGATGGGAAGGTTAGCATTTTTCGGGTCGGCGTGGATAATCTGGGCAATCTCGTGTGCGCCCATTTCTCTCATATTAGTGGCGCACACGATTGCTGCCGGGGTGCCGTATTCGAGAGCGGTCAGCGCGAACGCGGCTTGCGTCGTCGTAGTCACGTCAAACCCTTCGCGCTTCAACGCATCGCCCAAGCGCTTGGCAAACAGCACATTGCTGTCAATCAAGAGGATTCGCGCGGGTTTGCCGGGGATCATCATGCGTGGACCTCCGGCAAAGAAGCTTGCAAACGGTCAGATGGAGTGTCCGGTCCCGGCGTCAAGGCCTTCAAATTCAGTACTTCAATCACTTCACCGCCGTGAGACAGCCATGCCGCCACGTGTGCCGAGTCCGATTCTCCCGCGGGCGTCAAGTCCGCCTGAATCAGCTCACATTCCCCGGTAACGGGCAACGCGACCCAGTCGAACGGCTTTTCCACACGCCGCGTGGCAATCAGGTAAAAACGTCTTTGCGTCAGCTTTTTCCCTGTCAGTTTCTCGGCGATGTCGCAGACCGGAACCACGCGCCCCCTGCGCAGGATGACCCCGTCAATCTCCGGCGTACGGTGCGCAAAGCGAAACATCCTGCTGGGCGCGGCAAGCTCCCCTACTTGTTCCGCAGCCAGAGCAAACCGGCGCTCGCCCAAGCGCAGGAGCACGCAAGACCGGGTATCGGGTTGTTCCGCCCAACTCATACGTTCAGCCCGTTCTCAGGCGCCCCCGTTACTTCTGGCAGCGCCTGTGAACCTGTGACTGCATCCAGATAAGAGATCTCCTCGGCCGTCAGAAAGGCCCCCGGATTCACGACCGGGATGACATTTTGATCCAGCACCGTCACACCGCGGTACCACTCACGCTCTTCGTGACAAAACGCCCCCGGCAAGGCTTGCAGCCGGGTCATGCTGGTCATTCTTTCGATGCCGTCAACCAGCAGCGCCACGCGCGATTTTCTCAGCATGAAGATGAGTGCCGCAGGTGTGGGCCGAAGGCCAAAATGCACAGCGGCGCTCACGACGTACTGATTCCGGTCGCCTCTGCGAATCGCATGCCGGACCTTGGCGAGGCTCGCTTCGTTGATTTCCACGGCCGCGCCTGCAAGACTGTCCACGCTCCGCACTTCCTGCACTGAAGCCGAAGAAACCGCGAAGATTTGCGTGCTGGCGCGGAAGAGAATGATTTGTTCCGCACGTAGAGAGTGCGATTTGTTTGGCGTCGCCGGCCGCATTACCGGGCTCCTACTGGAGTCATCCGGCACAACCCCAATACACGCTTTTCAATGGCTGGGTAGACATCATCAATGCCAAGCACCTGATCAACCACGCCGGCCTTGATGACTTCGGCAGGCATCCCGAAAATCACCGAAGTCGCTTCATCCTGCGCAAGCACGAGACCGCCTGCTTCTTTGATTGCGCGGGCACCCCGCGCCCCGTCGCATCCCATGCCGGTGAGGACCACTCCAATGCTCATCGGGCCGGCGTACGCCGCCACGGATTCCATAGTCACGTCAATGTTCGGCAAGTAACCTTCAATTCGGCCTGTCGTAGCGTCAAGCTGGATCCGCCCAGTCGGCGTGATCCGAAGATGCTGCCCACCCGGGCAAATGTAAAAGGTGCCGGGCTGCACCGGTTCGTTCGCCTCCGCTTCCTTGACGCGGATGCCCGTGAATTCCGCTAACTGGATCGCATACTGGCTTGTGAACGATGCGGGCATGTGCTGCACAAGAAAAACGGCCGCGGGGAAGTCGCGTGTGAATCCCGGGGCCATGCGCATCACTGTGGCCGGGCCCCCCGTCGAGGCGGCCAGCACCACAACAGGGAAGCGCAGGTCCGAAGCTGCGATTGCGGCCGGAGCAGCGGTTTTCATTGGGGCTGCTCCGGCAGTGCCCTTCGGCGGGGCCTGCACCATGCTCGCAAGCCGCGAAGCGGTACGCACAACGCGCACCTTGGCGGCCACGCGCACTTTTCGCAACAACTCATCCTTCACAGTCTGCATGTCCAGATCTACGCCGCCGCCGGGCTTGGCCACAAAGTCAATCGCGCCGAGTTCCAGCGCTTTCAACGTGCTCGCTGCGCCCTCCTTGCTCTCCGAACTCACAACCACGATCGGCCGAGGGCTGTTGGTCATGATGTGCGCGGTTGCCTGGAGCCCGTCCAAATGCGGCATGTTCAGGTCCATGGTGATCACGTCAGGTTTTAGCGAATCGGAAAGCGAAATGGCTTCGCGTCCGTCCTTGGCATGCCCTACGACCTGTAGCGTCTCGTCTGCATTAAAAATCGATTCCAACACTTTGCGCATGAACGCAGAGTCATCTACGACGAGCACCCGAAACTTCTTTTGACTAGCGCTCACCATGATCCGTTTATCCGACCGGCACGACTGGGCGTGCCGCCTCCGCTCCAATAAGTTGCTCGACGGCTGCCAGGAGCTGATCCTCTTGCACCGGCTTCGTGAGGAACGCCGAAGCGCCTTCCTTCAAGGCTCGATCGCGATGCTTTGCGCCCGCGCGCGACGTCACAACCATCACAGGTATGCGCTTGGTCGAGGGGCTCTGCCGCAACTGTGCCATCAATTCGTAACCGGTCATTCGCGGCATCTCGAGGTCCGTGATCACCAGGTGGCAGCCGTGCTGCGCGATAAGTTCGGCGGCTTCCAGGCCGTCGGCAGCCAGCTTGATCCGGTAGCCGTTCTTTTCCAGCATGCGCCCGACGAACTTGCGGACGCTGATCGAGTCGTCGGCAACCACAATCACGCGCTCTTGCTCAACGCGGTCGATCGCGTCGGTGGGAATCGTGCCGCGTGCGACCGCGGCCGAGCCTGGCGCAAAGATGCGGGCCGTGCTCGCGCTCGCTTGCACCGGACGCCGCTCTGTGGGCTCTGCCGCCACCATGCGGTTCAAATCAATTAACAGGATCAGGCTGCCATCGGGAGCAATCGTGGTCCCGGGGAACAGCTTCACGCGGCGCAGATATTCGCCCAGGTTCTTGATAACGATTTCGTCTTTGCCAAGCACTTCCTCGACAACAAGGCCAACCTGACGGCTGCCCGCGTTTGCCACCACCATCCGGAAATAGCCATTGACCGGCTCAAGCGGTGGCAGGCCCAGATAAGAATCGAGGCGCACCACTTCGGTAACCACTTCGCGCACCTTGGTCAAAAGTTTTCCGCCTACATCCTCGATTTCATCCGCGCGAATCCGGCGAATCTCTTCCACGACCGCCAGCGGCAGAGCGAAGTTAGTCGCGCCACAACGCACGAACAGCGCGGGAGAGATGATCAACGTTAGAGGCACCTTCAGAACAAACTTCGTGCCCTGCCCGGTTACGCTCTGGACTTCGATTTCTCCGTTCAGCGCGTTCAAATTGGAGCGCACAACGTCCAGGCCCACGCCCCGTCCCGCAAGTTCCGTTTTCACCGTTGCAGTCGAGAAGCCTGGATGGAACAGCATTTCGCGCAAATCGCGCTCCGTCAGGCGGTCCGCTGTTTCCGTGGACACCAGCCCGCACTCGATGGCGCTCTGCCGGACGCGCGCATAGTCAATGCCACGGCCGTCGTCCTCCACCTCGATGTAAATGTGGTTCCCTCGGTGGTACGCGCGCAGGAGCACCTTGCCTTCCTCGGACTTTCCTGTGGCGAGGCGAACCTCGGGCGGCTCGATGCCGTGGGCGACGGAGTTCCGCACCAGGTGTACCAGCGGGTCGGAAATCTGCTGGATGATGTTGTTGTCCAGTTCGGTCTCGCTGCCGGAAAAGTCCAACTCCACCTTCTTCTTGGAGGACTTTGCCGCGTCACGCACCGCGCGCGAAAGCAACGAGTACAGCGTTCCAATCGGCACCATGCGTGCCGCTGTAATCTCGTCTTGGAGGTGGTGAGCGAGTTTGGTGAACTCGTCGATGTCACCCTCAACGCGCCCGATAAACGACTCCAACTGGGTCAGCACTTCGTTCACGTCGGCCGAAATTTCCGTCATCGAACGCGACAGAATGTTGAAGTCGTCGTAGCGGTCCATCTCGAGTTCGCTGAACTCGTCGAGGAAGCCCGCTTCGCCCGCGGCTGCACTGGCCAACAATTTCTGGCGCTGCGTGTTCGCCCACGGCGTCCCAATCTGCGAACGAATGCGGTTGTACTCGTACTTTTCCTGGAACTCGTTGACCTTACCCTGCAGGCGCTCCTTCGAGAAGCTCAGCGTGTCCACCAGTTTCTCGAGTTCCGCCACTCGCCCGACCATCTTCGTGCGGTTGATCACTAATTCGCCGACCGTGTTCATCATGCGATCGAGCCGCCCGAGGGCGATGCGCACCGATTTCGTCGCAATAGCTTGCTTCTGCACTTCGGCAGCAGCAGCCTTTGCTGGCGCTTTTTCCACGGCAGTCTGCGCCGGTTCGGCTTCCGCTTCCTCAGCCGCAGGAAGGGGTGCCTCTTGTTCTTCGGCTTCGAGCGGGGCAAACTCCGCGATCCGTCCAAGCAGGGAATCGACCCCAGCCCGCATCACTGCTTCGTCGGCCCACTCGCGCCGCAGCGTTTTCCGCAAAACGTCCACGGACTCCAGGCAAATATCCACAACCGCGGGCGACGGCTGAATCTCCCCATCGCGGAGCCGGCCAATCAAATCCTCCACGCGATGGGCGATCGCGCCTAGCCGCCGCAAGCCGACCTGGGCAGCCGATCCCTTCACGGTATGAATCGCGCGGAACAACCGGTTAATCTCTTCCGGGTTGTTGTTGCCTTCTAGAGAAAGCAGGCAATCGCTTACGATCTGGAGATGTTCTTCCGCTTCCGGCTGGAAGAATTCCAGGATTTCATCGGGCACTTCATCGTCGGTAGGAAGCGCATCGAAATACGAACCGGTAAGCCCTGTGTGGGCCTGCACCGGCTCTTCGACGATGGACTCGCTGGCAAGCGCAGGCGTTTCCGTCTGCAGTGACGGCATGCTCAAATTCAGCGGAGGCGGCTCTGGCGGAAACGCGAACCGGTACCGCTCCTTGAATGCGGCGACGTCCTCGACGTTTTCTTGGCCTGTGTCGCTGATTTCCAGAAGGCTGGTCTCCAGCAGCGAAATTCCATCTGACAGGAATTCCGTCAGTGGTCCATGAAGATCATCGCCCAGCGGAGCATTTAGCGCATATTGAAAGACATGTGCCAGTTTTCCGGCTATCTCGGAGAACCGCGGAAAGCCATAGCTCGCGGAAGTGCCCTTCAGTGTGTGCGCGGCAATGAACAGCCGCTCCATGTCTTCGCGCCGCGGCGACACCTCCTGAAGCACACCTACGTATTCCCGCAGGTATTGCAGATGCTCTGACGCTTCCTGCAGAAACAGCTCAACGGCTTCGCGGTCCGGGGTGCTCACGCGCGTCCCTCCGCTACCAGTTCGGGCTTCTGCAACTCTTCCGCCGTCGGCTTTCGGTAGAGAATGCAGTCGCCGAGAACGATGGCTTGGAATTTCACGGGCATCTTCGAAATCGATTCAGAATGGCCGAGGAAGAGATAGCCGCCCGGCTCGAGCGCGTCGAAAAAGCGCTGCACCATCCCCAGGCGCCGCTCTTCCGAAAAGTAAATCAACACGTTCATGCAGAAAATTAGGTCCATTTTCCCGACGTAGACCGGCGAAGTCAGATTCATCTGGACAAAGCTGACCATCTTGCGGATCCGCGGCTTTACCTGATAGCCCCCGTTCAGTGGCGAAAAATGCGCGCTAAGCTGCTTCTCACTCACTTCTGTCAGGCTGCGGCCCGAGTACACACCGCGCTCCGCATGCTTTAGCGCTTGGCGTCCTATGTCGGTGGCAAGAATCTCCACGTCCCAGGCCTCCGCCAAAGAAAGAGAATCGAGGATCGAGATCGCAATCGAATATGGCTCTTCGCCCGTCGAGCAGCCCGCGCTCCAGACCCTGAGCGTCCGTGGATTCTTCCAGAATTTCTTGGCGTGAAGCTCTGGCAGGACGCGCTTTTCAAACGCTTCGAAAACAGCCGGATAACGGAAAAACGAGGTCTCCTGCGTCAGCAACTTCTCCAGGAGCGCTTCGTACTCAACATTCGTCTTCCGGATTGCCCGCAGCATCTCCGAACCGCGCGCGTACCCGCGTTCGTGCAGATGTTCGCGGACTCGCGCAGAGAAGAACCTCTCCCGCGAAGCGTCGAAATGAATGCCTGTCCGCTCTTCAATCAGCATGCGGATCTCGCTCAATTCGTGTTCGCTCAAACCGTGTCCCGCCCCGTGGCGCTCGTTCATGATGTTCCCGCTCGTGCCTCGCCATTCCGGCGAGGCAGGATTTCACTTCTACCGAACCGCGCCTGCCGGGACTGGGCGGTGGTCCGTCTCCTCGGCAACGACCCCACCCTTCGGATTGGCGCGGAACTGCGCCAGCGCTTCGTTCAGCTGGTCGGACAGTTTTACGAGCTGGCTCACGGTCGACACCGTGCTCCGCGTACCTTGGGAAGTCTGCCTTGTAATGTTGGAGATGATCTGCATCGCGTGCGCCACGCCTTCCGTGCCGCGCACCTGCTGTTTGGAAGCGAGGGAAATTTCCTGCACGAGTTCCGCGGACTGGCGCACAACGCTGGAAATCGCGTCGAGCGCGCGGCCGGCCTGATCGGCAAGTTGGGCGCCGGATTCCACTTCCTTCGTGCCGTCTTCCATGACCACCACGGCCTCGTTCGTTTCCGCCTGGATGGCCTTGATGAGGGCTGCGATGTCTTTCGTCGCGCTGCGGGAGTGCTCGGCAAGTTTGCGGACTTCGTCGGCGACGACCGCAAAACCGCGGCCTGCTTCGCCGGCGCGTGCCGCCTCGATTGCGGCGTTCAACGCCAGCAAGTTGGTCTGCTCCGTGATGTCGTTAATCACGTTGATGATTTCCGAAATTTCCAATGAGCGATCGCCAAGGGACTTGATCTTCTTCGCGGTCGCCTGCACCGAAGAGCGAATCCGCTGCATGCCGTCGAGGGTGTCGCGCACCGCGCGGTTGCCCTGTTCGGCGGCATCCAAGGCGCGGCGCGCCGCTTCGGCGCTGGCTTCGGCGTTGTTGGACACCTGCTTCATCGAGACCGTGAGCTCTTCCACGGCGCTCGACGTGTTGGTGATTTCCTGGTCCTGCTGGGTTGCGCCGGCCTGCATCTCGTCGGCAGCCACAAGAATGTTGTTGGAGCACGCGGTCACTTCCATTGCGGCCTTCCGGACGCGCTCGAGCACCTTGGTGAAGTTGTCGAGCATGTAGTTGATGGAGTCGGCCACGTTGCCCAGGGCATCGTTTGTGACCTTGCCGCGCAGGGTCAAGTCGCCGCGAGCAATTTGATTGATGACCGCAAGCAGGTCGGTGATGCTGCGCTGCAGCGATTCGTTGGCTTCCTGGTTGCTGGATGCCTTCGAGACCTTCGCCACCGCGCGATTCAGGTTCTCCGCGATGTACCCGAATTCGTCGTTCGACGACACGTCAGCGCGCGCCTTCGCGTCTCCGGCCGCAAGGCGTTCGGAGAACTCTGCCAGCTCACTGACGGGCGAGAGGACCGCGCTCCCAAGCCTCCAGAAGAGCACAATGGTGATCGCTAGCGCGATGATCGCGGGGATGATCAGCCCGCTCGGCTCAAAACCTGAGCCGCCGCTCGCCTGCCGCCCGGCGCTGTACGAAAACCACAGCACGAGGAGCAGCGCGATGCCGTTCATGATGAGCAGCAGCGTGATTGATGTACTGAGTCGCGATTTCATTCCATCCTCCCAAACTCGTCCTAGACTCTTCAGATACTGGGCCCTGGATAAACTTCCAATAGCCGGTGTAGATCGATCACCAGCGCCAATCTGTCGTCATGCCGCAACATGCCTACGACATGCGGGACATTCTCCGGAGCTTCCTGCAACAAATCCTCGGCCTCGTTCACCGAATACGTGCCTACAACCTCGTCCGCGGCGATTCCGAGCCGCAAATCGTCGTGGTGCCCTTCGCCTCGCAGGGAAGCCACGACCACGTGCTTCGGCAGCAAACCCGGCCGGCGCCCTTCCGTCAACGCGATGTCAATCAGCGGAACAATGGCCCCGCGAAGATTGAAAATCCCCAGCAGGTAACCCGGCGCCAGAGGCATCTTCGTCACCAACGGCCATTCCACGACTTCCTCGACATCCAGAACCGGCAGGCAGAACCGCTCGCGGCCGCTGCGGAAAACGCAGTATTGCGATTCCGGTTGACGGTCCGCCACCTGACCCAGGGCTTCGAGCATTTCGCCGAAGTCCGCGTCGGCGGGAACCGGTGTCAGTTGAAAGTCTTCGCTCATCCGTGCTTTTTTCTCCCTGCCTTCAGGCGAACCGCCGAACGGCTCGCAAAAGCTCTTCGCGCGTGAACGGCTTCGTGACGTAACCGTCAGCGCCTTGCTGTTGACCCCAATAGCGGTCGCTGGCCGTATCCTTCGAGGTCACCAGAATCACGGGAATGGCGTTGAACTTGATGTTGCTCTTCAATTCCCGGCACACCTGAAATCCGTTGCGTTCCGGCATCACCACGTCCAGGAGAATCACCTGGGGCATTTCCACGGCAATGGCTTCTTCCACGCGCTTGGGATCGTTCAGTCCCACAGGCCAATAGCCCTCAGGCTCCAGCAAGCCTTGGATCAACTTGACCTGGGCCGGCGAATCATCCACGATAAGCACTTTTTTCTGCACGAGCGTTCTCTCCGCACAGTTTTCCGAAGAAGAAAAATGCACGTCAGCGGCCAGCTACGGGGTTTCCTCGGGGGAAGTGCCTAGTTTTTTATCTAATTGACAACACGGCAGTTACGGGAATCCCCGGTCCTCTCAACGCCTCGGAAAAAGCGACGCCGTAGCCTCTTCCGTCTCAACTTGAGAGACCGTCTCAGACTCCCTCATTTCGTTCACCAGCGATGAGAATCGCTGCATGATCTCGTTGATTCTCAGGGCCATGGAGTGAATGGTCCTCAACTGCTCCATCGATTGTGCCGACAGCTGGCCGGGCTCCAACAACAGCAATTCGGCGTTTCCCAATACCGACGTCATCGCGTTCGTCATGCTGTGCTTCATGTCCACCATGTAGCGGCCCAGCACCGCCTGATTGGCGTTTTGTTGCGCGCGCTGCTCCGCTTGTTTCGCCATGTGCATCGCTTCAGTCCGGCGCAATGATTCGCCGGCGACCAGCAAAACCACCTGAGCCCAATCCTCACGCAATGGCACGTGCAGCAACCGCGGATAACGCATGCGAAGTTGCGCCAGGTCATGCGTGTCCGTGGGCGCGCAGAGGATCACTGCGGAACTTGGGCCGATGGAGCGCAGCACCTGACTGAGCTTCCCGTCTTTCAGCGGGCCTACCACGATGAGATCGGATGCGATCGGATCGTCCCCGCTCCACAACTCGCTGGTCACCACGGATATTCCGGGGAGATGGCGTTCCGTCTGCCAGCAGGCCGCCAGCAGCCGGGCGAATTCCCCGTCATCAGTAAGAATCAGTACGTTCGTGTTTCGCAAAAGAAGTCCGCTCCCCGACTGCTCCACACGCCTGCCTGACTGCACACCAGGGAATTAAAGCTTTTCCGCTTCGTCCAGCGACGACAGCAGCCGCTTTGTGCTGATTCCGAGATTGACGGCAGCTTCTGTGTCTTTTGCCTGCTTGGCCACTTCCACTCGTTCCTGCAGGCGCGAAACTTCAACGCGGGCTATGGGCAGGACGCGATCCAGTCCCGTTGCCACGCCCGATTCCTTGGCCTTTTCAATTGCCGACGTCACCATGGCTCGCGCCACCACCGCGCGCCGCAAGTCTTCCGCGGCCGGGCCGTCTTCGCTGACAAACGCCGCCACTTCCCACGAGGACATCAGGAGTCGCGCTCCGCCGATGCGAACCGTAGTCATCGAACGCCCGCGGGTCGGAGGCGCGGAAATCAATTGTTCCCAGACCTGCTCCATGCAGGTCTCAAAGTCCAGAGCCGAGTCCTCAATTTGCACGTTTCCCGACGCTGCTGAATGGCTCTTCACTTCCGCCTTGGCGGGTGCTTCAGTCTTCTTACTGGTGGCTTCTCCTGCGGCCTTTCCTGCTTCGGGAATTACCGCCGCAGGACCGGGTTCTGCGGGCTTCCCGAATGCTTGTTCCATCGTTCGTTCCAGATCCGTCCGCAAGGAAAGCAACTTGTCAAATGTCTGATTTACCGTGCGTTCCGTGTACTCGCGCTGAAACGGCTGTTTCCAGTCGTCGGCTATCTGCCGCACCTTCTCCAGCGGTTCGGCCGAGCCCAATCCAAAGGTCTGGCAATCAATGGTCTTCACCCCGGAAGTTTCCAGGTGGTTGATGCTCGAGCGGATGAAAATCAAATCCGCGTGCATCAGCTCAATCAGCGTGCGCCGAAGCATGAAATTGAAGCGCACAAACGCCAGCATCGCGGACGGGTCGTAGAACATCCCTCCCGCGCTTTCCTTCACACGCCGGCCTTGCTCGATGAAGCTGGTCTTTAAGATGTCACGCAGGCTCCGGAAAGTGCGCAGCGTTGTGATCATCTTTTCCAGTGGTTCGCACCACTTCAAAGGCGTGCAATCAACTTCGCCCAGTACCGGTTTCATGACCTGGGCCACGTCATTCAAATCGATCTGTTTGTGGTAGATTTTGGCCGGCGCGCACAGGGCAAAATACTGCACCATCAGAAAGTCGATTTTGTCCCGGTCCATGTTGGACTTGGTGCGCTTCCGCAGGTGACGCATGATCAGCGCGCGTAGCCCGCTCTCGCTTGCGTTCAGCGTGGTCATCTGAAGCAGGTGGCGCAACTGGTGCACTTGCACCTGCTGATCCATGGAATCCAGCCACGTACTCACCTGATTGAACAGCGCCTGGTCCATCTTCTCCGGAAGAATTCGCTTGTTTTGCTGGAACGGAATTTCCAGTTGGAGATGCTTGGCGAGCGCTAGGTAAATGGGGAAAACAGAACGAGCCTCTTCCCATTGTGCTTGGCGTTGACTGTCCACTTTCGGCGGTGCGGCCAGGTTCAAGGTTGTGATCTGTTTGTTCACGGGTGCATCATCCATTCACAAGGGCCATCCAGAAAGCGCACCGCCACCGCTTTGCTCCCTTCGTGATACTGCAAAGCGATCACCGCGGCTTCCACGGATAGTCCCCCTCCATCTCGGACAAGGCGGACACGATCATCAAACTCCAGCGCCAGTTTTGACAGGAAGATGGCGTATTCTTTCGTTCCGTATTCCACCACCGTGACTTCCTGCGCATTGGCGCGGCCGGGCCGCTGGGGAATGACCTGCACGGGAATCCGCACCGCAGGGAGCTTGGGAAAAAAACGTGCCAGCTGCAGCGTGCATTCCTTTGCTTCCGTCGTGATTGTCATCACCGAGTCGCCCCGTAACCAATTGAAGTGCGCGTGTCGCGAGCCCCGTTATGTCACGTAACGATACACACCTGACGTAACCTGGGGCGCACTGTCCCTCAGAGGGAATTGCACGCAGGGAGCCAAAAAGTTTGATGCAGGTGTAGTTTCGGAACTCAGTGAAATGCAAAGACTTACAAATTTCCAGTGGCTTGGCGAGCGGCGGATTGTCTCACCCTGACCCAGTTTGTCTCAGCTTCCTACTCGTCTTATGTGCCTCGGATTGAGACGCCTCATTTGCCCGCAGCTTGAGCTTCCGCCTCTTTTGGCTGATCCGTGCGTTCTGCGTGGCCCTGCAAAGGGATATTGTATCTCTTCAGCTTGCGGTAAAGGGTCGCCCGGCTGATCCCTAGCATTTTGCCTGCAAGCGCCTTATCGCCGTTAGCTTGCTCGAACACGCGCAAAATGGTCATCCGCTCCATCTCCGCTAGCGCCGTGGTGGAGAGTGAAGACGCTTCCTGCGAAGTCATCTCCATGTTCACGGGTTGCTCCGTGCGGATGGCTGGAGGCAAGTCCCGCACGTCAATCACCTGCCGGTCACCCAGCGTTATCGCGCGCGCGATGCAATTCTCCAATTCGCGAACGTTTCCGGGCCAGTCGTACTGCAATAAGCTCTTCATCGTTGCCGCAGTAATCTGCAGGTGCATCCCCGGAGCGTACCGGTCCAGGAAGTGATGCACCAGCATGGGAATGTCGGAGCGCCTTTCCCGCAGGGGCGGAATATGTACCGTCACTACGTTCAGACGGAAGTACAAGTCCTTTCGGAAAGTGCCCGCCCGATATGCCGCTTCCAGGTCCCGGTTTGTTGCGGCGATCACCCGGACGTCCACGTCAATCTTCTCGTTGCTCCCCACCGGCCGGACTTCCTTCTCCTGTAACACACGCAGCAGCTTTGCCTGCATCTCCAGGGGCAGCTCGCCAATTTCGTCCAGGAAAATCGTTCCGCCATTGGCGGCTTGGAATAGCCCGGACTTCGACTTTGTCGCGCCGGTAAAAGCGCCTTTCTCGTAGCCGAAAAGTTCGCTTTCCATCAGCGTCGGCACAAGCGACCCGCAGTCCACGGCCACGAAGTTCGATTGCGCCAGCGCGCCGCGGAAGTGGATTGCGCGCGCCACCAGTTCTTTGCCCGTTCCGCTCTCGCCGGAAATGAGAACCGGAGTACGTGTATCCTTTAGGCGGGAAATCATTCGCAGGACATCCTGCATCCCCGCAGAAGTCCCGATGATGCCGTCGAGATTCTCCTCCGTGCTCACTTTCTCCCGCAAAAAGGCGTTTTCATTGACTAGACGCACCTTCTCCGTCATGCGCTGCAGGAGGAGCCGCATCTTTTCAACGCGAAATGGCTTTTCGATGTAGTCGTACGCGCCTAGCTTCATGGCGTCGACGGCCGACTCGATGGAGCCGTGGCCGGTCATAATTGCCACTTCCGTGCGCGGCAACACGGCCTTGATCTGCCGCAACAGGTCCACGCCGGATTGATTCGGCAGCTTGAGGTCTGACAGCACCAGGTCCGGCGGATCCGTTTCCAACTGCGCCGCCGCAGTTTCCGCGCTCTCCGCCTCGGTGCAGGCGTATCCCAGCGAGTTGCCGATGGTCATGCACAACCGGCGAATGCTCTGCTCGTCGTCCACTACCAATAGTTTGATTTTTAGGTCGTCGCTCATGGTTTTCCGAAAGTCGTCTCCACGGTAGATATCAGTTGTTGTACTCGAAAAGGTTTCTCGATGCAGGGCGTGTCGGTCTCGGAAAGCAGCGATTGGGTCTCGCTGTTCGCGGTGTCCCCGCTGATCAGAATGATGCGCTCCGAAAGCTCCGGCCGGTGCCGCTGGATCCATTTGTGCACGTCGGCCCCGTTGATCTCTCCCGGCATGCGAATATCGGAAATCACGCCGGCATATGTCCTGCTCTCCAGCTCCTGCAGGCCTGCGGCGCCCGAAGATGCTTGCACGACGTTGTATCCCCTCCGCTCGAGCGCCGCGCGCACAAACGCGCTCACGGAAGGCTCATCCTCGATGAGCAGAATCGGGTCCAGGGCACCATTGATCTTTGCAGCGCTCATCGCCCGACCTCTTTTGCCGCCGCCGTTAATGGGGCCTCTGTGGTAATCGGAAGCCGGACAATGAACGTGCTGCCGCTCTCTCCTTCATTGTTCCAGCAAAGGATTTCTCCCCCATGCGCCCGCACAATCCCGTAGCAGATGCTTAGTCCCAGCCCCGTGCCTTTGCCCGATTGCTTGGTGGTGAAGAAAGGATCGAAGATCCGGTCCGGGTCGCTGATCCCTGTGCCATTGTCAATAAACGCTACTTCTATCGAATCAACCGCGCGCCGCGTGCGGATGCGGATCCTGCCGTGATTGCCCGATTCTTGGATCGCGTCGTACGCATTGTTCAAGATGTTCAAAAACACTTGCTGAAGCTGCTGCGGGTCGCCCATGGCCGTCTCGAGGTTCTCGTTGAATTCCTCAATGACCTCTACGCCATGGCTCGCAAAGTCGTAGCTGCGCAACTTGATCGTTTGACGCAGGATGGCGTTCACCTGCATGGACTCGCGCTGCGCCGGGCGCTGCCGGGCGAAGCTCAAAAGGTCTTGCACAATTTCTTTTGTTCTTTGCGTTTCATTTAGGATGATCTGCAAGTCGTCGCGCGCCGACGCCGGTATTTCCGGGTTTTCCAGGAGCAAATCCGTGAATCCGAGTATCGCGGCCAAGGGGTTGTTGACTTCGTGCGCCACACCGGAGACCAGGCGCCCAATCGTCGCCATCTTCTCCGAGTGAGCCAGCTTGGCTTGCAACAGGACCGCATCCGTGATGTCGGTCATCACCACCACGACGCTGTTCACCTGGCTCGACTCATCCCTCATCGGGCTCAAACTGATCGAAAAGTGCCCTATGGTCCCGTCGCTGCGTTTCACGCGCAATTCCAGGTTTTCCACCTGCTGTCCGTTGGCGGTTGTCTGCAGCGCTGCTTCAAAATCCTTGCGCTGCGAGCTCTCCACCCACTTCACCAACGGATGACCAATCAATTCCTCTTCGCGATATCCAGCCTCAAAGCACAGGCGATTCGCATAGCTGATGAGCCCTGCGGTGTCCAGCACCAGGATCATGCTTTGCGTCGTATTCAGAATTTTTTGGTTGAAGTCACGCTCTCGCTGCAGTTGCGACTGGAACATCTTTTGTTCCGTGACGTCCAACATGAGCCCGCGAATTTGCACCACCCTGCCCAATGCATCGCGTACCGCGCTGATATTCTGCAGCGTGTGTAGTAGGCTTCCGTCCTTTCGCCGCAACGTCTCCTCGTAATTCCGCAACACGCCCCGCTCGGCGATGGCGTGGACAAGCCGCTCTTTGGCCGCCTGCGTCGGATACAGGTGCGCGCTTACGTCCGCGCGCAGCAGTTCTTCTCTCGACTCATACCCCAGCATCCGCACCATGGCGTCGTTGACGTCCAGGAACTGCCCCTCCGGCGTCGCAAAAAACAATCCTTCCTGAATGTTGTCAAACAGCTCGCGATATCGCCGCTCCGCTTCGCGACGATCCGTGATGTCCTTCAGGACGTGAATCGTCCTCCCTTCGTCCTCGCTGTTTCCCCGCGTACGCGAGGTTGAGACCAGGAACGTTCGTCCCTCCGCTGTGGCCATGTATTCTTCGCGTGACTGCTGCGTATTTCGGCAAAACGGGCAGGGAAGTGCGCTCCCGGTCTCCGCGATCTCCCGCAGGCTGCTCATCGGCTCGCCCACCAGCGCCGCCGGTGGGATGCCGACATGCGTGGCCAGCGACCGATTCGTGCGCACGATTCTCCAGGCGCGATCATGGACGACGATGTAGTCGCTGATCGCGTCAATGTCTTCCACCCATTGTTTCTTGGAGCGTTCCAACTGGGAGAAACGCCGCACCTTCTCCATCACCAACGCCGCCTGGCTTCCCAGGGCTGCCAGAAGCTCTTCCGCTTCATGGGAAAAAGCCGCATTCTTCCTCACGAGGCAGAGCGTGCCCATAAGTTCCTGGTCGCCGGCATATATAGGATAGAAAGCGCAGAAGGAACGCTCATCTTTGCGCGGCACGACCTCCAATCCAGGTCGGCGCAGCAACGCGTTCTCTTCGATCCATGAGCAGTCATCCTTCGTCAAAGGAAAGTCCCAATCCCGCCTGTGCAGTTCGACGCGACTCCCCAAAATTTCTCCCAGCGCTCCCCATTCGGCGTGCAGGAGTTCTGCGGCTCTCCCCGCCAGGCTGGCAAGAAAGGTGGGCAGCGCCTGGCACTGAGCCGCCTCAACCGCCAATTTCATAAGCTCGTTGGAGACGTCCGTCGCGGTTCTCGTTATCGGCTTCGAGCCGCGAGGACCTGGAGATCCGCGTCGGGGAATACTCTTTGGTGCACGCATCAGGGATTAGAGGTGGAGCGAGTGTCTCAAATTAAGAACTATGCTTAACCACGGTACTGACCAATCTCAATGTGAGTCAATCCGGGTTCCAAAATGTGACACGCATCCGTTACCCTGTCCTATTGTACAGCCTCCTCCCTACGTCTCAGCCTGAGACCCCTACGTCTACTCCACCCTTCCGTTGAGACAACTTCGCCTTTCTCAACCCTCCCAGTCACTTCGACCCCGTATCCGTATAGCATTGATAATACAGATACATAGAGCATATTGGGAACAAGATTCCGTGCCACCAAAACGTTTTAACAATCTGGCAGGCGGCTTGCCTTCTTTTCCACGGGGACGTACATCACCTTAGGAGGGTGAAGTGTCCATGTGTTTTTCGTGGGTTAGGCGAGTGACGGGGGCTGCAGTAGCGGCCGTTCTTTTCTTTACCTTGGCGTGGGCAGGTCAGACCGTGGTGGACGAAGGCAAGCGCAAGGTCAAGGCCAGAGTCAATCCTCAGTATTCCGAGCTTGCTCGGCGGATGAACCTTTCTGGCAAAGTCAAAATTGAAGTGATGATTGCTCCCGATGGCCGGGTGAAGAGTGCGCGTGCCATTGGAGGCCATCCCTTGCTTGTTCAGTCGTGCCTCGATGCTGTGAAGGAGTGGAAGTACGAATCCGCTCCTGAAGAAACCACACAGATCGTCGAGTTCGAGTTCAGGCAATAGATGTCACGCAGTTCCGGGCCACGTTTGGGACGCCGTTTGAGTTGGGTATGGCTTTTTGGGGAGTGGAGGAAGTAACGCAATGACTATCAGATTGCAGCTTTATCGTGGATTTGGGTTGATACTTGGCATTCTCGCCTTCCTGCTGGTGATCGACCTTGTATCTCTCTTCAAGGCGCGCTCGGCGAGCAATGACTTCGTCACCACACTCGAGAGTGTGCGGACGGCCGAAGCGGTTCGCTCCCAGATCATGCAGAATCGCCTCAACCTGAACAATTTCCTTCTCAGCGGAGATCCGCGTGACGAAGACAAGGTCAACCGCGGCCTCACCGAGCTCACTGAGATCATCAAGCGCGGCCAAGCCCAGACCGGCAACGATGTCCTTCGCACCGCTCTCATCCAGGTGGAAAGCACGGAAGCGAGTTGGGGCGACAATTTCGCCAAGCCGCTTCTCGCCAAGCGCCACCAGGTTGATTCCGGAGACGCCACCGTTTCCGATTTGCAGATCTTCTATCTTCAGAAAGACCCCGCATCCTGGCTGGCAAAGTCCTCCTCCGTTCTGGACCAGGCGAACTCCGACATTAGCAAAGCGCTTACCGAGTCCCAGACTGCGGCTTCTCGCGCCAGCGCGATTAGCGGCATCCTGATTGTCTGCGGTACCTTGTTTGCCCTCGGTTTCGGCGGCTTCAGCGCCTACAAGACTGCCAACTCGATCACCCAGCCTCTTCAGCACCTCATCACGGTCGCGCAGGAGATTGGCGATTCCGGCGACCTCGACCAGAACATTGACATCCATCGCAACGATGAAATCGGCGCACTCGCCACTACCTTTAACAATATGGTCGCTTACCTGAAGGAGATGGCCGCCGTCTCTATGGCCGTCGCCGAAGGCGACTTGACCGTTGAAGTTGCTCCCCGCTCGAAGCGCGACACTCTGGGCAACGCCTTCCAGCGCATGGCCCATGGACTCCAGGAAATTGTCCGCACCACCCGCGATGCGGCCTCGCAGGTCTCTGCCGGGTCGAATCAAGTGGCAGGCGCCGCCGACGAATCCGCTAAGGTGAGCGTCCAGGCCTCCTCGGCGATTGAAGAAGTCACCAGCACGATGCACGAGATGAGCATCAACGTGCAGAACGTGGTGAAGAATACGCAAGTGCAGGCTTCCAGCGTGGCGGAAACTTCCGCCTCCATAGATCAGATGGTCACCTCCATCCAGCGCGTGGCGGACACCGCCAAGGTTCTCCTGGACATCGCCAACCGTTCCCGCGAAGAAGTGCTCACCGGTATTCAGACCATGGAAAAGGCTACCGATGGCCTGAACCGCACCAACCGCGCGATTCAGTCATCCGCGGAAATCATCAACATCCTCGGCCATCGCGCCGACGACATTGGCAAGATCATCGAAGTGATCGACGACCTCGCAGAGCAAACCAACCTGCTCGCGCTCAATGCCGCCATCGAAGCCGCGCGCGCCGGCGAACACGGCCTCGGTTTTGCCGTCGTCGCAGACGAAGTTCGCAAGCTCGCCGAGAAATCCACGCAGTCCACCAAGGAAATTGCCGACCTTATTCAGAGCATTCAACGCGAAGCGCGCCAGGCTGTCGAGAACATGGAACACAGCACGCGCATCGTGGAAGAAGGCCTCAGCCTCGGGAACGACCTCGGATCCGCTCTGCACAAGATCTCCGACGTCGTCACCGAAGTGTACAAGTTCTCCCAGGAAATCGGCGCGGCCACCAACGAGCAGTCCGTTGGCTCCTCGCAAATCGCCAAAGCTACCAACCGCCTCACCGAGATTACTCAGGAAATCAATTCCGCGGTCGAGGAACAGGCCTCCGGGGCGCAGGCCGTCGTCCGCGCCATGGACAAAATGCGCGAACTCGTGCAGCAGTCCGCTTCGAGTTCCACAGAGCTCTCGGCCGCTGCCGAGCAAATGCTCAAGCTCTCCCGCAACTTGCTGGATAACATGGACCGTTTTGTCATCGACCGCGCGGCGGTGAATCGTCAGAAGCGCGAGGCACCTTTGCCGGCGCCGCGGCGTTCCGCCTCTCGGCAGGAATCCCGTGATCGTGATTACGAATATGCCGAAGTGAGCCGTTCCTGAGAGGGAGTTCTCCATGGAGAAAGACTTTCAGGTCGTCGGATTTCGGATCGGGAACGAAACGTATGGCGTGCGCATCGCTTCTGTGCGCGAAATCGTCCGCGTTCCTGAAATCACCATTGTCCCCAATGCGCCGGATTCGATTGAGGGCGTCATCAACCTTCGCGGAAAAATCATTCCGGTCATGGACCTGCGCAAACGGTTCGGCAGCACCACCATCCAGACGGACAAGAAGAACCGCATCTTGGTCGTTGAGCTGGATAACAAGCTCCTCGGCCTTATCGTCAGTTCGGCATCTGAAGTTCTCAAGATTCCGCCGTCCGAAATTGAATCGCCGGGTAGCGTCTTTGCCGAAGGCGAATCGAGTTATGTCACCGGCGTGGGCAAGCTGAAAGGCCGCCTCATCATTCTCCTGGACATCGCCAGGCTCCTGCGCCAGCCGGAATTCAAGAAGCTTGAGGAGGCTGCGGAACCCGTCGCGCTATCCCGGTAAGGCTTCCCCCACGGGGATCGCCTCCGTGACGCCGAAAGGCCGCCACAATCCAGCATGGGAACGATCACTGCGCAGATTCAGCTCACCGAAGCTGAGCTTAAGCTCCTGCAGACTCTGGTCTACCAGGAGTGCGGCATGTATTTTGACGAGCGCCGCTCTCATTTCCTGAAAGACCGCCTGCAGCGCCGCCTCAAGGCATGTCAGCTTGATTCCTTCTACAGCTATTACCGCCTTCTCACCAGCCGCGAAGGTCGCCAGGAGCTTGGCCTGCTCCTGGAAAACCTCACCGTCAACGAAACGAGTTTCTTCCGCAATCGTCCGCAATTGGATCTCTTGCAGAAGAGTGTGCTGGAAGAGATCCTTCACCACAAACAGGAACGGCGCGACTGGAATCTCCGAATTTGGAGCGCAGGCTGCTCGACTGGCCAGGAACCCTTTTCCGTCGCCATCCTCATTTGCGACGCTCTCGCCTACTACTACCTCCGCAATCCGTTGCCGTTCGATATGCCGTCTCCCAAACCACTGATTCCTCCTCCCTGGAAACTGGAGATTGTGGCCTCCGACATTAGTTATGCGAGTCTTCGGACGGGCCAGGAAGGCATCTATACCGAAATCCAAATGGAGCCCGTCGATTACACGACCCGGCTGCGCTATTTCGAGAAAGCTGGCGACAAGTATCTCGTCAAGCCGCAGCTCAAAGAGCTGGTTCAGTTCGACTTCCACAACCTGAAGACGGAATTCTTACCGCGCCGCAACGACATCATTCTCTGTCGCAACGTGATGATCTATTTCGACGAGGCCGAGCAGAAACGGCTAATCGACAAGTTCTGGAACTGCTTGAATCCCGGAGGGTATCTCTTCGTGGGCCATGCCGAAAGCCTTTTCGGGCTTTCGCAAAAGTTCCGCATGGTTCATGAGAATAACGGCACCGCTTACAAGCGGATTGAGGTGAGCTCTTGACCTTTTTGCCTGAGGACCGGGGCGCGGAACTTCGCACGCTCTTCTTTGAGAGCGCTGCGGAGCTCCTCCAGGTCATCAACGACGCGGGCCTGCAGCTCGAGAAGTCCCCTGCGGACGAAGAGCTCATCCGTGGTGTGCGCCGCGCCGTCCACACTCTCAAAGGCGACTCTGCAGCGTGTGGCTTCAACCATCTCAGCGAGATTGCTCACGAGTTGGAAGACGTTTTGTCCTTGAAAGTGGCGGAATCTCACGGCGTCGCACTCGCGGAAGTTGTGCTTTCCGCCGTAGACACCTTCGAGAGCATGCTAAGCGCCTACCAAAAGCAACAGGAACCTCCCGCGCCGGCTCAGCTTCGCGCTCTGATTCACCGGCTCTTGCAAGCGCCCCTTGCCGCACAACCCTCGGGTCAGGCCGCGGCCGCTTCTGTCCCAGCGGGCTTCCGCTGGAGCGAGTACGAACGCCTGATGGTTTCCGAAGCCTTGCTTCGCGGCGAGACGGTCTACAACGTCGCGCTTCGCATCGATCCCCAAAGCCCCATGCGGGCGGCGGCTTTCCAGCTCGTTCGCAACGTCTTACACGCCTGCGGCACGGTAATCGCTCTCCACCCCGAAGACAATCTTGCTGCCGCTTCGGTCGAGGTGGTGGAAGCGGCCATCTCCAGTTCGTATCCGCTGGAACATATCTCCCACCGCTGTCGGATTCCCTCGGTGGTCTCGGAACTCCACATCGAACCAGCCACGAAGGCAGAGAATGCGGAGCACGAGCTTCTCGGCGACATCCTCGAAGCGCAAGCAGCGCAGTTCACGGCCCGTGCAGCGGAAACCCAGGATCGCGCGTCCGCCAAGCCCTCCGGTGGCGCTTCCGCTGTTGCGGCGGTCACGGAGAGCACACTTCGTGTCGATGCCGCGCGCATTGATGCCGTGATGAATCTTGTGGGCGAACTCATCATCGGGAAGTCCATGCTCAATCGCACCCTGACCGAATTCGATCACCAGCACGCCCGAGATCCCCTTCGCGGAAAGCTCGCCGAAGCTCTCGCCTTCCAGGCGCGCGTGCTCGACGAACTCCACAAGTGCGTCCTCAAGATCCGCATGGTTCCGGTCGAGCAGCT
>Ga0187780_10000681_pt1 | contig 25110 bp, 26 predicted proteins | sample 1015_Q2_SP10_20__FD_132429 | JGI IMG/M metagenome (GOLD analysis project Ga0187780, IMG submission 132429) | Tropical peat soil microbial communities from peatlands in Department of Meta, Colombia - 1015_Q2_SP10_20_MG | ecosystem: Environmental > Terrestrial > Soil > Wetlands > Peat | place... | reverse complement strand
ATCTTAAATGAATCCTTGGAAACGCCAGTTATTGTGCGACTTAAGGGAGGAAGAGACTTTAGGGGAGAGCTTCAGGGATACGACGTTCACCTCAATCTCGTACTTGATAAGGCTGAAGAGCTAAAAGATGGGGAGACCGTAAAGAAATTTGGAACGATCGTGGTCCGCGGTGATAACGTTGTATACATCTCCCCTTAGCCAAGGGAACCCTGATGAGGTAACCGCATGACGAAGGGGACACCATCGATGGGCAAGCGGCAGAAAAGGTCGCACGTTACATGCCGCCGCTGTGGCTCCGCTTCATATAACTATCATAAAAGAACGTGCGTGCACTGCGGCTTTGGTCGCTCCAGGAGGCTCAGGAAGTATAGCTTCCTTAACAAGTACTAGGTCTATTTTCGAAAAGGACGACAGTCCATGAAGGAAGCGTGTGGCGTATTCGGAGTCGCTCTGGATTCCAAAGATGCCGCATTACCTATCTATTACGGACTGTACGCGTTGCAGCACCGGGGCCAAGAATCCGCTGGCATCGCTACGTATGATTCTTCAATTCACGTTGAGCGTGGCATGGGCTTCGTTCATGAGGTGTTCGACGAACATCGGTTAGGACATCTAAAGGGATCGCAGGGCATAGGCCACGTCAGGTATTCTACCACGGGACTCAGCAAGATGGAGAACTGCCAACCTGCCCTCGTGAACTACCGTGGAGGCACTATTGCAATTGCCCATAACGGCGATATCGTCAACTCGACTGATATACGCAAGGCCCTCGAGGCGGAAGGCCGCATTTTCGTGTCTGACTCTGACACTGAGGTAATCGCCCACCTTCTCGTGAAGGAATTAATGCGCTACGATACCATCACAGCGATCCAGGAGCTTATGCACAAGCTGCGCGGATCGTATTCACTCACGCTGCTCATTAATGATTCCGTCGTCGGCGTCCGCGATCCTTTTGGCATCAAACCACTTTGTATTGGGAAGTTTGATAGCGGGCATATCCTGTCGAGTGAGAGCGCTGCTATTGATACGCTCGGAGGAGAGCTCGTGAGAGATGTCCTGCCTGGCGAGATCGTTGTGATTAAGCCGGACGGATTCGCAAGCCAGAGGACTACAAAGAAGTCGATGACGGCACACTGTATGTTCGAGTACGTGTACTTTGCACGCCCCGACTCAATAATGGATGGCGCCTTGATATACGAGGTCAGACGCAAGATCGGCCAAACATTAGCAGAAGGAGATGTAGAGGCGGACATCGTTATCCCAGTTCCCGATTCGGGAATCGCTTTTGCTATCGGCTACGCGCAAAAGTCTGGGCTTCCCTACACCGAAGGGCTCATCAAGAATCGCTACGTTGGGAGGACCTTTATCATGCCCGGGCAAGATCTGCGCGAAACGGCGGTACGTTTGAAACTCAACGTCATCAAAAAACACGTTGCCGGAAAGAGGGTCATTATGATCGATGACTCGATTGTACGAGGAACGACATCGCGTAAGATCGTAGACATGATACGGGGGGCCGGGGCGAAGGAAGTGCACATGCGCATAGGCTCGCCTCCAATTGTCTCTCCGTGCTATTTAGGTATCGATATGCCGACGTATGGCGAACTCATTGCCGCGCGCAAGAGTGTTGACGGCGTTAAGCTAATGATCGGGGTCGACTCGCTCAAGTATGTAAAACTCGCAGGTTTGATCGACTCAATCGGCCTTCCACGTGAACATCTCTGCTTGGGCTGTCTCACAGGCATGTATCCGATTGAAAAGCCGGCTGAAAGAGCCTTCCAGTTGAAACTCGATGCATTCGCCCGTGAGGCTAAGAAAAAAGGCGGACACGCGCCTGCCTCTCTCGTGTCACCGTCTTAAGCAACGACGTACGTTTGGTAAACGTGTGACCGCGGTTACGCGTCGATGACCACTCGTAATTTCCGTTAAAGCTTGCAGCGATCATTCATAACTCATCAAATGCGTAGTCGCTGAGATCACGTTTTCCAATGACTATCTCAAATTCGATTGGTGACAGCAGTGGCGCCTTAAAGCGGCTCACCTCATCAATTCCTATCCGTGGACACGCCGTGTTCACGTATGCGTCCGCAGGAAATTGATAGAGCAACCAGGGACTCACTTCGTTTACCGAAACCGCGTAGGCCTTGCACTGACGCTGTCTTGCCTCTTGCACTAGTTCCCGCGCGAGGTCGCTCCTTCTCTGCCCGATTTTCGTGCCGATGAGCACGCAGAATGTGCCCGCATCAAGCGCCTTCGCGATGACGGCATACCGTTGCCTTACAATCGCACGGACATCAGGGACGGATATCTTGCGTAGAAATGGATCAGCTGCGACAACTTGCTTGCCCGTCGCAAGTGATACACCAAGCGCGTGAAATAGTCCGCTGCCAAGGTACAAGTACTCGTCAACGTCAATAGCCTGCGCAGATGAGAAGTTACAGCCCAACACCTGACCGGGATACCTTATTCTGTTATCGCCTTGACCGATCTGGCATTCACGCCCTTGAGACTCAATTTGATTCCTGATATCTCGCAACTTGTGGATATGCTGGACGGTCGTCACGACGCCGATTCGATGGCCGTCAATCACTTTGAGCGCGTCACGCACAACAGGAGCAACGTCGATATCGCTTCTGACCTCAACAAAGTGAATTCTCTCTACGTCGAGCTGAGGAATTTGTGCGTGGCCAAAATGAAAAACCAGATCCGCATCACTCTCTAAATCAAGATCGCATGCTCCGTAACACGGATCTCCTGAGAGGATAACCCGAATGCCTAGATCTTGCTCAATCTGCATAGCCAACGAGGGACCATAACGTTTCAATCCCTCGGGAAACTGAAGAGCGATGACACGTGCGTCATTCTCTCGAACTAGTTGAGCGATTCTCCTTGTCTCAAAATCCATAACAACCTTCTGGCACTGATGTGTCTGGGACAAAGGGCCTCGGTCTCACTTAAGAGAGGCCCTTCACGGCCTTTGCCAAGTCATCCATGAACGCCGCCATGGTTACTTCACCAACGTGCGGCATGATAACTAGTCGCAATGCACCCGCCATAACAGAAATGCGCCAGCCGCGAGCAGTAAGTTTTAACGCCACTTTCGGGAGGTTCGGCAATTTGAATGCGACTATGTTCATAACTGGATCGACCACTGGGTAGAGCCCCAGCTCGGCCGCGCTGTCGACGCAAAGCCGCGTGATTCGCATGCATTCACGTACGATATCGCGATAACCCTTGAATCCAAGATGCTGGAGCACGGCAAGAGTTGCGGCAACCGCAGCACCACTACGCGTTCCGGTTATGGAGCGCTCGACAGAATAAAACGTGTTTGCACTCAAAGCATCAAAGTCAGGAATCAGCTTGAAAAGGAGCCCTCCTGCGGGTATAGTGCTCATCCCCATCTTGTGAGGATCGACGCCTATTGACCGTACACCGTTAACACGAAAGTCGAAGCGATATCTCTTTTCGAGGAACGGAATAACAAGCCCTCCAAAGGCTGCATCCACGTGCAAAAAGATGTCATTTTCGCGTGCGACCTGCGCAAGGGCCGGAATAGGATCGATAACGCCGAGAGACGTTGTCCCGGCAATCCCGACGATGCAGACGGTATTTTCATCGATGAGATCTTCGACAGCACTGACATCAACGGCATATCGCTTGTCTAATCTTGCCTTACGGATCTCCACGCCTGTAAAGTCGCGCGCTTTTTCGAAGGATTGGTGAGCGGATTCGGGCACGATTACGTTCGGCGTGCTTGTGTCGCTGCCTAGTTTGCCCGCGCGTACAGCTTGAATATTTGATTCTGTCCCGCCTGAAGTTACATATCCCACGGCACCTACTGAGCCGAGGAAGGAATCAAGGATTGTGATTGCCTTCCGCTCGAACGCCGCAACCTCGGGGAAAAGATTAGGATCCCCCAAGTTTGCGTGGATGTACTCCATATGCGCCCGCACGGCCACCGGATGCGGATACGTACACATCGAGCTGAGAACTCGCTCATAGCCTCTGTTGATGGGCATCGTTTCTCTATCGGGCTCTATCACGCGGTATTTCTGTTGTGCTGTTACTCTGTACTCGTCATGCCACGTGCGGCTTCCAGAATGATCTGCGTCTCCGTTCGCGCCACGGCCTCTCTCACGCGTTCGACTGCATCAATGTTTGCCGAAATGCTCGTTATACCCATCCGAACCAACTTCTTAGCCATGACTGGATTTGAGCCTGCTTGGCCGCATATTGAGCTGGCCACACCTGCCTTATTGCAGCATTGGATAACGTAGTCGATGAGTTTTAGTACCGCGGGATGTTCCTCGCTATATAAGGAGGCGACGTTTTCGTTGTTTCTATCGACTGCCAGGGTGTATTGAGTGAGATCGTTTGTTCCAAACGATACGAAGTCAATCCCTTCTCTTATAAGATCTTCTATGATCAAGGCTGACGCAGGAATCTCAACCATGATACCTATATCGACCGTCTTAAAATCAATGCCGACCGATGTGATTATCTCTTTCGCTCGGCGTACTTCGTCAGGAGCCTGAACGAGTGGCAACATAATGCCGATATTTGTGTACCCGTCATCAATGAGATTCTTGAACGTCTGAAGCTGCATTTTGAAAACTTCGACGTCCTGCAGATCGCGCCTTATACCGCGCCAACCAAGCATAGGATTCGGTTCGTGCGGCTCGTCCTCGCCTCCTTCCATCTCTCGAAACTCATCGGTGGGAGCGTCGAGGGTGCGCACCCATACAGGACGCGGGAAGAACGCGTCGACTACAGTTCGGATGCCTTTCTCAAGTTCGCGTATAAAGGTGTCGTGCTCGTGATGTTCGATATACCAATGCGGATGCTTACCTAAGCCGATGATCATGTGCTCGACTCGTAAGAGTCCCACTCCATCAGCTCCGGTCGCAGTCGCTCGTTCCGTCGCTTCCGCTATCGAGACGTTTACCTTGACCTCAGTGGCAGTTACCGGCTTAGCACTGACCGCAGCGCTTGCAGCTGGGGGCGGTGCTATCTCGACCTGCTCGATTCTCCCCGAGTAGATAATGCCTTTTTCGCCGTCAACCGTCACCACCATACCATCGGCAAGCGTTTTGGTCGCTTCCTTGGTTCCTACTACGGCAGGAACTCCGAGTTCTCGCGACACAATAGCGGCGTGACTGGTTAATCCTCCCTCGTCGGTAACGATCGCTGCCGCCCGCTTCATCGCAGGAACCATGTCGGGGGAGGTCATCTGGGCGACCAGAATGTCTCCCGAAAGAACTCTATCAAGTTCATCCAGTGTCCGAACGATCTTCACCTGACCAGATGCTTGCCCTGGGGAGGCACCTAGACCTTCGAGAAGCTTCTCCTCCTCTCCTTTGCTCACCGTCGTGCTCTCTTCAGCCCCTTTCTTAATTGTCGTAACAGGTCGTGACTGCACGATGTACACCTTGTCTTTTTCGATAGCCCATTCGACATCTTGAGGGCTTTCGTAGTGTTCTTCGATGAGTTCTCCGAGATCGAGAAGCCTGAAAAGCTCAGCGTCGCTGAGGACTCTCTTATTTTGCATGTTTGGCGAAACATCTCTCTTGACAGTCTCGCCCGTTTTGGGATCCTTCACGACCATTACCGTTTTTGTCGCGATCTTGGCCTGTACTTCACGCGTTTTCCGATCAATCCTGTAGGTGTCCGGCGATACAGAGCCTGATACTATGGCCTCACCAAGACCCCAGGAGCCCTCTATTATCGCTTCAGGTGCACCAGTCGTCGGATTAGAGGTGAACATAACGCCGGATTTATCGGAGTTTACCATCTTTTGGACGACCGCAGAGATATTCACAGACTCGTGCGCGAAACCCTGTTTGACTCTGTAGAAGATAGCTCGAGCACCATATAGGGACGCCCAACACTTTTGGACCGCGTCTACTACGTCGTCGGCTCCTTTTACGTTGAGAAACGTCTCCTGTTGTCCTGCAAAACTTGCTTCTGGGATGTCTTCGGCCGTAGCGCTTGATCTGACGGCGACAAGAGGTTCTTCGCCCTCTCTCCTCGTAAGCTCTGCGTAAGCGTCGACTATATCGTCGCGCATTTGCCCCGGCATCTTCGTGGCGAGCACGAGCTCCTTCGCCTTTTGCGCAGCCACGTCCAACGCCTTTGTGTCATCAACGTTTACGCGTAGCGCGGCAAATAGCTCATTTGCAATGTCACTCTCGTTTAAGAAGCGTCGAAATGCCTGCGCGGTAACACAGAATCCGCGCGGCACTGGAATCTCTGCGTTTATCATCTCGCCCAGGCTTGCGCCTTTGCCACCTACCGAAGGGACATCTTCAATACGGACGTCTTCAAGCCACAAAACGGTTGGTTTATCGTTCATACTCGGCATCCTTTGCTATTTTCTGACTGCTATTTGCGTTGGTACTTACATAAGCCTTTCCTCAACACAAAGTAGAAATACGCTTCAGACATACTCCCAAGCGAATATGCATTGATGTTCAGCGTGTTTGCCGGGCGTTACTGAGGAAACACTGTTATGCGGATACTTGTCAGTGAACCACTCTCGGAAGCAGGGGTCGAGCTGCTAAACAGAGAACACCAGGTCGATGTGTCAACGGATCTGATGCCCGAGCAGTTAATTCACATCATCAAAGACTACGACGCGTTGATTGTGAGGAGCGGCACGAAGGTCACCAAAGCGCTGATAGAGGCGTCCAACCTTAAAGTGATCGGACGGGCCGGTGTTGGCGTTGACAACATTGACGTGGACGCAGCGACCTCAAAGGGCATTGTCGTGATCAACGCGCCCGAGGGTAACATGATTTCGGCGGCAGAACACACGATTAGCATGATGATGGCTCTCTCGCGCAACATACCGCAGGCGAACCTGTCCGTGAAGCGGGGCGAATGGATGCGCTCGCGGTTCCTGGGGGTGGAAGTATTCGGAAAGACCCTCGGCGTTCTGGGGTTAGGCCGAATAGGGGCTGAAGTCGCGAAGCGGATGCGTGCGTTGGGCATGACAATCATGGCGTACGATCCGTTTATCACCGTGGAACGAGCAAAGGAGCTTCGTGTGGAACTTTCATCGCTTGAGGACGTTCTTAGAAATGCTGATTTCATCACCGTGCATACGCCTCTTACGAAGGATACACATCATCTCATCGGTACAGAGGAGATCGCCAAAATGCGCGACGGCGTGCGCATTCTCAACGTCGCGCGCGGTGGGATCATAGACGAAAATGCGCTTTATGAGGGCCTCAAGAGTGGCAAAATCGCTGGAGCCGCGCTTGACGTGTTTGAACAAGAACCTCCTATTGAAAGCAAGCTCTTGACGCTTGATAACTGTATTGTGACGCCACATCTTGGCGCGTCGACCATTGAAGCGCAGATCAATGTTGCTGTCTCTATTGCAGAGCAGACGCTCACCGCTCTTAAAGGCGAGCCGGTGAGAAACGCGGTGAACGTCCCCATACGCGCCGAAGCGTTTGGCGCGGTGAAGAGCTACATGCCTCTCTCCGAGCAACTTGGTAAGTTTTGTATACAGCTAGTGGAGGGACAGATTCAGGGCATCGAAGTAATCTACGTAGGCGAGGTCGGGCAATGTGATGTCCACCCGCTAACGATAGCCGTGCTCAAAGGCGTTCTCGATCGCGTGCTTCAATCGCCGGTCAATTTTGTCAACGCAGAGATGAATGCGAAGAAGCGCGGCATCCGGATCACCGAAACGAAGACGGAAAGCCAAGAGGACTTTCAGAGTCTGATAACCGTGCGGATAAAAAGCGACAAGGGTGACTGGTCGGTCTCAGGAACGCTTTTCCTCGGTGATCAGCCACGGATCGTCAAGATAGGCAACTACCACGTGGACGCGGAGACGCAAGGGTGCATGCTGATCACGTCGCATATCGACAAGCCGGGCGTCATTGGCAAAGTGGGCACGTTGCTTGGTAACGATAATATCAATATAGCAGGGATGAACGTTGGCCGCGACAGGGTCAGGGGAGGCGCGGTTATGGTACTTGCACTCGACGATCGCGTCAGCGACGACGTGTTAGTACGCATCCGTGAGATTGACGGCATTTCAACTGCGAAAGCCGTTGTGCTGTAAAGAGCGCCTAAAGCACTCTTGCGGACAGTGATAGCGGCGCATCGGGGAACGGCTCACGAACTAGCGAGTTTTCTTTTTGGTGCCCCTCTTACGCGCCTTATTTTGAGCCTTTCTTCGCACTTGCGGCTGCGCGGCCGGATGCTGGGTTGATTTTTCGACCACGTCGACGAATGGCTCACGCTTTTCACTTTCTTCAAAAAGCGGTAATTGTGATCGTGCTTTCCGTGATTTTGGCTTCGTGGCCTCGCCTCCCAACTCTTCGATCGCTTCGACTGTCGGCGAGACGCCTCGCTTAATCGTTCTTCTTCGTGTTCGAGCACTACTTCGTTTTCGCGATATCGTGGTAACATACGGCACGAAAATCCACAGTGCCACTATAATAATGGTAAAAACAATGAGGATGCCTATCGCCGCTGGATCTATACTGCTTAGCGCAGGAAGAAAGGACAAGACGATGATCGCTGCTAGAGGGATCCCCGCAAAAATTCCGACATAAAGCGTTGCTGCTTTCACGCGTCCCATCTATTGGTCGCCCCTGTAACCGCTCTCCGTTGTACTCGGTACCAAAGAGAGCGCCCGTACTAGCTGTGAGGCTAGGTGTACTAATGTTTTTTGCTTCCAAGAGTCGCAACCTTCAACGGTTAAAATGCACAATACGACGCGATAAGCGCTTCTCATCGCGTCGCATAGAAGCGGCATTCCGTCTATGCGCTGCGTATCATAATCTGCTGGCCACGATCCAGCGCGTCGAGTATTCGGTTTGCGATGTTGGTACCCTTCGTGACCTTGATCTCTCCTCCCCGACCGATAGTCGCCGTGAAGAGGTAGGCATCATCTAATAGCACGTCGACGATTTCCCCGGCCTGCGCGTCTGACGTTATAATGACGTGCTTGTCGGTGAGCTCAATTTCGACCTTGGCAATGAGCTTTGATGGTCGCTCTTTCTGCCGCGCCTTGGTAGTCTCAAGCGGCTCCTCTGGCATTTCGAGAACATCAATGTCGATGCCAAGCGCCTCCTCAATCTTGTCGATATTCTTGCCACCTTTGCCGATAACGTGAGAAATATCCCTGTCGCTCACGTACACGTTGGCGCGCGTGTCTGAGAGCACCTCAACCGTCACTTGCTCCTTCGCGTATTTTCCGATCTCCTTTTCGATCTCTCGAGCGGCAAATTTCCACGTTGGTTTCACTGCTCGCTTCTTCGTCGCGCCAACTTCCATGACGACAACTTGCCTGCTAAACAGGTAGATTTCATATTCTGCTTTTTTTGTCTCAAAGTTTCTGACCTCTATAACCGGCCGGGCAAGATCTGCCTCTGTCATTCCGGAAGGCACCTTGACAGCAAAATGGACGTCATATACGGTCTGTATCTCACCTTTCTGGAGATAAATGACGGTATCGACGATTTGAGGAATAATACCAAATTCGACCCTGCCTATCAAGCGCTGAAGAGCGTCGATGCCGCGTGCGGTGTGTACGACGCCTACCATCCCCACTCCTGCAAGGCGCATGTCCGCAAACGTCTTGAAGTCAGCCGTTTTTCGCACTTCATCATAGATCGTATAGTCAGGTCTAACGAGCAAGAGAATATCCGCCGTTTTTGCCATGTCGCCTTCGAGAGCCGTGTACTGCGTGATATCGTCAGGAACTTGTAAATCGCGAGGGCTTTCCATAGTTTTTACGATAAATCCCTGAACGGCGAGAAACTCCGCAATACTCTGTGCCAAGGTAGATTTACCTGATCCGGGAGGTCCCGCTATCATAATACCCCTTGTCGCTTCACTAAGTCGGGCTTTCAGCTCGTCAGCAAACTTGTAATCCTCTAGCTTGACGGTCGCGATGGGGCGTACGGCGGTTAACTCAATCCCATCAGAAAAAGGAGGGCGAGCAATTGCTATGCGCATGGAGCCGAGCTGCACAACCGTAGCACCGCGCCTCTCCAATTCAATAAACGCATTGGCGTGCGATTTCGCTCGATTAATTATGTCAGTGGTAATATCGCGCATCTCCTTCTCAGTCATCGGCGTCTTTCTGATCTTGACCAAGCGAAGGTCTGTAATCGAACCGCGCTTCGCTCGTGGAGGCACGTTCTCCTTCAGGAAGACAGACATCGTATCGCGTGTGAAGAATCGCTCAAGCAGTGAGGGTCGTTCCGCTTCCCTTTCTGGGTGGAGATATATGACGTCCAGTCCTTTTGCCCGTGCCACTTCGCTTTGCACAATATCGCTGGTAATGAACGTCGCATCGTTTTCTACTGCCACCTTTCGGATCATTGCATCGATCTCTCCGACGGAAGCAAGCTTGATTTCGTCAGATGTCGGCCTCCTCCCGGCATAGATGAGCTCGATCTCATCTGATCGCTTTTTTTCTGCAAGCGCTTTGAGTTCATCCAATCCTTCGAACCCGATCTCGCGACCCTGATTAGCCTGCGCCTCAAGTTCGGAGACCACTGCCTCTGCCACTATTATCGTTCCTCTCTTAAGTTCACCGGCTTCAATGAGTTTCGTAATCCTCCTGTCAATTAGGACGCTCGTATCTGGGACATAGTTCATTGATGGCTCCTCTCGTGTTTCCACTATTACTTACTGAAGCACGCACTGTTATTAATCATGCTCCCTAATCGATGCTGCCACCAGCTAATCTAATACGACCTGCAAACCGCGTGGTTTTTTCTGCATCCGCCAAACGCTTGGATAGCAATGCCGAAGAGTACCTAGGTTCATAGTCCGTGCGCAGGAAAGGATGCTCGCCTCTGGATCCATTCGCGGGGATAATAAGCAAGCGCACTTTGTGCCGCCGGCACGCTATGGCGCGATTGACTCGCCGATCGTGCATATGTGTGCTGAACGAAGAGCCGGGTCTGTGAACGTTTCTCCTTCTTTTGAAAAAGATGATCCTACCTCTATACATTTTTGAGGGCGACTATGTCTTTGACTGCTTCAAGTTTCCATATTAAGCTGCGGCTTGCGTTCACTATGGATTCGAGTGGCTCAGCGGGCGAATGTCCCAGAGCAGCTATGATGTTACTTGAAAGATTTCTTGTTTTTATCATGTTGACGAATTCTTTTCGAATACGCGTGCTCTTGGGCTCTTCGTTGATTTCGGTAAGACGTCCTAGCAGAGTAACAAAGGTATAAGAGGACATATCCGGGCTAAATTCCTCTATCTCGACGGCAACGTTTGGATTTCGCTGCACGTACTGAATCTTTTTTCCGTACTTCGTGGAAAGGAAATAGAGATGGTGCCCATCAAAAACGTATAGGAATGGTGCCACATAGGGGTAGTCGTTGCCTATAAACGCAATCCGGCTTATATGATTTTCAGCGATCAGCTTATCGTACTCCTCTTTTTCCATGTGGGGAATTTTTAGGATCTCCATTTTTATCACCAATTGCTGCAAAGACGTTTTAGTCCCATCGAATTGCTAGCTTCAGCTCGATAACAGAGTGTAGTGACAGTTGAGCCGAAAACCTCTATTAAGCTTTCGCTGTTAGAGCCATTGGGTGTACGACGTAGTCTCGCGCAGAGTCAGGCAACGACGTGCCGAGCTGCAGCAAACGTAGATATGTGCAGCAAACACAGTCGCTGTCGGGCAGCCGTTATGCTTGTATCGCACGTGAAGTGCTCGAGGAGACCCAGTCCTATGACCGCGAGTAAGCGGCTGCTCGTTCGATAAACAGATCGAACTCTCGTGGCATCGAGTACACATGGGTATGGAGATATGATGCCACCACGTTTCCCTCCGTTATACCATCGTACCCGTCAATGCCCTTTCCTTCCGTCATCCTATACGCAAACAGAGCGTCGGTGTCCGCCGACGCGGTTGAATAATGGTACTCGTGGCCGCGAAGTGCGTCGCCTTGATGTGCGATCGCGCACTCTCGCATAGCCTCCGCTGCTGCGTGTCCGAGTGCCTGCCTACGCGCCGTCATCTGTATGTCGGCAGGCAGTATATCTGCAAAAGCGTACCTTTTTCCATCCACGGTCGTCAGCGACCGCGATAGATACATCAGTCCACCGCATTCACCGTACATGGGCATTCCTTCGAGGGCCTTTGTCTTAACGTCGCTTAGAAGGCTTCGATTTGTGCTGAGCCCGGTCGCATAGAGCTCCGGGTAGCCTCCGCCAAAATACAGCGCGTCCACTTCAGGCAGCGGATCGCGAACCGGAGAAAAAAAGGTCACATTAGAACTTTTTTCAATTGCCTCTATGTTCGAGCGGTAGTAGAAACAAAATGCGGCGTCGTATGCGATCCCTACGTCTATCTTGCAACTCACACTTGGCTTCGGAGGTGCTCGTACTGCGATCTCGCCGGCGAGCGTCTGAATGGTGGTGACATCAAGTGAATCGCTAATTGATTTCAAGGTCTCAGAGGTTAACGACGTCTCGGCTCCCATATACAGTCCTAGATGGCGCGAGGGAATCCCGCGAACGTCTTTTTGGATCATTCCTGTCACCGGCACGTTTATGGCTTTTAGCGACCGTCTGATGCTTTGTGCGTGCCTTTCGCTGCCCACGTTGTTCACTATGACCCCCGCAATGGTCATCGCAAAGGGGGTGAACGCCTGGTATTTGATGAACCCCAGCGCGGTCGCCGCGACGCTTTCGGATGAAGCACTCGCATCTATCACGAGCATAATAGGCACCTTCAAGATACCGGCGATCTGAGCGCAGCTTGACACTCCATCGTATAGGCCCATCGCTCCTTCTATAATCACGTAATCGGCGTCACATTTTGCAAGCTCCCTTTTTACACCTGTCTCTCCCATCATGAACGTATCGAGGTTGTAGCAAGGCGCCTCGGTCACCCTTTCAAGATGGCTCGGATCAATGAAATCAGGGCCTACCTTGCAGGACTGAACTTTGTACCCCCGATCTTTGAGCGCTTTGAGGATCGCGAGCGTGACGGTGGTCTTTCCAATACCACTTTGAGTTCCTGCGATCAAGAGACCTTTCATTATCCACCAATGCGGATATAGGGGTTAATAAATATGTCTCACAAATAGTCGCAGTTTCATAGCCGCGAGTCACGGTCTATTCTACTGGTCAAAAAAAGAAAAACATACGTTACGTCCGGTTGTGCACGTGGCGAAAAAATGTTCGTCCCAGAAACGTAACTGCGCTTGCTGAAACGGGCAGGGCTTAGTCGGGTTGCTCCTCAAAAAACGATTTGTCGACGCCACATGCCGGGCACGTCCAGTCGTCGGGAAGCTCGCTGAATGGAACTCCCTCAACCTCCTCGTCGTAGACCCACTCACAGATCGTACACATCCATTTTGCCAATTAATATCACCTTGAGTTCACAGTGTCTGTGCGAACGTATATAATTTCTGTGGCCTGCCCCAGCTGCGCAGATAGGCTCTGCACGCCTTGCACAGGATGGCCCTTCCCTGACTCAGCGAGCATCATTACTGCTATGCGTGCGTGAGCTACGCGATACACGATGTGATGCGCCGCAACTCCCTATTGCGAAATTTTATGTGGTTTGACGGTGCACGAGCGAGTGTGCCGATCAGCGTCTCCTCTTCCATAGGCATAAGCGCCACATCGCAACTCGTCTGGGAAGTCTTTACGGATATACATCGCTGGCGCGAGTGGAATCCCTTCGTTATTCAGGTAACAAGCATCGCGGGAGGATCTATATGGGCCCCTGGCGGAGCATTCGTTATAAAGTACAGGACTGATTTTACCCCGATACAAGCTACAACCACATCTTTTGTTCAGGAGGTGCTACCAGGAAGGCGAATCGTCCTGAGCGGTGAAGTACTCGGGTCAAGGGGAACTATAACATATGATTTCAGTCAACTTGGTCCTAGGACCACCGTCTCCGTTACCGAAGTGCTTGCTGAAACCGAATCTGAGTCTCGAAATGCTGTAGTAAGCGCCACGACACAGAAACTCTTAACGTTGCTACTACGCGGCCTCAAGGATTACGTGGAGCGTATAGGGCATAAACACGCGCTAAAATGACCTCAGGTCATCCGGTCAGCTGATCGTCTTTCACGCTCGCGCGGGTGCTCGTGCGCAGCGTTACGTTATGTTAAGAGACCGGATTAGGAAGTGATATCCACGGGATATTCATTGCTTACAGAGTGGGGTGAACTAGGGACACGATCTTACACTGGTTATCTAAGGACATACGTGCGGCTGCGATACAAAAGCGCGCTGAACTAGCTGGCACTCAGTGCGATCTGATAATCTTGGATCACCAGTACTTGCCGACCAACGGTCAGACCGCGCGACGCAGTCGACGGCTGGCATACGCTTTGGAGCCAAAAGCAGCGCTCTTATTAGCGACGAACTCTGCACAAAAAAGAAAGGCGCGTGAACACGATCAAGGAGCGAGGCCAACCAGATGTTTTCTCGGGGGAGACCTTTGAAGGCTATCTTGGCATTTATAAATCCGCTAAGCACGATAGGCGCGCGTAGAGGTTTTTTGACCAGCGCGGTTCGCGCTGCCACACGTTCCGGAACGCAAAAAAGGAGAGGCAGCGTGATTTGGCCTGCCCCAAAATGCATAGTGAAGACCGATATGAGCGAACGCACGAAATCAGTATGGCAGTTGGGCGAAATGTGCTTCGCCTATAATTAACGCTTGTGCGGGCGTTTGCGTTTGTAGTGGGCATCTTCAGCAACAATTCGCTCGACCTCTGTTTCATCTCGAGGGAGTTTCAAGACAAAGGACCCGTGGCACGGCTTTACGTAAGTGAGCATGATGTAAGTAGCGCCTATCCCCACCGGCACAGGCGGAACGCCTATCAAGCGTCGGTCAAAGACCTTGAAGCCAGGCCCGACATGATAGACCTCATCGGCGTGTTCAGTGATGTAGCGTAACGACTCTTTGAAAGTGGCGTTCTTCAGTAAGATCTCGTAATTCATTCGTTCGATACAGCCAGCCACCTATTCACTTCCTATTGCCGCCCAAACACGATTCTTCGTCGACAGACTCTGTCGGCAGACACCTTAACATATTGTCGTACTGGCCGCTCCAAGCAACGCGACTTGATCGAAACTACCATCGCGCTCGTCTAGCGTAACATACTTTTACCGGTGCCAAATACAAAAAATGCGTTTAACAGCTTCTAAGTGAGATTTAACTCCTGTTTTAGCCGCTCTTTATTAAATCCAACGATGACTGTACCGCCTATCACGATCACAGGGAATGAATATCCTTGGGTAAGCCGATAAACTTCACGCAAAACTTTGGTTCGCTCTTCTCCATTTAACAAATCGACGTCGATATACTCAAAATCCACCTTGTGTGCAGCGAGGAATTCTTTCGTCATACTGCAATGCGGGCACGTACTTAAGGTATATGCTTTCACTTTCACAAGCACTCGTTTAATTTGGCTGCTATTTAAGAGTTGTGAACAAAGCAATCTGCCTTATAGATCGCCCCGCTTCACCGATGAGCACGCGCAACAATTAGCCTACTGCTAAAGTGTTATGCACAAGGGCGCCGCCTGCCGTTCAAATGACGAAAAGCAGTAGTTAGAAAAACGTCAAATAGCTGAAGCCTCCTTTCTCATGATTTGAAGGTCGTTTCAATAGCCTCGCCTGTCAAGGCTATGATGATTAGGATACAAAGATGCATGAGTTCACGCAGGCCCATGAGTTACGCAGCCCTATACGAGTCGGCACGAGCGGATGGAGCTATGAGGACTGGGTCGGGTCCTTCTATCAGACCGCTGAGAGACAGAAATGGCTTGATTTTTACGCTAATTTCTTCAAAACCGTCGAGATAAATAGCACGTACTACCGCATACCCCGACAAAAACTTGTTGACATATGGATACAAAAGGCGCTCAAACACGAGGGGTTCGAGTACTCGCTCAAGTTTCCTCGGTTTTACGAACTTGACGATCTTGACACGCTCGCGACGGAATTCGAAAACACAGTCGTCTTCCCGCTGCATCAAAACAATCTGTTAGGCGCCATACTCGTGCAACTGACACCTTACGTCAAGCGTATTGAGCACGGTTATCGGACGGGCAATTTGGAGAAGCTTGCCCTGTTTCTCAATAAGCTTAGTACGGACGACTATACCTATTTCGTCGAGTTTCGCCACGCTTCCTGGCTGGATAATACGCGTCAGGATCTCGAGCCAGGAACGAGGGACACGCTCGCGCAGCATAACGTCGGTCTTTGCATCGTCGACGGACCTTCGTTTCCGACAGTGCTATCCGAGGCCACGCGAAAAACGGACAGCGCCTATGTCCGATTACACGGAAGGAACGTGGAAGAGTGGTTCAAAAGACACAGGAGTGACGCCTCCTTGTCAAAAAGGTACGATTACGTCTACACAGAAGAAGAACTCATCCCGTGGAAAGACCGAATAACGAAGCTCGAAACCGAACTGGGTGGTAAGAGACGTATTTGGATCTACTTTAATAATCACCCGCGCGCCAATGCCCCGCGCAACGCGTTGATGTTGATGAAGCTACTCGAAATCACCAAGCCGGAAAACGCTGAAGATACATTGCAGAGTACCTCTCCCACCACTTTAGGGGACTGGGCATCTCGTTCATAGCGACGCGCGCGTTTTGCGCTACAGCTCTGACTCTGTTTTTTGCTCCTTTACTTCTGTCGGCAGCTCTTCGTATGTATCGTAGATCGCAGCCTCGTTTTTCGAAACGACTACAAATCGCCCATCATCCGTTCTAAAGACTGCGCCGTCTGCGAGATCGGTTTCGGTCGTGATAGCTGCAATAGCGTTTCTCGGTTTGCATCGATATTCGCGTACCTCGATACCTTTCTTCTTGAGATTGACCAAGAATTTTTTCGGCATTTTCTTCGCTCCTTGTGTTCGTTTACATTTCTCTTCGTTGAGTTAATGTGATGGCAAGAATAAACGCAACGATAAAGTACGCTCCCATGACGTACAGACTCAATCGTACGTCGGGATAGTACTGCGCCAGCGTGAGCGTCTGACCGGCGCTCGCTGCCCGAGGAGCTGTCATCGTTGTGAATACCTTATCGGTCGGATATGGAACGTCCAATATATGCGTCGCAATGCCGCTCGCAAACGTAATAGAGAACCACGGCTTGAATTTAGCAATTGAGCCGACGGCGTCGATGATAGGCAGTATGAGGAAGAGACTGAAGAACGTGAGAATAATGGAGTATACTGAAGAGCGCATTATGGCGCTGAACAGATAGGCAATCGCGAGGATAGCGAATAGGTAGACGAGTGCGTACAGGAACGACAGGGTAATATTGGTGGGGACGTTCCCGTCGATCACTCGTACGGAAATTTCGGCTATATAGTAGTAGAGAAAGATGGTGCCCGCCGAAACGAGCGCGCTCGCGATGAACTTTCCGAGAAATATGGTCGTCTTTCGTACGGGATTCGGAAAGAGAAAATACCCTGTTTTCGATTCAAACTCTGATACGATGGCATCCGCACCAAAAAACGTTGCACTCAGAATCGACAAAATGCCAAGGAATGAAAGCATGTTGAGAACGAACTGTTTCGGGTCCTTAGGGTACGACGAGCCGATTGCCGGCGGGACGACCAAAAAGATCGCACTGATGATAATAGTCAGGAGAATAATTGCGAATAGCCGCTTGCCCCGGACGTACCGTAGGAGCTCATATTTGGTAACCGTGCTGATTTGACGCAGACTGCTTGGTGCCATGCTACGCATCCCCCTCAGGAACGAGAGACAAATATACGTCCTCAATCGCGGCGTGCTGAGGTGTGAACGAAACAACTTTGACACCGGTGCTGAGGACCCCCCTCAGCACTCTGAACCGCTCTTGCGGCCCTCCCTTAACACGTACGACGAGTGTGCGAGGTTCAGTGCGTTTCAAAGACTGGACGTTTCTGAGCACTCTAATCGCGTTAAACTCCGCTGGCGAGACCTGCTCTAGGGAGGTAATGACAACGGCTGTCTCTCCTGTCGTCGAAAGGTTTTGAACCGAATCATACGTCAAGAGAATGCCCCTATCGACTATCGCTACTTTGTCGCATACCTCCTGCACCTCGTTCAACAGGTGTGAACTCATCAAAATGGTGATATCGGTTCGTTTGAGCTCTGTTATGATCTGGCGTACTTCGACCATACCTCGCGGATCGAGGCCAGACGTAGGTTCGTCAAGAATCAGAATAGAGGGGTCGTGGAGCAGTGCTTGAGCGACTGCGAGTCGTTGCTTCATTCCCTTCGAGAACGTTCCGATGCGACTGTTCATCACTTCGAGGAGCTTCACTTGTTCTAAGACGGCTTGTGAACGTTCCGCGATCGCGTTTGTCTTCATTCCGCGGATCGTTCCAATGTACGCGAGACATTCTCGTGGAGTCAGTTGTGGGTAGAACTCTGGAATCTCTACTACAGCTCCGACGCCGTCGAGCGCTGCCTTTGGATGATGAATAACGTCATTGCCGTTTAGATAGGCTTTGCCACTCGTTGCTCTCAGAAGGCTTGTCAGAATTTTGATCGTGGTCGTTTTGCCGGCTCCGTTCGGACCGAGATAACCCACACACGCACCTCTTTCGACCGTAAGAGTCAGGTCGCGGAGCGCAACATCATGGCCGTATCTCTTCGACAAATGCTCGATTACAATAGGTTCAGTCATTTAATCAATTTTTATCCCCGGTTTGTGCGTTCGACGCAGTCCTAGCAACGCCTGTGTATGGCATACCGCTCGCTTTATACGTTTTGGTTTATGACGTCCGGTGTCATAAACGGTCCGTGTCTCGGTCACGTCGACTCGTACATTCAGTGATGATGGAACCCCCGGCTTCATGGATTTACGTTGAGCTCCAAGGTTGTCGTTCGAACAAATCAGCCAATTGTGCAAACGGTTTGCTCATCGGACATAAGAACGGAGATCGACAGGGCTAGGAGGCATCAACAGATTTATTAGAGATAAATCAGATAGCTTCGTTGCGGGGCTCGTGGTCTAGCTGGTTATGACGTCGCCTTGACATGGCGGAGGTCGAGAGTCCGAATCTCTCCGAGCCCACTCGTTTTCCAGCTTCTTTTAGCGGAAAAGAGCAGCAGCGAGATTCTTTACTCAATGAGAGCGGGGCCCCTGATTGTACAACCGCAGTACAACAGAATGGTGCCTACATCCGTCTCCCTGAAAAACAAGATTACTGTACAGCCGATAATACCAACAGAATGGCCACCAAACCGCGCAAAACAAGTAATCCTGCCGATTCTTAGGTCGGTATCCGTGCAATCGCGATATATGCGGCGAGATAGACGGTGTATGCAGAAATAAAACTCACCCCCATGCCCATTGAAAAGGCAGCAACTTGGCCCTGCAGTGCAAAGACGAGGCCTGTGGAGATTGCCACTGCAACGAGTATAAATGCAAGGACGGATAATCTCTGGACAAGTGTATTGTCGAGCTTGGTGGTAGCAGCAACTATCGCCAGTCCGGTTAAGACAATCAGAAAACCATTGGCAATATGCGCGAGCACAACTAGTCCGTCGGTATAGCTTAGGAAAGCAAGCGGTGTATCTACAGGGACAGCCACGTAAAGGTTAATTCCCATTCCCATCCAATATTGCGCAAACAGCAGTATTCCGATTACGGCTATCAGTCGTTTCAAGGTTTGACTACGCACACAGTGACGTGCATATGCTAGCGATAAATAGTTGCCCCGTGAAACACTGGAGCTTTCTCCTAAAAATCCACTGGCTTTAGTTATGGTACCACCCGGGTTTAGAGCATTTTTTCACCGGTGACTAAAGAAAGGATAGATGATCATCGTCATCATCACCTTGTTCGAGCGATCATTGCAGATCAGTTCCCTTGGCATCGCGTGCTGTTTCATCTCAAACATAATCTTCCGAGCACATACTGCGAAGGGCAAAATAGATCCAGCAAAGCGGCTAGCGTGTCCCTGCTACTTCTGGCACGGTTGAATCCTGAGAACGGAATGGCAGCACCCTGACCTGGTCGATTGGCCGGCGTCAGTTTCGGAAGCTTGTCTCTTCTGCTCTCTTTTTCACTTATCGGTCCGCAGGATAGATTTGCTTACCAAAATGATCCCTTATTTTCTTCTGCTGTTTCCTGCTCTTTAGTCCTCTGCTTGGTCGTACCTCTTTTCCCTGATTTTATCTTTGGTATCGGTCAAGCCGATCGTTCCAGATCTCCGCTTCCGTGTCGATTAGTGGCCTCGCCTCAGATCGGCGACTAGGATTTGTCAGGCGAATATGCGAAACTGCTGAAGAGATCGCTCGCCTATCGCACGCTCTAACCGCACACGATGTGACTGGAGTGGATCTATTCACTGCTGTTAGCCGTGAGGGTAAGCCGTAACCTCGCCTTCTGCTCAGGCGTTCTTCAAGAAAATGATTCTCTCTACATACGGGAGCCATTGCACAATGTGATTGCTGAGAGGAAACATAGTGCGGTGACGATCGCTCCGAAGAGCACAAACTCACAAGCGGAAGCGCGCTTTGGGTAAAGATTAATTGCACGGCTACAAAGACTGGAAGCTGGAGCAGGTGGACGGCGTAGACGTTTTGAGTGAGTACGGTCGTCACCCATCCCGTCACAGGCGAACGGCTACCGCTCGCCGTGATTAACAGCTGTCCTGCCGCTTCTGTAACACCGACTATGACTCGAAGTCTGGACAGGTGGCTAAGCAGTTAGCTGTTTTGTCCGCGTTCACGTACGTTAAGTGTTTATACGGTCACTTGGACTCCTTGGACACTAGGAGCGAAGGACTGCAAATGCGTCGCGTCTCCTGGGTAGAACGTGCGGAAGTAGTACGTGCCGCTCGCGAGCTTGATATTCGTCCAGCCGTAGGTGCCTGCGGAGCTCGTGGTGGTGGGATTTGTTTGTCCCGCGCGCATGGAGAAGATTTCCCACGTGCGGGCGGCGCTCGAGTGCACGTGAAGATAGACCTTGGCGTTCGCAACGGGGCTCCCCGTGACGAGCATGCCGAGCGAACCGGAGAACGTGTACGTCCCGGCCGCCACCTTGGTCGCACTCAGCGTGAGTGAGGTGGCCTGCTGGGTCGGCGGTATCCACGATCCGGTCGTTGTGGGCGGGTTTCTCGTGGTGCGCATCCATAACGACGGGAGGTAAGATGATCCGAAGTGTGCCGCCGTGGGAAGCGTTACGAGTCCGGCGAAGAGGGTTACGAGAAGGAGTACGACTACGATAAAGGGAAGCGCTTGAGGTAATCGCATGGAAATTGCCTCCAAGAACGATAATTGTTGCTTGAAACGTTTTTAACCCCTAACGACGTGTAAGCGGGCTTATATAGGTTTCGATTTGAAACGGACGGCGACGGCAATGAGCGACGCGCATAAGCAGGCAAAGAAACGGAATCAAAGAATGGTTGGCCAGCGTAGCGCGTATCGTTCGACTTGGCGTTTAGGTGGTAAGATGGACCAGAAGTATCGCCCGCATTGTGGGGCGATCGACCCACTACGTGCCCGCATTCTGTTAGAAATGCGGTAACAAGCTCAGCAGCGACACGGCATCAATGCCGCGAAATGCATCAGTAGCTCCACAAGGCCCGTCGGCATATCGACCACAATATCCTCCGCTGCTCGCGACGCCGATTCAAAAAGCGATACGTCCTTTACGGTGCGATAGGATTTCTTTTCTTCCATCTCGCCTTTCACGTTTCTTTTTCTAACACAGCGTTCGCGCAAACGCATAAAACCGCAACCTTTATCGCGTCTTGCGGTGCGTTGCTGGGTCAAGGACGTCTGCGAACCAGTACAAAAGGCGGGCACTCGGTCGTGCGTGCGATGCGCGCGGGAACTACTGCAAATGGGTCAATTGTAGAAACATCGGCAAAAAAAGGCGCGACAAAAACCGCAACCGGCACAACATGAGGCTCAGCAATAGACTGTACTTTACTGAGCAACCTCCTTACGGCACAGTACGAAACCGATATGGGTATTATCAATAACATCCGCACGTAATAGTGCCACAGGTCTACCCTAAGCCTTACGTCATCTCCTTATTCCCACGCCGAAGAAGGGACGGCTCGCTCGTTCGATTATGGGTGTGCGACCAGAACGGGCGTGTTATTCAGCCTCTCGGACCGCGTGAAGTACCAGTCGTTGGCCTTACTCCCTTCTAACGATCTTTCGTGACAAGCGAGTTTACAAAGACGAAGCGAGAAAACACCATGAAGAAGATTCACGTCGTGTGTGTCACGCTCATCGCTCTATTCCTCTCCTCTCTCGTGGCCGGCTGCACAAATTCGGCGAACCAGGTGGGTCCGAGCCCCTCACCGAGCAGCGTAGGATTGATCTCGCAGCACCGAATGACCTCGGCACCCTCGTCGAACACGCTGCCGCCTTCTCAGACCGTCGCAACGAAGAGGGCATCATCGGTGGCGTCGGGAAGAGGCGCTCCCGGCGCGCAGCTCCGCACTACGGTCGCGCCTGAGTCCAACGCGGACTCATGGCTGCTCACTGGTGTCCCCGTCCATCGCGGGAGTGAGATGCGCGTGTTCACGGAGCTCTACAGCCTGTCCGAACACAAGAACATCTGCGGCGCCGTAAATTACTACATCGATGATCGCGCAGCGGGAGGCGACTGGCACATAAGTAAGGGTGACGCGTGTGAGGCGATCTCCGGATGGCTACGCCTCTATCCCGCCGATACGATGAGGCTCTCTCGGGGGCTTCACACGCTCAAGATCGATTATCTCGGCAACGCGAAATACGCGCCGTCGCAGTACGTGGCACGGTTTACCATAACTGACAAAGCCCCCTCTAGTACGGCAATCAGTGCGTGACGGCGCCAGCGTATCGGAATAGCTATCGCATCAACTACGAGACGCCCATAGGCCCCCCGCGGTCGGCCCGGCGGTCCCCCATGCAGCCCCATATCCCTCACTACCCACCCTCACCACACAGACCCCCTCCGGCGGTCGGCTTGCGGCTGCGATGTGAAAAAGATCTAGGGGGACGCGATTGCGAGGTCACTGATGTCACGCCCAATCAGAAGTGCGTTCGCTCCTCATACTCATCGGGTTCGCACAGTTCACCGTCTACGATACGTCGCGTAAACAATATCCCGTTGTCAGTGGATATGGAGTTTTGAGCGCATCGCCGGTGATAAAATCATGGAGCGCTGGGCGAATATACTGGAGTGCGAAATATTACGGCAGATAGAAGCATGCGAACGTAAGTGCGTCTGCACCTTTGATGTGCGTGTGAAGCCTCTCGATTCAGCGCTCACTTGCGAATTATCGTATCGTTGTCTCCTCGCGGAGTTTACGCATCGTAAGGTCCCGTGTCATTTGGTGGGATAAACGCGCATTCACGAAAAACTATTTACTCATCTAACTGCAAGCGCTGGCTATGCAAGCGAGCACATCGGGTACCCAAGATTACAAAGAAAGCATGTATGCTGGTCGGGGAATTCCGTTAATCGGTGACAAATTTCCCGAGATAGACGTGCAGACGACCCACGGCAAGATGACACTGCCAGGCGATTTTTCTGGCAAGTGGTTTGTATTGTTCAGCCATCCTGCTGACTTTACGCCGGTATGCACGACTGAGTTTGTGGCGTTCGCGAAGCGCTATCCGCAATATCAGAAATTAAATGCCGAGCTCATCGGGCTCTCCATCGACCAAGTCGTGGCACACATGAAGTGGACCGAGTGGATTCAGCAGAACGTCAACGTGGAGATTCCGTTTCCGATCATCGCGGACACGGGCAAGGTCGCTTCAATGCTTGGCATGATCCATCCTGGCAAAGCGTCGAACACCGTCAGAGCGGTATTTATTGTCGATCCAAAGGCGGTCATTCGTCTCATCATCTACTACCCTCAAGAAGTGGGAAGGAACATGGACGAGATCATGAGAGCACTCGAGGCACTGCAGACTGCCGACACGCATGGCGTTGCGATGCCTGCCGATTGGCCGCGAAACGAGCTTATCGGCGACAAAGTGCTCATACCCCCGCCCCAAGATGAAAAGACCGCCAAGGAGCGGAAGAAACAGTACGAAAACTACGATTGGTGGTTCTGTTACCGGAAGTTAGAAGACTAGATTGGTGTGGCGCGCCGCATCTTAGTACGAAACACCGAAACGTCTACGATGCTAAACAAGAACATATGAACCCTTTCGTGACCCAAAACGACAGAGCGATTGAGTATATCTTACCTCAAGAGCTTGCCCAGAAGCTCGACTGCGACGACCGCGCATTTCTGCTCGACGTGCGTGCGCCTGACGAGCTGCAAGGGGAGCTGGGACACTTGCCGCACGTGGTAAATATCCCCCTCCCTCAACTTAAGGATCGTTTATCGGAATTAGCAGGACAAGAGGACTGTGACGTGGTTGCGATTTGTCGCACAGGAAGGCGATCTGAAGAAGCGGCGCGAATCCTACGTGATTCACGATTCAAGCGAATCCAGGTTTTAGAAGGTGGAATGCTCGCTTGGCGTCGCAACCCAGCGACAAAGCGTTTGTAGCTAGCACATATTCCCAGATGAGTTCGCTGCCGCGTCCTCGTGGGCAAACACGCACCTCCGGCAGCGTAGTGGTATTCGACGAGGCGGCAGCAACTTAATCGATTGCGAAGCTTAGCTTAAAGCCATACGCGGACGAGGTGCGCCCCAATCAAAAATTATTCCGCCGCCACACGTATGCTGATTGTTTCTTGTCCGCGTGGATTTGATCCAGGCAATTCTCAAACCACGTTACCATTGTGGAGAAGCTGGCTGCCAAGCGCTGTCGCTAATATTGCGGTGGCCGTGGACGTTCAAGAAAATAGAAAAATTAACTAAAAAACCAAATAGAGCGCGCCGAGTTGGAAACTCGTTTCCAACAGATGGTATATCTGCTAGATACTCAATACCGGAGGAGTGTCGCGCACTGGTTTGCCTCCAGTGCACTATGAGACGGCGGCGATTCTCGTTGCCACCGCTCACGATAGCCACTGCGAAAGGAGGTGATAACAGTGAAGAAGAGCGTAGGAATACTGATGGTCGCACTCATGGCGCTCACCGTGGTAAGCACCGCCGGAATCGGCTCAGCGGCACCTGTCTCATCTTACGGCAGAGACATCATCAAGCCCGTCTATCTAGACAGGACGAGGAT
>Ga0187780_10000679_pt1 | contig 25118 bp, 22 predicted proteins | sample 1015_Q2_SP10_20__FD_132429 | JGI IMG/M metagenome (GOLD analysis project Ga0187780, IMG submission 132429) | Tropical peat soil microbial communities from peatlands in Department of Meta, Colombia - 1015_Q2_SP10_20_MG | ecosystem: Environmental > Terrestrial > Soil > Wetlands > Peat | place... | reverse complement strand
TATCCGACCCACTGACCACCGGGCCATCTGTCGCTTACTCCACCGACTCCTCAATCCACCTCAGGTACTCCGGGCTGCCGCCCTCAACGGCCAGGCAAAGACATTCAGGCAACTCGTAGGTGTGCATCTCTTTGATGGCCACACACACGTGTTCAAAAGCGTCGGCGGTGGTTTTGATCAACATCAACCATTCCTCAGCTTCTTCGGCTTTGCCTTTCCAGCGATAGATCGATTGCGCGCCCGGCACGATGTTGACGCACGCGGCCAGCTTACGCTCGATCAGCATGTCAGCAATACGGCGCGCCTGGTTCTGGGATTCGGCAGTCGTCAGGACGAGTCTTTTGTCGGTCATATAAAATCAGCCTTCAGTCGCAGTTGGAGTTATGCCCGCCAAGATTAAATTCGGAACCTCCGGTTGGCGCGCCGTCATCGCGGAGGAGTTTACCATTGCCAATGTCCGAAGTGCTGTCCACGGGATCGCACGTTACGTGGTCGCACAAAAGACCTCGGGCGCCCGCGTCATCGTTGGCCGTGATCCGCGCTTTCTCGGCGAGACGCTCGTTTCCCTAGCGTCTGAGGTTCTGTGCTCCCACGGCATCACGCCTCTTGTGATCGCCGATCCGGTACCTACTCCAGCGATTGCCTACGCAGTAATTTGCGACCGCGCCGATGGCGCGATCAACTTCACGGCTTCGCACAATCCGCCGGAATACAACGGAATTAAATTTTCCACTCCTGACGGCGCGCCTGCACTGCCAGAGGTGACGCGCGCCATCGAAAGGGAAATCGAGGCTTTCGACACATCCAGCGACAGCTCTCAGAAATCGACAAAGGCTGCGACTCAAGACTTGGATCCCCGCGGCACCTACCTTGCCCGGCTGAAGGAAATCGTCGACCTCAACACCATCAAGAACGCCCGGCTACGTGTGGTATTCGATCCGTTCTGGGGAGCGGCGCGGGACTACTCCGATGCTCTCTTGCGCCAGGCTGGCATAGAGGTCGCCACGGTCCATAATTATCGGGATGTGCTTTTTGGTGGCCACGCTCCCGAGCCCGACAATCACTTGCTGCAAGATGCCAAAGCCAGGATGCGCCAAACTCGTGCCCATGTTGCCATTGCAACGGACGGCGATGCTGATCGCTTCGGCATTGTCGATGAGGACGGCAGCTTTGTTCAGCCCAACTACATTATCGCCCTCCTGTTTGACTACCTGGTTGAGACCCGTGGCTGGAAGAATGGAGTAGGGAAGTCGGTCGCCACCACAAATCTGATCAATGCTCTTGCCCGGTATCATGACATCGAGCTATACGAGACTCCCGTCGGCTTCAAGTACATTGGGGAACTAATCAAAGCCGACAAAATTGTGATCGGCGGAGAGGAAAGTGCTGGCCTGTCAATTCGTCACCATGTGCCTGAGAAAGATGGCATCCTGGCCGGGCTCCTTTGCTGCGAAATGGTGGCCCGCAGAGGCAAAACGCTCACCCAACAGTTGCAAGATCTGTTTGCCAAAGTTGGTTCCTTTTATCCCAAGAGGGAAAACTTCCGCTTGACGGACGAAGTCAAAGCGAAGTTCACTGAGAAGTTGCGGCAGGACCCGCAGGAGTTCTTCGGCCGCAAGGTGAAAGAAGTTGTCCGCACGGATGGTCTCAAACTGCTCTGTGATGATGGCGCGTGGGTCTGCTACCGCCTTTCGGGCACGGAGCCGGTGGTGCGAGTTTATTCCGAAGCGGCTAGCCAGCAGGAACTGGAAAAACTGAGCGCGGCTGCCAAACAATGGATTTTCGAGTAGATCGCCTTCACCGCTCTCGCCTCTTGCCCAATCCGGAGGAGGGCGTGCGCGTTCTCGTGGAACAGGCACCACGTGCGGAGGTTTGGCTCGACGGCCTGGTCCTCAAGCTGCGTCCGTCGCTGAAGGTGCTGTACGCGATCCGCCGCCGCATTGCGACTGGCGCGATCGCTGTTTTTAGCATTTGGTTCTTTGTGCATGTGATGTTCGGTGCCAACGGTATGGTGGTTTATCGCCAGAAAAAGGCTGAGTACCGGAGCCTGCAGCGGGAAATCGGCGGTTTACAGCAGGACAACCAGCGTTTCACCGGACAGATCAAGGCGCTCCAGACTGATCCCAAGGCCATCGAAAAGGAAGCCCGCGAGCAGCTGCATTACGCCCGTCCGGGAGAGGTGATCTTCGTTTCTCCGCCGTCCCTTGCAATCCCGGAATCAAAGAGCGCCAGAAAGTAAAATCTCTGCGCGACTGTTTCAACTCCAACGTTTTGTGCTATAGTTCCTTCACTTTCCTAAGCACTTGGGGTGGTGTGCCGGCAGTGGCAACCTGCAGCGGCGGTTTAAATCTGACTGGAATTACACATCCGCGGCTTAGCCGCTTATCAAAGGAGCTTGCTATGAAGAAGGTTCTTCTCGTTCTGGTTGCGCTCTCTCTTCTCTTCTTTATGGTTGGGCTGGTTTCAGCCGCCGATAGTACTACCGTCAAAGGATATGTGAGTGACTCGCAGTGCGGAGCCAAGGGTGCCAAAGAAGGTCACGCCGATTGCATGAACAAGTGCGTTTCCAAGGGCGCGAAGTATGTAATCGTCACCGACAAGGACAACAAAGTCCTCATGGTCGATAACCCCGACGTACTGAAGGGACACGAGGGACATCACATTGCCGCGACCGGCACTGTCACCGGCGATACCATCCACGTGAACAGCATGAAGATGATGTGAACCAGGGACCAGATAAGCCAAAGGGCGGATTTCATCCGCCCTTTTTATTTGGCTAATCAAGTTGGTATCTCGCGAAGCAGTTGAGTGCAGGCGCCAGCAATCCGTCTCTAGAATGCCTACCGCACCACGCCTTCCAGCGGCGAACTCGCCGTGGCGTAGAGCTTCTTCGGCATGCGTCCTGCCAGATACGCTGCGCGACCTGCAACTACCGCATGTTTCATCGCGTCCGCCATCAGGACTGGATCTTGCGCCCCGGCGATACCGGTATTCATCAGCACCGCGTCGGCACCCAGTTCCATTGCGATGACCGCATCCGATGCGGTCCCCACACCTGCGTCCAGTATCAGCGGCACTCCTGTGATCATCTCGCGAAGTATGCGGATGTTCGCGGCGTTCTGCACTCCCAGCCCACTGCCGATTGGCGCTCCCAGCGGCATGATTGCACTCGCACCTGCTTCCAGCAGCCGCTTGGCAACCACGATATCGTCGGAAGTGTAGGGCAGAACCGTAAATCCTTCTTTGACCAGCACGCGCGTAGCTTCGAGTGTCGCCTGAACATCAGGATAGAGCGTCGCCTGATCGCCAATGACCTCGAGTTTCACCCAATCCGAAAGTCCAACCTCCCGGCCCAGGCGAGCGGTACGAATCGCTTCGTCCGCCGTGTAGCATCCCGCGGTGTTGGGCAGCAGGAAATATTTTCCCGGATCGATGTAGTCGAGCATCGACTCCTTACTGCGGTCGAGATTCACCCGGCGAACAGCGACCGTCACCATTTCTGCCCCGCTCGCTTCGAGCGCCCGTGCCGTTTCTTGAAATGATTTGTATTTTCCCGTTCCCACAATGAGCCGGGAGCGGAACTTACGGCCAGCAATGATTAATGAGTCCATCATGTGCCTATTGTAATGAAATCGCCAGGCGACGGCACTGCCTGCAAAACGGTCCCGCGCATCGAGTTCAGAGTGGTACCATAAAGTGCCTTTCGCTCGGAGGTAGTCCATGCGGAAGCCAGGCCTTTACCTCGTCCTGCTGCTATTCGTTCTGCCGCTAGTTGCGAAGGACGCGTCCACACTGCCAAAGCTGGTTCTTCATGCCAGATACGTACTGGTTACAACGTATTTCGGTGACGAACCCGCCAACGCGCGAATCCCGCCCGATGATCGCCAGGCTGTTGCCGACCTGGAGGACGCGATCCAGAAGTGGGGACGCTATACCCTTGTATATGAGCGCAAAAATGCGGACCTGATATTTCTGGTACGCAAAGGACGCATCGTCGGAGCGCAAGAAGGCGTTGGAATTCACCTGGGTTCAGGGTTCCCAACTCCATCGGTCGGCCCTATTACCGGCGTCGACGCCGGTGATCCCAAGGACATGCTTGCTGTTTACAACGCAGCGCAAGGTATCGATTCCGCCCCGATCTGGCGAGGGCGCCAGAACGACGGCCTCCAGCCTCCCGACATGCCTTTGTTCGCCCAGTTTCGCGCAAAAGTCGAAGCCACTGCCAAGAAACCATAAGCTGCATCGAGATTAACGGGCAAGAGACTCGCTTGCGAGGGAGCTTAGACTTCGGCTCGCAGGAGGTCGGCCATGGTCTCGCGCCGACGGATTAGTTTGACCGATCTCCCGTCGACCAGCACTTCGGCTGCGCGTGGGCGTGAGTTGTAGTTGGACGACAGCACTATTCCATATGCCCCTGTGTCCATAATGGCGAGCAGATCTCCTTCCTCGACAACCGACAACTCGCGATCGCGCGCAAAAAAATCTCCGGTTTCACAAACCGGGCCAACGACGTCTGTTTTCTCAGTCTGCCCGCCGCCAGATCGAACCGGCAAGATTTTGTGATACGCGCTGTATAGGGCGGGCCGGAGTAAATCGTTCATTGCCGCATCAACGATCAAGAATTTTTTGCCATTATTGGTTTTCCGGCGAAGAACTCGGGTGACCAGAACACCTGCCGGGCCCACGATGGAGCGCCCGGGTTCGAGCAACAGACGTACATTCAGACCTTGCAATGGGCGAAGAATCGCCTTCGCATACGCCGCCACACACTCAAAGAAATTGGCGGGGGTCTCGCCTTCATAGTCAATTCCCAGCCCTCCGCCTGCGTCGACATATTGAATTCGATGGCCTAGGGCCCGCAATTCCCGCACAAATTGCGCAACCCTCTCCATGGCAGCCGCAAAGGGCTGAACATCCGTGATCTGTGAACCAATGTGAACGCTCACCCCGCACACGTTCAGATGTTTGCTCTTAGCCGCTTCTCCATACAGGCGAATCGCCTCCCCAATGGGGATGCCAAATTTGTGGCGGTGCAACCCGGTTGAAATGTAGGGATGCGTGTCCGCCGGCACATCGGGATTTACGCGCACTGCAACAGGTGCGGTTTTCTTGAGTTGCGCGGCGCAGTCCGCTAATACCCGCAGCTCAGATTCGCTTTCCACATTGAACAGCAAGATGCCCGCTTTGAGCGCAGCCCTCATCTCCTGGCGCGTCTTGCCCACGCCGGAAAACACGGTTTTCCTCCCTGCGGCGGTACGGCTCACGCGTAACACGCGTTCGAGTTCGCCGCCGGACACCACGTCAAAGCCGCTCTTCATTCCGGCCAATAGCCGAAGAATTTGCAGATTGGAGTTGGCTTTTACCGAGTAACAGATTGTGTGAGGAATTGGATGAAATGCCCGCTCAAACTCTCGAATCCGACTGCGGATCGCGCCGGCAGAATATAGGTATAGAGGTGTTCCGAAACGGTCAGCCAGGCCGGTTATCGAGACATTTTCGCAATGCAGAACCGAAGGAGCGCCTTTGGAATCGTGATATTCAAAAGGCGAGCGCCAATGTCTGACACTCACGTCCGGTTCCCAGCGTCGCCTTTGACCCGCATCACAACCACTGTCTGATCGTCGAAGGCGTCTTCGCTCCCTGCGTGCTCAGTCACTGCCTTAAAGATTGCATCGACGACCGCTTCGGCTGACAAGGCACAACTGGCCGTAATAACCCGTTCTAAACGCCCGCGACCAAAGAGTTCTCGAGACTTGTTTTGCGCATCCAGGATGCCGTCACTGAAAAATACGAATAAATCACCCGGGCCGGGTTTGAAGCTAAATTCGTCGTACTCGGCATCGTCAAACAATCCTAAAGGCAGCCCAGTAGCTTCGATAATTTCGATTTTGCCATCGTGGCAATAGACTGGCCGGGGTAAGCCAGAATTTGCAACTCGCAACTCCAGCCGCTGGTCATCCCACAGCGCGTAGATCAGAGAGACAAACTGGCCATCGATGCGCCGTTCACTGAGCGAGAAATTCACCGCCGACAGCATTTCAGAAGGTGACGGCTCGATCGGCGCGTGCGACCGCAGAATTCCGCTGACCAAAGCGGCATAGATCGCTGCCGGCGCTCCCTTGCCGCTGACATCGCCAACAACGATGGCCATGCGCGAGAGAGAATAGCTCATGAAGTCGTACAGGTCCCCGCCGATGGCCCTTGCCGGTACGAATCTGGCGGCGACCTCCAGATGGGGGATTTGCGGCAAGCTGTGCGGCAACAAGCGAAATTGCAACTCCCGCGCCATTGCCAGATCGCGCTCCAGTCGCGACTCCTGCTTGGCGATCTGCTCATACAACTGCGCGTTTTCGATTGCAATCGCCACCTGCGCTGCCAATGTTGTCACCGTGCGCTTGTGATCGTCGGTGAAAAAGCCCCGCCGCGTATGCTCCAGGTCGAGCACCCCGATCGCTTTCCCTTTATAAATAAGCGGCGCAGCCAACTCGGAACGCGTTTCAGGATTCAGTGCGATATAACGCGCATCTTTGCTGACGTCGGGCACCAGCACAGCTTGTTTGTGCTGCGCTGCATAACCCACCACACCTTGTCCGACGCTTATATCGTGCTTCAAATGTATATTCTCTTGAAAGCGCAGTGAAAATCGATGCTGCAGTTTTTCGCCGCTCGAGTCGAGCAGCAGAATGCTGAACATCTGATAGTCGATCAGGCGGCTCAGCAGCTCGGCGATCCGCTTTAGCAATTCATCGAGGTTCAGGATGGAGGTCAATTCACGTGCAATTTCATTCAGCAGAACCAGCGTGCGGGCCTGACGGGTGGTGCGCGTGTACAGGCGCGCATTCTCGATTCCCACCGCCATCCGCGATGCAATCAGCATCAACAACCGTTTGTGTTCTTCGGTGAAGTAGTCGGGTTCGCGGGATTCGATGTCAATCACGCCAATGACGCGATTTTTGACGACTAAGGGCAGGGCCAGTTCAGAGCGAACGTTCGGGACGGCAGAAATATAGCGTGGATCCTTGGTGACATCGCCAACCAGCACCGGTTCGCGCCCCTGCGCCGCGACACCGCTTACTCCGCAGCCCACTTTCACTCGGATGCGCTCGGCTACCTCCCGCGAATATCCGACTTGAAACCGGATGCGCAGCTCCTGAGTTTTCTCGTTCAGGAGCAGGATGGCAAAGATTTCGTAATCTATGACTTTGCGGACGAGTTCCGCCACGCGGCTTAGCGTGGTGTCCAGGTCGAGGGTAGTATTGACAACGTCCGCAACTTCAAGCAGAAGCGGATCGACTCTAGATTGAAATTCTGCCTCGGTAGCTGCCGTTTCCACGCCCCTATAATATCAGTCGCTTCGGTGAGCTTCGCCACCCTCGAATTTATGCAACCGTAGCGGTCTCGCTCGCGTATTGACTATTGTGAGCTGTTAAACTAGGGCATAGAAGGGGGTAAACATCATGCACCTCTTCGGTTTTGTGTTCTTCCCGTTTTTTGGCTTCGGCCTCGTGCTGTATTTTCTCCCGTCGATTCTTGCGCTTGCGCGAAGCAAACGGGACATCACGGCGATCTTTGTCCTGAATCTATTGCTCGGCTGGACCGCAATAGGCTGGGTAATTGCCCTGGTTTGGGCCTTAAAGCAAGACGTGCAAGTAGTAGTCCGCTGAATCTCGGCTGAAGCCTTCTCCACTCAGTCCACGGTATGCTTGGCCGTGTAGCCTTCGCGCGCAATGACCTGATACTTCACATCTTTTCCCTTCTGATCGTGCACTTTAAGCGGGCCGCCATCCGGGGCAATTACCTCCACTTTCAACTTCCGATAGCTGCCATCAAGCTTTGGGTTACTGGGGTGATAAGCAATCTGATATTGGTTGCGGATATCACCGGCGATGTCATGAAAAATCTCAGGGTATTCCGCCTGAAACCGCGGCTGATAGAAACGCCCGCCGGTGAGCCGGGCAAACGTCTGCATTTCGTTGTCGGCTTGATAGTAGTCCATCCGACTGACGGGAATACCCATGCCACGGGTCATTCCCGTGCAGTGGTTGACTTCGCACCACTCGCGCAGCGTCCACCCGATGCTGACGGGGAAAATAGTTACATCTTTTGTCGTTTTGACCTTCTTGATGGTCTGATCAAGATTGAGTTTGCTGAAGCTGTCGAAACCGGTACTGACCAGAATGATGTACTTGTGCCCTTCGATGCGGTCCAGACGGTCAAGCGTGTCATAAAGCGCATCGAACATATTGGTTTCTGAAAACCCTGGAATCCGCAGTTGGTTCAACGCGCCCAGGAGAGCCCCCTTGTCCTGGGTGAAGTCGACCAGAATCTGCGGCTTCATGTCGTAGTATTCCACCGCGACCCAATCGTCTTTCTTGAGGCTCTGCACAAAGCTGTATGAGGCCTGAAGAGCGTCTATCATGAAGGCGTAATTTGTGGCCGCATACTCAACCAGCAGTACCGCGGTTATGGGTGCCTCGGAAACATTGAAATTGCTGATAGTCTGCTGCACACCATCTTCGAAGATTCGGAAGTTGTCTTTGTGTAATGACGAAATGAACTGCCCATCTTTCGTCGTTACCATGACCGGCACTTCCACCAGAGGCACGTTCACCTGGATTGAATAATCCGGCATACCCTCAATTTTCTTGGGCTTCTCCGGTGGTGGAGGCGGAGGTTCCTCCTTCTTCTTCGGAATGGCATAGGGACCAACGTCTGTAGTGGGTCCGCCCGCCTCTGGCGGAGGGGCTTGCTGGTTAGGATTGGTCGGCGTTTGATCCTGGGCTGGAGTCGGAAGACTCCATGTAACCATCACAGTTGCGCACAGTACCATCAGCAGACGAAAACAGGCTTGCTTCAGGCTTTTCAATCCTGCGAATCGAAAATTAATGTTGCCGGACATCAAATGACCCTATGCTAGTATATGACGCAGAGCTTCGCGATGGGGATGTTTGCTGTGCTTCCGCTTTCCCTCCTTACTCAGCAAACAAAGCATAAAGCGAAGTGGCACCTTGCAGTTTGAGGATTGGTAGGCATCCTCCTGGGGAATTATGGTGACTGGACGAGGTCTTCTCGCCGCCGTTGTATCTTGCTTTTTGCTCTCGTTCGTAGCTGCTGCCCAACCGCCCAAACCTGTCGACACCATTCCCGTGGCACAGATCCATGCCGGGATGCGAGGGGTAGCCTACACCGTTTTTCAGGGTACGAAACCCGAGCCGATGGATGTAGAGGTTCTTGGCGTGCTGAAGAACGCCAACGGGCCCAAAGGCGACATCATCCTGGTTCGCCTCGGGGGCGCCAAGGCTGAATATACCGGCGTTGTGGCCGGCATGAGCGGCAGCCCGGTTTACTTCGACGGGAAACTTGCCGGTGCAGTGGCCTTCCGCATCGGAGAGTTTTCCAAGGAGCCGATCGCGGGTGTAACCCCCATCTCCGAAATGCTGGAGATTAGCGCCATTGACCAGACTCCTACATCAGTTCCGGTTGAAGCGAAAGCATCTACCGGGGCATCCAGCAAGACTGCCAGTCCGGGCGCCGGCTCTTCGCTTCAGAACTTCTCGAACTATCTCAAGCCAATTGAAACGCCGCTGGTTTTCAACGGGTTCTCCGAGGGCACGGTCCAGCGCTTCGCCTCACAGTTTGCCGCCTCTGGCATCGTACCGGTCATGGGTACGGGATCGGTGAGCGATGCCAAACAGCCAGACCCTCTGGAGCCGGGCTCCGCCGTTAGCGCCATCCTCGTACGCGGAGACATGGATATCGCCGCCACCTGCACCGTAACGTACATGGATGCTGAACATCTGTTGGCCTGCGGTCATCCGCTCATGCAATTTGGGATGATCGACATTCCCATGACAAAGGCTCAGGTGTTGGCCACCTTGCCGTCGCCGCTGAACGCCTTCAAGATTGTCAACGCTACTGAGCCAGTCGGCGCCTTCGTCCAGGACCGTCACAACGGCATTCTCGGTGAATTTGCCAGGAAACCCGAAATGATCCCGGTGACCTTAACCATTCACGCCGAGTCCGGGGACAATCAAATTCATTACGAAATTCTCAATAACGCTCGTCTGAGCCCGGTTGCGATGATGGCCACTGTCTTCAATGCCTTGCATGGAGTCAATGAATACGGTGAAGAAATTACCTATCGGATGAAGGGAAGAATCGGAGTCGAGAAATATCCCGATGTCGCCCTGCAAGATATGTTTGCCGCCGTCGATGGCGGACAGCCGCCTGCCATGCTGGCCGCGACTTCCTTAGGCGAACGCTTTAGCCGCATCTACGATAATCCCTACAGCATGCCCGAAATTAGCGGTGTGCAACTCGACTTCGACATCGTCCACGAACGGCGCTTCGCGCGTCTGGAGAGCGCTCGCACCGACGTAACGGAAGCGCGCCCCGGCGACAACATCACAATTGAAGCATTGCTGCGCCCCTATCGTGGCGACGCCATTTTGCAACACATTCCGGTTCAGATTCCCACTTCCGCATCCAAAGGACCGCTCCGCATCCTCGTCAGCGACGGCGATAGCTTAGACCATCTCCGTCACGGCTCACCGCTGATGGCACGCAAGTTGGACTTGGCATCAACCATCGCGTTCCTCAACCAGGAACACGTCAATAATCGCGTCTATGTGTCTCTGCTCGAAGCCAATCCGGAAGCCATGATCGCGGACAAGATCATGCCGTCGCTTCCCCCCTCCATAATGAATGTCATGGACGGCATGCGGGGCACGCAGGACATGGTGGTTTCGAACGAGTCTTCTGTCAATGAGACTTCGACCGCGCCCTTGGAGTACGTTGTCGCCGGTGCGCAGGTGCTCACGATCAACATCAAGTAGCTAAGCCGAACCGGGTTATCTGTTGGGCCGACCTACTGACTACTGGCTAATCACTACACGTGCTGTGCTAATCTGACTCTTCCTCCCTACTTTGTTCATGAGGTTCCAAATTGCAAATCCGTCTCAGTAAGTTGGTTCCTGTTCTGTGCCTCTTTGTCCCCGTTTTGGTGTTCGCCGATGGTACCCGCACTTGGGAGCAGTCCAAGTTCGACGATTTGATAAAAGGTACGCCCGATTCCGTAGCTATCTCTAACACAGGCGGCCTCGAACTGGCTCCGGCCTTCAAAATGCTTTCAACCACTCCCTCCACATATTTGTGGTCGATCGCTGCCGACCGGAACGGAAATCTCTACGCAGCGGCAGGCTCACCCGCCCGCGTCTACCGTATTAGCGCCGACGGTAAATCGGCGGTCATTTTCGAGCCCCATGAACTTCAGGTCCAGGCGCTGGTGGTCGACAAAAACGGTGTGATCTTCGCCGCTACCAATCCGGATGGCAAGATTTATAAAGTGGAACATCGCAATGCCGGGGCAAAGACAGACTCAGAAAAACCCGGCATTGATTCCGCCTGGAGTTCCTCCGTGTTTTTCGATCCTGATAGCAAATACATCTGGGCGCTTGCTTTCGACAAGGATCAGAACCTCTACGCGGCAACCGGCGATCCGGGTCAAATCCTTCGCATAAACCCCGATGGCAAAGAATCAATTTTCTTCAAGAGTGATGAAGCCAACATTCGGGTGCTAGCCTTTGACCCGAAAGGCGATCTTATTGCCGGATCCGATGGCAGCGGACTCATCTACAGGATTACTCCGAACGCGGATGCCTTTGTTCTTTATAGTGCGGCCAAGAAAGAGATAACCGCTCTCGCCATCGACAAGGACGGTACCATCTACGCAGCCGGTGCCGGTGAAAAGCATGGCGGAGTAGCGTCAGCTACTGGTGCCGGTTCTATTTCGATTTCGTCCCCAACGGCAGGCGCAGTGCAAACTTCTCCTTCCGCGTCACCCGCCGCTGTGGCTCCGGTCATCAGCGTCACATCTGCCCCGGCTGGGGGTTCGGAGATCTACCGGATCGCTCCCAACGGCTCCCCGGCACGCATCTGGAACTCTCATGAAGACCTCGTTTATGCCCTGGCCTTTGACCATCAAGGCCGTTTGCTTGCAGGAACCGGCAATCGAGGACACATTTTCGCCATCACCGGTGCAGATCAATACACAGATCTTCTCAAAGCCACAGCGAACCAGGTTACTGCCTTCAGTGCCGCCTCGGGGGGCGGGCTCTACGTTTCCACCAGTAACCTCGGAAAAGTATTTTTGTTAGGCGCGGAATCTGCCTCCGAAGGCACCTATCAGAGTGATGTCTTCGATGCGCATATTTTCTCCCGCTGGGGTCGGGCAGAATTTCGTGGCACTGGCAATGTCGATCTTTTCGTTCGTAGCGGTAACGTAGACAATCCCGACCGTAATTGGAGTCCGTGGAAGAAAATCGACTTGCAGAAGGATGCTCAGATCGGCGTGCCCGCTGCTCGCTTTGTGCAGTGGAAAGCTGTTTTGCATTACGGCGATCACCCACCTCGCGTGGACAGCGTAGCCCTAAGTTACCTCCCGGAGAATGTTCCCCCGGAATTTGATGAGGTCTCAGTGCAAGTCGGTGTCCGCTATCAGTCCGTGCCGAGACCCGCCGGGGCAGACCCCACGCAGCAGCATTTCGATATGGCTCCGCCCTCCACTCATGACAAGGATTCCATCGGGGTGAAGTGGCTTGTGCATGACGACAATGACGACCAAATGGTGTACTCGGTCTACTATCGCGGCGATGGCCAGACCCGCTGGCTTCTGTTGAAAGATGGTTTGACCGACAAGTTCTATTCCTTCGACGCCTCGCTGCTACCGGACGGCGGATACACCGTCAAGATCGTGGCTTCCGACGCTCCATCGCACTCTCCCGGGGAGGCGCTCACCGCCGACCGAGAAAGCGCGCGCTTTGAGGTGGACACCACACCTCCGCAAATTTCGAACCTGACAGCGTCGGCCGATGGCTCCAAAATTCACGTGAATTTTCGCGCCGCTGACAGTTTTTCGCCAATCAAGAGAGCTGAATATTCGGTTGATGCAGGCGATTGGCAGTACGTCGAGCCCGTGGGTCAAATCTCCGATTCAAAAACGGAAGCCTATGATTTCCAGGCTGCTGTTCCTGCCGATCTGCCGCCTCCGGTTAAGCCGCTGGAGAACAGCGCAGCGAATCAAGTCGAGCATGTCGTCGTCGTGCGGGTCTACGATCGTTACGACAATATGAGCTCCGCCAAAACGGTTATTCGCGCGAAGTGATCGAGTGAGATGGGTGGGTGACTCTTTAAAGATCAATCCCTCGAGTGTGGGATAACACGTTGTCTGCCCGTCGCAATTCCGGAAACTTCCACGCCCAGATTGCGATCACGAGCAGTGTGCCGACGCCTCCCAGAACGACCGCCGGCACAGTCCCGAACCAATGGGCCGTCACGCCTGATTCGAATTCGCCAAGCTGATTCGACGCGCCAATGAACAGCATATCCACCGCATTCACGCGTCCGCGCATTTCATCGGGAGTTCCGAGTTGCACCAGAATCGCCCGGATCACGACACTCACCATGTCGCTTGCACCCACCAGCAGCAGTGAGACCAGCGACAGCACGAGATTGTGGGAAATCCCAAAAACAATCGTGAAAACTCCGAACCCGGCCACAGACCACAGCATGATCGGTCCTGACTTGCCTCGGATGGGCCGATGCGCAAGCAGAATCGCCATGATGCCTGCGCCTACGCCAGGAGCGCTGCGCAACAAACCAAGCCCCCATGGGCCGGTGTGCAATATCTCTCGCGCATAGACGGGAAGAAGCGCGACGGCTCCGCCGAGTAGCACGGCAAACAGATCCAGCGAAATGGATCCCAGAATAAGCTTGTGTGCCCAAATGTAGCGGAATCCGGCCAATATGGTCGCCGTCGATATCGGTCCTCGGGAACCGGGCATCCCTTGGGCTCTAATCCGCTGGGTCGTAAGCGACGCCCCCGCACCAACTACCATCGCGACCGCGTACACTCCGGCAGCACCATGAAAGAGCGCGTACAAAAGCCCTCCACAGGTAGGACCCAGAATTGTTGCGGCTTGGAAGATGGTCGAATGCCACGCGACTGCATTCGAAAAATGCTCCTGTGGTACCAGTTGCGGAAGTAGGGAGCGGCTCGCCGGAAAGCTGAAGGCTCGTATTGACCCCAACAGAATCACCACCGCGTAGATTGGATAGACTGATCCAGTTCGAAGTAGCGAAATTACCAGCAGCAACCCCGAGCAAACAGCCGACGCCGCATAACAGGCAATGAGGACTTTCCGGCGGTTGTAGCGGTCCACCGCATGTCCGGCGGGTAAGAATAGCGCAAACCCGGGAAGAAACTGTGCCAGACCGATTAGTCCCAGGTCGAGAGGACGGCGGGTAATCTCATACACCTGCCACGCCACCGCGACCGCCTGCATTTCCAGCGCAATGACGATGCAAAAGCGCGCGGCCAAGTATGCTTTGAAATCCCGATACCCCAGAGCAATTCGCCCCGCGGACGTGGACTCGGCAGCTGTCGCCATCTCGTTACTTTACAATGGATGAATCCCGCGATGACTCGATGGCTCGATCTTGCGGCATGGATCGCCTGCATCATCTATTCCACCATCCCCACTTTCTGGTTCATGGTTCATCCGCGAGCGGAGTATTGGCGCTCGCGGAGGCGCTCGCCATATCTCACTCTGCTGCCTGCCTGGATTTTTATGTGGATCGTTCTCGCGGTATTGACGGCTCCGTGGCGTCTTGCGAGGCTTTATTCAAGTAAGTGGGGGTGGATCCTGGCAATCCTGCTGTTCGCAATGGGATTTTGGCTCTATTCGCAATCTGGCAAGCATTTCAGCGCGAAGCAGTTGGGGGGTATTCCCGAGCTTGTTCCCGCCCATCACGAGCAGCATCTCGTGACCACCGGCATTCGCGCTCGGGTGCGGCATCCCGTCTACCTTGCTCATCTTTGCGAAATGCTGGCCTGGAGTTTGGGAACAGGTTTGATCGTCTGCTTTGGGCTCACTGCAATTGCGGTGCTTACCGGCTCAATTATGATTCGAATGGAAGACGCAGAACTGTCCCGAAGATTTGGACCGCCCTACGAGGAGTATAGGCAGAATGTTCCGGCGCTTCTGCCAAGGTTAGGCCGCCGTTCTTGATCGATTAAGGCCGGATCCGCTAAGAGATCCTGTCGTTATCGCGCCTGTTCAGGAGAGGTGAGACGATTCGACGAACGCATGCTCGGACTTCAATCCCCGAACGCGCTTGATGTCCATCAACTCCGCCGCTTTCTTTGCAATGTGCTCGGCGCTGACCTCGAATTCCTTGATCAGCTCCCAGGGCGCGCCCGAGTCGCCGAAACGGTCCTTCACGCCAATTGCCCCCGTGATGACCGGCATTCCGTATAACAAAGGAGTTTCTGTAATCACGTTGCTGACACGCCAAGCCAGAGGACCAATCTGGTGCTCTTCTGCAGTCACAATCACTCCGGTTTCGCGGGCCGCACGCAGAATCGCAGCTTCATCAATTGGCTTAAGCGTATGCATGTTAATAACGCGGGTCTCGTAACCGTACTCTCTCTTCAAAATCCATGCCGCCCGCATTGCCTCGGGAACCATTGGCCCGCATGCAATGATTGTTAAATCTTCGTCCTCATCCTCGTGATCGGCGGCAAAAATGGTCTCGAATGCGTCGGCAAAATTCGCGTCCTCGCCGCGCAAACGAATCACATTGGCCTGTCCAAACTGAAATGGAGTGTACTGATCTGTAACGATGGGAGTCGACTCGCGAGCAAACCGTATGTATTTCGGGCCGCGATGCTTCAACAGCAGGTAATCGGTTGCCTTCTTGGTCTCATTCACATCACAGGGCACCACAACCGACATGTTGGGCAGCCCGCACATGGCGAACAGATCTTCCAGCGCCTGGTGCGTCGCTCCATCTGGCCCTACCGACACTCCGCCGTGAGCCCCCGCAATCAGGACATTAAAGCTCCCGTAACATATCGATGTTCGAATCTGGTCCAGATTTCTGGCAGCCGCGAACGTTGCATACGTCCCCAGCACGGGCAGCTTGCCTTCCTTCGCTAGTCCTGCCGCTGCGGATGTCGCCGATTGCTCTGCAATCCCCATGCTGATCCAGCGGTTCTTGCGCTCTGGTTTACTGGTGTAGAACTCACTAATCGTGATCGACCCGGAAATATCCAGGCCCAGGCAAACCACGCGCTCGTCATCACCATTCTCCGCCAGGGATTGCCCAAAACCCATGCGCGTGGGCTTCATCTGCGTTTTCATAGTCTCTGTGGCATTCCACCAGTAATTCCGGCTGAACTTCGGCATCTTCGCCTCAAGCTGGCGATCGACCTCATGCTGATATTGCTTTGCTTTCTCCAGCAGCCGCTGCACCGGAATTCTCTCAGTGACACCCAGCTCCGCGAGCCCTTTCATCATCTCCTCGTAGTTCGGCGATTTTCCGTGCCATCCGGCAACACCCTCTATGAAACTTACGCCCTTGCCCTTGACCGTGTTGGCCACGATCAAGGTTGGCTTGCGGAGGGCGGTTGACTTCGCCTCTTCAAGGGCCTCGACCACCAGCTTCATATCGTGGCCGTCGATATGCATGACCTCCCATCCGAAACTTCGGTACTTTTCTTCCAAGGGATCAATATTCATCACTTCGGAAACCAGGCCGTCGATCTGCAGGCGATTCTTGTCCACAATGCCAATAAGGTTATCGAGTCCGTAGTGGGCGGCTTCCATCGCGGCTTCCCAGATTTGACCCTCCTGCTGCTCACCGTCGCCCATAATGCAGAAGGTTTTGTAATTCTTCTCATTCAGCTTTCCGGCCAGTGCAATCCCTACGGCTACACTTAGACCTTGTCCCAGCGATCCCGTTGATACCTCCACCCCGGGCAGTTTCAGCCAATGCGGGTGGCCCTGATATGGCGACCAGAGCTTGCGCAGCAGAACGACGTCATCAATCGGGCAAAATCCGGCAAAGGCCAATCCGAGATACAAGCTGGGCGCTTTGTGACCGGTCGACCAAATGATCCGGTCGCGGTCCGCCCAGGACGGATCCCATGGATCGTGCTCAGCTACTCGAAGGTAGAGTGCAGCGGCGATGTCCATGATCGAAAGCGTGCCGCCCGCGTGCCCTGAGCCGGCCGCACACAGCGCCACCAGATCGTAGCCGCGCATCAGCCTGGCGGCGTCTTCCAGTTCTTCAACCGTATATTTGCGAATAATTTCGCCGGATACAGAATTCCTGATGGCCATAGTCGGGTCCCCTGGCGCGGCGTGGAGGAATCAATGCCTGCGCATGACTGCGATGGATTTCCACAAAATCGAGTCTAGGTGGGAATGTCTCTCGTACTCAGTGCGCCTTATCACAACGCGGTGTGACGTTGGTTGCCTGCGAACCCCTGTTGTTGTGATCCCCAGTGGAGCGAGTGGTTTAAACAGCCGCTAGAACCGCCAGCGGGTTGCGGCGTTCAGCGATTTCTTCTCGTCAAGGGCAAATACAACTGTCGGGCGGACCGCGTAAATCGGCTCCTTGAGCGTCAAGATCGGCTCTTCAAACGAGGACATGTCCCAATCGTATTTCTTCTCATAAAGTCGAAGAAACCTGCGGCGCAGTTCGACATCGCCAACTTCTTCTGCAATTCCTTCCAGAACGACAGCATGGTCGGCCTGGTCGGTTCCGATCGCGCAGCGATCATTGGCGCTAAGATTTTTCGCCTTGCGCGACTGCCTCCCCGAGCTGAAATAAAACCTTCCGTCCATCCACAGTCCCCAAACGATCATCAAATGCGGCCGGCCATCTGGACGCACTGTCACCACCCAGTAGTTGTGGCTTTTCTTCAACTGGTGTTCCGCCCACTTCCAGGGCAACAGGCCCTTAGTCCCTTTCGGCAGGCCGTAACCTGGCATGTAGGGACGGCTCGCCTTCGGCACAGTCGAAGCCTTTACCTTGGAATGGCGCATGATTACACCAAGATTGGTTACTGAGCCGCGAGCTATCCTTCGCGCTTTACAGATTCTTTCTCGTCCACTGATCGATCCGCTCCAGCGCTTTATTCAAGTTGTCTAAAGAGTTGGCCACACTGAAGCGCAGGTATCCTTCTCCATACTCCCCAAAGGCAGTCCCGGAAAGGCAAGCCACGCCCGCCTCTTCCAAGAGCGCATCCGCCAGCTTCTTCGATCTCCAACCAGTCTTGGTAATGTTCGGGAACACATAAAACGCACCCTTCGGCATGCGGCACGAGAATCCCTTGATGCGATTTAGCCCTGCCACAAACGCGTCCCGTCTGCGTTGAAACTCACTCCGCATGTGTTCAACCGAAGATTGATCTCCGCGAATAGCTTCAATGCCAGCCACCTGGGTAAAGCTTGCCGTGCACGAATTGGAATTCGTCATCAGACGCGTGATATGCGTCGCCAGATCCGGGCGCATCACGCCATAACCCATTCGCCATCCCGTCATGGCATAGGTCTTCGAAAAGCCGTCCAGGAGAATGGTGCGCTCTTTGAAGCCCGGAACCGACATGATCGAGTAGTGCTCACCGTCGAAAATCAATCGGCAATAAATCTCATCCGACAAAACCATAACATTGCGATCGCCGATGGCTTCTGCGATCTCCCGAATGTCCTTTCGGTTAAGCACGCCGCCGGTGGGATTATGGGGCGAATTCAAAATGATAAGCTTCGTTCGATCGGTGATCAGGGCCGCCAACTCGTCCACGTCGAGGCTGAAATCTCTTTCCTCGTGCAACCGGACCGGCACTGCCTTGGCGCCGAGATAGTTAATCATCGACTCATAGATCGGGAACCCCGGATTCGGATAGATGACTTCATCGCCCTCATCTGCCAAGGCCAGCAGGCTGAAGAAGATGATCGGCTTGCCTCCCGGAACGACAACTACCTCGTCGCTCGTCACGGGCACGCCGCGTGATCGGCTGACTTCTTCCGCGATTGCCTGCCGTAACTCCGGCAAACCCGCCGACGGACCGTAATGCGTCCAGCCACTGTGTAGGGCTTTAACCGCTGCTTCGACAATATTTCCAGGGGTATCGAAGTCCGGCTCGCCAATTTCCAGATGGACGATCTCTTTGCCCTGGCGCTCCAGCGCCCGGGCCTTGTTCAATACCTCGAAAGCTGTCTCGGTACCAAGCCGCGACATGCGCTCGGCCAGACGCAGCTCGTATTGGGTAGCCTTTTCCATCGTAAGGGTAGACATTATATTCCTCCCCGGCGCAGACGACGTTCGCAGCATGCGGCGAGTCAGCGGAACCACTAGATCACGCGACACTATTATCCAATGCCACGCGAATCTCGTCAGCTTCTGACATCACCGGCACAAGTGACTCGCCAACCGCCTTCCTTCTGCGCTGGCTGAAGAAACTTGTTCGCGACATCATGCCGCTGTTGTTGACATCCCTGGAAATAGACCGTCACTCCAGTGAGCACCTGATGCCATCGCAAAATGCATCGCCAGACGGCACCAGATTTTGGGCGAAAATGAACTTTTCCCAGTCGCTTTGCGTCCTATGTTAAAGCATCATGTATGAGGCCTGCGGAATGTATATTCCTGCGATGCGACAAAGGGACACTCGGGGATCATCCTTATGACTAACGAGATTCAACGCGGCGATTCGCTCGAAGCCGCTACATCGGCGACAACCCGTCCCCAGCCCACGCTGCGGAAAGTCTTTATCGGTCCTCGTGGGTTGCGCGCAGGATGGAAGGTTCTCATTTTCGTCCTGATCTTCTTCGCTGGGGTTCTCTGCCTGCAACCTCTAGGCAGGCTGCTGGGCCAGATTAACCCCAAGGCGCCGCCACCGCCCGGAGCGGCTCTTCTGCATGAATTCCTTGGCATGGCTGCCGTCCTCATCGCCACCGCCATTATGGCCAAATTTATCGACCACAAACCCTGGGGTTACTTTGGAACACCTCTGCAGAACGCATTTCGCTCGAACTTCTGGATCGGGGCTGCCGTCGGACTTGGTACATTGGCCCTGCAACTCGAAATCATGCATTTTTGCGGATGGTTCGACTATGGCACGCAGCAGCTTCATGGCGCCGCAATTGTTGCCTATGGCGGCCTTTGGGCTCTCATGTTTCTGTGCGTCGGAGTGACCGAAGAAGGTGTTCTGCGCGGTTATGTGCAGCGTGTCACCACCGATGGGCTGAGCAGGTTACCCGGAGGCTGGAGTTTCTGGACTTCCGCTCTGCTCTTCTCAATTGTCTTCGCGGGTGGACATATCTCAAATCCCGGCGAAAACAGGTTCGGCATCATTATGGTTCTCATCGACGGCATGGTCATGTGCTTTAGTCTTTGGCGTACCGGCGATCTTTGGTTTGCTATCGGCAATCACGCTGCCTGGGACTGGGGCGAGACCTTCCTGTTCGGGACACCCAATAGCGGCTTTCGCGGCCAGGACGTTCTTATGAATCCGTCCTTTCACGGCCCTCTTCTGCTTGCCGGAGGTACCGACGGTCCCGAAGGTAGTGTGCTGGTGTTGCTGTCAGAGGCGCTGGTCGTCCTGCTTGTTGCCTTCATCTATCATCGGCGAAGGTTTCCGCTGATCACCGACCATATTCCGGCTGAACAAGGCGATCTTCAGGTGACTTACGCACCTCCTGACCCCGCGACGCGGAATTAACGGGCTCGTTGCAGAGGCAAGGCTGTCACGGAATCTAGGGGACAGTTGTGCACATAACCGTTGAGCTGACCTCCTTCGAGCTTGTTTATTACCTGAGTTCAAGTCCATTGCTCGGCCCTCGGTCAACGACGAATCAACACCAACTCAAGTAAAATAAAAGCTTGCAACCTTTGCCGATCCCGTCCGCCGGCGACTTCCGGCGGCGCCTTGAGAGCCAATGCGGCAACTGACCCGTCTCATTCGCTACGTGGCCCCGTATTGGTGGCAACTTCTATCTTCTGTTTTGTTGATGGCATTGGTTGGCCTGCTCGACGCCTTCCGCGTTCTGCTGGTTGGGCCAGTGCTGGACCGCGTGTTGAATCCTTCCAGCGGCTCGAACGACATTCGGCTTTTTACCATCCCTGGAACTGGTCACAACATTTACCTGCAGCAGTTCGTGCCCTCGCACCTTCACAATGCGTGGACAATCGTTGCTTACGCCCTTGTTGCCTCAACCGTGTTGAAGGGAATCTTCGATTACGCTGGCACATACCTGGTGAACTATGCCGGATTCGGCATGATCACCGACTTGAGAAACAACCTGTACGACTCCGTTCTGCGGCGCTCGGCAACTTTCTTCCAGAAACACACGACCGGCACATTGGTTTCAACCATTGTGAACGACATCGAGCGCGTGCAGTACGCGATGTCGACAGTAATGGCGGAGTTTCTGCAGCAGCTGTTTACGTTGATCTTCACCGCCATCGTGGTTGTGCTTCTCGGCGGAAAACTCGCCTGGGTGTTATTGCTGTTTGTGCCATTCATTATTTATTCGGCGGGAAAGATCGGACGAAGAGTACGGCACACCACTCGCCGTGGCCAGGACAAACTGGCGGACATTCAAAACATCCTGCATGAAACCATTACCGGCAACCGCATCGTCAAGGCGTTCAACATGGAGTCGTGGGAGATTGCCCGGTTTCACAAAGCAGCGCGACGTCTTTTCTGGGCTAACCTGCGGTCCGTGGCCGCGGCCGCGATCAGTTCCCCACTCATGGACATTTTCGGTGCCATCGCGATTGCGCTGTTACTCCTGCTGGGCCGCGAACAGATTGCTCATCAGCGCATGACAGCCGGAGTTTTTTTTGCCTTCATCGTTGCCGTGTTCAAGCTCTACGATCCAGTACGCAAGTTTGCCCTTTTTAACAACAACTTCCAGCAAGCCCTTGGAGCATCCTCAGAAATCTTCAAGTTTATGGATACCCAGGATGATGTGCGCGAACGACTGGACGCCGATTCGCTACCTCCGTTTTCGCGCTGCATTAAGTTTGATCATGTCACCTTCTCCTATGAGGCCAACGGCGATGAAGGTCGCGAAATTCTGCGCGACATCGATTTGGAAGTCCGTGCCGGCGAGGTCCTGGCCGTCGTGGGCTCCAGCGGTGCAGGGAAGAGCACCCTGGTTCACCTCGTTCCCCGCTTCTTCGATGTAAGCTGTGGACGATTGCTGATCGATGGTCATGATGTGCGCGACGTCACTTTGGCTTCGCTGCGCTCGCAGATCGGCGTTGTCTCCCAGGACACCGTCCTGTTCAACGATACCGTGCGCAACAACATCGCGTATGGGCAGCCTAATGTTTCACAAAAGAACGTGGAAGTTGCTGCGCGAGCCGCACTGGCCCACGATTTCATCATGGACTTGCCTGCCGGCTATGACACCGTCATTGGCGAACGCGGCATCCGGCTTTCAGGTGGCGAGCGCCAGCGCGTCGCAATTGCTCGCGCCCTGCTCAAGAACGCTCCGATCCTGATTCTCGATGAGGCCACCTCCGCTCTGGATAGTGAATCCGAGTCGCTGGTGCAATCGGCTCTTGCAAACCTGATGGCGGGACGCACTGTTGTGGTCATCGCGCACCGCTTATCCACCGTACGCCGTGCTGATCGCATCGTCGTGCTGGAAAACGGCTTTATCACGGACGTGGGCAGTCACGAAACTCTGATGAAGAAGTTTGGCACGTATCGTCGACTCTATGATCTGCAATTCGTCGATCTGGAACCGCCGAAAGTGGGTACAGTTTCGGGGAGATCGTAATCACCATGCCCATCCGATCCATGACGGGGTTCGCGCAAGTCAATGGGCAGGTAAACAGCAAACTGAATTTCACCCTGTCGCTCAAATCCGTCAATCACCGTTTTCTCGATTTGCATTTCCGCATGCCTGCCGACAGCGATGCTCTGGAAATGAAGCTGCGCCGCAAACTCAAGGAACAGATGGCACGCGGCCACGTGGAATTGACTTTGAATCTCCAGCCGTCTGGCGGGGCCAGCTTCGCTTTGAATCATGAACTGGTCGGAGGTTACATACAGGCATTTCGTGGTGCTGCGGCCGAGTTTGGGTTGGCCGCCGAACCCGATCTCAACGTCATTCTGCGAATCCCCGGCGCTCTGGACTCAGCAGGCTTGCCCAGAGACTCGGAATTGGACACAGTCGTCCTCTCCAGACTGGATGAGGCCCTGCATCGCCTGAACGAGATGCGGGAGGAAGAAGGCCGAGGCACCGATCGCGAACTTCGTCAGCTGATGAAGCATGTGCAGCGTGCCTGCCGGGAAATCGAAAAGCATCGCCAGGCAACGCTGCGGACTTATACCGAGAAACTGAACGCACGTCTCCAGGAATTGATTGGGTCGCAGGTCGAACCCGAGCGCATTCTGCAGGAAGCCGCGCTGCTGGTCGATCGCAGCGATATTCAGGAGGAGCTTGTTCGCCTCGATAATCACGTGAAACATTTCGTTGCGTTGCTCGATGACGGCGGCGAGATCGGGAAGAAGCTGGACTTTCTGCTGCAGGAAATGAATCGCGAAGCAAACACCCTACTTTCGAAGACTTCCGGCTTGGCAGGCGAAGCGCTGAAGATCACTGAGTGCGGATTATCCATGAAGTCGGATATCGAAAAAGCTCGCGAACAGGTGCAAAACCTCGAATGACGAACGTCTATATCATTTCCGCACCCTCCGGTTCGGGAAAATCCACGCTGGTGGAGAAAGTGCGGAAGATTGTTCCTCGTCTCGACTTTTCCATCTCGTATACGACCCGGCCGCCGCGCGGCAACGAACGTGATGGCGTCGAGTATTTTTTCGTGTCGCGCGAGCAGTTTGACCAGATGGTCCGTCGCAACGAGTTTCTGGAATATGCCGAAGTCTTCGGCAACTGCTACGGCACAGCAAAACGATTCCTGGAGCAGGCCCAGCAGAGGGGCCATGACCTCTTGCTCGACATCGACGTGCAAGGTGCAGCGCAAATCAAACAAAAAATTCCAGAGGCGGTAAGCATCTTCATTCTTCCACCCGATCGCAAGACTTTGGAGGCGCGATTGCGCCACCGCAGCCTTGATAGGGAAGATGTGATACAACGGCGGCTGGTCACGGCCAGCCGGGAGATTGAGAAATACGGCGAATACGACTATATTTTGATTAACGACCGGCTGGAAGATTCCGTGGAAGCCCTTAAAGCCATCCTGCTTTCGGAGCGGCTGAAAAATACGGGATCGACCGACGCAGAAACGCTGGCCATAGCCGAACGTTGCAGGTTACGCAACGTCGGTGAGCGGTTACAACCGATCTTGGCCTCGTTCACAACCGCAGTTACGCCGGGCGGACGCTGAAGCGACAGGGAGAGATTATGAAGTTGATGGATGGTTTCGACAGTAACTATCGTTACATCCTGGTAGCCGCTCGTCGCGCCAGGCAATTACAAGGCGGCGCGCCTCCAGTGATCGACACTAATTCCCGCAAACCCTGCCGCATCGCCCAGGATGAGATTAAGGCCGGCAAAGTGAAGTGGTTGATCCCCGAAACCCCCAAGTCGGCAGCGGAAGTGGCCAGCGAAACGCTCGAAAAGGCGCTCGGCCAAGAGTAGGGAATTGACGATTTGTGACCATCGATTGTTGAATCCTCTACTCCTCCGCCCAATCAACAATCTAGAATTAACAATATGAAGATTGCCGTTGGTGTCAGCGGTGGTATTGCCGCCTATAAAGCCGCCGAAATCGTTCGTCTCCTGCAAGAGTGCGGCATTCGGGTGCAAGTCGTCATGACGAGCGCGGCCCAGGAGTTCGTTCGTCCTTTAACCTTTGCAGCGCTTTCCGGTGAGAAGGTCATTACGGATATGTTCGCCGCTGGAAACGAAACGCCGAACATCGACTCCGCTATCGAACACATTGCGGTAGCTCAGACCATTGATGCGTTGCTGGTCGCGCCAGCGACGGCCGACATCATCGCCAAGTTCGCGCAAGGCATCGCCAACGATTTTCTTAGCACTCTCTACCTTGCGACCACTGCTCCCGTTGTGATTGCCCCCGCGATGAACGTCAACATGTGGAATCATTCCGCGACCCAGGCGAACTTGGAGATTCTGAAAAAGCGCGGCGTGCGAATCGTTGAACCCGGGACCGGTTATTTGGCGTGTGGGATGACAGGGCCTGGCCGCCTTGCAGAAAACGAAGCGATTGTCGCCGCGGCGCTCGAAGCGCTCGGCGTTTCCCAGGAGTTGGCCGGAGAAACGGTTCTGATT
>Ga0187780_10000678_pt1 | contig 25120 bp, 25 predicted proteins | sample 1015_Q2_SP10_20__FD_132429 | JGI IMG/M metagenome (GOLD analysis project Ga0187780, IMG submission 132429) | Tropical peat soil microbial communities from peatlands in Department of Meta, Colombia - 1015_Q2_SP10_20_MG | ecosystem: Environmental > Terrestrial > Soil > Wetlands > Peat | place... | reverse complement strand
GTTTGGTGCGGCAGGCCGGCGATCAAATCCAGGCTGATGTTGCGGAATCCCGCCGGGCGAAGCATGTCCACGGCCGCAAAGATGTCGTCCCGGCGGTGCCTTCGTCCGGCCGCGCGGAGTTCGGCGTCGTGAAATGATTGCGCTCCGAGGCTGATGCGGTCGAAACCAGCGGCCAGCCATGCCGCCGCCTTCGCCGGCGTAACGGTCTCGGGATCGGCTTCGAGCGTGGTCTCCTCGGACTCGACACGGCAATGCCGCCGTAGCGCGCCCAGTATTTCCGCAAGCATCGCTGGATCAAGCAGGCTGGGTGTGCCGCCGCCGACATACACGGTATCCACCACCGTGTCGCCGACCGACGCCGACGAGGCAATTTCCTGGCACACCGCTTCGGCATACGGCTGGTAGCGGTCGCGAGACACTACGCCCGTATGAAAATTGCAGTAGGTGCACTTCGCCTGGCAAAACGGGATCTGGATGTAAACGCCTAGCGCCATGTGTTCATGCTCGATGCAGCCTGGACGATTCGGTTACCCTTCCATCATAGCAGCCGCTCACCGACTCGCAGCGACCTCGCAGGAGGTTTGGTAAAATTACCAGCGCGCCGGGTCTCTCGGCCATCTCATCATGACGGCCTCTCCACTCGCCGACCAGCACAGCTCCGAAGGAGCGGTGCTCGCCGAATACGACGGCTGCATTCTGCCGCAGCGGTTTTCCACGCTGGAACGCGAATATCGCGCAGCCCGCGAAACCGTTGCGCTGTTCGACACGAACTGGCACGCGATTCTGCACCTGACCGGCCGCGACCGCATTCAATATCTCCACGCCATCAGCTCGCAAGACATCAAGTCGCTTCCCCAGGGCCAAGGAACGCTGGCACTCCTCCTGAATCCCCAGGGACGCATCCTCGCGGAATTGGAAGTGTACGCCCTGCCTGAAAGCTTGCTTGTCCTCTCCCATCGCTTTCTGCGCGAGCAGACCATTGCCACGCTCAAGAAATACGTTATCGCCTCGCAGGTGCGCATCGAGGATCGAACCGAAAAAATGGGGAGTTGCGCCGTGGAAGGTCCGCGCGCTGCGGCGGTCGTCGAACATGTCTGCGGCCAAGGGCTTGCCGATCTCGGCGACCGCACCATTCACAATATGAGCGTCGGCGGTATCCCGTGCCAACTGCTTCGGCGGTCCTATTTCGGAGAATCAGGCGCCGAATTCCTCGCCACCCGTGATGCCCTCCCCGGCTTGTGGCAAACGCTCCTGGCAGCTGTTCGCGCTCAGGGCGGTGAGTCGGCGGGAATGGACGCTTTCCACGCCCTGCGAATCGAGCACGGCGTGCCGTGGTTCCCTGCCGATTTCAACGATGCGATGATTCCGCACGAGGCGGCACTCGAAGACACGCACATCAGCTTCAACAAAGGCTGTTACACGGGACAGGAGATTGTGGAGCGAGTGCGATCGCGGGGCCACGTGAATCGCAAGCGCGTCTTGCTGCGCTTTTCGACTTTTGAGCCGCCTCCGCCGGGAACAAAACTGCTCGCCGCAGGCGCTGAAGTCGGCTTTGTCACCAGCGCCGCCTTCTCCCCGAAAGAGAATACAGCCATCGGCATGGGCTACCTCCGCCGCGAGTATCTTGCGCCGGGCAGCATCGTCCAATTCGACGGCGGAACTGCTGAAGTGACGCTCTGACGAGGATCGTCATCCTGCCTGCCCTGAGCGAAGGATCTGGTCCGTGCAGCCTTGGAATCGACTACTTCTCAGTGCTTGCCCGGTTCTCTCCCGCTGGTGGCCCGCCTCTGTCGCACCACCTCGAACAGCATGATGCCTGCGGCCACAGAAACGTTCAGCGAGCGAACCGGGCCTGTCGTAGGAATGGACACCAGGAAATCGCAACGCTTGCGGGTCAGTTCGTGCAGCCCCTTCCCCTCGCCGCCCAGCACAATCCCGACCGGGCCTTTCAGGTCGGCTTGGGTGTAGTCTTTCTCGGCCCGCTCGTCGAGTCCCACAAGCCAGTAACCCACTTCCTTCATCTCTTCCATCGCCCGCGCCAGATTGGTCACGCGCGCCACCGGCAGGTGAGCCAGCGCCCCGGCCGAAGCTCGCTCCACCGTGTCGCTCAAGCCCGCCGCGCGCCGCTCTGGAACCACCACACCCTGTGCCCCGGCCGCCAGCGCCGTGCGCACAATCGCGCCCAGGTTGTGGGGATCCTCAATGCCGTCGAGCAAAACAAGCAGCCCCGGCCTAGTTCCTGCGCGGAGCAGATCCGCCAGGTCTACTGCGGACTTTGCTGCTATCAGCGCCGCGATTCCTTGATGCTCGCGCACGCCGGTGAGGCGGTCGAGTTGCTGGCGATCCTCGAAGCGCACCGGCACCCCTCGCTCCTTCGCCAGCCGCACCACCGCTTCGACGCGCTCGCCGTGCCGGCCCCGCGCGATGATGACGCGTTCGAGCGCGCGCCCGGCCGCCAGCGCCTCTTCAACTGCATGGAATCCTGTGACCCAGTTCACCCTATCCCTGCCCTCGCCAATGCCCCAGCCGGCGCCACATCCGGTCTGGTTCAATCCAAAGCGGCGCAAAATTCGAGAACACGTTGGCGCGATCCTTTGAGCCGTACCGCGAACTCGAGCTTCGCTGCCGCGTCCAGCAACAAAATAACGCGGTCGAGTTCGCCCTCGCCGGCGCGCCCCGCCAGCGCCAGGCGAATCGGGTGAAAAAGCGCGCGTCCCCGATACGGCAGCGCCGTCTTGATGCCGTCAATGATTTCCTTGAAGCGGTCGGAGTCCACGTCGCCCCCGTCGAGCACGCGGTTGGCGAGTTCGCGAATCACGTCGCGCGCGCCCGTGCGCGTGAGCACCGCTTGATTCGCCGGGTCCCCGAGCAATTCGTTCGCGTCGTAGTGAAACACCAGGGCCAGCAAGCCGGCGAGTTGCCCGCGCTCCGCCGCATGTGGACCGAGAAGTTGGCTTGCCCGGTCCAGCCACGCCTGCATGGCGGGCTCTGCGCCTGTCTCGCAAATTTGACTGTTCACGAGAAGCCAGCCTTGCTCGCGCAGCACGGCACGCACGTCCTCCGCGTTGAAAGCGTTGGCAACCGTGACAGAGGATTCCTCAGGGGGTTCAGGCGTCATGCCGAGCGATTCTAACGCAGTTGCGGGCGAGGCGGTCCGGTCAGTCACGCTGCAACGTGGCGATGGCCTGCGCGGCGATGGCTTCGCCCCGGCCGATCTCGCCCGTGCCCTCGTTGGTTTTGGCCTTCAGGTTAATTTGGTCTGCACTGATGCCGAGCGATTTGGCCAGCGCCGCGCGCATGGCCGGGAAATGAGGCCCGAGCCGCGGGCGCTCGCAGATGACGATACCGTCCACGTGCACAATGCGCAGCCCGCGCTCGACCAGCAGCTTGCGCGCCTGCTCCAGAAACAGCAGGCTCGAGACGCCCTTCCACTTCGGGTCGGTGTCCGGGAAATGCGTGCCGATGTCGCCCAGCCCCGCAGCGCCCAACAGCGCGTCGCACAGCGCGTGGGCCAGGACGTCACCATCGGAATGGCCCTGCGGCCCCTTTTCGAAGGGTACCTCTACGCCGCCGAGCATCAGTTTGCGGCCTTCGACCAGGCGGTGCAGGTCGTAGCCGATCCCGCAGAAGGTCATTTCTTCTGCCGCTCCTGCTCGAGGTAAAAGCGCGCCAGTTCCATGTCGGACGGGCGTGTGATTTTCAGATTCCGCTCAGAACCGAGCACCACGAAGACATCGTGACCGAAGTACTCGACGACGGCGGCCTCATCCGACGCCGAGATGCCGTCCTCCTGGGCTTTGCGAAATGCGTCGCGCAGCAAGGTATAAGAAAACGCCTGGGGCGTCTGCGCCAGCACGATACGCTCGCGCGGAATGGTCGCCGTAATCAGCGCGACATCTTCGGGAAGGTTGACCCGCTTCACTTCCTTCACCGTGTCAATCGCCGGAATGCCCAGAATCGCCCCGCCGCGCGCGCGCGCCTCCACGATGAGCCGCTCGATTTGTTCCCGAGTGACGAAGGGGCGCACCGCGTCGTGCACAAGCACAATCTCGGTCGCAGGGTCCACCTGCGCCAAGGCGTTGGCCACGGATTGCTGCCGAGTATCGCCGCCGTAGACGACCCGCGCCGGACGCCCGAGCCGGGCTTGCGCGACCTTGTCCTCCAAAAACGCAACGTCATCCGCGCGCGTGGCGATGAAAAAATCCGTGATGGCTGGGCAAGATGCCAGGCGCCGCAGGGTAAAGATAATCAGCGGCGAGCCGTCCAGCTCCAGAAACTGCTTCGGCAGATCCGCCCCCATGCGGGTACCGAGGCCGGCGGCGGGCACAATGGCAGCGATTCGGTTCATCGAAGGAGTAGCAGTCTACCGCAATTGAGGCGGTGGGACGAGAAGAAGGTGTGATGCAGCGCGCCTTAGGAGCGGCCCACCTCGGGACGCAGAGGGCGCGGCGGACGCTCCCCGCCCTCACCTGTCCGGCTCCCGGGCTGGGCTTCTCCGGAGGCAGCCGTGGCGCGAGCCGCCTGTTCGCCGCGCTCGTCGTACCGGCCGAAGATCATCTTCCCCGCGGTGGTTTGGTGCACCGAAGTCACCGTGATATCCACGGTCTTGTTGATCATCTTGCGCGCGCCGTCCACCACCACCATCGTGCCGTCATCCAGGTACGCGACGCCCTGATTGTATTCCTTCCCTTCCCGCAAGATGAAAACGCGCATGCTTTCGCCCGGCAGCACCACGGGCTTGAGGGCATTGGCCAGTTGATTGACGTTCATGATTTCGATGCCCTGCAGCGAAGCCACCTTGTTCAGGTTGAAATCGTTCGTCACCACTTTCGCGCTGTAGCGCTTGGCCAGCTCGATCAGTTTCATGTCCACGTCGGTGATCTGCGGAAAATCGTCTTCGGCGATTTGCACTTCCAGATTTGGCATCTTCTGCAAGCGCTGCAGCACCTCCAGCCCCCGGCGGCCGCGCTGCCGTTTCAGAGGGTCGGCTGAATCCGCCACGAGCTGTAGCTCGCGCAGCACAAACTGCGGAATGATCACCGAGCCGTCCATAAACGAGGCCTCGGCAATGTCCGCCACCCGGCCGTCAATAATGACGCTGGTATCCAGCAGCTTGACGCTGTGCCGGGCGCTCCGCTCGCTGCCGAAAAGTCCGCCCAGCGCCTGCAGGTTCAGCATGTCGCCCTTATTCGCGCCCAAAATCAGACCGATGTACGCCATCACCAGGAAGATGGCCAAGCTCAAGAACGACCGCGTGCTGTCCGGGATGGTCGTACGCTCGAGAATCAGCGAAGTCAGGTAAGCACCGACGATTCCGAGGATCGATCCCGCGGCGGCGCCGATCAGGCGGCGCAGACTGGCTCTGCGGAGCCGCAACTCAAAGAGGACCACTCCGGTCGCAAACAGAAAGCCCGACGCCGCCCCTAACTCTCGGGAGAGATTGAAAGGCCGGAAGTGATAGCCCGCCGCTGCGCACACCACGGCGAAAATAATGCGGACCGTCAGCATGTCCCAGAACGTCCCGATGCCTTCCGACGAGGTGCGGAAAACACCCGCAGGCTTCAGGGGTAGCTCGCTCGCTGTCTGGGTGGGGGTTCGGCCGCCTGCTTCGTTATGAGTCCTTGCCATAGTTGCCTCTTATGAAGGTGGCGCGAGTATGAATCCGTCAGCCCTCTGAATCAGGATGGCCCTGGTCCGTGGCGGCGTTATGAAATGACTCTTTTCAAGCCGCTATGAAACGATAACGGGTATGAAGCGGTGACCACCTGCTTACTATACCACCCCACAGTAAACCGCAGTCAACCGAAACACGCAGACGCCTACCGCAGGTAGAAGCGTGGCACCCGGCGGCCCAGAGCGCACAGCAGGTCGGACGTGACCGTGCCGATTTGTTGGGCAACCTCGGAGACGCGAATTTCCTTGTCTCCGTCGTGCCCGTAAATCGTCACCACGTCGCCTAGCGCCGCTCCGGGCACATCGGTGACGTCGAGCGTGGTCAAGTCCATGGAAATGGCCCCTACCAAGGGCGCAAAATGGCTGCGCACGAGCGCGCAGCCGCGATTCGTTCGCTGGCGCAGAATCCCGTCGGCATAACCCGCATTGATCACTGCAATGCGCGACGGCCGCGCCGTGGTGAACCGCGCGCCGTATCCCACGGGCTGGCCCGGCGGCAAGTCCCGCAGCAGGACAATGCGGGCGCGCAGCGAGAGGCTGGGCTCGACAGGCAGCCGCTCCCGCACCTCTTGGCCCTTCTGAGGCGGGTCGAACGATTGGTAGTAGCCGTAGAGAATCGCTCCCGGCCGGATCATGTCCGCCCAGGTGCTGGGCCGCGCACAGATGGCTCCGCTATTGGCCATGTGCACGATTCCGGGCGATACGCCGAGCGCCCGCAGCCGCTCCAGGCAATCACGGAAAAGCCGCTCCTGTTCGTCGGTCTGGCGGGCGCTGAAATCCTCCGCGGAGGCAAAGTGCGTGCAGGTGCCCTCGAGTTCGATATGGCGGCAATCGGCCAGCGCTGCGGCAAAGGCCTCGAGCTCGCAAGGCGAGATTCCCAGCCGGTTCATTCCCGTGTTGACCTTCAAATGAAAACGCAGGCGCGACGAACGGCGGCGCGTCGCCTTGGCCGCGCGCTCCAGGTGGCGCACATCCTCGAGCCGCGTCACGGTGGGCGTCAGACGGTTTTCGATGAACCGCTTTTCCTCGCCGGGCCAGAAGCCCGTGAGAACCAGGATAGGCTTGCGGATGCCTGCCTCGCGCAGCTCCACTCCCTCGTCTGCGCTGGTCACGCCAAAGCGGTCCGCGCCCGCCCTTTCCAGGGCCTTTGACACCGGCACTGCGCCGAGGCCGTAGGCGTTTGATTTCACAACGGCCATGATCAGCGGCTTCGGCCCGACATGGCGGCGTACCACCCGCAGGTTCTTCGTAATTGCCTTGAGAGACACTTCGGCCCAGATCGGCCGCCCGTTGAATTTTATGGTTTTCGCCATGAGTTCTTAGAATGCCAGACTCTACCTCGCTCGTCGGGTGAAATTCCCAACTTCCAGTTTATCGCGCATCGTTTGGGTAAACAGCTTCGGCAGACGCGACCCCGCCTAGTTCGCGGCAGGTAACAACTGGTAGGAAGGTAGGGGCGCTGTCTCGCCCTGAACGAAAGTGAAGGGTTGCTGCGCCCCAGAGCTGCTAGTCCTCCGGTGCGGTGGACCACGTGTCCGGAGCAGCCTCTTCAAAGCGCGTGTGGCGGGCAAGGAATACGAAGTTCAGCACGCCGGTGGGACCGTTGCGCTGTTTGGCGATAATCAGTTCCGCCTTGGCGCGCTCCTCCTCGGGGAGATCGCTCTTGTAGAAATTCGGCCGATTGATGAACAGGACGACGTCCGCATCTTGTTCAATGGCCCCCGACTCGCGCAGGTCCGCCAGCTGCGGCTTGCGCTCTTCGCGTTCGGGCGCGCGCGTCAACTGGCTCAGCACCACCACCGGAATTTTCAATTCCTTGGCCAGGCCCTTCAACGCCCGCGAAATGCCGGACACTTCCTCCTGCCGGTTGCTGGTGCGGCTGGTGCCCGTGGGGACGATGAGTTGCAGGTAGTCAATGATGACCAGCGCCAGCCCCCGGTCGCGCTTCAGACGCCGCGCCTTCGCGCCCATCTCCAAGACCGTGGACGAAGCCGAATCGTCAATCCACAGCGGGGCTTCGCCCAATCGGGCCAGCGTCGGCGTGATCTTGCTCCTCCAATCCTCCTGGCTCAAGTGGCCGGTCCGAAACTTGTGCGCGTCCACGCGCGCTTCCGACGCCAGGAGACGAAGCAGCAGCGACTCCTTGGACATCTCCAGGCTGAAAATCGCCACCGGCTGGCGCTGCCGCAGCGCCACGTTTTCTGCGATGTTGAGCGCCAGCGCCGTCTTTCCCATCGAAGGCCGCGCCGCGAGAATCACAAGTTCCGAGGGCTGCAAACCTGCCGTCTGATTGTCCAGCTCCGTATAGCCGGTAGCGAGACCGGTGATCCGCCGGCCTTCGCTGAAAATCTTTTCCAGGCGCTCGTACCCTTCTTTGACCAGCTCCTTGACGCCGATCAAGCCGGCCTTCACGCGGTCTTCGGCCAGTTGAAAAATGGCCGATTCCGCTCGGTCCAGAATGACGTCCGCCGCATCGCCGGCGGCCAGCGCCTGTTCCTGAATCGCCGCCGTCGAATGAATGAGGTTCCGCAGGACGGCTTTCTCTTTGACGATGCGGGCGTAATGCTCGACGTTCGTCACCCGCGGCAATCCGTCGGCCAGTTGCGAGAGATAGGCCACGCCGCCCGCGGCCTCCAGCCCGCCCCGCCGGCTGAGGTCCTCCATCAGCGTGATGGTGTCAATGGCCTGCTGCTTTTCGCCCAGTTCGACCATGCGCTCGAAAATCTGCCGATGCTGCGGCAGAAAAAAATCCTCCGAACGCAGCCGCTCTACGGCGGTATTCAGGGCGTGATTGTCGAGCAGGATGGCGCCCAGGATGGAGCGTTCGGCTTCCAGATTGTGGGGCAGAGGACGTTCGAGAGCAGTGTCGCTAGCAGCCATAAAATGTTCGCCTTATTTTCGCCTAAGTCGTCTGCGCACGCAAGTCCTCCGCCGAACGCAGCTATTCGCCGCTTCCTCCGCACAACTTTTGCGTCTTGGTCCCGGACATCGGAATGAAGTCAGCGCGCCAGCATTGTGCCACGGTGCCGACCGCCGTCAACGGCACCGCCCTGTGGACATTTTTGAAAAAGTGGAAAACGCCGACCCGACTCGGGCCGGCGTCAGAGCGCCGCGATGCAAATGTGCGCAGGCTTGATGCGGACTTACTCTTCCTTCTCGACGACCAGCTTGACCTTCGCTTCAACTTCGCGATGCAGCCGGAGCGGAATTTCGAATTCGCCCACGAGCTTGACGGGATCCGCCAGCGTGATCTTGCGCTTATCCACGTTGTAGCCCTTGGCCGCCAGCGCCTCGGAAATATCGGCCGGCGTGACCGAACCGAAGAGCTGTCCGTTCTCGCCGGCCTTGCGCCCAATCTCGAGCGTCACGCTCGCGAGAAGCTCGGCGAGCTTCTGCGCCGCCTCTTTCTCGGTGGCTTCTTGCTTAGCGAAAGCCGCGCGCATCTTTTCCAGCCGCTTCATATTCGCCGCGCTGGCTTCCAGAGCCAGCTTGCGGGGCAGCAAGAAATTCCGCGCGTACCCTTCCTTCACTTCCACCACCTGTCCCCGCGTGCCGAGTTTTTCTACCTCTTCCTGCAAAATCACTCGCATGTTCCCCTACCCTCTCGTTTCCTCGTAAGCCCTCGCCTCGCGGCCGACTGCCGTCACACCGCGCGGTTTCGACTACAGCTCCGCTGCAAACGGCAGCAAGGCGATATTCTGCGCCCGCTTGATGGCCACCGTCAGCCAGCGCTGGTGCCGCGCGCACGTCCCCGTCATGCGCCGCGGAAGAATTTTTCCGCGCTCCTGCACGAACGGCGAGAGCACCTCCGCCTTCTTGTAATCAATGAAATCCACGCGGTCCACGCAGAACCGGCAGACCTTCTTTTTGCGGACAAAGCCCCGCTTGCCCCGCCGCGGCGGGCCGCCGGGTCGTCCGCCGGGCCGTGGTCCGCCCGGACCCGTTGCAGCGGGTGGCCCGGAAGGCGCCGCCGGTGAAGCGGCTGCTAAGGGGGCCGCCTGCGGATTGGATGTGTCTTGTTCTGCCATTCGAATCGTCCTTTCTTACAGTGCGGCAGCGGATGGTTCGCCGCTCGCAGTAGCCGCCACAGCAGGCCGCTTGGGACGGCGCGCGGCGCGGCGCTCGCGGCGTTTCTTCAGTTTTTCCTGCCGCTTCAGTTCTTCATCGAGACGCACAGTCAGGTACTTGATGACAGCGTCGGACACCTTCAACCGCCGCTCCAGCTCCTTGACCACCTCGCCGTGACTCGAACGCACTACCAGGTACACGTAATAACCCTCGCGCAGCCGGTGCACCCGGTAGGCCATGCGCTTGCGTCCCCACTTTTCATTCTTCTCGATCTTGGCGCCCTTTTCCGTGGCCGCGTGCTCCAGCGTGGAGATCAGCTTGTCAATATCCGCCTCCGGCGTATCCGGCCGGCAGATGAAAATCAGGTCGTACAAACGCTCTTCCATGTGTCCTCTCGATTCCTTAGCTTCCCAACCGTCTTGGCCCGAGCCCTACTGCGAACTCTCTTCTGCGGGCGGGGCTTTCCGGTTGAACTTCGACATGGCCTTGCTGACGCCTTCGGTCAAGACCATCTCCACCGCGTCGGCGGCCTCCGCCACCATTTCCTGCGCGATCTGCCGCTCCGCGCGCCCCATGGTGCACAGCAGATAATTCTTGATGTCGCCCCACTGCTGCCGCGGCTGCACGCCCATTCGGATGCGCACAAATTCGTCCGTGCCAATTGCACCCAGAATGGACTTGAAGCCCTTATGGGTGCTGCTGCTTCCCTTCTCCCGAATCCGCAGCACGCCCCAGGGCAAATCCACCTCGTCCAACAGTACAATCAGATCCGTCGGACCACATTCATACCGATCGAGCAGCATCGCAACGGCCACGCCGCTCAGGTTCATCATGGTCTGCGGCTTGGCCAGCACGACTTCGTGCCCCGCCAGTTCGCCGCGCCCGGTGTACGACCGGGCCTCGGGGCGCGTCACGCGGACGCCCGCTCGCTCCGCCAGGGCGTCGAGGGCAAGAAATCCGAGGTTATGCGGCGTCCATTCGTACTCCGGACCGGGGTTGCCGAGACCGACCACCAATTTCATCGCAGCCCCTCCGCCGGGTGCCCCGCCAGGGCGCTGGCCCGTTTCGTGACCCAACGCCGCGCGCTCGCTCGCCTACTTCTTCTTCTCGACCTTTTCGGGCTTGGCAGCGGCCTCTCCCGCGCCTTCGGCTTCGCCTTCTTCGACTTCCTTCTTGCCCTTCTTGATGACCTCGGGCTCGGCAGGCGCGGCCTCGACAGCCACCGCGGCCTCCGCCGGCGCTTCCTCTTCCTTCTTGAGCGCCACGACGTGCGCCAGCACCCGCTGTGGGTCGGTGAGCAGCTTGATTTTCTGAGGGTCGAAGGGAAGATCCCCGGCCCGTAGCTGCTTGCCAATCAGCAGCCCGCTCACGTCCACCTTGAACTCCTCGGGGATGTCGCCCGGCAGGCACTCCAACTCCACCTCACGGGTGACCATCTCAAAAATCCCGCCCTGCACCTTCACGCCCTCGGGCTCGCCAAAGGTGTGCACCGGCACGCGCACGCGCATGCGCACGTCCATGGCGATGCGCTGCAAGTCCACGTGCAGCAGCGAGCCACTCACCGGATCCACCTGCCAGTCCTTCACCATGGCCTTTTCTTCCGGTCCGCCGGCAACCCGCACGGTGATGATGGTGTTGTGTCCCGTCTCTGAGCGCAGGATTCGCGCCACCTGCTTCGCATTCACCGCGAGCGTCACAGCGTCCTTGCGCCCGCCGTAAAGAACCGCCGGCACCGATCCGGTCCGGCGCGTGCGCCTCGCCGCGTTCTTGCCGCGCTCGCTGCGAACCTGGCTTTCCACTACAAACGTTTCCATGGCATCCTCTTTCGCTTCCCTGCTGCGCCGGGCCAAGCCCGCCCGCCGCCTGCTCCCACCGTCTAATCAAAACTCAGGTAAACAACTCACTGATCGAAGTCTCTTCATGAATCGACTGGATGCCTCGCGCCAATAGCGGCGCCACGCTAAGCACCCGGATCTTCGACACTTTCTTCGCCGCCTCGTTCAGCGGCACCGAATCGGTCACCACCACTTCCTCAATAGCCGATTTCTCGATGCGCTCGGCGGCAGGCCCCGACAGCACCGGATGCGTGCATGCCGCATACACCTTCGTCGCGCCGTTTTCGAGCAGCGCCTCCGCCGTCTTCACCAGCGTTCCGGCCGTGTCGATGATGTCGTCCACCACCAACGCAGGCCGGCCCGCCACGTCGCCGATCAGGTGCATCACTTCGCTCACGTTGACGTCGATGCGGCGCTTGTCCACGATGGCCAGCGGCGCGTCAATCCTCTTGGCGAAGAGCCGCGCGCGTTCGACACCACCGGCGTCCGGCGAAACCACCGTGATCGGCCCCAGGTTCTTCTTGCTGAAATATTCCACCAGCACCGGCGAGGCGTAGAGATGGTCCACAGGAATATTGAAATATCCCTGAATTTGCGGCGCATGCAGGTCGAGCGAAAGCACGCGGCTCGATCCGGCCGTCTCCAGCAGATCCGCCACCAGCTTCGCCGAGATGGCCACGCGCGGGCGATCCTTGCGGTCCTGCCGCGCGTAGGGGTAATACGGAATCACGGCCGTGATGCGCCAGGCCGACGCGCGCTTGAAGGCGTCAATCATCAGCAGCAATTGCATCAGGTGGAAATCCACCGGATGCGAACACGGCTGCACCACAAAGACATCCGCGCCGCGCACGTTCTCGAGAATCTGGTAGCGCGTTTCGCCATCGGAAAAGCGGCCATGGTCCGCCCGCCCCACCCTCAGCCCGAGAATCTTGCAGAGGGACTCCGCCAGCGCCGTATTCGCCGTGCCGCTAAAGACCTTGAACTTGTCCTCAGCCAAAGTTCTCCCCTCACTCGGGCATGCGCCAACCCAATGCCCGGCCATACTCTCCCCGGGAAACCGTTTTCACCACGAAAACCGAATCTTTCGGGAACGCTCGAGCGGCTCGGCGCGCCTGCGCTGGGTTTCGGAATATTCCGAACACCGCCGACCCGCTACCCGCCAGCGCGGCTTCTGCGGCTCCTCGCTCGAGCAGGACGTCCCGAATCTCTCGGAGACGCCGATAACGGTGGAAGACTGGCCCCTCGAAATCGTTCGAGACCTCTCCCGCCCGGCTCCAGCACAGAGCACAGAACTTCCAAATTCTATTGGGTTTCGAGAGCCTTGTCAATTCGGGGGATAGCCATTCGTAGGCTTCTTTTGTGCTGACGCCGATGCCATTTGGCGATACCACCAGGATCGTGCGCCGAGGCGCGTCGGCCAGCGGATAGATTTCATCGCCCCGACTCACTCCCAGCGCCCGCCCCCCGAAAAGGAAAAATGGAACGTCCGCACCCAGGCCTGCGGCGATTTCCATAAGCCGCTCCGGCGGAAGTTCCTTGCCCGTCAGCCGCAACATGCCGATCAGCGCCGCCGCCGCATCGCTCGAGCCCCCGCCCAGGCCGCGCGCCACGGGGATTCGCTTCTCCAAGTAGGCAGAGACGGCGCCTCGAAACCCGATCTCGGGAATGATTGCCCGGATCGCGCGAAAAACCAGATTGTCCTGGCCCTCAAGTTCGGGATCATTCGAGCTCACCGACAACATTTCGGCGCCGCCCGAGACGCTCGCGATGGAAAGTTTCAGCGTGTCGTGAAGCGAGATGGTCTGAAAAATAGTCCGCAGCTCGTGATAGCCGTCCGGGCGGCGTCCCATGATACGCAGGCAGAGATTGATTTTCGCAAACGCCGGCAGGCGCAGGGAATTTCTCATGCAGTGAGCTTACTGCGGCTTGGCGGTTTCCGGGACGGATTTCTGCGCCAGACGGCGTTTCAGGCCTTTCAGCTTGGCCTCCGCGTCGCCGGCCTTCTCCGCGTCGTAATCGGCCGGCAGAGCCTTCTGCCATTCCGCCAACGACCGCTCCAGCAATTCCGCGGCGCGCTCGCTCTGTCCCAGCTTCAGATAGACGTCCCCCAGGTGGCCCAGAATCGTCGGGTCATGGCTTTCGCGGCCAGCGGCCTTGCGTAGGTATTCCTCGGCTTCGGCCAGCTTGTTCTGCTTGTAATACGCCCAGCCCAGGCTGTCGAGATAAGCGCCATTGGCCGGTTCCTGTTGGACGGCCCGCTGAATCATGGCCGTGGCTTCTTCCAGGCGCACGCCCCGGTCGGCCAGCATGTACCCGAAATAATTCAGCACGGGCGCGCTTTCCGGATTCACTTCCAGCGCTTTCCGGAACTCCTGTTCCGCCTGATCGAATTTCCTCTGCCGCTCGTAGATGGCGCCCAGCATGAACCACGCGGGTTGCTTCCCAGCAGGCTCCTTCGCCATCTGCTCCGCTTTCTGGGCGAACCGCTCGGCCTCGGCGTACTTCTTAGCGCGCTCCTGGACCTGCGCCATGTCTAAGTAAATCTCCTGGTCCGCATCCGTGCCCTGCAGCAAGCCTTGCAGAAGCCCGATCGCCTGCGCTGGCTCAAACTTCTCGCCGTAAAGCATGGCCAGCGTGACCGTCAGGTCGGGATCCTTCGGGGCCGCTTGCAGGGCCTGATTCGCTTCGGCGACGGCGCGCTCGATGTCCCGGCTTTCCCGGTAAGTGTTGACTAACAGCAACTCGGCCCGCTTCCGGGCCTCCGGACCGAATCCTCGTAGTTCTTCGAAGGACTCAATAGCCGCTGGATAATTCTGCTGTGCACGATAGGCGTTGCCCAGTTGCTCATAGAGAATGGCCAGCGCGTCCGGATTACCATCGGTTCCTGAGCGGCTCTTCAATCCTGCGATGGCGTCGGAGAGCACTTTCACGGCGTCGTCATAGCGACCCTCGTCCTGATATAGCAACGCTTCGTTGTAGACAATCTCCAGGCTGCCCGGAGAGAGTTGCCGGGCCCGCTCCAGGTTCGCCGTGGCTTCTTCAAACTGGCCGAGCCGCCGGTTGAGCTGCGCCATGCGCAGATAGTTTTCACCGCTCGTCGGCTCCATCTCCGCCAGCTTCTTGTATTGTTCAAGCGACTCCGCGTACTTGTGCAAGGAGAGCAGCGCCTCCGCCAGGCTGCGCCGGAGGTCCGGATTATCGGGGTCGGCTTCCACGGCTTTGCGGTACGCCTCGGCCGCCTCCGCGAATTTCTCGGACTGCGTGTAAGCATTGCCCAGCAGGCCGTACACCTCGGGGGAATCGTCGTCGTCCGACGCGCGCTTCAGCAGTTCGATGGCTTCCTGCGGGCGGTTTTCGTCGAGCAGCAGTTGCCCGAGCTGTTCCAGGGCCGGCCCGCTGTCGGGATTCTTTTGTACCACGCCGCGCAACACGCTCTCGGCATCGGCGTGCCGGTTCTCGAATCGGTAGAGTCGCGCCAGCCACAACGCCGAGTAGGTGTCCCCGGGCTGAAGTTTCAGGATGGCCTCAAACTGCTCGATGGCTTTGGCCAGCGTCTCGTGCTGCACTTCCCCTGCATTCAGGTCGCCGAGTGTGCGCACATAGATGCGCGCCAGAAGCCGGTGGGCCTCGACGCTCGCCGGATCAACCTTCAGCGCCTCCTGTGCCTCTACGACCGCATCGCGGATGCGCTGGTTCCGGGCGTAAATCTCGGCCAGCCCCTCAAGTATCTCGGCCGAGCCGGGCTCGATTTCCAGGGCCTTCTTATAGAAATCAATGGATTCTTGCGCCAGCGCAGGGTTGCTGGTGATTTCGTACTGCTGCTGACGCAGATGGCCCATCGTGAAATAGTAGTAGGCGTCGGCCAGACCCTGCCCGGCGGTGGATTTCGCCGAGCCTGTCGCTTGCGATTTGGCGGGACTCGCGGCCGCCCCCTGCGGCGCAGAGTTGGACTGCGCCAGCGCGCTTGCCGCGCTGAGGGAAACGACCAGAACGGCGACACTCAGCCTCGTTTTCATATGGCGGTGCTAAACACCAATTATCGTACACTCCCACAGGGGCGTCAAAACTTTCCCCTCTTCACGTTCCCGCTTATATCCTGTACTTCCGGCCCGCCCCGCCACGAGTTCCAAATGAATCTACCCAATACTGTTCCGATTGTGTTTAATACGGTTGCAGCCGCTATCGCTAACTCAGGGCATGGAGCACCCAAGGAAACAGGCCGTGATTCGAAACAGATTTCGAGGGAGTGCACGCTTCGTCCTGGGAGCGGTCATCCTAGTCGGCGGAACTACCGGGATGGTCCCGTACCAGCGATGGGCTGACGCACGCCCGGCTTCCGCCGCCGCGCAAAAGCCCGCTCCGTCCGGCGTCTCGATCCAGAAAATGACCCTGGCAGATTTCACCTGGCTGGCGGGCCGCTGGCAAGGGACCTGGGGCCCACGTGTGGCACAACAAGTCTGGGCGCCCGCCAAAGCGGGTGTGATGACAGGAACCTTCCAGCTCACTGAAAACGACAAAACGCTCGTGCTTGAGTTGTTCACGCTGGTCGAAGCGCCCGACGGCATCAACCTCTATGTCCGCCGCTTCACGCCCGCCCTCGCAGCGTGGGAACAAGCCGGCCCCGCGGTCCTGCATCTGACAAGCCTCGACCCGAAAACCGCTGTCTTTGAAAATGCCGGCGACACCCAGCCGCGCCGTGCCGTTTTCCGGCGTCTGGACGCCGATACCTACGTTTCGCGCTCCGAAGTCGCGCCCGAGAGCGGCACCCCGCGCGTCACCGAAATCACCTACCGTCGCCAAAAAGAACCCCGTCCCTCCCGCCACTAGCGTGAGCGCCACCTCTCCCCTAGATTGTCGATGCGAAATTCACGAGCTTTGTAGGGGCGCTGCCTCGCCCTGAGCTAAGCGAAGGGTTGCTGCGCCCGCCGTTCTCGCCGCCGTCAGCCCCTCCCCTCAAATCTGTTAAAATCCCCTCACGGGCCTGTAGCTCAGATGGATAGAGCAGCAGTTTCCTAAACTGCGTGTCGGGAGTTCGACTCTCCCCAGGCCCACCAGCGTTGTCCGAGCGAAATCCGTTTCTCGCTCGGGCGCGTGTTATAATTTGCGCTTGCGTACGCCAGCGCGGCCGTGATTGCCTTCGACGCGCGCTGGTCCCCTGACAGCAAGAGGTTACTTCATGCACGGCATTGCCCGCGGGTTCGTGCGAATGCTGGCCGCGCAATAGGGTTGAACGGAAGAAGCGGACGTGAGTATTAAGCGAGATTCGCTCGGCTTCATCGTGATGCTGGGTGCCTGCGCGGCGATGCCGCCGCTGGCGGTGGACATGGGCCAGCCGGCCGTGACGCCCATCGCTCGCGCGCTCGCTTCGCCGCCCTCGGCGGTAGCCTACGCGCTCAGTCTTTTCATGCTCGGCTACGCGGTCACTCCGGTTTTGTTCGGCCCGATCTCGGATCGCTTCGGACGGCGTCCGGTTTTGCTGGCCGGATGCGCCCTTTTCGGCATCGCCGGCTGGGGCTGTTCGTTGGCGCGCTCGATCGCGCCGTTTATGGCCTGGAGGCTGATGGAAGGCGCCGGAGCAGGCGCCGGAACGGTCCTGGCGCTGGCCATTATCCGCGACGTATTCGAGGGGCCGATGGCGCGTTCCCGCCTCTCTTACATGAGCGTCCTGAGCAGCGCGGCGCCCATGATTGCCCCGACGATGGGCGTTTGGGTTCTGACGCTGCGCGGATGGAGAAGCATCTACGGCTTGCTGGGCACGCTCGGCGCGGTGCTGGTGGCTCTGATCGCACTGGGTCTCGAGGAATCCGCGCCGCGCGGCAAGGCTCACCGGCTGACGCCGCGCCACCTGATGGCCAACTACTCCCGCTTGCTAGGTGACCGAACCTTCCGAAGCTACGCGCTGGTTTCGGCGATGACCGGCGGCTGCCTCTTCGCCTACATCACCACCTCGCCGCTGCTGCTCATTAACGCTCTGGGCGCTTCGCCGAAACTCTACGGCCTGCTCTTTGCCTGCATATCCTTCGGCTTCACGATGGGCGGCTTCCTCAACGGGCGATTAAACGCGCGTGGCGTGCCTGCCTCGCGATTGCTCATTGTCGGCCTGACGCTGTTCCTGGCGGCGATCGTGGGATTACTGGTTCTGTCGTTCAGCAGCCACGCCACGCTTCTGACGGTCACTCCCCTGCTGTGGGTGGCCACGTTCGCAGGCTCTTTCGTGGGTCCCAATGCCACGGTAGGCGCTCTGCATCCGCACCCGGAAATCGCCGGTACGGCGTCGTCGGTCATTGTCTGCGTGCAATGGAGCATGGGCGCAGCAGCCGGCGCGCTGGCCGGCTTTCTGTTCGACGGCCACACGGCTCGCGGACTAGCCGAGGTGATGACCGGCTTTGCCGTGGCCGCCACGACCATCTACTGGGCGCTCGTGCGCCCGCACGAGCGGCGCCTGGCCGTTTCCGCCGCGCTCGCCACCGAAGTCGTGGTCGAGACGATCGAGAGCCATTAGCGGCGTCGCCCCAGGGCCCATTCGCGTGCCCCGCTGCGATCGGGTTTCAGCGGTTCGCAGGCGTTGACACTCGTGGAAGCGACCGTATAATGACCGACGCGGGTTGCTGCGTCCTCTGTACTCCGAGTAGCCGGCTGCAAAGGCAGGAACACTTTGGCATTGTTTTCCAATCTGGCCGCGTGGGTTGTATTCGCGCAAGGGCCGAGTCCGCTCGCCCGCTACTGGCAGCAGCTCGTTAACCCTACGTTCCGCGATCTCTATCAAGCGAACACCTTCGATATCGCCATCATGCTGCCCTACTTTCTGGTGATGGTTGTCCTGGCAATGTACGGTGTCCACCGCTACGCGCTGGTCTACAATTATTTCAAGCATCGCGATAACGTCCCCGGCCCACCGCCGGAAGTCACAGTGTGGCCCAAAGTGACCGTCCAGCTTCCCATTTTCAATGAGCGCTACGTCATCGAGCGGCTGGTGGAAACCGTGGCGCAGTTCGATTACCCGCGCGAATTGCTAGAAATCCAGGTGTTGGACGATTCCACCGACGAAACGCAGGTCGTGGCGCGGAACTGCGTAGAACGCCACCGCGCCCTCGGCGTGCCCATCACCTACCATCACCGCGATAATCGCGAGGGATTCAAGGCGGGAGCCTTGCAGGAAGGCCTGAAATCGACCACCGGAGAGCTGGTCGCCATCTTCGATGCGGACTTCATTCCACCAGCCGATTTCCTGCGCCGCACGGTCCCGTATTTCACCGATCCGACGTTGGCCATGGTGCAGACGCGCTGGAGCTACGTCAACCGCGACTACTCCATGCTGACGCACGTGGAAGCGATACTGCTCGACGGGCATTTTGCCATCGAGCATTCCTCACGCTACCGCAGCCGCGTGTTTTTCAACTTCAACGGCACGGCCGGCGTCTGGCGCCGTGCCGCCATCGAGGACGCCGGCGGCTGGCAGCACGACACGCTCACTGAAGATACGGACCTCTCCTACCGGGCGCAGATGCGCGGCTGGCGTTTCCTCTATCTGCCGGAAATTGATTGCCCGTCGGAATTGCCCGTGGAGATGAACGCTTTCAAATCGCAGCAGGCGCGCTGGGCCAAGGGCCTGATGCAGACCGCGAAGAAGATCTTGCCCAAGGTGTGGCGCGCTCGCCTGCCTTTGGCCACCAAAGCCGAGGCCTTCTTTCACTTGACCGCGAACATCAGTTATCCGCTGATGATTTTCCTGTCCATCATTTTGTTGCCGGCCATGATCGTGCGCTTCTACCAGGGATGGTTTCAGGTGTTGACCATTGACCTGCCGCTCTTTTTGGCCTCCACGTGCTCCGTCTCCTCGTTCTATCTGGCGGCGGAGCGGGCGCTCTATCCCAAGACGTGGAAGCGGACCTTCCTCTATCTGCCGTTCGTGATGGCTATCGGCATCGGCCTTTCCGTGCGCAACGCCCTGGCCGTCATCCAGGCCCTGCTGGGCATGCAATCGGAATTTGTGCGCACGCCGAAATACCGTGTGGAAGCGGGAACCAAAGGTCCTCAGGCCTGGGCGAAGAAGACGTACCGCAAGGGCGCCGGTCTCATGCCCTTCGTAGAAATTCTGCTGGGCGTGTACTTCGCGGCGACCGTCGCTTATGCTATCCAGAACGAAAACTACGCGACGGTTCCCTTTTTCCTGCTGTTCGTGTGGGGCTATCTTTACACTGGTGTGCTTTCTTTGGCGCAGACCTACGCCGGGCACTTCCGCTTCCACTCCGAAGCCGCGGAAACACGGACGGCCGCCACCGGGGTTCCCGGGTTCTAGCGGGAGCGGTTCCCTCGCGGCGGACGCTGCGACGACCATATTGGTGCTGCATGCTGGGGAAACAAGAGATGAAGAGACTGCTGGCCGGATGGGCACTGGCGATTGTTTTGCCGGCGGCGCCGCTGTATGCGCACCATTCCTTCGCCATGTTCGACCGTACCAAAGAAGTCACGGTGGTTGCCGTGGTGAAAGAGTTTCAGTGGACCAACCCGCACGCCTGGATCGAAATCGAGGTCCCCAACCAGGGCGGCGGTGTGGACCGTTGGAGCCTCGAGTGCAATAGCCCCAATAACCTCGCCCGGCAGGGATGGAAATCGAGCAGCTTGAAGCCCGGCGACAAAATCACCGTCACATTTTTCCCCTTGAAGAGCGGCGAGAAGGGCGGCCTGTTCAAAATCCTGACGCTGGAGAATGGGCAAGTGCTCATGGAGGCCGCGTTCAATCAGCGTCGCAAGCCCGAGAGCGAGCCGCCCGCCAATCCGCCGCCCGGCCATTGACGGTGCCAAGCAGGCGCCACAAAGCTCGTGACGGCGCTGTTGGATATGCCCTATAATTCAGCGCCAGTAGCGTGGTTGCCGGAGTGCCGGCGGCGGAAACCGAGTGCGCGAAAGCGCGGCACAATCAGGTGATGAAATGCGACGCGGCGCCGAGCGCGCGGAGAACTCAGTCCGGAAGTGCCACATGAAGAAGCGCGTCTGGCTTGTGTGCCTGAGCGCCCTCCTGTTGGGAGCGGCGGCGGTTCCCGTGGCCGCGCATCATTCCTATGCCATGTTCGACGGCTCGAAGCGAGTCTCGTTGGAAGGCACTATCCGGGAATTTCGCTGGACCAATCCGCACAGTTGGATTCAGATTGACGTGCGCAACGAGCAGGGCGGCACTGATACCTGGACCGTGGAGTGCGGCAGCCCGAACGATATGGCCCGGCACGGCTGGAGGTCTTCGACGCTGAAGCCGGGCGACCACGCAACGATCGTCATCAACCCCTTGCGCAACGGGGATAAGGGCGGCCGCTTTATCTCTGTGACGCTGGCCGACGGGACCGTGCTCGCGGAGCCGGCGCTGCGAACGCCGCCGAAGCCCTAAAAGCTTGGGGAACTCGGAGCCGTGATGAGATTCGTGCGCATTATTCTGCTGGCTCTTGCACCTGCGATCGCGCTCGCTCCACGCGCCCTGGGACAGAATCGCCCGGCACCAAAACCCCTTCAGGCCGCCGCGCACGCGGCTTCGCCCGATTGGGACGGCGCCTGGATGCCGGATTTTGCGGCGCTCATGAAAGGGCAGGTCGATCCCGTCTTCACCCCCGAATTTGCCGCGAAGCGCGCGGAGTGGCGCGCGAAGGCCGCCGCTGGACAGCCTGTCCCGAACCCCATGCAGAATTGTTTGCCTCCCGGCATGCCCGACACTATGGAGCTCCCCTTCCCGGTAGAGTTCCTATTCACGCGCGGGCGCGTGACCATTATTCAGGAAGCCTTCACGCAGGTGCGCACCGTGTTTATGGACGGGCGCGGCCATCCCTCGGATCCTGATCCTACCTACAATGGCCATTCCATCGGACATTGGGAGGGCGATACTCTCGTAATTGACACCACGCAACTCCGCGCGGATACCTATCTGCCCATGCGCGCGGAGGTGGATTTCGTGCCCGGACCGCATAGTGACGCGCTGCGCATCGTCGAACGCATCCGGCTGGCGGGCCCGGACAAGCTCGAGGACCATCTCGTCATCACCGACCCAAAGGCGCTGGCGCAGCCTTGGGAATTCTCGATTTCTTACAACCGCCACCGCGACTGGGATTTACACGAGTACGTGTGCGAAGAGAATAACCGCGACGAGACCGACTCGTCCGGCCACGACATGCTGAAAGGCGTTCAGAAGTAGCTTGTAGCGCCGGCATCTTGCCGGCGATTGTGGGCCGCCGTGGTGCGCGGCAGAACAGCCGGCGGGACGCCCTTCGACTTCGCTCAGGACGGGCCGGCGCTACCCACATCGTCCTGTGGAGCAGCAGCCGCTCATTCGTGGTGCGTGCTCAGTAGGTGCTGATTGAGCTCCGGCGTGCACTCCACTTCGGTGATGTCCACGTCATCCTCGCGAAACCAGTGCTTGGTGCTGACCCACTCGCCCTCCCAGTTGTTCGGGTCGGTCATGATGTACTTGATCTCGAGCGTTTTGCCGTTGTTGAGCATGCGGATGCGCTCCACGATGTGGAACTCCTCGCTCACGGGCAGCCCCAGGTCAATCCAGTGATGCTGGGGCGACATGCTGACCGTGTCCACCACGAGCGTATCGCCTTCCCAATGCCCGATGGAATCCCCGTTGAACGTACGCACCACCACATCCGGATCGGCGTGGGGCCGGCCGTCCAGGTAGATCAGTCGCAGCGCGTTTTCGAAGTTGCTCACCATGTAGATCACCGTGGGCAACTGGACCATGGCGATGGGCCAGACGCGCGTCATGATCATGGGCATGCCGGCGGGATAGCACTGGCCGATGTCGTCGCGGAAGGGACGATTCTCGGCTTGCGCCTTGCGCCCCTCTTCAAACGCAGCCTGCGCCTCGGGCTTGAACTTCGGATACGGCGGGCCGAACATGAACGACGTGAAGCCAGCGCTCAAATCCACCATCCAGGTGCCTGTAAGATTGAAAGCGGGCTTGGAACGAGGCTTGGCCAGATTTTCGGGCGCCAGCGCCGACAGTTGCGGCGCCGGCTGCCCCGCGGACGCCTTCTTCTGCTCCTGTGTTTGAGCGGCCACACCGTGTGCGGCCAGGGCGGCGGCCAGCGCGGTCAAGGACACCAGTGGCGAGATTCTCATCGCATCACCTCCGTCAAATGGGCTTCATTCTAACACCCAGTGTCAATTGCGCTGGAGATTCCAGCCCGTCGCACGGGGACGCCAAAAGAACAGCGATGACACCGCCAAAAAAACAGAGTAGTATGCCCACCCGGCGCGCGAGTCTGGGAAGGCGTGGGGACATTGCGCGCGAATGGTGACGATGATTCCGGAACTCTGCGACTGGCTGTCCAACACCCGGCTGAGCCTGCTGATCCAGAACGTATCGTGGCTGATTCCAGCCGTGCAGTCGCTTCATATTCTCAGCGTGGCGGTGGTGATGTCCTCCATGGCCATGCTGGACCTCCGCCTGATGGGCGTGACCGCGCGAGGACAATCCTTGGCGGCGATGGCGGCGCGCCTGCTGCCGCGCATGTGGATCGCCCTGATCGTGCTCACGCTTACCGGCGCGACGCTGGTGATTGGAGAGCCGGCGCGCGACCTGCCGAATCCCGCATTTCAACTGAAAATGGCCATGCTTGTGGCGGCGATTGTTCTCACGGCCATCATCCGGCGGCAGATAAAGAAAAATGAGATGTTCTGGGAGGCGCGGCCGGGCTCGGCCAAGTTGGCCGCCGCAGCCTCGCTTCTGCTCTGGGTCGGCATCGTGGTGGCCGGACGCTGGTCGGCCTACGTGTGAGGCAGACGCTTCTGTGCCACGATTCGACTATGAGCGGAGGCGGTGGCGTTTGCCGATACGTGCCGTAGACGGGCCTGGGCGGGAGAAACCATGTTGACCCTCATCCGGGAAATTTGCGTGCGCTTGCAGGAAACCTCATTGGCCACGGCGATCCGGGAATCGCGCTGGCTCTTCCCCACCATTGAGACCTTGCACGTGCTAGCGACGGGGCTCGTAGTGGGAACCATCACCATGCTCGACCTGCGCCTGCTGAACCTGGCGTCGCGCGACCGCTCGGTCCGCGAGGTCTCCGCCGAAGTGCTGCCGTGGACCTGGGCCAGCTTTGCCTGCGCAGCCATCAGCGGAGCGCTACTCTTCAGTTCGGATGCCGTAAAGTACTACGGTAACCTGCAATTTCGAGCAAAGATCATGCTGCTGTTGCTGTCCGGCGTGAACACCCTGATTTTTGAGTTGGGAACTTTCCGTAGCGTGGCGGCTTGGGATCGCGGCCGCACGCCGTTGGCCGCGAAGTTGGCCGGCGGCCTTTCGCTGATTTTCTGGATTTCCGTGGTCACCCTGGGGCGATGGATCGGCTTCACCACCACGCTGCGCTAGTTTCGAGTTGCCACTAGGGCAAGGTGAAGACGAAGATGTTCGGGCCTGCCGTCGCCGTCACATACTGCTTGCCGTTGACCGCGTAGGTGACAGGACTGGCCCGGAACGCACCCCCCAGTTGCGCGTGCCACAGAGGCTTGCCGTTGCCGGCATCGAGCGCGAAGAAGTTTGCTCCACCGTCGGCGGAAAAGACCAAGCCGCCGGCGGTCGCAAGCGTGCCCGTCCACGAATCTCCGGTCATCGTGAATTCCCACTTCTTCTTGCCCGTCGTGGCTTCCAGTGCGCGGATGGCTGTGTGCACCTCGTCGCCGCCCATGAAGTGCCCACCTCCGCCGCCTCCGCCCACCACACCCACCGAATTGCCCGGCGCCATCTTCTCCTCGCCCTTGATGTAATATGCGCCGCCTTCTCGCGCAGGGAGATAGAAGAGGCCGGTCAGCGGGCTATACGACGGGCTGGTCCAGTTGATTCCCCCGGTCAGGCCGGGATAGACGAGATTCCCTTCGACGGTAGGTTCGATGTTGGGCAGCTTGATGGGACGTCCTTTGGCATCCAAGCCTTGCGCCCAGGTCTGCTTGACGTAAGGCACACCAACCAGGAACTCACCGCTAACACGGTCCAACACATAATAGAAACCGTTGCGATTGGCCAGAGCCACGAGTTTTCGGGGCTTCCCTTTGAGTGTGGCGTCGAAGAGGATGGGTGGCTCGGCGGAATCCCAGTCGTGCGTCTCGTGCGGCGAGAACTGGAAGTACCACTTCAGCTTGCCGGTATCTGCATCCAGTGCCACGAGTGCGCACGTATAAAGGTTGTCACCGAGGCGGCCCTCGCCGTTCCAATCAGGTGCCGGATTGCCCGTGCCCCATAGGATTGTGTTTGTCTCCGGATCGTAGGAGCCGGCGTTCCACATGGTGCCGCCACCGTTCACCCAGCTGTCATTCGCCCAGGTATCCGCGCCGGGGTCCTTGGGGCTCCTCGGAACGCTGTAGTAGCGCCAAAGTTCCTTGCCCGTCTTGGCGTCATAAGCGGCGAGCAAACCGGGAGCCCCGTATTCGCTTCCGCCCGGCCCGGTGATGACTTTGCCGTTGATGGCCAAGGGCGCTTGAGTAGTCGCGTAGCCCTCTTTGTTATTGGCTACCGTGACGTTCCAGCGCACCAGGCCGCTCTTGGCGTCGAGCGCCAC
>Ga0187780_10000676_pt1 | contig 25129 bp, 25 predicted proteins | sample 1015_Q2_SP10_20__FD_132429 | JGI IMG/M metagenome (GOLD analysis project Ga0187780, IMG submission 132429) | Tropical peat soil microbial communities from peatlands in Department of Meta, Colombia - 1015_Q2_SP10_20_MG | ecosystem: Environmental > Terrestrial > Soil > Wetlands > Peat | place... | reverse complement strand
CGGTCGTGACGATCGACGTGTCCGAGGATGTCGAGACCGCGCTGCGGCTGTGCGTCTCCAGCGGCCACACGCGGCTGGTCGTCAACGAAGAAAACGATCGCGACCGCGTGCGCGGGCTCGTGCACGTGAGCACGCTCGCGGGCGAGCTGATGCGCGAGGGGCCGCACGCGCCGCTCGAGCCGCTCGTGCACGACGCGCTGATCGTGCCGGAGACCAAGCCGCTCGACGATCTGCTCGCCGACCTGCAGCGCCAACGCACGTCGATGGCGATCGTGGTTGACGAGTACGGACGCGTCGTGGGTCTGGTGACCGTCGAGGACATCGTCGAGGAGGTCGTCGGCGAGATCGCCGACGAGACCGACCCGACGGCCGGCGAGATCCGCCGGCTGGCCAACGGCGACTGGTTCGTGCGCGGCCACGTCGCGGTCACCGACCTCGCCGACTACGGCCTGCATCTGCCGGTCGACAGCGACGCGTACAACTCGATCGGCGGCCTCGTGTTCGCCGAGCTCGGCCGCCTGCCGCGCCGCGGCGACACGGTCGCGGTCAACGGCTTCTCGGTGCGCGTCGAGTCCGTGCGCGAGAACCGCATCGAGGCGGTGCGCATCCGCGAGCGCCGCCCCGTGCCCTCGCCACGCGAGGACGCCGGTTAAACACGTCCGGCCCGCGGGGGGAGCGGACCGGATCGTGCGCACTGGGAGGAGGCGGGTGTGCGATGCGACGTTTTGCGTCGCAATGACAAGTATCGCGACCTTGATGAACCGCAGCTAAAACTTTGCGGCCTATCCGGGTGGGCCCTCAGTAGCTGTGGATGCCACGCCCGCTCTTGCGCCCGAGCGCGCCTTCGGCGACGAGCTGCTGGACGCGCGGCGGCACGGGCTCGCCGATCGTTTCGCCGATCGCCTGCGAGACGTCCAGGCCGACGAGGTCGAGCAGCGCGAGCGGCCCCATAGGGTGCCCGGCGCCGAGCTTCATGCACGTGTCGACGTCGACGGGGTCCATGTCGGTCTCTTCGACCAGGCGCACGGCGCTGAACAGATACGGGAACAGCAGGCGGTTGACGACGAAGCCGGGCACGTCTGGTACCTGCACGGGCGTCTTCTCGAAGTCCTCGCACAGCGCGATAGCGCGTGCGCGCGTGTCCTCGCTGGCCTGCTCAGGGAAGATCAGCTCGACGAGCTGCATCTTGGTGACGGGGTTGAAGACGTGCAGGCCGAGGAAGCGGTCGGGCCGACCGCTGGCCTGCGCGAGGCGTGCGACGGACAGCGAGGAGGTGGTGCTCGCGAGGATCGCCTCGGGACCGACGATCTCGTTCAGCTCGCCGAGCAGCCGTGCCTTGACGTCGTGGTCCTCGACGACCGCCTCGACCACGAATGTCGCCTCGGACAGCTCCCGCGGGTCGGTGATGATCTGCACGTGCTCGGGGTCGACCTCGGCGCCCAGGCGGCTGAGCGTCTTCTCGACGGTCGCGCGTGCACGGTCGGCCGAGCTCTCTGAGCGAGCGAGCAGCAGCACCGGGTGGTGGTGCGCGGCGGTGGCCGCGAGGCCGCAGGCGATGGCGCCGCTGCCGGCGATGCCGAGGCGTTTGGTCAAGGGGGCTCCTTTTGCTCTCGCGGGGGTAGACGGACTGGTGGTCCTGGCTGACTGACCAGTCAATCGATGGACGCGGTAAAGTACTGGTGCAGGGTCCGGGCATCTAATCAGACGCGCCCCGATCGCTGGATATATCGGAACCCGCCCACCCGCCCGGCCGGGCGGGTGGGTCCCAATCATCTTCATCCACGCCGCTGAACACTCCGTAGGAGGACTGCTGACATGAGGCAACCAGAGGGCCGCGAAGTTGTGATCGTCGAGGCGGTGCGCACGCCGATCGGCCGCGGGCACCGCGAAAAGGGCTACTACAAGGACGTGCACCCGAACACGCTGCTTGGCGCGTGCTACAGCGAGGTGATCAAGCGCGCCGGCATCGAGCCCGCGCAGGTCGAGGACGTGATCGCGGGCTGCGTGTCGCAGTTCGGCGAGCAGGGTCTGAACGTCGCGCGCAACGCGTGGTTGCAGGAGGGCCTGCCGATCGAGACGCCGGGCACGACGGTTGACCGCCAGTGCGGCTCGGCGCAGCAGGCGGTGAACTTCGCGGCCGGTCTGGTCGCGGCGGGCGTGCACGACGCGATGATCGGCTCGGGCGTCGAGCACATGGGCCACCTGCCGTTCTCGGCGGTCGCGCAGACGCAGCAGGAGTTCGGCGTGGCGTTCCCGCCGGAGCTGATGGCGAAGCACAACATCGTCGGTCAGGGTCTGGGCGCGGAGATGATCGCCGACCAGTGGGAGATCCCCCGCTCGGAGCTCGACGAGCTGGCGCTGCGTTCGCACAAGCTCGCCCACCAGGCGACCGAGGAGGGCCGCTTCGAGCGCGAGATCGTGCCGTTCGCGGTGGACGGCAACACGTACGTGACCGACCAGGGCATCCGCCCGGACACGAACCTTGAGGCGCTCTCGCAGCTGAAGCCCGCGTTCAAGCCCGACGGCAAGATCACCGCAGGCAACTCCTCGCAGATCTCAGACGGCGCCGCGGCGGTGCTGCTGATGTCCGCGGACAAGGCGAAGGAGCTCGGCCTGAAGGCGCGCGCGCGGATCGTCGACCAGACGACCGTCGGCTGTGACCCGGTGAAAATGCTCGAGGGGCCGATCCCCGCGACGCGCAAAATCCTCTCGCGCAACGGCATGAGCATCAACGACATCGACCTGTTCGAGATCAACGAGGCGTTCGCGCCGGTCGTCGCGGCCTGGCGTCGCGAGCTCGCCCCGGACATGGACCGCGTGAACGTCAACGGCGGCGCGATGGCGCTCGGTCACCCGCTCGGCTCGACCGGCGCGCGACTGATCACCACGCTGCTGCACGAGCTCGAGCGCTCCGACAAGGAAGTCGGCTTCGTGACGATGTGCTGCGGTGGCGGGCTCGGCACGGGCACGCTCATCCAGCGGGTCTGATCGGGTTTTAGGGGGCCGGCCTTGGAGGCCGGCCCGGTGGGGTCGCGGGATGGCTCGCACGGCGGGCTCTCCGCGCCATCCGGCGTCGCGTGTGGCTCGCTAGAAAAGTTGTTGCGGCGTGCCGGGCTCGTAGTCGCCCGGAATGGGTTCGGTGTGATTGTGGCTTTGGAGTTTCCGAAGCTGTTCATTGGCTATTAGTCCTCGTGATAGCCCGGTCAGGATCACGTAGGGCTGGAAAATCGGGTCCGTGAACCGATAGAAGTAGCGGCGCAATGAGCCCTCGCGCTGAAGCACGGCGCCCCGCTCAGGCTCGAGGAACTGGCTCAGGTGGTTTGAGAATGCAGGAATCTCTATTCGTCGACCAGCGATGACCTCCAATGGGTCACGAATAGCGCCGGACGTGAAGAACCCCAGTTGGTTCTTGGGGGCGAGCGCACACGCCAGCAGGACCTCCGAGAACAAGGCGTCCTTGCGGGCACTGCGGGTTGCTCGTTGATAGTCGCTCAAGATCGTGTGTCGATCTACCGCCTTCGGAATCGCTTGCTGGACGTCTACACAGGTGATCTCGCTCCTGTCGTCCTGCACTGTGCGCAGCGCTGCGTGGAGGGCAAGCAGGTGCGTGTAGTGAGGAAGGCCCTCCGAGAGAGCCGCAATGTCTCGGATCGCGTCCTGTTTCGCCGTTAGCCCCGCCTGGGTGCAGCCCTTGTCGACGATCGCGCCAAGCTCGTCCATGCGCATACGCGGCATCTCGATTTGCACCAAGGCGCGCACGATTGAGGCGTGCTCGCCAATCAGTTCGCCAATAGACCGCGCGACCCCTACGAGGATGAGCGTCGAGTTGACCGCATGATCGGAGAGGGTCTTGATTGTGTCGGCCAATGCTGTAAGCGCGTCGTCGTTCTCGAGACGGTCCAACTCGTCAATCACAATCAGGGTCTCCGACGGGAGCGCCTGGAGTGATCGGCGCACAAACTCCGGGGAGATGCGGTCGTCGGTGCTTTCGATGCCCAGTTCGACGAACACATTGCGCCAGAGCGACGCAAACGTGTCGTCGGTGCTGCAGTTCACGAGTACGGATTTGAGCCCCGTAGTTGCTCCAATGATGCTGAAGTACTCCGCGAGGACCGTGGCGAGCGATGTCTTGCCGACCCCACGCTCGCCGTATAGGCCGACATGCTGCCCACGCATCGACACTGCGCTGACGACGTCGGTCAGCTGGTCCGCGCGACCAGCGAGCATTTCGAGCCGACCGACGGGCGCACCCGGCGTGAAAGCGCTCGATACAGCCCTTATTCGGTCGATCTTCGCCGACTGATTCATGCAATGACCACCATAAGTCACACAATAACAGGTGGTCGTGATGCAAGGACTGCGATTTCGCTGTAGTACTTCCCCGAATACTCTCGGATCGTGGTCTTGCGCAGGTCGAACGCCGAACGTGCTACGCGGTATCGACTATCTGGTGAGGTGTCAGATGAGCGATCAGTCGCTCGGCCCGCCGCCCGTCCAGTCAACCGCTACGGGCGGCAGTGCCAGCAGCGCGGCCCACGTGGCCGGTTCGACCACTCCGCTCGGGGCGATCGCGTGCGCGGTCTGGAACGCTTCGACGTCGGCCTTGGTCTGCGATCCGAACACGCCGGTGGTTTCTTGCGTGGGGGTTGCGCTGGCGAGGTGCTCCTGCATCCACAGCACCTGGTCGCCCTTGCGGCCCTCGCTGAGTTCCGGGTATTCGGTGTTCGGCGTGACGCTCGTGAGCGGCGTGAGCGGCAACGCGAGCGCGCTCCAGCCGCTGTGCGCGGTTTCCTGCCAGTCCCAGAAGGAGGTGCCGGTCGCGCCGTAGTCGACGGCCTCCTCGCGGAAGCGCAGCAGTTCTTCGGATGAGACGCCGCCGTAGGTCTGGCCGAGCGGGTAGATCGGCCGGCCGTAGATGCGGTTGGCGATGTACGTGTTCGCGAACACGGTGTCGACCGACTGGCCGATGTCTTTCCAGTACATCTGCGGCGCGTTGAACTGTGCGCCGTTCGGTCCGAGGAAGACCGAGTAGGGGAATGACGGGTGGAAGGAGACATACGGGAAGGACGCGAGCGCGAGCGGGTAGCTCGCGCCGACCTTCGCGCGCAGTTCGTCGATGTAGGTCTGCGCGGCGGCGTAGCGGCCTTCGTACTGGGACTCGGCGTCGATCACCAGGCAGTCCGCGCCGTCGGCGACGGCCTCTGCGCCGAGCGCCGCCTCGCCGGCCGGGTTGCTGCCGTACACGTACTGCCACGCACAGACTTTCAGGCCGTTTGCGTGCAGTTCGGCGACGAGTTGCGGCGAGAACTGGCTCCAGTAGTTGGTCGAGCCGTCGGAGCTCTTGACGAACAGCGTGGTCACGCCCGCCGCGTGCGCCTGCGCGACGATCGACGCGACGTTGCCGCCGTCGGAGTCGCTCAGGTACCAGATCCACAGGCCCTGGCCTTCGAGCGCGCTCGCGCTGGCCGGCGCGCCGCTGCTCGCCGGTGGCGGGGGCGGGTCCTTCGGCGCGGGCGGGTGCAGCGCGTGCTTGTACAGGTAGATCGGGCCGTAGGAGCTCGTGTGGCGCCCGCCGCCGAGCAGAATCATGATGTGACCCGAGTGCGCGGTCTTGGGCACCGTCACCTCGAGCCCAGCGCCCGGCTGATTGGGGATCGCCCAGCGCAGGTGCGCGCCCGGCGAGACGCTGCTGATGCGGGCGCCCGGCGCGCTCGGGAACGCAACCAGCAGGCCCGGCTTCAGGCCGACGCCGTCGACCATCAGCGTGCCGCGCACAGATACCTGATGGGGGTTGGCGCTGCAGTCGGCGTATGGCACGCAGCTGACGCTCGAGATGCGCACTCTCGTCACGTGCAGTGAAGGTGCGGTCGTCCGCTTGGCGGTGGACGTGCCACCGGCATTCGACTTGGCGCTGCCCTTGCTCGTGCCGCTTGCCTGTGGTGGGCTCGAGCTCGGTGGGCTTGCGCCGCCGGCAGACGTACCACCGGCGTTCGCCGCCGTGGCGGACAGGGGAGCGCAGGCGAGCGCGCATGCCGACAGCGCCAGCGCGGCTGTGGCGCGGGCTACCCCAAACGGGGCGCATCGCGTTCGCTTGTGGGTGCGTGTGCTCGCCAAGACGAAGAAGAGCTCCCTCGCGAAGAACCACCCTCCAACCGGAGCGGGCAACGGTTCAGCCCAAACCGGCGGCTTCCGACGTTAACGCCTATGCGGTCGCAAACCGTATGGTGGCACGGAAGTTGCGCTCGTGCTCCGCTCAACCCCAGCGGAAGCCGGTCGCGCTGGGCGTCGGCACGAGCGGGCTGGTGGGCAGGCCGGTTGGCGTCTCGGGCAGGTTGAAGCCGGTCGGCGCGACGTCGTTGGGCGCGTCGGCGTGGAACAGCGAGGCCAGATACTGGTTCTGGCCGCGGCCGACGCCAAGCTCGAACTGCCCGCCGCCGTAGTTGCCGATGCCGCGCCCAGCGCAGTAGTCGTAGGCGTCGAGCAGGTTGCGCAGGCCGCCCAGGCGCGAGGGCTTGATGTTGACCATGCGCGGCGGATAGGGCAGCTGTTCGATGTCGGCGATCGAATGGATCGTCGCGTCCCACGAGAAGCGCGCGCGGTGGGGCGCGAGCACCGCGTCGGTTTCGGGAGTCAGCGCGGGGTCCTCGATCCACGCCTGCGGGAACGCTTCGGCGACGCGCCGGTACAGCACGGGGTCGGCCGGCTGGTCGACGATCGAGCCCGAGTAATAACCCTTGAAATCGACGGAGTCGACCGCACCCGTGGCCACCAGTTCGGCGATCAACGCCTCATCCCACGAGCTCGTGGGGTCGAGCTTGAAGCGCAGACCCGGGTAAAGCTGCAGGCGCCGGCGCACCGGCTCGATCGTCGGCGGCTCACCCAGGCGCAGCGAGACGACGAAGCTGACCGGCTGCGGCTCACGACCGAGCGCCTCGTGCAGCGAGACACCGGCCTGGCGCAGCGCGAGATCGAGCGCGGCGGACTCGTACGCCCATGTGCGATAGCGGCTCGAGACCTCTCGCTGCGGCGGCTGCGGAAAAAGCGCCAGCGTCGCCAGGCGTTCACAGAATGACGCGATCGTGAAGCTCCCCTGCAGCGGTAGCGTCGGGCCGGCGGCCTGCAGGATCTCATGGTCGACCGCGTCGTAGGTGACGTCCTCGCCGAGGCCCTCCTCGCCGGCGCCCCGCAGCCGGATGACCGTGCTCTTGCGCTCGAACTCGCTCGACACCTGTGCCTGCAGCGGATCGAGCGCGTAGTCCTCGATCTGCAGAGCGAGTCCCGCGAGCACGTCCCACGTGCTCACGCGCTGGCCTCGCCTTCGAGTCGCGCGACGAGCTCGTCCAGGCGCAGCTCCTCCAACGCGTCGCCGACCGCCTCGAGCTGGCTTGCGCACAGTTCGATCAGCGACTTGCCCTCGGTGACGAGCGCGAGCGTCTCGTCGAGGCTCGCCTCGCCCGAATCCAGCCGGCGAATGATCTCCTCGACACGCGCTGCCGCCTGCTCGTATGTGAGCGGCGGGCTCGCCGGCTCGCTCATCGCTCGCTCACCCACGCGGGCAGCGTCCCGTCGGCGAAGCGCAGCCGCAGCTCGCCGGCCTCACGCGCGCGTGCGGCCGTGACGATCGGGTCTCCCTGCTCGGACTGGACCAGCGCGTAGCCGCGCTCGAGCGTGCGCTGCGGGTCGTGGCCGGCGAGCGCGAGCGCGAGCTGCGCGAGCTCGCGCGGGCGACGCTCGCGACAGTCGAGCAGCGAGGATGCGGTCTTGCGTCCTAGCACGACCGCGCGACGCTCGGTCACGCGGCGCTCGGACGCCACGCGCCGGCGCGAGCCCGCGCGGATCTCGCGCAGCTGCTGGTGCAGGCGTGCTCGCTGGCGATCCAGGTGCGCGGCCGGCGCGCGCGATAGCGTCGCGAGCAGGCGCGCGCGAGCGAGCACCGCGCGGCGCCCGTGTTCGCGCAGGCGCGTAGCCGCGGCCACCTGCTCGATGCGTGCGCGCGTACAGTCCACTCCTACCGCCGCCTCGGCGGCGTGCGTGGGCGTCGAGCTGCTGACTGCGGCGACGTCGTCGAGCAGCGTGCGGTCGGTGTGGTGGCCGACGGAGGCAATCACGGGCACGCTGAGCAGCGCGACCGTACGGCAGAGCGTCTCGTCACAGAAACACAGTAGGTCGGCCAGTGAGCCGCCTCCGCGCGTGAGGATCACGACCTCGACGCGGCCGACCGCGACGATCTCGCCGAGCGTCCGGACGATCGCCGGCGCGGCGTGGCGGTCTTGTACGGGAGCGAAGCCCCACACCAGCCGCCCGGCCCAGCCACGGCGCGCGAGCGCCGCGAGCACGTCGTCGCGCGCCTTGCCGCTCTCGCCCGTGATCACGCCGATCGTGCGCGGCAGCAGCGGAAGCGGCAGGTGCTTTTGCGTATCGAGCAGGCCCTCGGCGTGCATCTGCTTGCGCAGACGCTCGATGCGCGCCAGCAGATCGCCGTCGCCGGCGAGGCGCAGGTCGAGCACGTTGAAGCTGAAGCCCGGCGATGAGGTGGCGCTGCCGGGGTAGTAGTCGCAGCCGCCCGCGACGACCACCTGCATGCCCTCCGCGGGGGTGCCTGCGCGCGCGGTCATCGCCTCCCAGTCCGCGCGCCAAGCGGCACAGGCGATCGCGCCGCCGCTGTCGCGCAGCTCGAAGTACACGCGCGACCGTGAGGGGCGCAGATTTACGAGCTCGCCCATCAGCTGCACGCGCGCGAACGAGCGCAGCTTCGAACGCAGCGCGACCGCGTATTCGCCGACCGGATATGGGCCGGGCAACCCGCTGTCGGGTATGCCTTGCGCGGGCGGTGCGGCGGGCGAGCTGAACGTGGACACCGAATGCAGCATAGGCGCTACGATCGACGGCGATGCGGCGCAGCGAACCTCAGTCCGGCCTCTAGCTCGTCGCTGTGGCCAAGCGCAACACGGGCCGGCGCGGGCGTCCCCGCAAGCGCCGGCCGAGCCCGCCGACAGAGGGGTCAGCGCAGCCGCGCGAGCGCCCAAGCGAGCGGCCCGGCGAGCGCGCCTCGCAGCGCGTGGCCGGCGCCGCCGCGGATCTGAAGGCCCTCGGCGAGCGCCCGCGGGCGCCGTGGCATCCGCTGCCACTGTCGGAGCTGCTGATCTTCGTCGGCATCATCGGCGCTATCGTCGGCTGGCTGCGGGGACCCGAAAGCAACGCGGCGCTGCTCGGCGCGGGCATCGGCGCGGTCGTGATCGGCACGGTCGAGTTCTCGCTGCGCGAGCACCTCAGCGGCTTTCGCTCGCACACGCTGATGTTGTCAGTGCTGCCCGCCGTCCTGCTGGACGCGGTGGTCCTGCTGGCGGTGCTCGCGCTGGCCGGCCACGCGCCGGGCTGGCTGGGCTACGCGCTGCTGCCAGTAGACGTGGCGGTCGTCGCGGTGAGCTTCAAACTGCTGCGCGCCCGCTACGTAGACGCGCGTCGCGAACGCAAGTTCGCGCGCGCGCGCTGAGTCCGCGGACAGCTCGCCGCGGTCGCGTGCGCGGGTTCGCGGGAAGCGCTCAGGGCTCGAGCGACGAGGACGGGGTAAGGCTCAGCGACGGCAGTGGACGCTCGCCCTCGGCGGCGCCCTCGCCGCGCGTCTCGCCGTCGTAGCCAAGTCGCTGCAGGCGCGCGATCTCGCGCTCGCCTTCCACGTGTGCTGGATGCTCGGCTGGCAGATCCGCGATCAGGTTGGCGATGCGATTGCGCAACTGCAGCGCGAAGTGTGGGGTGGAGGCGCCCATCAGCTGGCGCACGTCCTCGACGGTCACATCCTGGGCGTTCGCCTTGCGGCTCAGGCGGCGGGGGTCCTCGGCTTGGCTCATGGCTCCTCGGTTGGGCGGCTCGCTGGGACCCTATTCAACTTGCGACGCGGGCGATTCTTCGGATGTCTGCGCGCGAGGCACGATCTCCAGGGTGGAGTCGATTTCGGCCTGCGTGACCGCGGTGATCGCGCTTTCATTGCCTATCAACCATCCGTGGTTGTAGGCGCCGCGCACGGGCGGGAACTGCGGATTCGAGTAGGCAGGCTTGATGTCTGACAGATATTTCGACAGCGCTTCTGGCACCTTGGCGGCGCTCGCAAGCAGCAGCAGCGGCCCATAGTCGCCGCTCGCTGACAGCAGCGCTGACGCCGGCGCGTCGAGCGGGCGCCCGGCATTCACGAACACGAGTCCGTGCCCCGGTTCTTTGACGCCCCAACCGAACGTGCCGTGGATAAAGCGAGCGACTTCGATCGCGCTCTGCACGGCGCCTTCGCCGGTGGCGGGTGCTTCGCCGGCCGTGATCGTCACGACGTGACCGAAACGGCCCAGCTCATCGAGCGTCTGGTGCTCGATCGCGGCCGCGTCGATCACGTATATCGACGGGCCGTGCAGGCTGCTCAGTGTGGCGGCGGTTGGCGTGGGCACGCCCGCCGGCGTCACGAACAGGATCGGCGCGCCGCTCTCCGCGGCCAAGCCCGCAGCGGGCATCGCGAGCGCAGGCGGCGTGTCGTCGGCGAGCACGATCACCTGGTGTGGGGCGTTGGCGCCGTCCAACGTCAGCGCCAGCCGCGCGATCGCCGCCGCCGTGGTCGCGGGCGTGGAGACGGCCAGCGTGCGTGTCGGGTAGCCAGCTGGCGCGGCGGCGGCACCGAGCGCGATCACCTGCGCGCCGCCCAGCCGCGGCGCGCCCAGCGGGTGCATCGCCTGCAGTGTCTGGGCGCTAACCGCGGGCAAGGTTTCGCCTTCGCTGAAGAGAATCGGCGCCCCCGTGGGCGCGCCCGCGAGCACCGACGCCGCGAGCGCTGGCAGCAGATCGTGCGTGTCGGCGAGTACGACCGCGAGCGGCCGTGTGGCGGCTGTCAGGCCCGGATAGACCGCTCGCGCGACTGCCGCCGCGTCGGCGGCCGCGTCGACGCCGCCCAGGCGGGTGGTGTTGCGCGTGGCCAAGCTCACCGCTCCTTGGGCCGCGACCGGCGCGAGCTTGCGTGTCGGCCCGCCACCCGTCACCTGCGAGGCGCCGGTCGCCGCGCTCTTGCCGCAGCCGGCGAGCGCTGCCGCAACGAGCACGGCGATGGCGATGGGCAGGGAACGTCGCGCGAAGCAGCGCATGTCGAGGACACTAGCGGGCGCGCCAGCAGACCCAATGCGCGCAAAAACGCGGCATTTTGCGAGGACGACGTGCGAAATCTCCTGCAAGCGCTGCAAGCGTCATTGCAGTCTGCTAGCGTGCCCGCGTCAATGCCGAGTCCTTGACCAGGAGTCAAGGAACGGGGGACCCAAGTTGTTGGGGCGAATCCCGCGGTAGATCCGTGAGAAGCGCAGGCTCTTTCAGCGCTAGCCCGTCAGCTAACCCCGCAGGCCGACGAAAGAGGTGCTCGCCGTGTGGATTCGCAGCTGTGGCGCGCTGGCATGTAGCCTCACGATTGCCGTCGTGGGCGCGCCGAGCGCGCTGGCCGGCGGAACCGGCGGGGTAGCTGCGACGGCTCCCTCTGCGACCACGCGCGCGCCGAGCATCGCCACGCCGGCGCCTGTGCCGCACGCCTCGCCGGTGACCGCGAAGACGCCCAGCCTCACCTACAAAGGCCCCGTGTACGAGAAGACGGCGACCGGCGCGGTGGTTCCGTACGTGCCCGCGACGCCCGCCGGCCAGACGGGGAGCCCGACGGGTGGCGCCGCGGTCGCGGCGAGCGCCGAAGGCAAGCCCGACCTACTCGTGCCCGGCTCGCTGGCTCGCTACGTGAATGGCCTCGCGGCTGCGCCGATGTCGGCGCCGGCCTCAGTCCAGCAGATCATCTGGGCGGGCGACCAGCTGATCGGGCTTCCCTACATCTACGGCGGCGGTCACGGATCATTCATCTCGCCCGGCTATGACTGCTCGGGCACAGTGTCCTTCGCGCTGCACGGCGCCGACCTGCTGACCGCCCCCGAGGACTCCTCGGAATTCGAGGTGTGGGGTTCGACCGGCGTCGGTCGCTGGGTGACGATCTTCACGAACCCAGGTCACGCGTACATGACCGTCGCGGGCTTGCGCCTGGACACGAGCTCCGCTGATGACCCCTCGAACGAGCAGGGTCCGCGCTGGCGCCCGCTGCGGCCGAACAACGCCGGCTTCACGATTCGCCACCCGACCGGTCTGTGAGCGCCAGATCAAGGACCGCGCACGGTCGGCCAACAGCGGCGTGCGGTCGGCTACGCTAGACGTGTTGGCCGAGCTCAGGTCGGTCGCCCCTCAGAACACTCATAGGAGGATCAGATGGCCGGCTTGACCGGGCGTATGTCTACCGTCGTGAAGGCGAAAGTCTCGAAGCTGCTGGACAAAGCTGAAGACCCCGGGGAGACGCTGGACTACAGCTATCAGAAGCAGGTCGAACAGCTGCAGAACGTCAAGAAGGGCATCGCCGACGTGGTGACGGCGAAGAAGCGCCTGCAGATGCAGGAGAGCTCGCTGCAGCAGAGCGTCGTCAAGCTCGACACGCAGGCGCGCCAGGCTCTCGCCGCGGGCAATGAGCAGCTGGCCAAGGCGGCGCTCGAACGCAAGAACGTCGCGCAGACGGAGCTGCAGGGCCTCGACACGCAGGTCGCCGAACTCGAAGACCAGCAGCAGAAGCTGACCGACTCCGAGCAGAAACTGCGCGCGAAGATCGAAGCGTTCCGCACCAAGAAGGAGGTCATCAAGGCCCAGTACTCGGCGGCGGAGGCGCAGGTGCGGATCTCCGAGGCGGCGACCGGCGTAGGCGAGCAGATGGCCGACGTCGGCCTGGCTATGCAGCGGGCGGTCGACAAGACCGAAAACATGCGCGCGCGTGCCGACGCGGTCCAGGAGCTCGAAGCGGCGGGCACGTTCGACGATGTCACCCAGCTGGGCGGCGGCGAAGACGACATCGACCGCCAGCTCAAGCAGCTCTCGAGCGCGCCCGCCGTCGAAGACGAGCTTGCGAAGATGAAGGCCGAACTCGGCGGCGGCGCGGCCGCGCCGCAGATCTCCGCGCCGGGTCCGGCTGGCGCGGATGCTCCGCCGGCGGGTGCCGATCCGTCTGAGGCCGGTCAGGCAGGCGAGAGCGGCGGCCAGGCATGATCGTCCGCATATCCGGCGAGGGCCAGTACCGCCTGGACGACGCCGACGCGCAGAAGCTGAACGAGCTCGAGAACGGCGTCGTGGCGGTCGTCGAGGGCGGCAGCGAAGACGGCTTCAAGGATGCGCTCGCCAGGCTGCTGGACTACGCTCGCACGCACGGCACGCCGCTTGCCGACGACGAGCTCGAGGCTTCCGATGTGATCCTGCCGCCCGCCGACATCAGCTTTGAGGAAGCCGGTAGGGAATTCACCGGCGAGGGCTTGATCCCGGACTGAACGAATCGGCCGGCGCTCCGTGCCGGCCTCAGATCGGGATCCCCCAAAGCGGGAACCAGCGCTCGAGTTCCGGCTCGATCGGCAGTTCACCGGCCATCTGCGCCTTGAGCTGCAGCTCGCGCTCGGTCGAGCGCTCGTCTGTTGAGCCTGCCAAAGGCGCGAACGGATACCAGTAACCGCGCTTGTAGTTGTAGATGAAGTAGATGCGGCGCTTCTGCGCGTCGGCGAAGGCGAACACCGCGCACAGCAGACGCTCGCCGTGGCCGGCCGTCTCGATCGAGCTGGAGACCGCGTTGATGCCGACAGCGAGGTCTTCGACGCTCGGCGAGCCGGCGGGATTGCGCAGCACCATCCAGCGGTAGCCGTAACTGTCGTCTTCGCTCGAGACGGTCGTGCCGCTATCGCCGCCCGTGGCGGTGACGACTTCTTCCATATCGCGCAGCGTCGCTTCGAACTCGCTCGTGGCGAGCGCCTGGAAGACGATCGCGGCGGCGCCCGCGGGCTCGATCCCGTGCTCGGACTGGAGCGTGATGTAGGCGGTGGTGATCGCGAACAGGCGGTCGGGCGCGGGGCCCTTGACCGTGTGGCGGCCGGTGAGAACGTCGCGCAGGCCCACTGCTCAGACGGTGCTTGCAGGCATCGGGCGGTCGAACATCAAGCGGCGCCCTGCAGCTGGGACTCGAGTCGCTCCAGCGCCGCAAGGCGCTTCTCGAGCGGCGGGTGGTCGGCGAAGATGTTCATGAGCGATTGCTTGGTGCGGGCGGGCAGGATGAAGAACGCGCTCATGCCCTCGGCCCTGCGCAGGTCCTGCGTGGGCACACGCTCCATCGTGCCGCTGATCTTCAGCAGCGCCGAGGCCAGCGCGCTCGGGCGGCCGGTCAGCACCGCCGAGCCGCGGTCGGCGGCGAACTCGCGGTAGCGCGAGAGCGCGCGCAGCAAGAGGAACGAGAGCGCGTACACGAGCGCCGAGACGAGCAGGACGATCAGGATGTCCTCCTCCTCGTCGCGGCTGCGCCCATAGCCGCCGCCGAAGCCGCCGCCGAAGAACAGCGCGAACTGGATGATCATTGAGGCGAGCGTCGCGAAGAAGCTCGCGAGCGTCATCACCAGCACGTCGCGGTTGATCACGTGCGTGAGCTCGTGCGCCATCACGCCTTCGAGCTCCGCGGGCGACAGCAGCTCGAGGATGCCGCGGGTCGCGCACACGGTCGTCGCCTTCTTGGATTTGCCCATCGCGCACGCGTTCGGCATCGAGGTCTCGATCACGCCGATTTTCGGCTTCGGCAGGTCCGCCTGCACGCACAGACGTTCGACGATCGCGTGCAGTTCGGGCTCCTGCGCGGCGGTCACCTCTTTGACGCCCATCGTCGCCAGCGCGATCTTGTCCGCGCCGAAGAACTGCAACAGCAGCAGCACCACCGCCACGACCACGATCAGGCCGGCGCCGGCGCCGACCGCGAACAGCACGCCGAGAAACACCACGTACACCGCGGTGAGCAGGAACATCGTGAGCAGCATGCGCGCCTGCAGGCCCGCGTCTTTGCCGAAGTCCGATCGCTTCCCAGCCATGCGTCTGATTGTGGCAGAAGGAGATACCGGTGCCATAAAGTTGCGTCACGAGCCGATGTCCCCAGCGCCGATGCCATGAAGCCCGAATTCGACGTCCTCGGCATCTCGATCAAGAGCTTCGGCATGGTGTTCGCGCTCGGCTTCCTCGCGTGCGGCTTCCTCGTCGCGCGACGCCTGCGCGAGCTGGAGAAGCCCGTCGACTGGGCTTATGAGGTCGTGTTCGCCGCTTTGATCGGCGGCGTGGTTGGCGCGCGCGCCTACTACGTGATCCAGAACTACAGTCAGGTGAAGCACGACCTGCTCGGCAGCATCTTCTCGGGCTCGGGTCTCGTCTGGTACGGCGGCGCGCTCGGCGGCGCGCTCGCGGTGCTCGCGTGGATGCGCTGGCGTCACGCGCTCGAGCTGCGCATGTTCGACATGTGCGCGACCGCGCTCGCGCTGGGCTACGCGATCGGGCGCATCGGCTGCCAGGTGGCGGGCGACGGCGACTACGGCATCCGCTCGACCCTGCCGTGGGCGATGGGCTACCCGCACGGCACGCTGCCGACTCCGCCGGGCGTACGCGTGCAGCCCACGCCGATCTACGAGACCGTCAGCATGTGCCTGCTCGCCTACCTGTTGTGGTGTTTGCGTGACCGCGTTCGCCCTGGCGTCGTGTTCGCGCTGTATCTCGTGGGCAGCGGGCTCGAGCGCTTCCTCGTCGAGTTCATCCGTCGCAACAACGAGGTCTTGGTCGGGCTGACCGCGCCGCAGATCGAGAGCCTCCTGCTGCTGACGATCGGCCTGGTGTGGCTCGCCGCGATCACCCGTCGCGGCGGCGTCAGCGCGCTGCGCCTGAGCGCCGCCTGACCCGGCAAGCGATAATCAGCGGCGATGGCCACGGGCACACGTCTCTCCTCGGTCTTCCCACTCGGCAGCCGCCTGAACGAGCACGGTCGCCTCGAGGTCGGCGGCTGCGACACGATCGAGCTCGCCGCCGAGTTCGGCACGCCGCTGTACGTGGTCGCCGAGGATGACTTGCGCACCCGCGCGCGCACGTTCGTGCAGGCCGGTCGCGACGCTGGCCATGAGGACTTTCACGTGGTGTTCGCGTCAAAGGCGTTCCCCTGCACGGCGGTGCTCGAGCTGTTCGCGTCTGAGGGCCTTTGGTGCGACGTCGCCTCAGGCGGCGAGCTGTATCTCGCGCTGAACGCCGGCTTTGCACCTGAGCGGATCGTGCTGCACGGCAACGCGAAGTCCGAGCAGGAGCTGCGCTCCGCGCTCGAGCACCGCGTCGGCCTGATCGTGATCGACAACTTCGACGAGATCGAGCGGCTGCAGGGGCTGGTGGGCGAACTGAGGGCGACGCCGGACGTGCTCATCCGTGTCACGCCCGACGTCAAGGGCGACACGCACGAGAAGATCTCCACCGGGCAGGCCGACTCGAAGTTCGGCTTCGCGATGGCGCAGGCGGGCGAGGCGATCGCGCGCGTGCAGGCGATCGAGGGGGTCTCGCTGCGTGGCCTGCACGCGCACATCGGCTCGCAACTGCTGGGGCTCGAGCCGTTCCGGCGCGAGGTGGGCGAGCTCGCGAAATTGGGCGAGTGGGCGGGTGGGTTTTCCATCTATGATCTCGGCGGGGGCCTCGGTGTGCGCTACACCGAGCAGCAGGCAGAGCCGCCGACGCTCGAGGAGTACGTGGGCACGCTCGTGGGGGCAGCGCACGAGCACGGCATGGCTGCAGGCCGCCTCTTGATAGAGCCGGGCCGCTCGCTGTGCGCGAACGCGTGCGTGACTTTGTACACAGTGCAGAGCGTCAAGCAGAACGTCTCACGTTGGGTGGCAGTTGACGGCGGCATGTCCGACAACCTGCGCCCGATGCTCTACGGCGCGCCGTACGAGGCGCACGTCGCCGACCGCTTCGGCGGCGCGACCGCGTGCCGGCTGGCGGGCAAGCACTGCGAGTCCGGCGACCTGATCCTGCGCGAGGCGTTGCTCGACGATCCACATCCGGGCGACGTGATCGTGACGCCCGCCACCGGCGCCTACGGCTTCGCGATGGCCAACAACTACAACGGCGTGCCGCGGCCGCCGGTGGTGTTCTGCCGCGACGGCGACGCTCGCGTGGTCGTCAGGCGCGAGCGCTACGAGGACCTGACGGCACGCGATGTCCGCTAGCGCGCGCCACGCGGACGGCGAAGCTGACGCGGGCGCCCGGGGCGGGGAGCGCTTCCGTATCGGGCTGCTCGGGCATGGCACGGTCGGTGGCGCGTTCGCGGTGCTGCTCGATGAACGCGCCGACGAGATCGAACGCTTCAATGGACAGCGGCCTGTGATCAGCGGCGTGCTGACGCGCTCGCAGGGCGACTTCGCCGAGATCCTCGCTGAGGCCGACCTGCTGGTCGAGCTGATCGGCGGCCTGGAACCCGCGCGCGAATACCTGCTGAGCGCGATGCGCAGCGGCAAGGATGTGGTGACCGCCAACAAGCAACTGCTCTCTCACCACGGCGAGGAGCTGTTCGAGACCGCGCGCGAACAGGGCGTGCGGCTGCGCTTCGAGGCGGCGGTCGCCGGGGCGGTGCCGATCGTGCGCGTGCTCGAGGAGTCGCTGTCGGCGACACCGATCGAGCGCATCAGCGGGATCGTCAACGGCACGACCAACTTCATCCTCACCGAGATGAGCGCCGGCTCAAGCTACGAGCAGGCGCTCGCGCAGGCACAGCGCAGCGGCTACGCCGAGGCTGACCCCAGCGATGACGTGAGCGGCCGTGACGCGGCCGCGAAGATGGCGATCCTCGCGCGCCTGGCGTTCGGCACGCCGGTGCACCTGGACGAGGTCAGCTACGAGGGCATCGAGCACCTGCACGGCGACGACATGCAGTACGCGCGCGAGCTCGGACTCGGGCTCAAGCTGATCGGCACCGCCGAGCGCCGCGACGGGGGATTGTCTGTGCGGGTGCATCCGGCGTTCCTGTATGGCGGACATCCGCTCGCGTCGGTTGTCGGCCCGTTCAACGCTTTGACCGTGGAGTCCGAGGCGATCACCGAGATCACGCTCTCTGGTCCCGGCGCCGGCGGGCGCCAGACCGCGAGCGCGGTGCTCGGCGACGTTGTCAGTGTGATGACCGGCGGCGCGCGCCCACCCGCACCGCCGCTCGCGCTGCCGCTGATCGAGGACGTGGCCAGTGCCTTCTACCTGCACCTCGACGTCGCCGATAACCCCGGCGTGCTCGCGGCCGTGACGCAGGCGCTCGGCGAGCATGATGTGTCGATCAAGTCGATCGTGCAGCGTGGGCTCGGCGAGAACGCGCGCCTGGTGATGGTCACCCACGCGGTGCGCGAGTCGAGCCTGCGCACGGCCGTCGACCGAGTTGCAGAATTTGACTTCGTACGCTCGACGCCACGGATGATCCGCGTAATCGAAGAGGAGTTCATATGAACGAACCGACCGTCAAGAGCCTGCCGAGAGTCGAAGGAGCGGCGTTCTCGGGCACGCACGTGCCGCTGATCGAGCGCTACCACGAGCGCCTGCCGTTCGAGCCGGGCGACCCGCTCGTCAGCCTGCAAGAGGGCTCGACGCCGCTGCTGCGCGCGCCGGTGATCTCGGAGATGGTCGGCGCGAGCGTGCGCCTGAAGCTTGAGGGCGCCAACCCGACGGGCTCGTTCAAGGATCGCGGCATGACCTGCGCGGTCTCCGCGGCCGTGCGCGAAGGCGCCAAGGCCGTGATCTGTGCATCGACGGGCAATACGGCCGCGAGTGCCGCGGCGTACGCGGCGCGCGCGGGCATCACCTGCGCCGTGATCGTGCCCGAGGGCAAGATCGCGCAGGGCAAGCTCGCGCAGACGCTCGTGCACGGCGCGCGCGTGATCGCGCTTGAAGGCAACTTCGACCAGGCGCTCACGCTCGTGCGCGAGCTGACCGACACACACCCGATCGTGCTCGTCAACTCGGTCAACAACTTCCGCATCGAAGGCCAGAAGACGGCCGCGTTTGAGATCCACGAGGGTCTCGAAGGCAGTCTGCAAGCGCTGTGCATCCCTGTCGGCAACGCCGGCAACATCACCTCTTACTGGCGCGGCTTTCGTGAGATGGGCGCAGCGCCGAAACTGTTCGGCTTTCAGGCCGAGGGCGCCGCGCCGCTGGTGCTCGGCAAACCCGTCGAGCACCCCGAAACGGTCGCCAGCGCGATCCGCATCGGCAATCCCGTGCGTTGGGAGGACGCGATCACCGCCGCGCGCGACTCGCGCGGGTCGATTCGCGCGGTCAGCGATGAGGAGATTCTCGCCGCGTTCAGACTGCTCGCCTCCAAAGAAGGCATGTTCTGTGAGCCCGCCTCCGCCGCTTCGGTCGCCGGCCTGCTCAAGTACGGGGCCGAAGGCGCAGAGCAGGTTGTCTGCGTGCTCACCGGCCGTGGCCTGAAGGACCCCGAGACGGCGATCGCGCATAACGACGGCAGGGTCATCCCCTGCCCGGTAGAGCTGGGGTCGATCGAAGAAGCGGTGTTGGGTGATCCGTAGGCGCCGCGTGCGGGTGCCCGCATCCTCGGCGAATCTCGGTCCCGGCTTTGACTGCATGGCCGCGGCGCTCGCGCTGACGCTGGAAGTGCAGGTCGAGGAGACGGGCGAGTTTGCGGTGCGGACCGAGCTGCCGGTCGCGACCGGGCGCGAAAACCTTTGCGTGCGTGCGTTCGAGCGCCTGCATCCCGCTCAGGACTTCACGTTCACGATCAGCTCGGAGATCCCGCTCTCAGGCGGTCTCGGGTCGAGCGCCGCGGCGGTCCTCGCCGGCCTGATGGCCGCCGATCACCTGTTTGAGCTCGACGTCGATCTGCTCGCGCTTGCCGGAGAGATCGAGGGTCATCCCGACAACGTCGCCGCCTCTCTGTGCGGCGGCTTCGTCATCTGCGCCGACGGCCGCGCGACACGCTTTGAGCCGCCCACCGGACTGGAGGCGCTCGCGGTCGTCCCACAAGAGTCTGTGCACACGCGCGCTGCCCGCGCCGCCCTGCCCGCGCAGGTGCCGATGGCCGACGCGGTGTTCAACGTCGCGCACGCCTCGCTGCTGACGCTCGGGCTGTCCAGGGGAGACTGGGACCTCGTCGCCACCGGCCTGCAGGACCGGCTGCACCAGAGCCAGCGCGCGAGCCTGTTCCCGCGCTCCTATGAGCTCGCCTGTCGCGCGCGCGAGCTGGGCGCGCTCGGCGCGACGATCTCCGGCGCCGGGCCGACCGTGCTGTTCTGGTGCTTCTACGAGCAGACCGGCGCTGTGGCCGAGGCGCTCGCCACCGAGATCGATGGCTGGGCGAGCTTGCTGCGCGTGCCGTTCGAGCTGCAGGGTGCCTACGTCGAGGAGCTCTGAGCGAGCCGAGCGAGGCGCTCGCTGGCCCCGTTCATGTCCGGCAGCCGCTCGAGCACCTCGGCCGCGAGCGCGAGATAATCGGCGCCGAGATCGGGGCGATGATCGAGGATCGAGCGCGCGCGCTCGGCAGATTCGGCATAGGCGATCGACGTGCGAATGACTGAGTCGAACACCTGCGCGCCGAAGCGCTCCCGCAGTGAGGTGAGCGCCTCGCGCGAGTGGACCGTGCGCATGTCGGCGAGATTGAGCAGCACGCCAAGCAGCGTCAGCTCCGGGTTGAGACTTTCGCGCGCAAGCTCGATGACCTCGATCGCCTGCTCGACACCCTGCAGCGCGAAGTACTGCGCCTCGGCCGTCACCAACGCGTGGTCGGCGGCGACCAGCGCGTTGACCGTGAGCAGTCCCAGTGAGGGCGGGCAGTCGATCAGGATTACGTCGTAGGCCGCGCCGGTCTGCGCCAGCGCACGCCTGAGCGTCAGCTCGCGCCCCAGCTTGCCGCCCAGCATCAGCTCCGCCTCGGCGAGGCTCAGGTTGGCGGGGATGATGTCCTCGTGGATCGCCTCGGAAGTCTGCGCGCGACCGGCGAGCACGTCGGCGACCGTCGGCTCGACGTCCGTCGGCAGATCGAAGTAGTCGGAGAGGTTGCCCTGCGGGTCGAGGTCGATCGCCAGCGTGCGCACGCCGCTGCGCCTCAGCACGTCTGTCAGCGTGCGCACGGCGGTGGTCTTGCCGGTGCCGCCCTTCTGCGAGAGCACAGCGATCGTCTGAGCCATCTTCAGGCGATACTACGCGCCCTCGCGCGCGGGCACGTGCCCGTCAGCCGACGCTGCTGTGCAGCTGCGCTTCGTCGGTATGCCCACTGAATACGCGCGCGTCAGGCGAGACGCTCACGAACGACAGCCGGTAGCGCCCGACGACGATCTCATCGCCATCGCGTAGCGCCTGACCATCGACCCGCGCGCCGTTCACGAACACGCCGTTTAGGCTGCGGTCGTCGAGCAGGCGCACGCCGTCGGGGTGGCGCACGATCAAGGCGTGTCGGCGCGAAACCGTTGGGTCGTCGAAGCGGACGTCGGCCGCAAGGCTGCGTCCGATGCGCGTCCACTCGCGCGTCAGCGGCACCGTGCGCAGCTCGCCGTTCTCTTCGAAGCAGAGGTACTCGCCGGGGCGCTCCAGTTGCTCTCTGACGCTCGCAAGCCACTGCTCGCGCCCAGGCGCTGGTGACCGCAGCAGCGTTCCCGGGCCCGTCTCGGCGCTGCCGACCGCGGCGCTCGTGGGGATGCGCTCGGTGCTGAACAACGAGGCGCGCACGAACTTCGTGCCGCCGCAGTTTGGGCACGCCGAGAGCATGTCCGAGCTGCGTAGCGTGAGCGTGTAGTTGCAGCGGGAACACTGAAACGACCCGGCTCCGACGAAGGTGCCCGTGGTTAGTGAGTCCATGCTGTGCTCCTCCCTCGTGTGGTCCTACAGGGCGTCGCTTGCCGGGGAGTCCTCCCGGGGGGCTGGCGCATGCTCGTGGCGATCATAACAAGACTGTCAAGCCGAATGAGGATTCAAACTGCTGGTATCGAGAAATCCGCCGTTTGGGCCTCATTCCATGATCCTCCCGCTATGCACACTACCCGCGCTGCGCCAAGCGCAAACCGGGCGGGAATCTGTGTATCACGCGCAGGAGCGCGTGGCGTGGCGGCGAAGCAAGGGGTAACCATGGCCTCGCTGTCGACTCATGTGGAGCAACTCGAGCGCGTGCTGCTGCGCCGCGGTCTCGGCGCGTTGGAGGCTGGCCGCGACCGCTGCGTCGACTGCGGGCGCACGCCGCTGACCGGCGAGCAGGTGCACCTCTACGCCGGCGGCCAGCACGGGGTCGTGTGCGAGCTGTGTCGTGCGCATCGCCGCGAGGAGCCGGTCGCTAGCGAGCTGGTCAGGCATTGCGAGCACGGTCACGCGGTTCGTCTGACAGTCCGCGCCGCCTAGCGGCATCAACCGCCCGCCGCGCTCACTAGACTTTCCGGCCGCCATGGACCCGGTGACAGTGTCGATAGTCGTCTCAGCGCCGCGCGAGCAGGTGTTCGAGTACCTCCAGGACATCGCCAACCATCCCGAGTTCACCGACCACTATCTCGTGGACTGGCATCTGACGCGGATCGACTCGGTCGGCGCCGGCGCCGGCGCGCGCTTTCGCGTGAAGGCGCCCGGCAACCGCTTCAGCTGGGGAGACGTGACGTTCGCGGAGGTCGAGCGCCCGCACAAGATCGTCGAGGTCGGCCGCACGGGCAAGAACAATCGCATCCGCACGCTCGGCGTCTACGAGCTCGATCCGGCGGCCGCTGGGTCGACGCGTGTGCGCTTCACGCTCGAGACTGTGCCCGCGACGTTCTCCGACCGCCTAATGGAGGGACTCGGCGCACGCGCATGGGCGCGCCGCAAGAACCGCCGCGCAATGCGCCGGCTGCGCGAGAGACTCGAGCGTGGCGAGAGCCGGGGTCGCCGCATAACGGTCGCCGGCGGATAGCGTCCGGCGCGGACCCATATAAACTCCCGCGTCGCGATGTCACGCCGTCTGCGCAAGCTCCCGCTCGCCCTGCCAGCCGTGCTGGCTGTGCTCGCCGTGAGCGCGTGCGGCGATGGGCACACGCGTGTGACGACCGGCACCTATGCCGGTGAGTCCGGCGCCAACGCGCCCTATCTGAGCGTCGGCCCGCTCGAATACGAGGTTCAGCTGTCTCGTCAGCTGAACCCGTATAACAGCGAAGACGCCAGGTACCTGCAGGGACTCACGCCCGAACAGCTCAAGCTCGAACCTGGGCAGGAGTGGTTCGCCGTGTTCATGCAGGTCTACAACAACAAGCACGAGCCGTACACCGCGTCCAACAGCTTCACGATCACCGACACCCAGGGCAACAGCTACAGCCCGATCGTGCCGGGGGAAACCAACCCGTTCGCATACCGCGGGGGCACGGTGCCGGCCAACAGCCAGCTGCCCGCGCCTGGCACGACCGCCGCCGACGATCCTGCGCAAGGGCTCGTGCTGCTCTACAAGATCCAGGTCGTCTCGCTCGACAACCGGCCGCTCGAGCTGAAGATCGTCAGCCCTGAAAACCCGTCAGAATCAGCTTCAGCTGAGCTAGACGTCTGACGAGGCGCCGTCAGCGGAGGCCCGCTTCGAGCACTTCGCGTGCGACGGGCGCTGCGGTCGCTCCGCCGGCGCCGTCTTTGACGAGCAGCACGCACACGACGATCCGCGGGTGCAGCGCGGGCGCGAAGGCGGCGAACCATGCGTCCGTATTCGCGGCTTCGCTTTCGGGACTCTGGTGTTGGCAGCTTGCCGCGGTGGTGGTGGGGCCTTCGCTCGCGCTCACTTCCGGCGCCGCCGACGAGCAGACGGTCTTCAGTTCGGCCGTGCCGGTCTTGCCGGCGACCGTGACGCCTGGGATCGCAGCGGCCGTGCCGGTGCCTTCGCGCACGACGGCGATCATCAGGTGGCGCATCGTGCGCGCCACCGAGGCGCTCGTCACGCGCGTGCGCGGGCGAATCGGCCCGGGCAGGAACGTCGGTTCCGGGCGCAGGCCGCCGTCGGCGATGGTCGCCGCGACGCTCGCCATCTCGAGTGGGCTCGCGAGCACCTGACCCTGGCCGATCGCGGTCGAGCCGACATCCAGTTCGCCCTGGAGCTGGCTTGCAGGCGGCAGCGTGCTTTCGGCCGCGCCGAGCACGCCCGGCGGGTGGTTGAAGCCGAAGCGTTCGGCTGTCGCCACCAGGCGCGCCGCGCCGAGCTTGACGCCGAGCGGGCTGAACACCGAGTTGCACGAGACCGCGAAGGCCAGTTCGAGCGTGCCGCCGCAATCCTCACCGTTGGCGTTGTTCAGCTTCACGCCGTCGAGCGTCGCGAACGTCGCGTACGGGAACACCGTGTGCAGGCTCGCGAGCTTCGCGCTGAGCACGCCAGTAGTGGTGACCATCTTGAAGGTCGAGCCGGGCGGTTGTAGTCCGTCGAGGCCGATGCCGGCGACGGCGAGGATCTGCCCGGTCGAAGGCTGCATGGCGACGATTCCGCCGAGCTGCCCGCCGAGCGCGGTGACGGCGGCGCGCTGTAGCGCAGGCGAGACGGTCGTGCGGACCGCGCGCGCGGGGTGCGGTGCGGCGTAGGCGAGCAGTCGGCCAGGCTGTCCAGGCTGTGCGCCGGTCGCCAGCAGCTCCCCTCCGGGTGTGCCGCGCAGGCGGTCGTCGAGCGCCAGCTCCAGGCCGCTGAGGCCGACGGTCGCGCTGCCCGGCACGCCCTGCGCTTCCAGCGCCTGGCGACGGATGCCCCCGGAGGCTTCCGTCGCCAGCGGCCCGACGGTGCCGAGCACGGCGTCGGCGACCGCGCCGAGCGGCGAGTCGCGGGTGGCTTCCGCCGGTGCTGAGCCGTTAGGGGCGGCGGGGCTTTCCCCGTCCGGGGACGCATCGTCATCGGAGATGGATGCGGCGAGCACGCTGCCGTCACGCGCCAGCAGCGTCGCGCGCCGTGGCAGCGAGGTGTCGCGCGCAAGCAGCTCGCCCGGTCGCAGGCCGGGGAACTCGAGCGAGTCAGACCACAGGACATGTGGACCCGCCCCCCCGGTACCTTCGCGTTCGACGATCGGCAGTTCGAAGTCCAGCGACAGCGTCCCGAACAGGTGTGTGCGCACGCGCACCGGCACCGTCACCTTCCCGTTGGCCGCGGCGCGTGCCTCGCCCGTGACCGTCACGCGGTTTGCCGTCGCGATGGTGAGCGCGCGACGGTAGGCGCTCGAGAACTCAGCCACGGAGGTGGCGCGCCGCGAGGATGCGGCGATGTCCGTGTACATCGCCGCATAGTCGCCTTTCGCCCACGCCGCCACGAACT
>Ga0187780_10000675_pt1 | contig 25163 bp, 23 predicted proteins | sample 1015_Q2_SP10_20__FD_132429 | JGI IMG/M metagenome (GOLD analysis project Ga0187780, IMG submission 132429) | Tropical peat soil microbial communities from peatlands in Department of Meta, Colombia - 1015_Q2_SP10_20_MG | ecosystem: Environmental > Terrestrial > Soil > Wetlands > Peat | place... | reverse complement strand
TCCGCGTCGGTGCTCGTGCCGGGCACCGACGCCACCGGCGGCATGCCGACCGGCACGGGGTCGACCGGGACGGGCGGCCCGTGCGGCGGCCAGCCGACCGTGGTCGTCGACGGGAGCACCTGGGACTGCGTCTTCGACTCGGAGTTCAGCGGCACGTCGCTGAACTCGGCGCAGTGGGCGCCGGTGACGACGGCCGCATCGGGGTACACCGCGGGGCCGGTGGCCTGCTACGTGGACAGTCCCGCCAACATCTCCGTGGGGGGCGGCTACCTCAGCCTGACGGCCCGGGCCGAGTCCGCCCCGTTCACCTGCCACAGCCCCCTCGGCGACTTCTCCACCCAGTACACGAGCGGCACGGTGGCAACCGTGGGCCGCTTCAGCCTGACCTACGGGCGCGTGGACGTGCGGGCCAAGGTCCCGGCGACGGCCGTGCCCGGCCTGCAGTCGTCGTTCTGGCTCTTCCCGGCGACCCAGAAGGTGTACGGCCACTGGCCCACCTCCGGCGAGATCGACATCGCCGAAACCTACAGCCAATACCCGGGCGTGGCGATCCCCTACATCCACTACAGCTACGACGCCTCCACGACGAACGCGTCGACGGACACCAACGTCGTCACCGCGTACGACTGCGCCATCGACCCCGACGCCTTCAACGACTACGTCGTCGAGTGGACGACGAGCGCGATCACCATGGAGTACGACGGCCGGCGCTGCCTGGTCGACCACTGGGTCCCGGCGGCACCGCTCTCGCACCCCCAGCCCTTCGACCTGCCCTTCTTCCTCAACCTGACCCAGGCATTGGGGGTGGGCACGAACCGGTTCGACCCGTCGTCGACCCCGCTGCCCGCCACCACCGAGGTTCAGTACGTGCGCGTGTGGCAACAGGCCGGCGCCGGCCAGTAGGCATTTGCCGCTTCGTCGACCCGTCGAGTAACACTTTCGCCGATGCCAGTGATCCGTCCCGCCGTGCGTCGGCTCGTGCCTGTCGACCTGCGCGCCCGGGTCCATTTCCGGCTCGTGGGCACGCCCGGTGTCTCGGCCCTCTTCACGCGGTTCGACCCCGCGATGCGCATGACCCGCGTCACCCGTGGGACGCGGCTGGTCATCGACGGCTACCCGCGCTCGGGCAACACGTACGCGCGCGCCGCGTTCCTCTACGCCAACGGCCTCGACTTCCCGCTCAGCACGCACCGCCACAGCGCGCAGTCGGTGAAGGAGGGGTTGCGGCGGGGCATCCCGGTGATCGTCCTCGTCCGCGATCCGCGCGCTGCGCTCGCCTCGGGCCTGCAGTACGAGCCGGGGTCGACGCCGAGGATGGCCATGAACGTGTACCGCTCGTTCTACGAGGGGGTGCTCCCGCGTGCGGACGAGGTCGTGATCGCGACGTTTGCCGAGGTCACGAGCGATTTCGGTCAGGTCGTCCGCCGGTGCAACGCGCGCTTTGGCACCGACTTCGTCCCCTACGAGCGGACGGAGGAGGCCGAGGCCGAGGTCGTCCGGATGATCGACGAAGGGGCCAAGCTGGCGTTCAACCCCGAGGTCCTCGACCGGGTCACCGGTCGCCCGTCGTCGACGCGGCGCTCGGCCGACGAGGTGCTCAGTGAGCTGACCCCCGCCGAGCAGGCGATGCTCGCCGAGCTCGGCCGGCTCTACGACGCGGTCATCGCCGAGCACGACCGGCAGCTCGAAGCAGAGGCGGGGGGACGGCACGGCGAGGTGGGCACCTAGGACGGGCGCCGCCGGGCACAGATCACCAGCGCCGTCTGCAACGACCTGGGGAGCCGGCGTTCGGTCACGAGCACCAGACGTGCCAGGCGCGGCGTGCGCCGGAGGTAGTGGTCGAGACCCGTGCGCGACGCCGCCGCCCACTCGAAGTCGTCGTCGAGCAGGGCCGCCAGGGCGCGACGCGTGTTCATCCGGTAGGCGGTGGGGAAGACGTCCATATCCGCGCGGCCCGGCTGCACGGTGTCGATGATGCGGGCGTGCGACCGGTTGGGCACGAGCCGCGCCGCGAGCGACAGGAGCGAGCGCCGGTTGATGGTGCGAGCCAGGAAGACCCCGCCGGGCCGCAGGACGCGGGAGAGCTCCGACACGAACGCCGCAGGATCGGTCACGTGCTCGAGCACGAAGTCGCTCACCGCCAGGTCGACCGAAGCGTCCTGCAGGGGCCAGTGGCCGTCTTCGACGAGGCGGAACTCGTCGATGACCGGGTTCTGCTTGCCGGCGTCGTCGACGTCGAGGCCGATCACCCGGCGGCCCGCTCCCCGCAGGTCCTGCCAGGCGCCCGCGGGCTGCTCCCGGACCATCGCCCCCCGCCCGCACCCGACCTCGGCGATGAGCTGGGCCCGCGCGGCCAGGGCCTGGGCGGTGGTCAGGAACACGTGGGCGCTGTCCTGCGCCAGGATGCGGTCGTCGAAGAGCTCGTCCCACCCGACGGGCCGGTCGTCTTGCTCGGGCGTTGGACCGGCGGTTCGACCGATCGGGTCGCTCACGAGCGCGACCCCGTCATGCCGGCGGGCTCGGACGCAGCGAGCCAGGGGCCGAAGACCGACTCGAAGCGGTCGGCCGCCCGGTCCGGGCTGAACTCGGCCTCGGCGTATCGCCGGCCGGCACGCCCCAGCTCCTCGCGCCGGTCCTCGTGCTCCAGGATCTCGAGCACCGCCGCGCTGACCTTCTCGCGTTCGGTCGGCTCGACCACGACGCCGGCTGCGTTGTTGACGAGGATCTCGGCGACGGAGTTGTCGCTGGGCATGATGCCGACGACGGGGCGCCCGGCGCAGAGGTAGGTGAGCACCTTGGAGGGGACGGAGTACTTGCTGGCGTCGGGCTCGAGGACGGCCACCAGGAGGTCCGCGCTGGCCAGGACCTCTGGGAGGTCCTCGTAGGGCTGGTAGTCGAGGAGGACCAGGTTGGGCGCGTCGTGGTCGCGCTTGTAGTCCTCGAGCCACTGCCGTCCCCGACCCTCGGAGACGACGACCATCCTGGCCTCGGGGCGCTCGCCGGCCAGGTCGGCGGCGATGGCGGCCAGGATGCTGGGGTCGTGCTTCAAGCCGAGTGTGCCCGAGTAGAGGACGACCGGTGCGTCCGCCAGCCGCATGCGCTCGCTCCAGCGGTTGCGCTTGGCGTGCCGGGGGATCTCCTCGATGGGGGCCCAGTTGGGCACGACCGTCGTCTTGGCGTCCACGCCCCAGGCGCCCAGCTTGTCGAGGAAGGTGGGCGAGATGGCCACGATGGCGTCACTGGAGCGGGCGATCGACCGCTCGATCCGCTCCGCCGCACGTGCCGCCAGTGGGCCGATGCGCGGGGACAGGCGGATCGCCGTGGCCCCGATGGCCGCGCTGTAGATGTCCTGGTGCCAGAAGATGGTCTTGGTGCGCGTCCGGGAGAGCCGCAGGGCGAGCAGGGCGTGGGCCAGGAGGGGAACGTTGCTGACGATGGCGACGTCGGGGTCGTGGGCGGCGATGGCCCGTCCGGCCCGCAGCCCGTAGCCGGTCTCCTGGGCCACCCGGCGCAGGAACGAGTAGCGCTTGAACTCCCGGCCCATGGAGACCGACTCGAACCGCAGGCCCGGCGGGTCGCCCGGGGCGCGCTCGAGCGAGCCCTTGCCCGTCACGTAGGAGGGGCAGTGCTGGTGCGTGACCCGGTACCCGCGCCGGGCCAGGGCCCGGCTGAGCTGTGCCTGTCCGGGGTGCCCGGAGTAGTCGTGGACCACGATGCGGGTGGGTGAGCTGGTCACGGCGACGTCGGAACCCGTCAGGAGGTGGCGATCGCCACGGGCGCCGGGCTCGGCGCCGGCTGCTCGAGGTGCGGCCGGACCACCGCGGCGAGCTGGCGGGCGAGGCGAAGGCGGGCGTCTTGCTTGTGGTGCAGGGGGTCGCTGAACTCCTCGTCGCGGCAGTCGAAACAGCAGTTGAGGACGGTGCCCGTGTCGCCCACGGCGTCCTGGTAGGCCTGCTCGACGATCTGGCCGTTGCGGCGGATGTGGTCCACGACGCCGTCGCCGACCATCCGCACCGCCGCCTCGTAGTTGATGGCACTGAGCAGCGCGATCGACGGGATGCCCATCTCCTTGAGCATCCGCCCGACCTCCGCGCTCATGCGCACGCCCGGGTCGTCGGGCTCGAGGTGGTCCGCGTAGTAGAAGTCGACGCGGTGGCGGAGGCGGACCTCCTGCTGGTACCGGGTCGTGGGGCGAGAATTCACCATCAGGGTCAGCTCGCCCATGGTCCGCCTGGCCCCGATGAGGCTCGGCGCCGGCCGGCGGTCGTAGCGGTCCCAGTCCTCGGCGCTCGGCTTCTCCAGGCGCCTGGGCCGGTCCCTGCCCGCGGCGATCGCCGCGCGGATGCCCTCGGCCGCCTTCTCGTAGCCCAGCCGCGGGCTGTCGTACCACATGGGTCCCGCGAGCACCGGGTGGATGGTGACGATGACGGCCTCGGGCCGGGACCGGAGGTCGGGGAGCGCGGACAGGTACGCGGCCGTGAGTCGCTGGTTGTAGCCCGGCCCGCCGAGGGAGAGGATCTTGACCCGGCCGCCGAGCTCGTCGCGCAGCATCTCCACTACCGGACGCGTGTCGGGCTCGTTGCGCCCTCGGTAGAAGAGCTGGGAGTGGCCGATCACGAGGAGCTCGGGGCCGCGCTTGCGGCCGTAGGCGCGCTCCAAGGCGCGCAGCTGCTGCAGCTCCAGGTCGCCGAAGCGCCGCGCCGCTCGGCGCTCGACGCGGGCGGCGACGTCCCTCGCCACCCCTTGAAGCCGCCGCAACGGTCCTGGCCTTGACGCCCCCATGGCCGGCTCAGGAGGCGCGCTGGTCGGCAAGCCCGGCCTGCAGCTGGTCGTAGATCCAGGCGTAGGTCCGCTCCAGGCCCTGCTCCAGGCTGATGCCCGGGGCCCACCCGAGGCGCTCGGCGATCAGGGTGTTGTCGCTGTTGCGGCCGCGGACGCCCTGGGGCGCCCCGAGGTTGTAGCTGCGCTCCACCTTGATCCCGGCGATCTTCTCCACGATGTCGACGAGCTCGTTGATGGTCACCAGCTCCTCGCTGCCGATGTTGAGCGGCTCGCGCACGTCGCTGTCGGTCAGCAACATCGTGCCGTGCACGCAGTCGTCGATGTAGGTGAAGCTCCGCGTCTGCTTGCCGTCGCCCCAGATCTCGATCCGGTGGTCGCCCGTGAGCTTGGCCGTCGCCACCTTGCGGCAGATCGCCGCGGGCGCCTTCTCCCGGCCGCCCTCGTAGGTGCCGTTGGGCCCGTAGACGTTGTGGTAGCGGGCCACCCGGGTCTCGAGCCCGAAGTCCTCGTAGTAATGACGGGCCATGCGCTCGGAGAAGAGCTTCTCCCAGCCGTAGCCGTCCTCGGGCATTGCGGGATAGGCGTCGGCCTCCCGCAGCGGCTCGACCTCGGGCGACTCCTGCTTGCCCGCGGCGTACACGCACGCGGAGGACGAGTAGAACAGGCGCTGGACGCCGGCCGCGCGCGCTGCTTCGAGCATGTGGGTCGATATGAGCACCGACAGCATGCACAGCGCCTTGTTGTTCTCGATGAAGCCCATGCCGCCCATGTCCGCCGCCAGGTTGTAGACGGTGTCCACGTCAACACACGCGCGGCGGCACGCCTCGATCTCCTGAAGGTCCGCGCTGACGTTCTCGACGTCGTCGAAGCGCTGGTACCACTGCTCCACCGGGGTCTTGTCCACGGCGCGGATGTGGTCCGCGCCTCGCTCACGCAGGGCGGCCACGAGGTGCCCACCGATGAAGCCGCCTGCGCCCGTCACCAGAACTCTGGTCATCCGTCCTCTCTTAGGGGAAGTGGTCGTGCCCTCGCGCGACCACGTGCATGGCCGTTGCCGTCACCGCGTGCTTCGTTCGCCGGTCTCCGAGGCGCCGACGTCCGCCAGGTGGTCGGCGCCGCGCGCCGCGCGCGGGGTGCCGCCGCCGTTCACGTTCGGGGTCGCCGTGAGGACGCCGCTCGTCGTGACCGGCGCCGGGCGCGTGCCCGCCTGCTGGGGCCGGGCCCACGACCCCGAGCGCGAGGCGTCGCGGATCATGATCTCGGCCTCGGGCGACCGGTTGAGGACGATGCCCAGGACTGGCGCATCGACCTGGTCGAGGCGCTCGAGGGCCCGGGTGAGCTGGTTGCGCGACGACGTGACCGACGAGGTCACGATGATCACGCCGTCGACCTTGCCGGCCAGGGCGGCGGCGTCGGAGAGGGGCAGGACCGGCGGGCTGTCGATGAGGACGATGTCCGCGTCCTCTGACACCGTCCGCAGCAGCTCCGCGGCGCGCGAGCCGGCCAGCAGCTCCGAGGGGTTGGGCGGGATGGGGCCCGACGCCATGAGGTGCAGGCTGTCGAGGCCCGCCACCGGCTGCAGTGCCTCGCCGACGGTCGCCTCCTTGAGCAGCACCGAGGTGAAGCCCACCGCGTTGGGGAGGTGGAAGTACTCGTGCAGTCGGGGCCGCCGGAGGTCGCAGTCGACCATGACCACCCGCATCCCGGCCTGCGCCATGACCACCGCCACGTTGGCGAGGGTCGTGGTCTTGCCCTCGGGCGCACCGGGGCTGGTGAACTGGAGCGTGCGGATGGCACGCTCGACGCTCAGGAACTGCACGGACGTGCGCAAGGTCCGGAACGCCTCGGTGGGCGCGGAGCCCGGGGCGGCGCGGGTGACGAGGTAGCTGGCCTCGGGGTGGCGCCATTCGGCGATCTCGGGCACGAGCCCGAGCAACAGGCGCGACCCGGCGACCCGCTGGACGTCCTCCTTGGTCCGCACCCGGTCGTCGAAGAACTCCAGCGAGATGGCGAGGCCGATGCCGAGGACGAGGCCGAGGACGGCGGCGAGCACCGAGTACTCGATCGTCTTGGGTGACACCGGCTTCGTGGGCGTGGTCGCAGCGCTGATGAGCTGGCCGCTCTCGCCCGTCTGGGAGGAGGCGTAGAACTGGTCGTTGGCCAGCTGGTTCTGCAGGCTGGAGGCCTCCAGCTGCAGGGAGCCCTGCAGGGAGGCGAGCGACGACTCGGCCCCCGGCGACGACGCCTTGGTCGAGTCACCGAGCTCGGCGCTGATCTGGTTGGCCGTTGCCTGCACCGTGTTCAGCCGGTTCTGGACCTGCTGGGCGGCCGAGTTCAGGGCGTTCGCCGTGAGCTGGTGCTGGTAGGTGATGTAGGCGTTGGCGTAGGCCGTGGCCGCCTTGGCGGCCAGGGCCGCGTCCGTCGACTGGGTCGAGACCTGTACGACGTTCGTCGTCCCCACCTGGGTCACGTTGACCGAGGGGGCGTTGGGGACGGTCTTCTTCACGATGGCGGTCACGTCGGCGCTCTCGAGCACCTGCGTGTCGGTCGCCACGTCGACCATGACGTTCGGGTTGAAGGTGTTGTTGGCCTGGAGCACGGCGGAGGGCAGCTGCTGCATCAGCAGCAGGTTCGCGGTGCCCTGGTAGACGGGCGTCGTCACGACGCAGTACGCCAGGGCGATGCCCACGGTCACCAGGGTGACCAGGGCGATCATCCAGCGCCGGCGCCAGAGCACCGAGGCGTACTGGCGCAGACTCGAGCTCTCGTCCACGGTGTCGATGGATGTCACTGCAGTCGTTCCTCTCTCATGCACTCTCACGTTCGGGGAATTCGAGGACCTCGGCGTCCGTCTCGACCTCGTCGCCGCCCAACTGTCCGAAGTTCGTGCGCCGGGCGATGCGCACCAGCACGCCCCAGCTCAGCGCCGCGTAGGTGGCCATCACGACCACGAGGCCGATCGAGAACCCGAGCGGTCCCCACACGGCGGCCCCACCCAGCGTGGGGAGGAAGAAGACCGGTGCCATGACCACGGCGAGCCGGAGGAACACCTTGGCCGCCCGCAGGGCGCGTAGGCCGGCGTTGGCCGCCCCGGTGAACACGCTGAAGGCGAAGCCGATGCCGACGTAGGGGAGGTAGACGCGGGCCTTCGGCCACGTCGGGCCGAAGGCGATCACGCCCAGGTGCCTGGGCATGAGGTAGGCGACCAGGGTCCACAGCGCGATCAGCGACCACATGGCCACGCCGGCCAGGAACAGGAACCGCATGGCGTGCCGCCGGTCGCTCCGGAACCGCTTGCTGGCGATGGAGGTCAGCGCGGCCTGCAGCCCTGCACCGACCACGACGAGCGGGGCGATGGCCAGCTGCGCCAGCTTCACCGCGCCGACGGCCGAGATCGAGAGCACGAAGACGATCAGGTAGAAGATCAGGTACAGCCAGGACGTCACCAGCATGAACTGGCCGGCGAAGCGCAGGGCCACGGCCCGCTCGCTGCGGACCCAGAAGGCCAGGAGGTGCCGCGCGCCGCGGACGATCAGGTGCCGCCGCATCGTGGTGAGCCCGACCATCGCGTACGCGACCGTCCACGAGCCCCACAACCACGGCAGCGACAGGTGGTGCGTGGCCCGCAGGACCACGAACTCGGCCACGAAGAGGAGGAGGGTGGCGATGTCGAGGCGGATGGCGTACTCGGGGTCGAGCCGACTGATGCCGATGTAGCGGGAGAAGTCCTGTGCCGCCATGAAGGGGAAGCACAGCGCGAAGATCGCCATCGGCACGGCGAAGGCGCTCGTCAGCAAGGGGCTCACGGCCAGGAGGCACACGGCGACGGCGCTCGACGCGATGAGGGCCGCGATGTACCCGGCGGACTCGTAGCGGACCATGATCCCGTCGTCGGTCTCCGAGCGCGTGAGCAGGCAGTCGCTCGACAGGCTGCGGACCAGCCCCTGGCTGAGGATGTAGGTCGACTCGACGATCGCGAAGACGCCGATGGCGCGGGCGTGGCTGTAGTGGGCCACGACGAGCGACAGGGCGAAGTTCGAGACGCTGGTGGCGGCCTGGTCGAACATGGTCAGCGCCATCACCCGGCTGGCGGGGGCGGTGAGGCGCTTCGACGGGCGCATCGCCTTGGCGGCGAGGCGCCGGTCGGGCAGGGCGTAGGACGTGGTCATGCACCGCCCCGTGCGGCGACGGGCAGGCACCGGCCCTCGACCCCGGGGCGCAAGAACGGCAATGTCACCAGGTCGTCCGGCACGGCTCCTCCGATGGAGACAGTCGGCGGGACGGCAGCCAGCGGCGACCTGGTTGCCCAGGCCATGAGCCCCGTGGACCGCCCTCCCACAACGCTGCATAACGCTCGGCCTGAGCACTCCTTGCGCTCAGCGCAGGAGGGCCGGGCCCTCCTGGCGGCGGACGTTAGGCAGGGGAGGTAACCGGACCGTGAACGGCCGGGTGCAAACCGACGAATTGCCGGTTAATCGTTTGTCTCCGGCAACGAAGCGGCCACCAGGGCCGCGTTTATGGCGCCGATTCCCAACGGAACCACAACGCGGGTGGGGAGGGTGGGGCGGCGAGACCCGGCCGCACTATCGGAGGCGCCAGGTGCCCTCGACCGCGTAGGGCTCGGGGACAAGGGTCTCGAGCGCGGCGACGGCCGCCCCGTCGTCCGCCCGGCATGCGGCGACGTCCCAGAAGTCGTAGCCCAGGTGCACCGGCCGGGGCTCTAGCGAAGCGGCGGCCTTCGGGGCTTCGGCGATGGAGAGGCGCCCCAGGGGGTCGCCGGTGTTGTCCCACAGGGCGAGGTGCTCGTAGCCCAGGTCCTCCAGCGCGCCCCACAGCGCATTGGGGTCCCGGTTGCCTGCGGCCTTGGCCAGGATGGGGTCGAACTCGAAGAAGAGCACGGGGGAGGCGTCGGCCCAGGCCTCGGCCACGGCCGGCACCAGGGCCGGGTCGTAGCCGTCGGTGTCGCTCTTGACCAGTCGGAGCCGGGCGAATTCCGGGTGGGCGTCGCGCAGGGCGCCCACGGTCATGGTGGGCATGGCGTCTTCCCCGACACCCCCCTCGGCGAAGCGCGTCGTCCCGCCGTGGCGGACCGGAGAGGCAGTGCCCGACGCCGTGCCGTCGGGGACGAGCAGGACCTCCTCGATGGTCGCCCGGGCGTCGGCCTCCAGATTGCGGCGCAGGAAGTCCACCCAGTAGCGGTCGCCCTCCACGCACAGGACCTGGGCGCCGGTGGCGGCGATGATCTGCGCGGCCGAATCGCCGATGTTGGCCCCGACGTCGAGAACGGCCATGGGCTCGGCGCCGTCGTCGGCCACGTGCAGTGCCTTGGCCAGCGCGATCAGGTTCTGGCCGTACCACGGCCGCGAGCCGGCGAAGTCGGGCAGCGGGTGCGCCCACGGGAGGAACAGGTCGACGCCCTGCACGTGACGGCGCACCACACGCTTGCCGAGCAGGACGCGCCAGGGGAGGTGGGTCTGGACGAAGGACACTCGCCGCTGCATGCGTGTCACGGGCATGGGCGGGGACGATAGTGATTCGGAACGGCCGACGTCACGCCGTCGGTACCCGGCGGGGCCGCGCATCGTGCCGTGTACAGTCTCGCGGCTGTGGTCCGTCTGTCGCCTCGCCTGCGGCCGCTCTACCCCTACCTGAAGAACGCGTACACCCACGCGACACGCGCGGTCGCGCCCGTGTCCCTGGCCGCCAGCCAGCTGCGTGGCGGCTATCTCCCGCACGGGGTGGTGCGCACCATGGAGGAGGCGGCCGAGTCCACCGGCGGCACCTGCCTCGTGGTCCGGCCGTCGGAGGTCGTGACGAGGACGGTCCCACGGGGGATCCCGGAGCAGCACCCGGTGTTCGGGGAGAACCTGACCGAGATGGTGCCGCGCGTGGCCGTGGCCGAGCTGCCCGGTGGCCGGGTCCTCTCTCCCCACAGCGCGGTCATCACGGGCGCGGACGACCTGCTCCAGGAGCTGAGCCTCTACTTCGGCACCAACCACGCCCGCCAGCATCCCCTCTTCCTGCACCCGTTTCCGGGCATGCCGCTGGAAGTGGGGGGGCGCCTGGGCGTCCTGGCGATGCAGGGCGACACCAACTACTACCACTTCATGATGGACGTCCTGCCCCGTCTCGGCGTGCTCGAGCTGTGCCCCGAGATCGCCGAGCCCGAGCTCTGGTACGTGCCCGAGGAGCACCGGTTCCAGCGCGAGCTGCTCGACCTCGTCGGCATCCCCGCGGACAAGCGCATCGACAGCACCCGGTGGCGCCATGTGCACGCGGGATGTCTGGTCGTGCCCGGGCCCCCGGCCATGACGGTGGTCAACCCGCCATGGGCGGTCGCCTACCTCCGGCGCCGGCTGCTGAGCAAGCCCGATTCCCGCGTGCCGGGGTACGGCATCTACGTCACGCGGGGGAGCGCGGCGAACAACCGCACGGTGGCCAACGAGGCCGCGGTGGTAGCGCTGCTCGAGGCCCGCGGCTTCGACGCGGTCGACCCCGGCGCGATGACGGTGGCCGAGCAGATCGATGCCTTCTCGCGTGCCTCCACCATCGTCGCCCCCCACGGGGCCGCCCTGGTGAACCTGGTCTTCGCCAGCCCCGGGGCGAGCGTGGTGGAGCTGTTCCCGGCTGGGTGCATGGTCCCCGACTACTGGAAGCTGGCCAGCGGTGTCCCGGGGCTCGAGTACCGCTACTTGACCGGGCGTGGCGAACAGCGCCCCCGCGGCCGGGCGCAGATGATCGTGAGCGACATCGAGGTGGACCTCGGGGCCCTCGGCCTCATGCTGGACGACCTCGGCGCGACGGGCTGACCACCGCCGGCTCCAGCGGGCGCTGGCGCTGCTCGGCGACGGCCAGCATGGTGTCGTCGGGCAGGTCGCGATAGGCGATCCCCCCCGCCCCGACCACCGCGTTGCGCCCGACGGTCACGCCGCGCAGCACGATCGCCCCGGTGGCGATCCAGCAGCCGTGGCGCAGCAGCACCGGCGCGTTGTCGTAGGAGAAGGCCGGGTCGTCGTGGTGGTGGCTCCCGGTGACGACCGAGGCGCGCTGGCTCACGCAGACGTCGTCTTCGATGCCGATCTCGACCAGGGAGTGGAGCCAGGCGAACTCGCCGATCCACACGTCGTCGCCGATGCGGAGGTTCCAGGGCCAGTGCACCCGCACGCCGTGGCGGATCAGGCAGTTGCGCCCGACCTGGGCGCCGAAGAGGCGCAGGAGGCCGGGCCGAAGCGATGCCGGGAACCACCAGCGGTCGAAGAGCAGGTTCTGGGCGGCGAACCACCCCACGCGCCAGGCGAGGCTGCGCCCCGCGTCGTAGTCGCCGGTGGTGAAGGCCGAGAGGGTCCGGGCGCTGGACATGGGGCGGCGATACCGATCCGGTCTGCCGGCCTCAGTCGGCGGCGATGGCGGCCGTGGCGCCCGGGCGTGGCCCGATGGCGCGCCGGGCCGGGGGGCGGAAGACCATGGCCAGGACGAAGGGCAGCCACATCCAGCGGTCGACCAGCTCGGGCCCCTGCATGGAGAAGGCGATGACCACGACCGCCCCGGCCAGGACGACGTCCCCGACCGGCGAGCGGTAGCGGCCGACCATCCGGCGGACACCCGAGCCCATGCAGATCGCCGCGCCGAAGAGCATGAGGATCCCGCCCTCGTACCAGATGCACAGCACCACGTTGTGCGTGGCGTACGGCGTGACGGGCCGCAGGTACGGGTCGTAGTACACGAAGCTGGAGGTGAGGTCGAGCCCGTGTCCGAAGATGGGGCTCTGCTGGATGCCCGCCCACGCGTTCTTGAGCGTCTCCACCCGGGTGCTCACCGTGTTCGCGCCCGAGCCCGCGGTGGTCGTGGCGTGGATCCGGTTGAAGATGTTCAGGCTGCTACCGCTGCCCAGGAGCTGGTTCCCGATCAGGTAGGCGCCGACGACGAGCACGGCGACGGCCAGCACCCGCTGGATCCTCACCCCCTTGAGCACGAGCAGCAGGAGCATGCCGATGCCGGCGCAGGCCATGCCCGACACGCTGGCGGTGAAGATGAGGGCGAGGGCGATGACCCCCATGGCGACAGCCCGGAACCGATAGCGCCCGAGGCCGGAATGGAGGATGAGGCCGAGCGCGAAGGTGAGGGCCAGGGCGGAGGTGACCCCGATCAGGTTGGGCTGGTAGGAGAGCCCCACGGCCCGCGCCGCCTCGGCGTGCACGCCGGGGAGGTTGCCCCGGTACCCGAGGATGTGGAGCTTGGCCTGGAGGATGGCCACCGCGCTCGACAGGGCGGAGCCGAGGACGTAGAAGTCCATCGACCGCTCGACCCACGTGGGTGTCGTGAGCACGTTGTAGGTGAGCCACCGCCAGACGAAGAGCACGTAGATGGAGTTGGCCACCACGAGCAGGCTGCCCAGGTGGCTGACGGCGAAGAACGAGGCGATGACTCCGCCGAGGACGAACAGGTAGGCGCCGACGAACCACACCGGCGACTTCATGGCGGCCTTGCGCGTGCGGCTCAGGGCCAGGAGCAGGGAGGCAATGGCGAAGACGCCGTCACTCACCGACAGCGACTTCGTGATGCGGATGCTCAGCAATGACAAGAAGAACATCCCGGCGAGGGTGAGGTAGCGGGCGGCCCGGAACATGGCGTCGCGGTCGCGGGGCTCCCCGCCGAGGGGTCGGGTGTCGGAGGTGGCGTCGGGCGTGTCGGCTGCATGCCGCGACGGCGGTAGCCGACGGCGGGCACGCGCGTCCCGCAGGTCACCGGTGGTCATCGTTCGTCGCTTTCCATGCCCGTCCCAACCCACTGACGGGAACGGGCGCTTAGCACGAACCTTGCGCCCGTCCCGCCTATCGACCTGGGAGAACGCGGCCCGAAGGCCAGGCCGCCGGTGGCCCGCCCGGCGGGGCCACTCGTTGCCTTCGGTGCCCTTCCGTCCGGTGGACGGGCCGCGGGTGAGGGAGAATGTTCTTCTATGGCGAGGCACAAGGGCCGCCAGTCGGTCCCGGGTGGACCGTTCCCCCACGTGTCGTCGCACGCGCCTTCCCCGACCCCGGCCCGCCGGGACACCACCCCGGTCGCCGTGGTCGGCGCTGGATACGTCGGCCTGACCACGGCTGTCTGCTTGGCCAGTTTCGGTCACCAGGTCTCCTGCGGTGAGGTGGATCCGGCCAAGGTCGACCGCCTGTCGCGCGGCGAGCCCACCATCTATGAGGAGGGCCTCGAGGAGCTGCTCAAGTCCGGCCTGGCGTCCGGGCGCCTGCGCTTCGTGCTCGGGGCGGCGGAGGCCGTGGCCGGCGCGGAGATCGTCTTCCTCTGCGTTCCCACTCCCCAACAGGCAGACGGTTCGGCCGATGTGAGCGCACTGGAGGCCGCCGCCGCGGAGATCGGTCCCCATCTCGTCTACGGCGCCGTGGTGGTCAACAAGTCGACCGTCCCGGTGGGCTCGGCTGCCGTCGTCGAGCGGCTGATCGACCGCAGCGACGTGTCGGTCGTGTCGAACCCGGAGTTCCTGCGCGAGGGCACGGCGATCCACGACAGCTTCAACCCCGACCGCATCGTCGTCGGCGCGACCGATCCGGCTGCCGCGGCCAGGGTCGGGGAGCTCTTCGCCTCCACCGGGGCACCGCTCATCGTGACCGACGCTCCGACAGCCGAGACGATCAAGTACGCGTCGAATGCGTTCCTCGCCACCAAGTTGAGCTTCATCAACGCCGTGGCGAACCTGTGCGAGACGGTGGGGGCGGACATCCGGGACGTGCTCTTGGGGATGGCCTACGACCATCGCATCGGCTTCGACTACCTGCGCCCCGGGCCGGGCTGGGGCGGGTCGTGCCTGCCCAAGGACACCCGTGCGCTGATCTACATCGCCGAGCAGGCGGGCTACGACTTCACGCTCCTGCGCAGCGCGATCGAGGCCAACGACCGCCAGCTGGCGTCCATCGTGGGCAAGGTGCGCGCCATCGTCGGCGGCTCGCTCCAGGGCTCGACGGTGGCCGTCTGGGGCCTGGCCTTCAAGGCCGGGACGGACGACCTGCGCAGCTCGCCTGCGGTCGACATCGCCGCCCGTCTGATCGCCGAAGGGGCGCGCGTGCGAGCGTACGACCCCGCGGTCACGGGAGAGCGACCCGGGCTGGCCGCGGGCATCGAGGTCCACGTCGATGCCTTCGGCGCCTGTTCGGGCGCGGACGTCCTCCTCGTGCTCACCGAGTGGGACGAGTTCCGCTGGGTCGATCTCGAGAAGATCCGCGAAGAGCTGGCGGAGCCGCGGATCGTCGACGCCCGCAACCTCCTCGACCCGGGCGCTCTGCGCCGCCTCGGCTTCACCTACGTGGGAGTCGGCCGGCGATGAGCGCTCGGCGGGTCGTCGTCACCGGCGGCGCAGGGTTCCTCGGCTCGCACCTGTGCGACGCGCTCCTCGAGCGCGGCGACGCGGTCGTCTGTGTCGACGACCTCTCTACCGGCTCGCTCGGCAACGTGGCGCACCTGCGGGACCACGCGGGGTTCGAACTGGTGGTCGCGGACGTCAGCGTGGCCGTCGACGTCACCGGATCGGTCGACGCCGTCCTGCACTTCGCCAGCCCGGCGTCCCCGCCCCAATACCTGGAGCGGCCCCTGGCCACGTTGGCCGTCGGCAGCGAGGGGACCAGGCGAGCGTTGGCCCTTGCGGTCCGGCACGACGCGCGCTTCCTGCTCGCCTCGACCAGCGAGGTGTACGGCGACCCGGCCCAGCACCCCCAGCGCGAGGACTATTGGGGCAACGTGAACCCTGTGGGCCCGCGCAGCGTCTACGACGAGGCCAAGCGCTTCGCCGAGGCGCTGACCATGGCGTACCGGCGTGCCGAGGGGGTGAACGTGGGCATCGCCCGGATCTTCAACACCTACGGGCCCCGTCTGGCCCCCGGTGACGGACGAGTCGTGTCGAACTTCCTCGTCCAAGCCCTGGGCGGGCGCGCCCTGACCGTCTACGGCGACGGCAGCCAGACACGCAGCCTGTGCTTCGTCTCCGACGAGGTCGCGGGGCTGCTCGCCCTGCTCGACTCCGAGCTCACCGGCCCGGTGAACATCGGGAACCCCGACGAGATCACCGTCCTGGAGCTCGCCCACCGGGTGATCGAGCTCACCGGCTCGGGCTCGGAGATCGTCCACGAGCCGCTGCCGGTCGACGACCCCATGCGCCGCTGCCCCGACATCGAGCTCGTCCGCTCCACGCTGGGCTGGGCGCCGCAGGTGCCGCTGGCCGAGGGCCTGGCGCGCACGGCCGAGTACCTGGCACGGCACGCGTCGATCGCGTCCAACAGGAGGAGCTGATGGGCGTCGCCCGTCCTGACTACCGCAAGCTGTCGGTGATCATCCCCGTCTACAACGAGCGCAACACCGTGGTCGAGGTGCTGCGCCGCATCCGCGCCCTGCAGCTACCGCTGGAGCTCGAGATCCTGGTGGTCGACGACGGGTCGACCGACGGGACCGACAAGGTGCTCGGCGCCGTCGAGGACTCCACCGTCCGGGTCCTGACGCATCCGACCAACCAGGGCAAGGGCGCGGCCGTGCGCACCGGTCTGGGCAAGGCGACGGGGGACCTCATCGTCATTCAGGACGCGGACCTCGAGTACGACCCCGACGACTGGCCCCGCCTGCTCGACCCGGTGATGAAGGGCAAGGCGCAGGTGGCCTACGGCAGCCGGTTCACCGGCGAGCGCAAGAACATGGCCCTGTCGGACTGGATCGCCAACCGGTTCCTCGTCTTCACCACCAACGTGCTCTTCCGCACGACGCTGTCGGACGTCGAGACCTGCCTCAAGCTCTTCGACCGCGAGGTGCTCGACGGGTTGTCGCTGGAGGCCGACCGCTTCGAGTTCGAGCCCGAGGTGACGGTCAAGCTGCTCAGCAAGGGGATCCGGATCTACGAGGTGCCCATCTCGTGGGCCGGGCGTGAGATGTCCGAGGGCCGCAAGTACCGCTGGCGCGACAACCTCCGGGCCCTGGGCACGGTCATCCGCTACCGGGCCGGGCGCGCTGGCTGACCGGCACGCCCCGATCCTGGACCTCCCGGCCCGCCGGGTCTCAAAGGACGCATCGGACATTTGCGCGCAATTGCGCTTCGCGTTCGCGAATAGCTAACGCGCGCCGCAATTGCGCCGTGGACAAGCACACGGCCCGACCCGTCAGTGGGCACCGCGACACGTCACGGGGTGAATGCCCTGGTCAATCGCTGTGTCATACCCCGGACGTACTCTTGTCCCACTCGTCGTGCTCGTCAGGAGCCGGGAACGCGGCAGCTGATCCGCCGCCGGGCGTCGTGCCTCATCCGCACGCGCCGACGAGCATGAGGTCTTGTCGCGCCCGCCTGCGGATCGTTGACGTGGTCGCCGGCTACGGGCTGCGGATCAGCGACGCCAGCTTGAAGCCGAGCCAGGGCTTGCGGCCGTAGGCGACGACCTTGCCGCTGAGCGCCACCCTGGCGGCGGGGACCCGGCCATAGCCGTTGAGCAGGTAGGCCACTGGGTCCGCCGAGATCCGGCAGTCCGCGCGCGGCGGCCGGCCGTCGCGCACCGCGAGCGACCCGTCGCGGAATTCGAGCGTGACCTCGGGCCCGCCCCGCAGGTGCAGCCCGTAGGTGGCGCTGAACCCGGCGGCCGCATCGGGGTCGACGAAGTGGGGCAGCACCTCGAGGAGCGAGGAGGCGACAAGGCACGCGTCGGCGGGGTCGATCGACCAGGACCGTCCGAGCGCGTGGGAGACGTCCCAACCGTGGACGAGCGCATCGCCTCCCTCGATGCCGCAGATGGCCCCCACCGAAAGCGTGGTCCCCGCCACCCAGGTGGCGGGCTCGTCGCCATGGGCCGCGTAGGCCTCCCGCAGGGCCGAGGTCTCGGCGTCGAGGGCATCGGCGATCTCCTTGGGCTCGCGCTCGGGGGTGGCTGCCAGCAGGCGCTCGTTCTCCGCGGGGCCCTGGCTCGGGTCCGACCACACCGGTACTCCGGTGCGCAGGGCCTGGAGACATGCGCGCTGGGTGGAGAGCACGTGCGCGCCCGTCTCGGCGATGGTCCAGGTCAGATTGGGCACCCGCACCGAGGGATCGGGCACGCGCCGCAACAGCTCGGCGAAGCGCGCCGTGGCACGGGCGTGGAAGGCCAGGCCCTCCTCGGTGGTGGGTGCCGCCATGTCCCCTCCCTCACACCTTGGCCGTCGCCCCCAAGCGGTCGACCGCCTCCACGTACTCTTCCACGAGGTCGTAGATCACGTCCTTGGTCTTGCGCACCCGCGTGGCACGGCCGATGACCTGCCCGCAGGGGTTGAAGGCCACGGGCGGTGCCTTGTCGGGGTAGCGGTGCGACGCGCCGACCGCCTCGATGGCCACCATCATCTGCAGGGGCATGGGCAGGGGGTCGGGGGTGTCGTCCCGGCCCCACGCCTCTGTCCACGCGTTCTTGAGCATCCGGCACGGCTTGCCCGTGTACGAGCGCGAGCGGATGGTGTCGGCGCTGGTGGCGGCGAGATAGGCGGCCGTCTGGTTGGGGGCGACGTCGGCCTCCTCCACGGTCAGCCACAGCGTGCCCGTCCACACCCCCTGGGCCCCCATGGCCAGGGCCGCGGCGATCTGGCGCCCCGAGCCGATCCCGCCCGCGGCGAGCACGGGCATGGGGGCCACGGCGTCGATGACCTCGGGCCACAGGACCAGGCTCCCGATCTCCCCGGTGTGCCCGCCGCCTTCGGTGCCCTGGCACACGATGAAGTCGAGTCCCGCCTCCTTGTGGTGCAGCGCGTGCTTCACCGACCCCGCGAGCGCGCCGATGAGACGGCCCGACTCCTTGACCAGCGTCACGATGTGGTCGGGGGGAGTGCCCAGCGCGTTGGCGATGAGCTTCACCTTGTCGTGGCGCAGGGCTGCCTCCAGCAACGGCGTGCCCGTGGCCTCGGTCCATCCCATCATCCCGGTGCGCCGCTCGCCCTCGGCCGGCTCGGGGATGCCCGCCTCGTCGAGCAGGCGCCGGGCGAAGCGCCGATGGTCCTCGGGCACCATGGCCTGGAGCTGGGCCTCGAGCTTGACGGGGTCGAGCTCGCCCATCCCCTCGTACTTGCCGGGGATGACGATGTCGACGCCGTAAGGGTTGTCACCCACGTGCTCGTCGATCCACTGCAGCTCCGTCTCGAGCTCCTCGGGCGAGAACCCGATGGCCCCGAGCACGCCGAAGCCGCCGGCGTTCGACACGGCCGCCACGACGTCTCGGCAGTGGGTGAAGGCGAAGATCGGGAACTCGATCCCAAGGCGGTCGCAGATCTCGGTGTGCACGGTGTTCTCCTTCGATGTCTCTGTCGGTCTCTCTGTCGGACGCTTGCCTTGTCGCTTCCCGAGGCGGTCAGACGCGTTGGGGCGTTCGCACCTCGACGCCCAGCACGTCGCCGATGGCGCGCTCGACCGCGCCGAGCTCGAGGCCCTCGGGGTCGACACGGTGCTGCATGACCAGCCCAAGCACCAGGGCCTGCAGCGCGTCGGCCATCTCGTCCGGTGGTGTGGTGCGGGGGATGAAGCCCTGCTCCATCCACGCGGCGAGGCCCCGTGTGAGCCGCTCGTGCGCGTCGCGCCGGCGGGCCCGCATGGCCGCGGCCACCGACTCGTCGCGCGCCGCTCGCAGCCACAGCTCGTGCTCGAGCAGAAGCAGCCGGCGGGTGGCCTCGCTCGGCTCGGTGACGACGTTGCGCGCCACCGACGCCACGCGGGCGTCGACGTCGGCGGCCAGGTCGAACTCGGCACCGATGACGGTGACCAGCGACTGGGTCCACTCGTCGGCGAGGGCCAGAAGCAGGCCCTGCTTGGAGCCGAAGTGGGCGTAGACCGCGCCCGAGGTCCGCTCGGCGCCGTCGGCCACCGCGTCCACCGACACCGCGTCGATGCCCCGGTCGGCGAAAAGCCCGGCCGCCGCGGTGAGGAGCCGGGCGCGGGTCTCCGCTTTGCGCTCCTCCTGGGTCCGGGCCACCGGCAAAGTTATATAGGAACCGCTATCCAAATGTCGAGCAGGAGGGCCATTTCACCGGCGGAGGGCAGAGGGGAGGTGGAAGGATGACGGACCGTCAGGTCGGCCCGCGCACGGGTGACCCGAGCCCGGGGGAGTGAGGAGCCCGTCATGCCCTTTCGCACGTCGCCGGTGGTGGCCGAGGACGAGTGGCTGCTGGGCCTCGATGTCGAGGACGGGATCGCCACCCTGACCCTGCGCCGGCCGGAGAAGCTCAACGCCTGGAGTTGGGAGGCCACCCGCCAGCTGGGGGCGAGGGCCAACCAGATCCGCTTCGACGAGCGGGTGCGGGTGGTGCTGGTGCGGGCCGAGGGCCGCGCCTTCTGCGCCGGGATCGACCTGGGGATGCCCGAGGACCGGGTGACCGGGCGCTCGCCGGCCGAGAAGGCGCGCAACTACTACGAGGGCATCCGCTGGGCGCATGACCAGTTCCGGGCCTTCGCCGAGCTGCCGCAGCCCATCGTGTGCGCCGTCCAGGGCTATTGCCTCGGCTTCGGCTTCGAGCTCGCGCTCATGTGCGACGTGCGGGTCGCCGCCGACGACGCCCAGTTCGCGCTGCCCGAGGCGCAGGTCGGGGTGGGGATCGACGGCGGCGGCGACCTGCGCCTGGCCCACGAGGTGGGCGCCGGGTGGGCAAAGTTGCTGGCCATGACCGGCCGGCGCATCGACGCGGCCACCGCTGCCCGCCTGGGCATCGTCCAGGAGGTGACGACCCCCGACGGCCTACGCGACGCGGCCACGGGCATCGCCCGGGAGATCGCGGCCAACGCCCCCCTCGCCGTGCAGTCGATCAAGCGCACCATCGACGCCTTCACCTTCCGGGGCCTCACCGAGGCCATGCGCTTCGAGGCGATGAGCGCGTCGATCGAGTTCGTCTCGGACGACATGCCGGCGGGCTACGCGGCCAAGGCGGCCAAGCAGCCGGTCGTCTTCGAGGGCAAGTAGGCCGGGACCGAGGAGGAGTCCGACCGTGCCCCTGCCAGAGCCCCCGGCCCCGGGGACGAGGATGCTGCCGGCCGACACCTTCGCCGGCAGCGTGGTCGTGGTCACTGGTGGCGGCACGGGCCTCGGCAAGGCGATCGCCGTCGAGTTCGGCCGACTGGGTGCGGCGGTGGGCATCGTGTCGCGCCGCGAGGAGCACCGGGCCGCGGGCGTGGCGGCGGTGGAGGCCGTCGGGGCACGGGCGCTGGGCGCGGCCGCCGACATCCGCCGGCCCGAGGAGATCGCCACCGCCTTCGACGCGGTGGAGGAGACGCTCGGCCCGGTGCGCCTGCTGGTGAACAACGCGGCGGCCAACTTCCCCGCGCTCGCCGAGGACCTGAGCGTCAACGGCTGGCGCGCCGTGACCCAGATCGTCCTGGACGGGACCTTCCTGTGCTCGCAGGAGCTGTTCCGCCGGGTCGGCGCCAGCGGGGAGCCGGGTGCGATCTGCAACATCCTGGCCACGCAGGCCTTCACCGGTGGGCCGGGCATGGCCCACAACGCCGCGGCCAAGGCCGGCGTGGAGAACCTCACCAAGACGCTGGCCGTGGAGTGGGCGCCGGCCGGCATCCGCGTCAACGCGCTCGCCCCCGGGCTCTTCCCGCACGAGGAGATGCGCGACGACCTCAAGGCCCTTCGCACCGAGGGCGAGGACGTCGACGCCCGCCGCAGCCCCGCAGGCCGCCTGGGCCAGCTCCACGAGCTGGGATGGGCGGCGACGTGGTTGTGCTCACCCTTCGCGTCCTTCGTGACCGGTCATACGCTGGTGGTCGACGGCGCCAACTGGCTGCGTCGCCATTTCGTGATGCCCGAGTTCGTGCCGGTGCGTGACCAGATCGGCGGCGTCCTCGGCCAGCGCTGAGATCCTCCGACTCCGACACATCCACTCGGGTGTCGAGCAGCTCACCACTGTCGGCGCTCGCTCATAGCCTCGGAGGGGCGAGAGCGACAACGCGTAAAGGCAACGAATCGACTCGACGAATGCCGACCTCGACCGGGGACAGGAGCCAACGTCCGTCGAAGGGCGTCGTCAGGAGGGTCGTCGCCCTGCTCGCCACGGGGATCGGCCTCTATGTCGTGCTCCCGAGCCTGGTGAAGGTGGTCGGTGCCTGGCCGAAGCTGGCAACCCTGAGCGGTGTGTGGTTGGTCGTCGCCCTGATGGCCGAGCTCTCCAGCTTCACCTGCACGTTCGGCATCCAACGCATCGTCTTGCGCACACGCGGGTGGTTCGCAGTGGTCACTGCTGGCCTTTGCGGGAACGCCGTCACCAACACGCTCCCGGGCGGGGACGCCGCGGGCGCGGCAGTCCAGTTTCGGATGTTGTCGGCCGCAGGCGTGAACACCGACACGGCAGCCGGGGGACTGGCGGCGTCCTCCTTCCTCAGTGTCGGCGGCCTCCTGGCGCTCCCGGTCCTTACGCTTCCCGCCGTATTCGGTGGGCCGCGGGTCAACCACGCCCTGGCTGTCGCAGCGCTCGTCGGTGTGGTCGGCTTCGTGTTGTACGTGGGACTCGGTGTCGTCCTGCTAGGAACAGAGCGACCTCTCGTGGCGCTGGGGAGGGCCCTCCAGTGGCTCGGGAGCAAGCTCCGACGACACCGGCCTCCCCTCGTCGGGCTGGACAAGCGTCTCCTGGTGCAGCGAAACGAGATCCGGCGGGAGCTAGGACGGGAGTGGAGGAAGGTCCTTCTCCTGGTTGCCGGGCGCCTGGGGCTCGACTATCTCTGCTTGCTTGCGGCCCTGCGAGCAACGGGGAGCCAGCCGCATCCCTGGCTCGTGCTTCTCGCCTACTCCTCGGCGGGGGTCATCGCGCTGCTCCCGGTCACTCCTGGTGGGTTGGGGATCGTGGAGGCGAGTCTCAGCGGGCTCCTTGTCCTCGCCGGCGTCGGCGCCGGCAACGCCGTGGTGGCGACCTTGGCGTACCGGCTCGCTCAGTACTGGCTCCCGATCCTTGCCGGTGGTGTTTCCTACTGGCTGTTCCGCCGACGGTATGGAATGGCGGCGCCGAGCGGCTCCTAGCCTCCGGGATCCGACAGGAGGCCACTCGCTTCGAGGGATCGCCGAGGGTGCCAGTGACGGTCACCTCGTCGAGTAGGAGATCTCTACTGATCCGTCCGTGAACGAGCGAGGTGGTCGCCGGAGCGGAGCTGGTCGATCAAACCAACGACACCCCCCTTCGACGCCACCACGTGCGCGGGGGTCTCGGTCGGAAGCGGGCTCGAGGTCAGCACGAACACCTGTAGGTCGCCCCAGGGCCAGGCAGGTGCGCCCAGCGCTGGCACAAAGGTCGAGCGACCCATGACCACCGCATCGCAGCCCGAGATGAACTCCGGATAGCCGTGGGATGCTCCGGGGACGAAGTCCTTTGCCAGGGCGATTACTGGCACACCGTCAACGTTCGACACATAGCCATCGGCGCTCATCCCCATTCGTGCCTTGATTCTCATCGCACCTCACTTCAGTGGGGGAGTGGGGATGACGACGACTCCTGGCTCCCACACTCGTCGCAGTCGCTGACCCCTGGGTCGGGTTGGCGAGCATACCGGCGCAGGCATCGTGTCATTGCCGTCAGAACCACGTGGCCGGGACGAAACGCTTGAGGTCGGTCGTCACGGCCGGACTGATCCTTCGAGCCTCGGTCAGCCCGGTGATGAACTCGCACCCCGCCAGTGCGACCGAGACGGCGATTGCGTCACTGGGCCGGGCATAGCGAAAGATGAGGTCGAGTCCGTGGCCGTCGTCGGCCGGGCAGCTGTAGGCGACGCCCGGTGGGACAGGCTGGGCAGCGTTCACGTCCGCCGCGAGCTGGGCCGACAATGCCCCCGAGCCGGTGACGACGCCGGACTGGCACGCCGGGTCGTTGAGTCCTGGGATGCGGACGGCGTCCACGGCCACGGGCTCGTCTGGCAGGGCGTTCGGCGCCTGCGGGGCGTTCTCGGAGGATCCGGGACGCTCGGTGACGATGCAGGTGTGGCCGACGGGGTTGGACTCGATCCGTGTCTGTGCCGGGGATGCGGGCAGGGGGGCCTCCCCCGAGGGTGAGGTCGGGACGGGGACGGTGCTCGCCGTCCCGGGCTCCGTCGTCGTGGTCGTCGCGGTCACGACGGTGCTGGTCGAGGTCGGCGCGGTGCTGGTCGCGGACGACGCCGGGGAGGGCGAGCATCCGGCTGCGAATACGCCGGCCAGCAGTGTCGACAGAAGCGTCAACGCGCGTCGACGGCCCGCCATGCCTACCCCCCGAAACCTGCGTCCTTCGCGCTCAGCCTGCCACCTCTCCGGCGGTGCGGTGTCGCGGGGGTGGGCCTGCCTGCGGATACGCCGGCGGGCCAGGTCAGAGGCAAGGGGTCGCCCGGGATTCCTCTGAGACACACGGGCGATCCGTGATCCGGGAGTTAGCCTCGGGAGATGTCGTCGCCCACGAGTGGCTCGTTGGACGTTCCAGGTGCGCGCCTGTACTACGAGATTCAGGGCGCAGGTCCTGCGCTCATGCTCGTCGGTCATCCCATGGGAGTCTCGGGGTTCTCCGCGATCGCGCCACTACTCGCCGAGAGCTTCACCGTCGTGACGTACGACCCCCGAGGCTTCGGCCGGAGCACGATCGAGGACCGCGACCAGGATGCCGAGCCGGACCTGCTGGCTGACGACGTTCGCCGGGTGCTGGAGATGGCTGGCGAGGGGCCCGCGCACGTGTTCGGTAGCAGCGGTGGAGCGATCACCGGGCTCGCCCTGGTCGCGCGCCACCCCGGTCACGTACGCATCCTCGTCGCCCACGAGCCGCCGCTGGCCCTGCTCCTACCCGATGCCGATGAGGCCCGCGCAGGGATGCACGACATCTACGACACCTATCGCGACAGCGGCATCGGCGCCGCATGGGCGAGGTTCGCCACCTTTACCGGCATGAGCCTGTCCCCTCAAGGCGAGGGCGCCCCGCCGCAGCCGTCGGCTGAGATGGCGGCTACGAGCGAGCGCTTCTTCGGTCACGGCCTCTTGCCCATCGCGCTCTACCAGCCGGATCTCTCCGCCCTGCAGGGCGGGCCGACCCGGGTCGTGGTCGCCGGGGGAACCACGTCCAAGGGCGAGTTCGCCCAGCGCACCGCCGCCGCGCTCGCCGCACGCCTCGGCACGTCGTTGGTCGACTTCCCCGGCGGCCACGGCGGTTTCGCGAGCGACGCCGAGGATTTCGCCGCCGTCCTGCGCCGTACCCTCACATAGCTCGCGGAGCCTGGTCGCTGGGGCCGACGGATCCCCTTCGGAGACCCGGGCTCGCGGCGTTTCGAGAGGAGACACCATGCGGAAGCTGGGTGTGGTCGAGTTCATCACGCTCGATGGCGTCATGCAGGGCTTCGGCGGACCCGACGAGGACCGCCAGGGCGGGTTCGAGCACGGCGGTTGGGGTGGTCCCTACGC
>Ga0187780_10000674_pt1 | contig 25197 bp, 22 predicted proteins | sample 1015_Q2_SP10_20__FD_132429 | JGI IMG/M metagenome (GOLD analysis project Ga0187780, IMG submission 132429) | Tropical peat soil microbial communities from peatlands in Department of Meta, Colombia - 1015_Q2_SP10_20_MG | ecosystem: Environmental > Terrestrial > Soil > Wetlands > Peat | place... | reverse complement strand
TGGTGTCTCACTACTGACTGGCCGCCACGTCTTCGCGCAATCTCCGTCCTCTAAGCCCTCGAGCAAACTCCGCATCGAGATTACTTTCCCCGAATCACAGGGTACGAAACCTCTCGACGGGCACATCCTGCTTGGCATCTCGACCGACAAGACCAGCGAGCCGAGATTCCAACTCCGCGAGGAAGAAGCCTCCAGCGCACAATTCTTCGGCCTCGATGTGGACAACTGGAATCCTGGCACCCCCGCGATCATTGATTCCACCACCTTAGGCTACCCGCTCACGAGCCTCGATCAACTTCCAGCGGGCGACTATTACGTCCAGGCAGTGCTCAACGTCTACGAAACTTTTCACAGGGCGGATGGCCACACCGTCAAGCTTGCCCCAGACATGGGCGAAGGCCAGCAATGGTGGCGCAAGCCGGGAAATCTTTTCAATAAGCCACAACTTTTTCACCTCGATCCTCAATCCAGCAACTTTGTCCGCCTCTCCCTGACTGAAAAGATTCCGCCGATCACCTCACCGAAAGACACCAAGTACATCAAGCACATACGCATTCAGAGCAAGCTCCTCACCGCTTTCTGGGGCTGCCCGATGTATCTGGGTGCCACTGTGCTTTTGCCGGAGGGCTTCGATGAGCACCCCCAGGCGCACTATCCATTGCTGGTCCATCAAGGACATTTCGAACCCGACTGGGAGTTCTTTCAGGAGCAGGTTGCGTCCAATGCAAAAGGCGAAGAACTGCATTTTCTGCAGTATGCCAATCGCTTCTATCAGGATTGGACCTCCGGCCGACTCCCCCACATGTTGGTGTTGAGCATCCAGCACGCAAATCCTTACTACGACGATTCCTATGCAGTGAACTCTGCCAACGTTGGCCCGTATGGAGATGCCATCACACAGGAGCTCATTCCTGAGGTCGAGAGGCGGTTTCGCGGCATTGGCCAGCCGTGGGCTCGGGCGCTCGAAGGTGGCTCGACCGGTGGATGGGAAGCCGCCGCGTCGCAGATTTTCTATCCGGATTTCTACAACGGCGCATATTGCTTCTGCCCCGACCCGATCGATTTTCGCGCCTATCAACTTGTAAACATCTACGAAGATAAGAATGCCTTCTGGGATCAAGGCCCGTTCGGCAAAGTCCCTCGGGGCGAGATGCGCAGTTCCACCGGCCAGATCATTGCCTTGATGGAGCCGACGGTCCGGCATGAGGAAGTCATGGGCACGCACGGCCGCTCCACGGAACAGTTCGGCATCTGGCAAGCGGTCTTCAGCCCGGTGGGCGACGATGGCTACCCAAAGCCCATCTGGAATCCCTCCACCGGCGCGATTGATCCGCAGGTCGCCGCGTACTGGAAGGAACACTACGACCTGCGGTACATCCTTGAACGTGACATCGTCACACTCGGGCCCAAGTTGAACGGCAAGCTTCATTTTGCCGCTGGCGACATGGATACCTGGTACCTCAACAATGCTCTCCATCTCATGCAGGACTTCGTGGACTCGCCAAAGAACCCGTTCCACATCGCGGATTTCGAATACGGTCCGGGCAAACCGCATTGCTACATGGGCGGCGGAGACATCTCCAACATGGAAAGCTATGGGACCGTTTACCAGCGCATCATGCCCAAAATCGCCGGCCACATGACGGACACAGCCCCCCGAGGGGCAGACATGAGTTGGAGGTACTGACGACGTCTGGACAGAATCACTCTTCTTCCCTGGAGAATGCGCGCAGAATCCGCAGGGAGCGCGACAGGGTAACCGTATCCAGGTCCGCTGCGTCTATAGGGTGAGAGCATCTGAAGACCCTTTTGGGGAGCGCGTCCGATGCGAACTCCGATCTTGGCCAGTCTCCTTGGTTTAACGCTTGTGTCTACGGTGTCTGCGGCTCAGCGGGCTCCTTCCGCTCCCACACACCTTCCGCCTGTTATCCGATCTTCGCCAGCAGCGCCCGTTATAGGCAGCCATGTCGCTCAACATTCTGGGCCAGTCGCTCATGCGCCCACTTCCGTGGGCACAGGAACTCATACGGCATCTCCGGTGATGAGACCCGTGGCTCCGCACAATCCCTCAGGGCATCCTGTGTCGCCCAGTCGGCCAGTTCATCGGGCCTGGACAAGCCCACAGAACCCATTCTTTCCCAACCCTAACGCGCCGCTCCTTAATAAAAATGTGTGCGCTGGTTCTCCCGGGTTCGGGTTCGACTACACTCATTTTTTCGCGGTGCATCCCCAGTGCAACAACGTGGCTTTCGGCGGCGTTGTGCTTCCGTTTGTAGGCGGTGGCTTCTACATGCCGGTGCCGTATTATACGGAGGCTGCACCGACTGAGCAGAATGCGACAAATAGCGCACACGAGCCATCGCAAGTCAGCGACGAGACGGCCTCCGCAAACGAGCTGGAACCTGAAACGCAACCACGAGAGAGCACTTACGCCGCTTCGAAGCCCATGAATGAATTTGTTTTCGTGAAACGCGATGGCACGAGGGTTTTCGCGGTGGCTTATTCCTTGACCAAAGACAAGCTTGCTTATGTCACCAAAGAAGGCCTGCGCCGCACCATGACACTGGATGCTCTCGATTTCGACGCAACGGAAAAGTCCAACGAGGAGCGAGGCAATACGGTCAATCTTCCAAAGCCCCTGGCCTCCAGCATCGCTTAGAAGCTCAGTTCACGTTCAACTTTTTCGCATCGGTTCCGGCATGACGTATCCCGAAGTAGCGGGAAGCCCCGCGCGTTCCAATTGCACGGTGCTGTGCTCGATGCCAAACGCTCTCACCTTTTCCTGGATCGCCGAGAGGACTTTTTCGCATTCATCCATGTGCATGTCGGGAATTCGGGCATGGCAGCTCAGGGCGTTGTGCCCGCCGCCGAGCGACCAAATGTGCACGTCGTGGACTTCCTTGACGTGTTCGACAGTCAGAATCGCGCGCGCCACCTCTTCCACGCCGGTCTCTCGGGGCCTCCCTTCCAGCAAAATGTGTCCCGACTCGCGAAGGATTCCGATCGAGGAGTAGAGGACAAGCAGGCCGATGGCCAGGCCCAAGAGCGGGTCAATCCAGTGCAAGCCCGTCTGGCGCATGATCACCGCGCCGATGATGATCGCAATGTTGGAGAGCGCGTCGCCGAAGTTATGCACCAGGATGCTGCGCAGGTTCAGGTCTGCGTGCCCCCTTAGCAAGGCCAGCGTGATTCCCCCGTTCACGCCCAGCGCGGCCAGCGACGTCCAAATCATCCAGCTTTCCACTACCTCCACAGGAGCGCGCAGCCGCTCGATCGCTTCGTAGCCGAGCCACAGCGCCAGGACAATCAAGAGGAGAGCGTTGGAGAACGCCGCCAAAGTTCCAGCGCGATGGTAGCCGTACGTTTTTTCGGAATCCGCCGGCCGCTGCGCCCATTGCATGGCCAGCCAGGAAATTCCCAAGGCGGGCACGTCCGAGAGATTGTGAACCGCATCATTCAGCAGGGCGACGGAACGCCCGAGGAAGCCGCCGAGGATTTCTGCGACGACCAAACCCAATGTCGCGGCCATTGCCCACGCCAGCACCGAAGGCTTCATCGGCGGATGATTGTGCGAGTGTCCATGCCTTTGGTCGTGCTCGTGGCCATGGACGTCTTGGTGTTCGTGGGCGTGGTTATGCATTCCCCGGTATTCTACTTCGAGACTCGGCCAAGCGCAGCTTGCCGTCTTTCCACCGTTGTTTGAGGAATGACAACACGCACCCCCGAATTGATTGACGCCTCCGGTAGCCGCTGCCACTATCAGAAAAGGCTAGAAGCAGTTTCGGGACGTTTGGCTTTTCTGGGGGAATTGGCCGCAAGACCAACGGAAATGAGCACTTCCATCGCCAAATTGAGTTTTTGGGGCGTGCGCGGCTCCACTCCCACGGTCGATCCGGCGACCTGGCGCTTTGGCGGGAATACACCTTGCCTTGATCTCATTGCCCCGGACGGCACTCAATTCATTCTTGATTGCGGCACAGGGTTGCGAATGTTGGGGAGCCGTTGGATATCGGATGATTCAGTGCGCTCCATCGAGACGCACATCTTCGTAACCCACTATCACTGGGATCACATCCAGGGCCTGCCTTTCTTCTCGCCACTTTACGTCGAGAAAAACGAATTTCACTTTTACAGCTTCCGCTCAAAATTCCTGGGGCGCGATTCCTTACGCCAGGTTTTTGAAGCGCAGATGGCATTGCCTTATTTTCCCGTAGACATTTCCGCGATGAGCGCGCGAAGGAAATTCCGCGAAGTCGACGGGGGCGAGACGTTTCGTGTCGGCGAAAACACGGTCACCGCGCGCTGGCTTAATCACCCGCAAGGCTGCCTGGGCTTCCGCATCGAAACTCCTGCCGGCATTGTCGTGTATGCCACGGACAATGAACCCGGAAATCCTGCTCTCGACAAGAACCTGCGTGAGTTGGCCGAAGGCGCGGACATCTTCATCAATGATGCGCAGTTCACCCCAACCCAGCTTGCCACTACACGCAAAGGTTGGGGTCATTCTTCCTGGAAGGAAGGGGTCAAGGTCGCACGCGAGGTGAACGCAAAGGCGCTTGTCCTGTTTCACCATGATCCCGATTCGACCGACCGGATAGTGGACGGCATTTTGCGGGAAGCGCGAGAAGAACTCGATTCGGTATTCGCAGCCAGCGAAGGCATGGTGATTACGCTCGGATCGGTGGGTGAACCCGTTCAGGCACACATGCCAGGAACAAGGACTTCCTTGCGGCGGGATGCGCAATTCCACGCCTGCGTGACTGGTCTCACTGCCGACGGCCAGCGATTCACGGAAGAGACGACCGTACGCGATCTCGCGTTACAAGGTGCGCTGCTTTCTCTTAAGAACAGCCCGCGCATTCAGTCCGAGCTCGAAGTCGTGATTGAAACGCCCGGGATGAATGGCACGCAGGAGATGCGCCTGAAGGGTTATGTCGTGCGCCTGGAAGCAGGCATCGAAAAAGGCACGACCGCGGTGGGTGTTGTGTTTACGGATTAAGTCGAGTCAGAAAAGACTGAGCTTCGCGTTCAGCACAATCCCAGCAAAACTAATTGAGTTCCGCTAGTTTCTGATCGAGGTGCGCCAAGGCCGCTTCGAGTGATTTGCGGTGGTTCGGATTCTTGGCGTTTTCGAGTTCGTTCAGCACGCGCGTGCGAGAAAGCATCAGGCCGCGCCGCTCCTGTTCCTTTTTTATAGCTTCCGCGCCCTTTGGGCCTTTACCGGGGTTGTCTGCCACAGCCTTCCTATCTTGCACCTGGGATTCTACGTCTTTGCTTTCCCAACCGCGTGCCATGCTTTCATTTTCGCATAAATTGTGTTGAGAATGGCGGACGAAACCGTCTTGCTCGCCGCTTTTTGCGGGAATCAGGCTCTTGCCGCGCGCGTTTTACCCGCTCCAGACTGGGCGGCCAGGTTGGCTTGGCGCAGCGATTCCTCAGCCAAACGCGCAAACCGCTCGGCAAAGATTCCTTTGTAGACAAACTCAGCTTTGCGGTCAGCCCAGCGCACCCGCAGCACCCAATTGCCCCAAGAAGGCTCCACGCGGAGGCTGGAGATCTCTGCGGTGGTGATAGACACCACTGGGTCGAGATTCTTGTTCAGTGCCCAGGTGTGCGATGGAGATATGAAGAGCTGCACATCACTCGCTGGTGCATTTGGCGGCTGATACTCGCCCCCACTCAACACGGTCTGCGCACCCAACTCGCGTGCCTTGCGGTCGGTAGCGGATTCAAGTTCGGCCGGCGGAAGAAGGATGGAAAGGACAAAGAGCGCCAGCCCAAAGAGAGCGGTCCAGTAACCGTTCCAGAGACTCAGCGGGAGAATCACCAGAGCCGCGCCAAAGCAGCCCAACGCGACGCGGAAGAGAGTCCAGGTCTTCTCGTTGCGGTAGAGCTCGAGGAGCTTTGGGGAGTGCTGGACCAACAGAAAAAAGGCTGCGCCGAGCACATTTTTGACACGCTGCAGCAGGCTTCCGGAATCCGTGGCGATCGCTCTAGGGGTCGTGCTCATGGGACAACCAGGTCGTTATTTTACCTCAGGTCGTAAGCTTGGGATTTCCCGCATGCGGGCAAAGGCCCGGCGGACATGTGGGATGGTGATGGAGCCACCGACGACCAAGGCGACGTTGAGGGCGTCAATGACTTCGGCGCGGGACCAGCCTGCCTCGCCCGCACGCACGAGATGGTAGGTGATGCAATCATCGCAGCGCAGGACTGTGGATGCCACGAGCCCGAGGAGTTCCTTGGTTCTGGTGTCGATGGCGCCGGATTCATAGGCCTGATGATCGAGCGCAAAGAAGCGCTTCATGCCAAGGTGGCCGCAGGCAAGGACTTCCTCGTTTAAGTCCGCGCGGAACTTCTCAAACTCGTCAAGTCGGTCGGACATCGGGCCTCCATGTTTTGCGGAGAAAGGTTAGCACGGGAGAGCGGAGAACGTTATGCGTGGCTCTTGCTCAGTCATGTAGGCAGAAAACCACCGCATTAGTATCCATTGGAAAGTAATTCTAGAGAGACCCCGAACCTACGTCCGATTGTGGGAAGAGACTTAGTGATCTGCGGCGTCTGGGGAGCTGGCCTGAGCCGGGCCGGCGGCGGCAGCACCCTTTTTGCGCACAGGGGATTCCGTTTGCGAACGTAAGGGACCGTCGTCCTTCTGTGAACTACTGACTTGGGTGGTAAGTGGCGGGGTGGCGACCTTGCTGTGCAGAATCGCGCCATCTTCAATCACGATGCCTCTCGTGTCCATATTCCCCGTTACCTTTGCCGTGCCCATGATCTGGATGCGTTCGTGGGCTTTCAGCGTGCCCATGAATTCGCCGCGAATCACAATTTCACGGGCTTCCACTTCGGCGTTCACGTGGGCGTTGGAACCGACGCTGAAGGTGCCATCGGCAAGACAGACTTTCCCCTCGAACCCGCCGTCCAGTAGCAGATCCCCCTGTCCCGAGATTTCTCCTTTTATGACGATGCCACGCTTCACAGAAGAGCCGGTTGCGGATGAATCTGGTGGCCCTACCAGCCCAGGCGACTGCGCTGCGGGGGCAGCACTCTCGGCAGCGCCGGATGAAGATTTGAGCCTGCCGTCTTCGGGTTTACGCCACATAGGACACCCCTTCGTTGCAATGTTGGAAAGCGAGGAACTGGGCACCGCCGAATTCGCGGGGAGGGGAACCTCAAAGTAGTACACGGTTCGTGTGGTGTAAAGAGGAATTCGCGAGTGGGTGATCGAACGGACACAGAGCGAACCCACTGAGGCGTGAACAGCGAGGACATTTGGTGAAAAGGAGAACTCGGACTATCGAGGTAGCAATTCCGAGAGGAAGTTGGGAGGCGAACGGGCTGTGACTTTGCATCACAGGGTAGCGTGAGCTTCATCACTGACGATGTGTTCATTTCGGAGTGATGCTGCCCCATCCTCGGGCTGTTTCTCGTCACAATTTGGGGGTTCTCCGTGAACAAACCATCCTCATTTCAAACGACCTATGAAGTGTTGCGGCAGCACGGCGTTGACCGCCGGGACTTTATCAGGTTTTGCGTGACCACGGCGGCAGCTCTCGGCCTGGAAGCTTCCATGGTCCGTAAGGTCGTTGCAGCGATGGAGACCAAGCCGCGTGTCCCCGTGATTTGGCTGCACGGGCTGGAATGCACCTGCTGTAGTGAGTCGTTTATCCGGTCGTCGCACCCGATTGCGCAAGACGTGGTGTTGAACATGATTTCGCTGGACTACGACGATACGCTGCAGGCAGCCGCCGGGTTCCAGGTGGAAGAGATCCGCAAAAAGCTGGTCAAGGAACACCCGGGAGGGTACCTGCTGGCGGTGGAAGGAAATGCGCCGACGGCGGATGGAGGTGTTTACTGCACGGTGGGAGGCGACACGTTCCTGAACGTGCTAAAGGAAACAGCGGAGCATGCCAAGGCGATTATCGCCTGGGGGTCGTGCGCGTCGAATGGCTGCGTGCAAGCGGCGAGCCCGAACCCGACGGGAGCGAAGCCAGTCAATCAGATCATCACCGACAAGCCGATTATCAACGTGCCGGGCTGCCCGCCCATCGCGGAAGTGATGACCGGCGTACTGACGTACATCCTGACGTTTGACGCGTTGCCGGAGCTAGACCGCTTCGGGCGGCCAAAGATGTTCTACGGACAGAGGATTCACGACAAGTGCTACCGGCGGGCGTTCTTTGATGCGGGGCAATTCGTAGAGACGTGGGACGACGACGGAGCAAAGAAGGGCTGGTGCCTGTACAAGATGGGCTGCCGCGGGCCGACGACGTACAACTCCTGCTCGACGTTCAAATGGAACAACGGGGTGTCCTTCCCCATAGGTTCCGGCCACGGATGTATCGGATGTAGCGAAGCGGGCTTTTGGGACAATGGGCCGTTCTACCAGCGGCTTTCGAACGTGGTGGTGCCGGGAATCGACGCCACTCCGGACAAGATCGGCATGGTGCTGGGCACAGCGGCGGTAGTCGGCGTGGGCGCGCACTTGGTCTCGACCATCGTTAATCGAAACGCGCGGATTATTCATGCGGACGACACGCCGCCTTCGAGCGGGAAAGGCGAATAGGAGTACATCATGAGCACCCGAGTCGTTGTTGATCCCATTACGCGAATTGAGGGGCATCTGCGCATCGAAGCCATGCTGAACGATAGCGGACACGTAGGCGATGCACTATCCAGCGGGACGATGTGGCGCGGCCTGGAAGTGATTTTGCAGGGCCGCGACCCGCGCGACGCATGGGCGTTTTGCGAGCGCATTTGCGGCGTGTGCACGACGGTGCATGCGCTTGCTTCTGTACGAACCGTCGAGAATGCGTTGGGCATACAGGTACCGAAGAACGCGGACATCATTCGCAACATCCTGTTTCTCACGCAGATGGTCCAGGATCATGTGATTCACTTCTACCACCTGCATGCGCTGGATTGGGTGGATATCGTGTCGGCTCTAAAGGCCGATCCGGACCACACTGCGGCGCTGGCGCAGAAAGTGTCGCCGAACGCAGAGAAAGCGACGCCGGGATATTTCCGGGAAATCGCGACGACGTTGAAGAAATACGTGGATTCCGGCCAGCTCGGGTTGTTCGACAATGCGTACTGGGGACATCCGGCCTACAAATTGCCGCCGGAAGCCAACTTGATGGCGGTGTCGCATTACCTGGAAGCGCTGAAGTGGCAGAAAGAGGTGATCAAGATCCACACCATCTTCGGGGGAAAGAACCCGCACCCCAACTACCTGGTGGGCGGCATGGCGTCGGCAATCTCGTTGCAAGGCGACAGCGCGATCAACATGGAACGGCTGAATATGGTGAAGAGCCTGATCGCGCAAGCGAAGCAGGTTGTGGACACGATGTATATTCCGGACCTGCTGGCGGTAGCGTCGTTCTATCCGGAATGGACGCAAATTGGCGGCGGCTTGGGCAACTACATGTCGTACGGAGACATTCCTCAGAACGGAATTTCCGACGTGGCGAAATTCAAGATGCCGCGCGGGGTGATTCTCAACAAGAACCTGTCGGAAGTACTCCCGGTCGATCCTGCGGACTCGAATCAGATTCGCGAGGAAGTCACGCATTCCTGGTACGAATATTCCGCCGGGAAAGATGCCCTGCACCCGTGGGAGGGCGAGACCAAGCCCAAATATACGGGCCCGAAGCCGCCCTTCACGCAGCTTGATGAGAATGCTAAATACTCCTGGCTGAAGTCGCCGCGCTGGAAAGGCAACGCGGTGGAGGTCGGACCGCTTTCGCGCATGTTGATTGGGTTCGCCAGCGGCCGAACGGACTACAAGGAAGTGGTGACGGCAGCATTAGGCGCATTGAAGGTGCCAGCGACGGCGCTGTTCTCGACGCTCGGAAGGACTGCAGCGCGCGGCCTGGAGACCCAATTGGGAGTGAAGTGGCTACAAGACGAGTACGATCAATTGGTCGCCAACCTCAAGGCCGGAGACACCACGACGGCAAATACGACAAAGTGGGAACCCTCGACTTGGCCGGGTGAAGCCAAAGGCTACGGCTTCACAGAAGCTCCGCGAGGCTCGCTGTGCCACTGGATCCACATCAAGGACACAAAGATTGCGAACTACCAGATCGTCGTGCCGTCCACATGGAATGCTTCGCCGAAGGACGCTAAGGGACAGCACGGGGCGTACGAATCGGCGTTGCTGGGAACGCCGATGGCGGATCCGAAGCGGCCACTGGAAATTCTGCGGACGATTCACTCCTTCGATCCATGCCTGGCCTGCGCTTCGCATGTACTCGACAAAAATGGAGAGAAATTGTCCGAAGTCCTGGTGCGCGTGTAGGAGGCGGCCATGTCCGTACCGATTGGAACTTTCGATCCGAATGATATGGCAGCACGCCCGGACCATTACTTCCGCCGCGCGTATATCTGGGAGCTGCCTGTGAGGTTGACCCACTGGGTGAACGCGGTATGCCTGACCGTGCTGTTCCTGACGGGGCTGTACATCGGCTCGCCGATCCTGACGTCGAGCGGTGAACCCGCGACTCATTTCTTGATGGGCCGCATCCGGCAGATCCACTTCGCCGCCGCGATAATTTTCATCATCAGTTTTCTAATCCGAATCTACTGGTTCTGGATGGGAAACAATTATGCGCGGTCTGGCTTCCCGATGGTTTGGAAAGTCACTTGGTGGCAAGATCTTTTTCGGCAGGCGAGGGATTATTTCCGGTTGCAGCGGGGCCATGCGCATTTAGGCCACAACGCTCTCGGCGGCTCGGCATATACCTTCTTTGTGATATTCCTCGGCTGGGTGCAGATTTTCACGGGGATGGCACTGTACTCCGAGACGAATCCAGGCGGCTGGCTGAATAAACTTTTCGGCTGGGTGATTCCGCTGATTGGTAATTCCTACAGCACGCACATGATCCACCACCTGGTGGCGTGGGCGTTTCCGATCTTCGCAGTACTCCACGTTTACATCATTACCTACGACTCGACGCAATACGGCAACGGCCTGATCACTTCCATCATTTCGGGGTACAAGTTCTACCGCCGCGGGGATATCCGTCACGATGAGTGGATTTCCTGAAACCAGGTCAAAAACCGGGCCTGCACCCATTCTCGTTTTGGGGATTGGCAACATGCTCCTCAGCGATGATGGAGTTGGTCCGGCTTTGTTGCAGCAGATGTCGGAGACGGAAGGCCGGTGGAAGGGCGAGGTGGAATTCCTGGACGGAGGAACACAGGGACTGGCATTGCTTGGGCACCTCAGCGGTAGGCGCGCTTTGATTATCGTCGACGCGTTGAAAATGGGCGCGCCCGCCGGAACAGTGCATCGTCTAACGCTGCCCGAGTTGCGCGAGGTCACTCCCGGGCGGGGAAATTCCGGGCACGAGAGCAATGCGGGCGAGTTGCTCGCAGCAGCTCAATTGCTCGATGAACTGCCTGACCGTTTATATGTTGTGGGGGTGGAGCCGGAGAAGATCACAACGGGCTTAGGTTTGTCCTTGGCCGTAGAAGAAGCTCTGCCGGCAGCCTCAGATCAAGTGAATTGCCTTCTGTCCGAACTTTGTTGAATCACGAGAATTCACGGGGTGAAGAGGGGTGCCCCGACCGCGCAGGGGCCCGTGTACAGCCTCGCCCTAACAGGTCAATAGATGAGACGGAAGATGTCGCTGTAGTCGTCGGTCCAGAGCCGTGGTGCGGCGGGGGGCATGAACGGAGGAGGATTTGAGAATAGGCCAGGTACCTGGAGCGCTTCCGGGCGCTTTGCAAGAAATACCCACAAGCTTTCAATGAAGGGATAACTGCCTTCGCTGAAATTCACGAGTGAGTAGGCATGTTGATACTCGCGAACGCCTTCGAGTACGGGCAACAGATTAATGTGCCGGCTACTGAGGTGCATGGCGATGACGGCGTTGTCATCGCGAAGGTGCTTGGCGTACGTATCGAAGGCCTCTCTGGTCAGCAAGTGCACAGGCACTGCGTCACCCGAAAAGGCGTCCAGCACCAGGACGTCAAATCTCTGCACGTTGCCTTGCGCGGCTTCTTGCTCGAGAAGCAGACGAGCGTCGCCAAGTTCGGTGTCCACTTTTGCCGCGGAATCGCGCAAGTAGGTGAAGACCGGATGGGGTCCACGCGATAGATCGACGACCTGAGGATTGATCTCATAGCAGCGGAAGTAATCGCCAGGACGGCCGTAGACCGCGAGAGTGCCGGTTCCCAGCCCAACGATGCCAACACGAAGAGCCCCATCTCCAATCGTTCGTTTGGGATGATTTCGCAGAAAAAGGCCGATGCCACTCTCAGGGCCGTAATAGGCCATGGGAAGGCGGTCCTTTGGCGGATTGAGTTGCGCGCCATGGAGCGTGTGCGCGTGGAAGAGCGCCTTGCCGCCTTGGGCGAGTTCAAAGATGCGAAGTGCACCGTAGAAATCGCGTTCTCCGAGAAATAGTCCGGGCTCGGGCTTAGCGCTTTCGTAAAGGGCGACCATGGCAAGGAGCGCCAAGGCAACGGCCGCGGGCTGAATCACGCAAAATCTACTCAGGCTCTGCACCGAACTTCTGGATTGGATATAGGCGCCGGACAAAAGCAACACGGCGAAAAGAATTGTCAAGGGATAGAACTGGGTTCTTTCGAGGACGCCTGCAAAGGCCGGAATCCATTGGCCTATCAGGAAAACGGTAAGAATAAACCCAACTACGATCACGGAAATCAGCCAGAAGGCACGAGAGTAGATCCAGGAAGTGTTATCAAGGAAGAGACACACAAGCAGCAAAACTGCGCAGGCCGCGAGGGAGAGCTGGAACTCGGTGAAGAAACGGAAAATCTGGGGCGCCAGAATCGCGACGAACATGCCTCCCATTGCGCCGCCAGCGGAGATGGCGAGGTAAAACGCGGTGAGCCGATGAACGCCCGGCTTGAGGCGGACGAGTTCGCCGTGGCAGATCATGCAGCCCACAAAGAGGAGCAGCGGCATGACCACAACCTGGACGGTGCGTTGGGCAAACACCATGGAGGCGCAGAGACCAAAAATGCCAATGGCGAAGAGCGGGTGGAACACTTCGCGGCGGTACCAGCGGGGATGGTCGAAGCACAGGATGAAACTGAGGAGATAGAGAGCGAGTGGCAAAACCCAAAGAAGCGGCAGAGAAATAATCTCCTGACAAAGCTGATTGGTGGTGGCGAGAAGAAGTGCTGACGCACCGGCTGCAAGCAAAAACCAGAGAGTATGGGCGAGAACTGAATTTGGCTCTGGCGAGCCGTCCACACGGTTTTCCGTGTCTTTCGGGCGCTCGCTTCCCTGCACGGAGTGCCATGCGCACCAGCCGCAAGCGATGCAGAAGAGTGCGAACAGAGTGCTCCAGAGTGTGCCCTGCACCTTCAGGCGAATTACAGGCTCGACCAGAAAAGGAAAACTCAGCAACCCAAGCAGAGAGCCAAGATTCGACACCGAGTAGAAGCGGTACGTGCGTACGTCGCCGCCTTGCCGCGCAAACCAGTTCTGAAGCAACGGTCCGGTCGTGGAGAGCACAAAGAAGGGCAGACCCGTGGCCAGAAGGGTAATGAGGATGACGTCACGCACGGGATGCTGGCTATCGGCTGGTTTCCAAGCTGGCCCAGGCGTTATCGCAGAAGGCCAAAGAAAGGAAAGAACCAGAACCAACAATAGGGCAATGCCCAGCAAGGTTAAATGGAGGTGTCCCTGGGCCGGCACAGGCAACTGTTCCGAGATGAAATGGGAATAGACGTATCCTCCCAAAAGCAGGATCTGGAAGACGAGCATGTTTGTGGTCCACACCGCCGCGGAGCCGCCGAACCACGGCAGGATGTGCTTGCTGATGATGAGCTGCACTTGAAAAAGGAGGAAGGCGCTCAGGAACATCGTAAAGGCGAAAAGCCAGACGAGTCTGGGCGTGGTCGAAGAAGCCGAAGCCGCCGAGCCAGCACGCGATTGGTCCTTTTTGGAGGCCATCTTCGCTCCCAAGTCTGCGACTGGCAGTTTCCCACACTCCTGAATCACCCCAAAGTTCGCGCGTCACAGAAGTAAACCCCGCTGCGCAGCGCCGGAATGAGCCCGCTAGACAAGAAGACTGGACGAGGAGGAGGTCGGCCGGAGAGTGTTCCAACATGAATCATACTCACTTGTTACCGATGCGTTAACGCATTTCTTTGTTTTTCCACCATTTTCATTGACTTCGTTCTCCCCTGCTGAGATTTTGGAAACCTCTCTCACTATTTCTCCCCTTCCACGAGGTTCTTTGTGGAAGGAATTTCAAACACTTCAGGCAGCAGCAAGCGAGCCGACCGCGAACCTGGGACTCCTCGTTTCCGGGCGTGTGATGCAGCGGCGGGCGAGCTGCCGTCCCACCAAAAAGGAGTCGCATGAAGCATCCAAGAGTCGCGCTGGTCTGCGGCTTGTTCCTGATCACGATACTCTTTGCCACGGCGCTTTCGCTTCTGGCGAAAGGACCGGGTCTCACTGACAAGAACAAAGCCGCGGCAAAACAGAGCCTGTCGTATGTCGCGCCCACCGATCCCGCGCTATACGTCGGCGTGGAAACCTGCAAAAACTGCCATGAAGACAAAGCGAAGTCCTACGAAGGGACCCGGCACTTTGCCACGGCGCTCGGAGGGAAGCGAGGACCGCAATGGGAGGGCTGTGAAGGATGTCACGGCCCGGGGAAAGCTCACGCCGAGAGCGGCGGGGATAAGACGAAGATCTTCGCGTTTCACGAAGCGAGCGCGAAGGAAGCGAGCCAGCGCTGCCTGGCGTGCCACGCAGCGGGCGAGGAGCAGGCCAATTTCCAGCGTTCGGCACACAGGAGAGGCGACGTGGGCTGTGCGGATTGCCACTCCATTCACAAGCCAGGAGTGGAAAAAGCGCTCTTGAAGGCGACCCAGACGACGCTCTGCTTCGAGTGCCACCTCGAGGTGAAGCCTGACTTCTCAAAACCATTCCACCATCGCGTGAACGAAGGCTTGATCAATTGCAGCGACTGCCACAATCCACACGGCGGATTCGGGCCGCGACAAGTGCGCACCAGCGACGCGGGCGATGCGATCTGCTTCAAATGCCATGCCAACAAAGCGGGCCCGTTCGCGGTCGAGCACGCCGCTATGAGAACCGAGGGATGCAGCGCGTGCCACAGCCCGCACGGCTCAGCCAACCCAAGGCTGCTGAAACGTAGCCAGGTCAATCTGCTATGCCTGGAGTGCCACACGGCAACAGCAGGCTCCGCGGCGCCCGCGATGCCCACCTTCCATAACCAAGCACAGAAATATCAGGTGTGCACGTTGTGCCACGTGGCGATCCACGGATCGAACTCCGATCCGTTCCTGATGAGGCCGTAAGGAGAAAGGTGAACACCATGACGGAGAAGACTCAAATGATTGGAAAACCGTTTTCCTTGCGAGCCGCATTCTTCTGCATCGCCATGCTGCTCTTCGGCGGAGGAGTTCGCGCTCAGAGCGGCGACTTGCCGATTCCGGCGGGGACTAGCGTCGATGGCACACGGAAATCACCGCTCGGCACAACTGGCGTGACGACTGAGAACAATGGCGGTCTGACGACGGATGTCTACACTGTAAAGCAGACGGCGGAGTTCGGCGGGCGCCTCGCTGACTATTCGGGCAACGACAGCATGTGGGGGACCTACGTCAACCTGGGCTCCGGCGCGCGTTTGCTCGAATACTCGCTAAACCTCCATGCCGAGCACCACAACGGGCTGCTGTTCGATGACTTGACCTTCAACAACTTCGGCTACGGAGGCGATCCCAACAACGTCTCCCGCCTGCAATTCAGCAAGGGCAAGCTATACGATTTCAATGCATTCTTCCGGCGGAACAAAAACTTCTTCGATTACAACCTTCTGGCCAATCCGCTGAACCCTTCCACTTCGGTTCCCAGCGTTCCCGTGCTCGATTCCACGCACGCGATGTACCTGACCCGCCGGATGGACGACTTCGATCTGCGACTTCTGCCGCTCTCCGTGGTGCGTTTCCGGCTGGGATATTCGCATGACATCGAGGAGGGCACGTCCTTCTTGACCACGCACCAGGGCACCGAAGGACTTGTGGATCAGTTTTCGAGCACAATCACGGACAACTACCGGTTGGGCGTGAACGTGCGGGTTCTGCCGCGTACGACGGTCAGCTACGACCAATTTTTCACGCACGCAAAAGGAAACACCTGGGGTCAACTGAATTCCTTCCCTTACCTTCTCGCGGGGAATATTCCCGTGGACCTGGGATTGTCCTTTAATACTGCCGCAGGCCAACCGTGCGCAGCGCCAATTTTGGGAACAGGTTTTGCCAATCCAGCATGCAACGGGTTTTTCAGCTATACGCAGTCCGGAGATAGCCGAGTGGATTACCCAACCGAACAGGCTGGTTTCCATAGCAGCTATCTTCCTTGGCTCGACTTGTCGGGCAGATTCAGCTATTCCAAAGCAGACAACACGATTCCTTCGTTCGCGGAGTTATTCAGCGGGTTGATCACGCGGACGCGGCAGAGATCCTTCAGCACAACGGGGAATGTGTCTTCGGACCGCCTGTCGGTGAGCGGGGATTTCGGCACTACCATCCACGTCAGCCATCGGTTGCGTCTAGTGGATAGTTTCCGGTATGAGAATTTCCGAATCCCAGGGGTGTGGACTCTCGCTACGTCGTCCCTATTCGGAGCCACGCTACTCTCCACACCCAATGGGTTCAATCCTGCGACGTGCCCGCCGCCCTTCACGGCGGCAACCTGCCCGCAGCACAGCGCGGCTTCCTCTGCGGACGTTATCAACGACGTGCGCGCGGATTTTCTTCGCCAAGAGCGCAAGCTGAACACGTTCAGCCTGGAGTACGACGTCACGCCACGTATCACGGCCTACCTCGGATATCGTTACGAGAACCGCGAAATCACAAATGATTCTGTAGACACGCAGGTGCAGACCTTCTATCCGATGTTGCCCAACCGGGGCGCTTGCGCCGGCCAGCCGCTAGGTGCGAACGGAGTTTGCACCGTGACGGTTCCAAGCACGTTTGCCGATTACCTGCCCATCAATACCAACGGAGCGCTGACCGGTGTTTCAGCCCGCGTGACGAACGAGCTGCGCCTTCATTTCGAGACGCAATTCGACTACGCAGACAACACCTACACGCGGATCAGCCCGCGGCATCTCCAAAAGTACCGCTTTACGGCCAACTACAAACCTGCGGATTGGGTCAGTGTCAGCGGTGTCATAGCGATCCTAGAAAACCGCAACACCGCCGCGGACATCGGCGACTTGCAGCACAACCGCAGCTACGGGTTTACGACTCAACTCGCACCGCAGAGCGAGCGCTTCGGGTTAGACCTTACTTACCACTACAGCGACATCTATTCGCAGACGAACATCTGCTACGCCGCCACGCCGTCGCCGACGGGCGCTGTGATGGTCAATTGTGGGACCGGCTACCTGGATGGCATCTCCCTGTATTCAAGCCTGACGCACTACGGCTCGGGCTCATTGTTTTTCCAACCCCTCCGGCACGTCACCACCTGGTTGGGCTACTCGGTTACCAGCGCCGACGGTGAGACATTCCTGATCGATTCCCTTTCGCCAACAGGACCACTGACATACCGGTATCATGTGCCGTTTGCAGCCATGAACTTCAACATTGCGAAGGGTCTGGCATTTAAGTCGTCGTGGAATTATTACGACTACCACGAATACTCCGATCCCGGACCCACGCTCGCGCGGAACTTCCGCGGGAATGTAGTCACGCTCTCGCTTCGTTACGGTTTCTAACGGCGACTCCTGAACGAGGGGCGCGGTGGCAGTTAGCCGCGCCCCTTTTTTTGCATTTTCGAACTTGCTGGAAAGCCCTCTTGCCACTCCCTCGAAGTGAATTGCTCCGGCCTCTGGTACATTGGAAGAGCGGGTTCACTTTCATTCGAGGGAAAAGTCCATGCAGACAGCGTCCATCCGTTGGATTGGAGACCAGGAGTTCGTGGCGACGAGCCCGTCTGGGCATGCGGTGAACATTGATTCCGACCGCAAGTCGAACAAGGCACCAGGCCCGATGGAGATGGTGTTGATGGCGCTGGGCGGCTGCACGGCCACGGACATGGTCGTCATCCTCGAAAAGAAGCGCCAAAAGATTGAATCGCTGGAAGTGGTGTGTTCCGGCGAGCGAGCCACGGAGCCTCCCACAGTGTGGGTTAAGCTGGAGGTGCTATTTCGGCTGCGGGGGAGGTTGGACGAGGGTGCGGTGAAGCACGCCATCGAATTGACCAAGGAGAAATACTGCTCGGTCGCAGCAATGCTGAAAAAAACGGCAGAGATTAGCTGGCGATACGAACTCCTGCCGCCGCACTGAGAGCAGTCTTCTCTGCTTGTCACCTGGAAAGCGCATCGCATACAATCAACGTTTAATCACAGGTTATCGGAACATCAAGGAGCAACATGGCTCATCGTATCGCCGCAAAGATTACGGGTGTAGCAGGGTACGTTCCGCCGCGAATTCTCAGCAACACCGATTTGGAGAAGATGGTCGACACGACCGACGCCTGGATCATGGAACGCGTCGGAATCAAGGAGCGGCACCTCGCGGACAAAGGCGTTGCGGCAAGCGATCTGGCGGTCGAGGCGGTAAAAAGGCTGCAGGGGCAGCATCCTTTCAATTTGCAGGAAGTGGACCTTGTTGTGGTAGGCACAGTAACGCCGGACATGATGTATCCGTCGACGGCTTGCTTGGTCCAGCACAAGCTGGGAATCCAAAATACTTGGGGGTTCGACGTTTCCGCCGGGTGCTCCGGCTTTCTCTATGCGCTGAATGTCGGGACGAAGTTCGTGGAATCGGGTCAGTACAAAAAGGTTCTGGTGATCGGCTCCGATGTCAATTCCTCGATGACCGATTTTACCGACCGCGCCGTGTGCATCATTTTCGGAGACGGGGCGGGGGCCGTCCTGTTGGAACCTGCGAAAGACGGCGAAGCCGCAATCATTGACCATGTGGCCCAGGTGGAAGGCATAGGCGGTCAATTCCTGTACATGCCGGGCGGCGGAAGCCTCAATCCAGCCTCGCATGAGACCGTAGACCAAAAGATGCATTACATCCACCAGGACGGGAAGAACGTGTTCAAGTACGCGGTGAAGAAAATGGCGGAGATGACGGAACGCGTCCTGGAGAAAAATGGATTGAGCGGCAAGGACGTGGACTGCTTCATCGCGCATCAAGCAAACCGCCGGATCATCACGGCCACGGCGGAGCGGCTGGGAATGCCACTGGAGAAAGTGATCATCAACATCGACCGCTATGGCAACACTACGGCGGGGACGATTCCGCTGGCGATGGAAACCGCGATTGAGGAAGGAAGACTGAAGAAGGGCGATCTCGTTTTGTTGGCGGCGGTAGGGGCGGGATTCACTTCCGGAGCGACATTGGTGCGGTGGGCGTACTGAGATTGCGGCTCATTGCGCTGGTAGGTCCAGCCTGGGTGACCACGCTAGCATCAGCAGTATCCCGACAGCGTAGAACAAGCTTGCGATTTTCCAGGTCAGACCCATAATTCGCAACGTAAGGCCTAAGAGAACAATCGTCAGACAAAAGACGAGTGTTAGAATCACTCCCCTGCGCCACTGTCTGGCGGCACTTGCGTCATCGGGATTGATGAGAAGCTTTTCTGCGGATGGGCGAATATGCCGCGAGCGAAAGAATACTGCGAGCCCGACATTGGACAGCGCCACACACGCAATGGCTAGAACTATGGGTAGTGGCACTTCGCGAGATTCGGCCTGAACTTCACTAAGTGGCACCCAGATGTACAAGAAGGCTGCCATTAGGAAAATGAGATGAAGTACTCGTCCTGCCTTCAAAGCATTCTGTGCTGCAGCCATAACCGACTTGACCCTCGGTGAAGCCGCTAGGCAACACACATATTCTTTGTCAAGGTACGGATTAAGCACAAGGAGGAGTTGAAGAGGTTTCTCAGTTCGAATTCGAGTTTAGCAGGAGCGGATCGAAGCAACCTGCGCGAGATTGGCTTCGAGGCGGTGTTCAATTTGAACGGCGGCGTAGCGGGCGCAGAGGGCGCGCTCCTGCTCGCTCCAGTTCGAAAGGGCTGGGGAGAAGCGGCCGAAGAGGTCGCCGATCATGCCGACTAGTTTGTAGTAAGTGGGAACGAAGCCCAAGCCTTCGTTGTTGCTCTTGAGCTCGGGAGTGAGCTCAAGCAGGCCGGCCAGTTTCTCAAAGTCGGCACCGCGCAAGTCCGGCTCTTCCACTTGCGCAGCCTCAAGTACTCGAGTGGAAATGGGCTGAGATGCTACGCCGGACACGACGGCGCGCCAGTAGTACAGCGCGAACTGCGCCAGTGCCACAACGGCGATCGCAAATAGCATGGCGGAGAACATCCCTCAGCCTCCACCGCAAGGATGCGCTTCCCTTGGGTTTGTCCCAATAGCGCACGAGTACTAGGGGAGTAGCCCTTTCGGGACGTGCTACCGGGCCATCCTAAGTGGCGAAATTAGAATGAGTTGCAAGGACCAAACGAGTTACATATACTCCGGACGGAGGCAACTCCATGAAAAACAAGGTTTTAGCAACCTGCTTCGGCGGGATTGCCTTGGCAATGCTCATTCTTCCCCGCCCACTTGATCCCCGTCAGAGCAAAGGTGCTGAGGAAACCACTCGCGGCGCTATCCTCGCTGTTATTGCGGCTCAGCAAGAGGCCTGGAACCGGGGAGACGTCGAAGGCTTCATGAAGGGGTACTGGAATTCGCCTCAACTCACCTTCGCGGGAAGCGCTGGAATCACGCGAGGATGGGAGCCCGTGCTTGCTCGCTATCGCACGCGCTACCCCGACGCACCGGCGATGGGGCATGCGGATTTTTCGGAGTTGGAAGTTTACCCGCTCGGGAAAGACGCTGCGCTGGTCTTGGGCCGGTGGCACCTGAAACGAACGTCAGATGAGGTTGGCGGAATTTTCACTCTTGTTTTTCAGCACTTCCCTGAGGGCTGGCGCATCATTCACGACCACACCAGCGCCGATGCAAACCCGCGCTGACGACACCTGTACATGCGCACGTTGCGCTTAAATCCGAATCCCTGGCACGCCTTGGATTCGCTGCGTCGGCGCGCTACTTTCCGAGGGCACGCACCAGAACGACAACGGAATGCGGTCCAGCTTTGTAGGTACTGTCCGAGACAGGCTCCGCCTCTTGCCACGGAACGATGTCCTTTGGAGATTCCAAGAAAGTGTCGATCCAACGGTGCCAGACAATCGGTTCGTTTCCCTGCAACATGGGAAGCTCGAAGTTCAAGGCTTCCCAAAAGGCGTTCAGGATAATGAAGACTGCCAATTTCTCGGCGTGCAGTTCGGTGCTGAAAGCCAGGCTGTGCGAATGGCTGCTCCAATCCGGATGGAAGAGTTGCACACCGTGCCAGGCATGAGGCGCGTCGCGGATCAACTCGTTCAGAGTCAGGCGGTGCTTCTCTGGGCGAATATCGCGCCGAAGCCGGCGATTGATTAGAAGCTGCACAAACCGAAAGACATCCGCATGGCGGTCGAGGAGGGTCCAGTCGAACCAGCTGATCTCGTTGTCCTGGCAGTAGGCGTTGTTATTGCCGCGCTGGGTGCGCTGGACCTCATCCCCCATCAGCATCATGGGCATGCCGAGGGAGAGCAGAGTGGTGGTCAGGAAATTTTTCACCTGACGATTGCGAAGTTGTTCGACGGCAGGATCGTCGGAGGGGCCCTCGACACCGCAATTCCAGCTCCGATTATCGTTGGAGCCATCGCGGTTCTCCTCCTGATTCGCTTCGTTGTGCTTGTAGTTGAAGGAAACGAGATCGTTCAGCGTGAAGCCGTCGTGACAGGTGACGAAGTTAACGCTTTGCTCGGCCTCGCGAAGCTTGTGCGCATAGATTGCAGGACTGCCTAAGAGACGGTCTGCGAAACGAGAGACTGATCCGTCGGCGCCATTCCAGAAGCTACGCACATCATCCCGAAAATGGCCGTTCCATTCCTTCCAACTGTCGCCGATAAATTGGCCGACCTGGTACAGGCCGGTGGCGTCCCAGGCTTCCGCAATCATTTTGGTCCCCGCCAAGGCGGGGTTCGATTCGATGTCCCACAGCAGCGGAGGATTGGCCAGGACATTTCCGTTGGCGTCGCGCGCCAGAACCGAGGCGAGATCGAAACGAAATCCGTCAACGTGCATCTCTTCAACCCAATAGCGAAGACATTGAATGATCATCCGGCGCACGATCGGGTGATTGGCATAGAGCGTGTTGCCGGTGCCGCTGTAGTTCGCGTAGCACGAACGGTCTTTTTCAAGCAAGTAGTAGCTGAGGTTATCGATTCCGCGGAAACACAGGGTTGGTCCGGTCTCATCGGTTTCCGCAGTGTGGTTGAAGACGACATCGAGGATGACCTCGATTCCGGCACGGTGAAGCGCCTTGACCATGTCGCGAAACTCGTCCACAGGGCCTAATGGATCCTGATGCGAACAGTAGGCGCGATGCGGTGCGAAGAAGACGACGGGCGCGTAACCCCAGTAGTTCGTCAAGCCTGGAGGGCAATCCTGGGCGTCAAACTGAAAAACCGGGAGCAGCTCGACCGCAGTGATGCCGAGCAGTTGTAGATAGGGAATTTTCGCAATGAGGCCCTTGAATGTTCCTCGGGTTTCCTCCGGCAAGCCCGAGCTCGGATGCTTCGTGAAACCGCGCACGTGCATTTCATAGATGATGGTCCGTGAGGAGGGCCGGCGGGGAGGTACGTCACCTTCCCAATCGTAACCACCCAGATCAACGATGACGCTCTTCATCGCCGACGCCGCGTTGTCGCCCTTTCGGGAAGCTGCTTCACGGCTGTAGTTCGCGGGAACTACAACGCTGCGGGCATAGGGATCAAGGAGCACTTTACTGCTGTCAAAGCGATGGCCCAGCCCGGGATCAAAAGGACCATGGACGCGATAGGCGTAGATCTGCCCAGCTTGCAGGCCGGGCACAAACGTGTGCCAGTAATGGTAGGTTCGATTCGTGGCGGGTTCGATAGGAATGATCCGCGCAGGCTTCGCGTCATCTTCACGATCAAAGAGGAGCAGTTCGACCTTCGTGGCGTGGCGCGAGTAGAGACTGAAATTTGCGCCGCCATTGCGAAGAGTGGCGCCCAAGGGAGAGCTTCGGCCAAGATCTTTCGTGGATTGCATGAGCGGGTAGTCCCATTAAACGCCCGCACTTGCGGCAGGGTCAATCCGCCGCTAAAGAATTCCGAGTATTTCTTCGTAACGCTTGAAGGGCGGGATGAGATAGGCACCGGCCACTTCCGTGCGCGCCCAACGCAGCATCTCGCGAGCGACATCGAAGCCGCGATCACGCGCCAAAGCACCCGCTGCTTCCAAGGATTTCAGGAGCGGCTCTGGAATGACGATGCCGGGGACCTCGTTATTGAGGCGCAGCGCCTGCTTGTAACTGTTCAACGGCCAAACCCCAATGAGAACGGGGATCGGAGGCTTGCCGCCGAGCTTCTTCAAGAAGGTGCGCCAATGAGCCGGGTCGAAGAGGGGTTGGGTCATCGCGAAGTGCGCGCCCGCCTCGATCTTGGCATGAAACCGAGCGATTTCGCCGTCGAGATCGTCGGCGACAGGATTCAGAGCCACGCCAATGGTGAAGTTGGTCTGGCCACCCAGGGTTTTTCCGGCCCAGTCGGTACCTTGATTCAGGCGATGCAGAATTTTGGTGAGGCCAACGGAATCGACCTCGTAGACGCCGCTGGTCTCCGGGTAGTCGCCCACGGAGGGAGGATCGCCAGTGATGGCAAGGACATTGCGCACTCCGCCGACCGTCCACGCGCCAAGAAGCATCGCCTGCAGCCCAATGATGTTCTGGTCGCGCGTGGTGAGATGTGGCACCGTCTCGACGCCACGCGCCTCCAAAGCACCGGCGACAATAAGCGCATCCATACCGACGCGGGCCATGGCGCCGCTGTTGATGTCAATGGCATCGACTTTCCCCGAGGCCATGACTCTGTCCACTTGCTCGAAGATGCGGTCAAGGGAAATGCCCTTGGGCGGGTCAATCTCGACGCAGACAACGAACTCCTTTTTCTGGAGTTTCTTCCAGAATTTGCTTTCCGGCTCGCGCTCGCTTACGGCAGCAATGTGCTGGGTGGTAGCCACAACTGCGGAGGGCCCGTGCGATTTCGCCGGGCGCAAGGATTTCACGGCATCGGCCATGGCACGGATGTGCGCGGGCGTGGTGCCGCAACAGCCACCTAGGACACGAACGCCAATCCCCGCGGCCTCGCGGGCAAATTCGGCAAAGTAGGCCGGCGATGATTTTGGATAGACGATGCGGTCGCCTTCGCGCTTGGGGAAGCCGGCATTCGGCATGCCGCTGACGATCATTTCACCCGTATTCGCAAGCTCCTGGAGGATAGGCAGAAGGGATTGCGGCCCCAACGTGCAGTTAGCGCCAATGACCTGGACATTTTTCTCCTTCAACATGGAGGCGGCCAGGAATGGCCGCACGTCGCCGTAGGTCGTGCCTTCCTCGGAGTAGGTAAGCTCCGCGATGACGGGAAGCGAAGAGAAGGAGCGGATGGCGTCGATCGCGAGAAGCAATTCTTCGATGTAAGAAAATGTTTCCAGGATGAAAAGGTCCACACCGCGCTCTTCGAGGGCGAGCGCCTGCTCGTGAAAAACCGCGAGGATCTGATCCGGTTCCGGATGGCGCGCCTGAACGCCGATGCCCAGCGGGCCGATGGAACCGGCAATGAGCACCTCACGGGCAGCGGACTCGCGAGCCTCGCGGGCAATCTTGACACCGCGGCTGTTCAAACGCTGGACTTCGTCACCAAGACCTAGAGGTGCGAGCTTGAAGCGGTTGGCGCCAAAGGTATTGGTTTCGATCATTTGCGCGCCGGCTTCGATGTAGGCCTGGTGGACCCGAAAGACGGCTTCGGGCTCAGTGGAATTCAGCTCATCGAAGCAGCGCACGGATCCCACCACGTCGTGCAGCATCGATCCCATCGCGCCGTCAGCGATGAGAATGGAATCCTTCAGCCGTTCGTTGAAGTCCTGGATTTTCACAAGTCTTGTCCTAATTTCGCTTGCCGTCGCGCGGCGAAATGGCTAGCGTTTCTGTTCCATCAGACCTGCCACGGTGCTCATCAAATCGTATTTGGTGAGAATCTCAAACTTGGCATCTTCCATTTCCACAAACACCGCGGGATTTTCATGACTCAGGATATAGGTAATGCGCTCG
>Ga0187780_10000673_pt1 | contig 25203 bp, 19 predicted proteins | sample 1015_Q2_SP10_20__FD_132429 | JGI IMG/M metagenome (GOLD analysis project Ga0187780, IMG submission 132429) | Tropical peat soil microbial communities from peatlands in Department of Meta, Colombia - 1015_Q2_SP10_20_MG | ecosystem: Environmental > Terrestrial > Soil > Wetlands > Peat | place... | reverse complement strand
GGCCCTGGACTCATTGCGCGCAAGCGGCCGATTCGTGCTGGCCGCGATGACAGAAGCCCTCGCCTATGTGACGTTCGCCGCGCTTGTGCTCGTCGCCCTGCTCATGTCAGCGCCACTGTGGATGCTTGTCGTGCTCGGCGGTAGCATTTCCTTGCTGATTGGCCTATGTGCGGTTGCAGCGCTGATCCTCGCGCGCGTGCCGATTCATGCGCGGGTGTCCACGCTCTCGCTTTCGTACACACGCAGCTTCGCTTCGATGTCTCTCTTGCTGCTGGTCAGCAGTATCGGCGACTTGCTCGTCTATTCGCTCGATCGCACAATCCTCGGGCTTTATCGGCCAGTTGCAACCGTAGGCCTCTACGAAGGACCAATCCGAGCGCACAATCTGCTACGCACGCTCCAGGCGGGGCTGGTGGTGACCGTGACCGCATCCGCCGCCGGCTACGTGGCTACGCACGATCACCTTCGACTGCGCGAGTTGCTCCTGCGCGGCACCCGCTACGTGGCGATCGCGATGATGCCGCTCACGGTGGTGTTGATGACGCTTGCGAGACCGATACTGGTAATCTGGCTGGGACCGCACTTTGCTTCGGCAGCAGGCGCGATGACGATATTTGTGTCCTTCTGGCTGCTGTATGGAGGCATGAGCGTAGGCGTGGGTATGATGGTCGCAGCTGGACGACTAAGGCCCCTGGTGGTCTACTCAGCGGTGGGTGCGTTGATCAATCTGGCTTGCTCGCTCGTGCTCACGCCTTGGCTCGGGCTGGACGGCATCGTGCTCGGCACGAGTCTCCCGTCCTACCCGATGGCGTGTGTGTTCATGTGGATCGTCTGCCGAACTTTCGACGTTCCGGTAGGCACGTACGTGCGCGAGACCTTTACCGTCGCGTACATCGCTGGCGCGCTGCTTGCAGGCGCGGAGTTGCTCGCACAAGCGCTGCTGCCACTACAACGACCAGAGTTGCTGATAGGCGCGATAGCACTCGGGCTCAGCGGCTACGCAATCGGCGTCTATTGGCTTGGTCTAAATACGCGGGAGCGCCTGCTGGCGCGCACGACGTTGCGAGGGGCGCGCGCCTGGGTCGCGTCGCTGCCTACCTCGATCGCCGCCTTGAGCCCAGCGCGATCGTCCTGAACGACTGTGCGCCAAATGCAATCGTCTCTCTCGCAGACGCGTGCTGGCGGACAGCCTTGACGGGTCGAGACGGAGACACCGGGGCGCGGAAACACGCGGTGGGCACGCGGCTCCGCTGCAGCCAGCAAAACACTCCTGTGGCGGCGTACTACGATCGCCCGCATGACGGTCGCGCCTGGCCGCCCTGACGTGATGCTCACCAGACAACTCGTTAACCCTGGAAGACAGCCTACCGAGCAGGACCCGCTGCTCGTTTCGCCGTCGTCGGAGTTTCGCGAAGGACATCCTCAGTACGGGGCCTTCGGACGATCTTACTACCCCGCGATCTACGGGCCCCGTCTCGTGGATCACTCATTCGTCCTGTCCGAGCCACATGGAGGCTGCGTAGTCGTCGAGTGCGACGTGTGTGACGGAACGCTCGGACGCTTCGGCATGCCGATTCAAGTGATCGTCTCCGAAGCCGAGGCCGGGCCCCGCCGCCGGTTGATCCGGAATGCGGTAAAGACGCTCGCGCAAGTTGCGCTCGAGACCGGCGTCGTCGAGACAATCGTAGCTGACCCTGATTCCCATGAGTTGCTCAGCGATCTGGGTCTCGCGTGCCTGGCGGCCGGAGGGAAGATACGCATTCGCATGCATGCGGTTGCCGACCTCTCGCTCTCCGAGAAGCAGTTGCTTGCCGACGTGCGCAAGAGCGCCAAATCGCTGATCAACTGGGGACGTAACGCGCTGACGCTGCGTTACTGTAATGCTGCATCGCCAGATCGTGAGACGTTCGACGCCTATCGGCGACTGCACCGCGAGGTGGCGGGGAAGGTAACTCGAAGCGAGGACTCCTGGGAGGTGATGTTCGACACGGTGAGCGCTGGCCGAGGCGAGCTCGCGCTCGCAACTCTGGGGACAGAGATCGTTGGCGGCACCCTGGTGGTCGACGGCAGCAGCTCGTCCTACTATGCCTCGGGAGCGTATCGTCGTTCACACTCTGACCGGCCATTGGCTCACTGGCCGCTAATGGACGCGATCCTTCGTGCCAAGGTACGTGGCATGCGATGGTTCGACGTCGGCCAGGTACTAGCACCGGGGGATGGAACCAGCAAGGAGCACACGATCGGCTTCTTCAAGAAGGCGTTCACCTCGCGTATCGAAACGCGCATGCAGTGGCTGCTCCCTGGCGCGCCCGAGTGCCCCGGTCGCGGCGAGGGCAACCAGTGAGGCCGCAAGGACGGGTCGTGTCGTGAGCCGCACCAGCTATGAGAACTACGGGGCAGGGGCAGACCAAGCCAACCCAACGATAGTCGCGGGTAGGTACGCCTGCCAGAGTAAAGCTGAGCGCCTGATCGTGGTCGACGTCGCCACCAAGCTCGCCCTCTGCCCCGACGACGACCTCTTGGAGATCGGGTGCAGCGCGGGCAATATCCTCATTCCGCTTGCCTTTCTATGCAGATCAGCTACCGGCATAGATCACCCCGCCCTCCTACGCCGTCTTTCCCGTCGCTTTCCAGGCCCGCCGGAGATCACACTGCTTCCTGGAAACTTCCTCGACATCGAGCCCGAAGCCTCCTACTCGAAGATCTTGATGTACTCGATGCTGCATTATCTGAGCTCACTCGAGGAGGTGCTCGAGTTCATCCACAAAGCGGCCAGCCTGTTGCGTCCGCGCGGGCGGATGCTGCTGGGCGAGTTGCCCAACGCGGATCACAAGCGCCGCTTCCTTGCGACTGAAGCCGGGCAGACGTTCAACGAGGAATGGAGCAGACGCCGTCGCGATGCTGCAGCACCTGAGAATGAGATCGTCGGGGATGAAGACCAACAACTGGTGGCGAGCTTCGACGACGCCAGTATCTTCCGCATCGTACGCTCGATGCGGGAGGCTGGGTTCGAGACATACGTGCTCGAGCAAGACCCGGAACTGCCCTTCGGCCACACCCGCGAAGATGTGCTGATCGTGGCCGCCGACGATTGACGACTTCGATGTCTCGATGCTCACGCGCTGCTGCAACCCGATAGGGCAACACCAGTGAAGATCGTCTACATCGCCGACACACGCGCGATCGGCGGCGCCGAGCGTTACCTCGTGACGCTTGTCGAGGCGACGGCAAGAAGCGGACACGAGGTCCTGCTGCTCGCCCCGCAGGAGGACCTCGTCAGATGGCTCGCTCGAGAAGCGCCAAGTGCGAGGACTATCCGGGCCATCTCGGACGCCTACCAGGATGCGCCGAGCCAATCACGGCGGGGTGCGGCGTTGCTCGCACTGCTTCCCGATCTGGTACGGCAACTCAGCCGGCTTGCGCCGGACGTGGTCCATGTGAACAATGGCGGCTTCCCCGGCTCCGATCTGTGCCGGATCGTGATGCCGGCGGCGCGGCTTGCACGTATCCCAGTACGGGTGATGACCGTCAACTCCAATCCGTGGCCGCGCGATCGTCTCGCCGACCGGTTCGTCCAGGCGGCCGTGGATCCGCTGGTGTGGTCCTCGGCGCACGCGGTCATATCGCCAAGCCGAGCCGTCGCCGACGGGCTGCGCGAACGGCGTGGGATGGCGGCGGAGATCGGCCGCTTGATCTACTACGGCGTGCCGCCCGCACCCCACAACCCGCGGACGGTCGCCGACCTACGGCGACGGCTGGCGCCAGCGGGCGAGCTGTTGGTTGGCATGGTGTCGGCGCGCCCGGTTGCTGCGAAGGGCTATGGAGTGCTCGTCGAGGCGCTCGCGTGCGCCGGCGAGCGTGTGCGTGGCGTGCTAGTCGGGCCACCGCCCCAGGCGCTGGTGGCAGGGACCGATGACGGGCTGCTGGCACGATTGGTGCTGGAGGGCCCGCGCCGCAATGTAGGCGACTACTATGCCGCGTTCGACGTGCTGGTCGTACCTTCGACTGCCGAGGAGTGCATGCCACTGGTCATCCTCGAGGCCGCGAGCGTCGGCACTCCGAGCTTTGCCTCGCGACTGTCGGGAATTCCCGAGGCGATCACCGAGGGCGTCGAGGGTGCCTTGTTCGAGCCCGGTTCGGCGGCGCAGCTCGCCGAGCTCATCCGCTCGGCCGAGCGGGACCGTGGACGCACTGCGGCGATGGGTTCTGCAGCTCGCGAGCGGTGGTCCCGTCAGTTCCGTCTTGACACGATGGTGAGCCGCACGCTCGCCGTATACGGCGAGCGTGCCTCACGCCGGAACGCGATAGACCGCGAGCAGATAGCTGCTCAGCCAGCGGTGCTCCAGACGCTCGGCGATGGCAAGCGAGCGGAAGCGGCTCTCGATGAGCGTGATCGCGCCGGGTATCGCACGCCTGGGTGAGAGCAGCGGCTTCCGACTGAGTGCGATGATCGCGGGGTCGAAGCCGCCTAGGTAGCCGAGATGCAACAGCTCGAGACCGTACGCTTGGGCGAATCTCTTGAAGAACACCAGGCGCATGGCCGCCGTATTGTGGAAAGCTAGATAGTCCGGCCTGGCAAGGCGTTGAACCATCCAGTTGAGCCCTCGGAAATTGGGCACCCCTACTGCGAGCCGTCCGCCGGGTGCAACGAAGTCGAGGTGCCTGGCGAGAACCTGCCCAGGCTCGTCAAAATGCTCAATGAATCCGATCGACACCACGAGATCGTGCGCCTCGGGCTCCACCTCGAAGAAGTCGCTCGTCCAAACCTCACCGTCGACTCCGGCCGCAGCCAAGTTCTCACGCGACAGCCGCGCACCCTTTTCGCTGTACTCGATCCCGCAAACCCGGGCACCGAAGCGCTCCGCATAGAACAGCAGCCACTTGGCGGGCGCACAACCGATCTCCAGCACGCTTTCAGCGCGGTCGGCTGGGGCGTGAGTTGCAAGCGCCTGCGCCAGCGAACGGTCGAACGTGAAGTTCGGGTCCACGCGACACGGAAGCTTCACATTGGACCAGTAGTACTCGTTCTCCCAGAACGACTTCTCAGCGATGTTGACCGGTGTGGCGCTCATCCGAGTCGATCGTAGTTCGCGGCGCCCTCCCGGGTACGTCGGCGCCTACAAGCCGCTGCTGGGCTGGTCGTTTGTCCGTCGCAACGTCTCCCTCTCGGCCGCTGCCACAGTGCCACAGCGCTGTGCGCCGAACGGCGCGCTGGGGTTACTCTGCATCCCATACTAAGCTTCGCCGCGATGTTCAGCAAGGTCCTGGTCGCCAACCGAGGCGAGATCGCCGTCCGCATCATGCGCGCGCTCGACGAGCTCGGCGTGGCGAGCGTCGCCGTGTACTCAGAGCACGACCGCAACACGCCGCACGTGACGCGCGCCGGCGAGGCGTACAACCTCGGCGACGGCCCCGCCGCGCACAACTACCTCAGCGTCGAGAAGATCCTCGACGTCGCCAAGCGCGCGGGCGCCGAGGCGATCCACCCCGGCTATGGCTTCCTCGCCGAGAACGCGCCGTTCGCGCAGGCGTGCGAGGACGCCGGCGTCGTGTTCATCGGCCCGCCCGCGAGCGCGATCGAGGCGATGGGCTCGAAGACACGCGCGCGCGAGCTGATGCAGGCCGCGGGCGTGCCGATCGTGCCCGGCACGACCGAGCCTGTCGCCACTGTGCAGGACGCGCTGCGCATCGCCAAGGACGAGATCGGCTTTCCCGTCGCGGTCAAGGCCGCGGGCGGCGGCGGCGGCAAGGGCTTTCGCGTGGCGCTCACAGAGGATGAGCTCGAGGGCGCGTTCGAGGGCTCGAGCCGCGAAGGCGAGAAGTTCTTCTCCGACCCGACCGTGTACCTCGAGCGCTACCTGCCCGACCCGCGCCACGTCGAGGTGCAGATCCTTGCTGACCGCCATGGCAACGTCATCCACCTGGGCGAGCGCGACTGCTCGATCCAGCGCCGCCACCAGAAGGTCATCGAGGAGTCGCCCGCGCCTGAATGGGTCGTCGACCCGCAGATGCGCGAGCGCATCGGGCAGATCGGCGTAGACGCCGCCAGGGCCGTGGGCTACGTCGGCGCGGGCACGATCGAGGGCCTGTTCACGACCGGCGAGGGCACCAAGGACGAGCCCGAGTATTTCTTCCTGGAGATGAACACGCGCGTGCAGGTCGAGCACTGCGTGACCGAGATGACCACCGGCGTGGACATCGTCAAGGAGGGCATCAAAGCGGCGGCCGGCGAGGAACTCGCATACGCGCAGGCCGACATCGAGTTGCGCGGGCACGCGATCGAGTGCCGCATCAACGCCGAGGACGCCTCCAAGAACTTCGCGCCCGCGCCCGGCAAGATCGGCGTCTACCGCGAGCCCAAAGGCCCCGGCGTGCGCGTCGACTCGGGCGTAGCCGAAGGCGGCGAAGTATCGCCGATGTATGACCCGATGGTCGCCAAGCTGATCGTCTGGGACGCCGACCGCGAGCAGGCCACCAAGCGCATGCTGCGCGCGCTCGGCGAATACGAGATCGCCGGGCTGAAGACGCTGATCCCGTTTCACCAGGCGCTGCTCGCGACCGAGCAGTGGACGAAGGGCGAGACCTGCAGGGACCTGCTCGAGGACAGGAAGTGGCTGAAGACGCTCGCGTTCCCCGCGCCCGACGCGACAGCCGCGCCTGGAGCGGCGGCGGGCGAGGAGGCGGAGAAGGTCGAGCAGACCTACGCCGTCGAGGTTTCCGGCAAGCGCTTCGACGTGCGCGTGATCGGCCCGCCGTTCTCCGGCGGAGGCGCGGCCACCGGCTCGAGCAATGGCTCTGCGATTGCGAGCGCGCCGCGCTCGCCCAAGCGCACACAGCGCAAATCCTCGGGCGGTGGCGGCGGCGCTGACGTGCTGCCCTCGCCGCTCCAGGGCAACATGTGGAAGGTGCTCGTCAAGCAGGGCGACGAGGTCAAGGAGGGGCAACTGCTGTGCATCATCGAGGCGATGAAGATGGAGAACGAGATTACCGCCCACAAGTCAGGCAAGATCGTCGAGCTGCCGATCAGCGAGGGCGCGCCGATCCAGGCGGGCGCGCCGATCGCGACGATCGTCTCAGGTGAGAGCTGAGATCAGCAGGTTACGCCGCGGTGGCGGCCGCAAGCCCGTACGTCGGGACAGGCAGGAGGACACGCAAACCGGCTCGCTCGGCCTCCTGCAGCGTGTCGGGTCCGAACCGCGATCTGGCCCATGCATTTTGCATGTAGTCGCGGCCCTTCAAATACTCGATGTAGCGATCGAGATGAGGCCCTTCGCGACCAAAGGTCATGAACAGCACAATGCGCTCATCGTCCTCGGGAGCGCGCATGCGTTCAGGCAACCACGTCTGCACCCGCGGAGACAACGGGAGCTGCGGCAACCATCGTAGACGAACGACCTCACCGGAGTGCACCGTTTTCAGCTCCCAAACCACCAGATCACCCGCTTGTGCATCCACAAACATCGGCAGTGTGGGTCGCACGAACCCCGGCCTGTTCGAGCGCGGGCGCAGAGCCAACCCGCCGCTGTGATGCGCCTGGTCCTGGAGGTAGAGCCCACAGCGCAGCACCGTATACGGTCCCTGCCAATCAGGTCCTCCGAGCCGGCGCGAGCGATCGACGTTGTCGCGGTGCCACGCCCGCTGATCGCTCTTGCCGATCCGCAGGCTGCTGTCGCCAAAGTACACCGGCTCACCGGCGAGCAGCTCGCGAACGACCTCCAGCAGGCGGGGGTCCAGGAGCACATGCCGAACTGACGGCATGCTGAGCAGATCACCCGGACCAGCGCGGACCGTGTCCTCTTGCCGAGCACCGGAGCCAGCGCGTGCTTCGTGCTCAGCCTCATCCACGATGTCCTGTGCAGTCCGGCGCAGATCCCGGACCTCTTGGGCCGTGAGCAACTGCCGCACGACGTTGTAGCCCCGCTTGCGAAACGCAACCGGGTCGAGACCGGCGAACCGCCCTGCTCGTTGACCTGAGCTCGTCATGTGCCTGTGAGATTGTGCACCGGATCGACGAAGTTGTCGCTGAGAGCGTTCAGCCTGATCCACACACCCCGCCGGCAAGCGGATTTGCGCAGCAATACAGATATGCGGTGTCTCTTACCAGAGCGCTTTGAGCGTGCCTCGCCCCGCCGCGCGAGCCGGTCCACCGAGCCCGCGCAACGCCGCAGATGTACGCTCGGCCGAGATCCGCAAACGCATCCGTTGAGGAGCCTCGAGCTCTCGGCGAATCTCCCCATGACGTGTCTCGTCAGACTCAGCGAGCGTGAAGCACAGCCGCAGAAGCCAGCGCTGAGCACACGGCGTCCATCTGATCAGACCGAGAGAACGAGCGCAGTCCTGATCGATCTCAACGCGGATCGCTCGCTCGGCATCGCCCAGCAGCACCGTGCCCTCGGTCACCCCGAGTGCTTGCTCGCACGAGACCAGAGCTGAAACCGCGGCGCCGTGATCGAACTCGGAACCTGCAATCGGATGAACCTCCAACTCGTGGCCGCCGTTGTGCGTGGCGTACCACAGCGTCGCATCGCTGAATGCCTCGGGCAACAGCGTCACATATCCAAGCCGCAGGACGCCAGCGGGCAGCGCACACCAGTGCAGCGTCCATTCGACTTCCACCGCGCAGCCCTCGGAATCGACACGCACGGCCTTGGCGATCGGCCCACGCTCGGTCGCAATCTGAGCTAGAGCGCACAGCCTGCCTTGCCGGTCGAGACCGACGTGAGCGTGCACACGCTCCAGGTCGGTCAGCTTGTGGGTGAGCGGCGACTCTTGCACAAGGTGACCGCTGTAGAAGTCCACGCCCAGCGCGATCGTCGAGAAGTAACCATGCTCGACCGTGCCCAGCAGCGGCCGCTCGCAGAGCCGCGCGTCGCTGAACGCAGTGATCGCCAGGCCCCGGCGCGTGTTCAGCCGAACGCTGAGCGGGCCCGAGCGAAGCTCGAGTGTGTCCCCCGTGTGGCTCACAGCGTCAGCGCACGGCTCCAGGAGACCCGACGTCGCCGTAGCGCCTACCGCCGCCGGTCGGGTTCTCGGCGAAAGCCAACGCGCCTCCGCATCCTCCAGCTGCCTCAGAAATGACGCCCAACGCGAGTCGGTGATGTGTGTGCGAAAGTCACTCGCCCACAGCTCGCAGAGCTCGCGCCACACGTTCGGGTCACTGCAACATGAAGCCCGTACGCCCTGATACAGCCGCCAACAACGCGTGTTGATGCCGATGTCATCGCGCCCGGTGACACCCCAACGCGTGACGTTGTACTTGGCCTGCTTCTTGACTGGGACCGGCTTGTCAGCGGTCTCCAACGTGAGCTCCAGGCCGGCGCCTGCCACCCCGAGGAGGTCGAGCGCCGCACTCGGCAATGCGGGGATGCCCACGTCCGCCGCGCCCAGCGCCCGCAGGCCCTCTGCAATTCGCAGCCACTCTCCATCCGCATTCAGTTCGGGCTCTGCGGCAAAGCGTCCGGGCCTGTGGTCGAAAATCTCCGCGTCGTTGGCGTACAGCATGAGTGCACCGCCCAGAGGCCCTGCCGCGTCTTCTGTCGCCGACCTGCTCGCGCTCGCAGCGACCTCCCGCACGTAGTCCAGGTATCGCGTCAGGCTGAGCTCTCCGTGCACGAAACGCTGGAACTTCTGGAAGGCGATCGACTCGCTCCACAGCACCGCGATCGAGCTGTCAGCGCCGCGGGCGCGCTGGGGTAGGTGACGGTACTCACGGGGCCATTCGGGATGCGATCGATAGGCATTGTCCCAGTCAACGATGATCGCCTCATAGCCAGCCTGGAGGTAGAGCGCAACAAGTCCTGGCGAGAACACCTGCTCGCACACAAGCGCGATGCGTGGTTGGACGCCGAGCAGCTCAGCGTACGCCTCACGGCCCAGGCGCAGGTTCCAGGCGTTCACCTCCGCTGGCAGCAACGGCGCCGCGCACTGCGCGTGCGCGCTGCCCACAAGCTCCAGCCGGCCCTGCATGTGCAGTTCGCGCACACGATCGACCCAGTCAGGGGCTAGCTCCGCTATCTTTCGGAGCGTCCAGCCGGTGGCCTCGAGCGCAATCGGGAAGCCGGTGTCGTCAATGAGCCGCAGCAGTGGCCAGTAGCAGCGCTGCACCACCTCAGCACGGGTGTGCTCCTCGAGCGAGGAGAACGCAAGGTTGAGATGAAACATGCATATGAGCAACATCGGGCGCGCCGCCGACCCCTGCGACTCCTGCCCTGCCGCGGCTCGCGACTCAACCACCAACCGCTGCCTCCATCGGCCAGCGGCTGGGGTCGAGCAGCCGCTCCGGAAGGTCAACGGTCGGTAGCTGAAGACCGGCAGCCGTCTCGCCGAAGCGTTCGACCTGGTCGAGTAGCTGTGTGAGCTCGTGCTCGTCGCGTGGACCGAGAAGCGCACACGCGATCCCCGGCCGGCTCGCTACGAATGCAACGGCCGCGCCCGGCAACGCCTCCCAGCTCACCTGCAGCGCTCGCCGCACCGTCTCCACGGCCACGCCGAACTGCGCGAACGCACCCCCCAGCGCGCTTCCAGCTGAGCTCAGTACTCCTCGCAGCAGCAAAGACCGTGCGACTACCGCCTTATTGGCGGCAGCTGCTGCCGGTAGCACAAGGCGCTCCGGCCTCCGGTCGAGCGCGCTGTAAGCGATCTGTACAGAATCGAACTGAGCCGTTTCGATCACGGCGAGCGCTGCGGCTTCTCCGTAGACCGTCGCGCCGAGCATCTCAACCAACCCTTCGTCGCGCAGCTGTGCTAGCACCTCTGGCAATGCGGAGCGTTGCATAAGCTCTGCATCGGCATTGTGAATCTGCAACACGTGCAGCGACGGCCGCCGCAGTGCCCGTAGGCTTGCCTGCACCGAGGCGCGCACGTGCGCCCGAGTCGCGCTCGTCGGCAGCGCGTTCCAACCAGCATGCGGTATCGCGAGCTTGGTCGCGATCACACAGTCGTCACGGCCGCCAACAATATGCCCAAGAAGTGTCTCCGACTCACCGTATGCAGGAGCAGTATCGATAAACCGAACGCCCCTCTCGATGGCGCTGCATAGGACACGCTGTGCCTGGGTGCGGTTCGGAGCAGGGCGGCACGCGCCTGGTGGCCCGTATGCGATCGTCAATGCAGCAGTGCCGATGCCCAGTTTGCTCCACGTATCGGACAGTCGAATGGCGTTCTCGCTCACTGCGCAGCACAATTGCACGCATGAGCGTTGAGGGCAAGCATCCGACGGCGCCATACCGGTCCGATACGCTGTTCCCCCCACAGCACCACCCAGGCTGCCGTTCCGCGGCGGCCGCATCCGCTTACTCGAGACCCGGTTGCACGGCACTCTCGATGCTAACCGAACATAGAAACTCGCTCCCGCTCGATGGCTAACCACCCGCCCACAGACAGCCCCACGCCGCGCCGGCGCGTAGCTCTAATCACCGGCGGAAGTGGCGACATTGGAGCAGCAATAGCTCGCGCGCTCAGCCAGACAGGCGTCGATATCGTGGTCGGCTACCGCGAGCGTAAAGCTGCCGCCACTGCGCTAGTGCACGAGTTGCATGCGCAGAAGCGCCGTGCGCTATGCCTGCAGGCTGACATCACCTCTCGCGAGCAGGTGCGCACGATGATCGCACAGACGATCGATGCGTTTGGCACGATTGACATCCTCATCAACAACGCTGGCGTGCTGCAGCAGAAGCCGTTTCAGGTGATCACCGACGAGGACTGGGATCACACGCTGGCAGTGAACCTGAAGGGCGCGTTTCTATGCATCCAGGAGGTGCTCCCGCTGATGCTGGCGCAGCGCTCGGGGCGTATCGTAAACATGGCATCTTCGGGGGGGCAGGTCGGCGGCTCGCTCGCGCCGCACTATGCAGCCAGTAAGGCGGGCGTAGTCAGCCTGACTCGCTCGCTCGCCCGACTGGCGGCACCTGACGTGTGCGTGAATTGCGTTGCACCAGGCTTGATCGATACGCGGATGACCGAAGCGGAGATCGACTCCGAAGCGGGCACTCAGAAGCTTTGTCAGATCCCCCTTGGCCACGTTGGCACCGTCGAGGACGTTGCGGCAAGTGTCGTCTTCCTGGCCACATCAGCGCCGTATATCACCGGACACACGCTCAACGTCAACGGCGGGCTCTACTTCGGGTGATCCGCACCAGGGATCAGAAACAGAGCGCAACAACTCATCTGATAGAGCGGAACACAACACCCGGTGGCGTGCCCAGCATATGGGCCTCCAGGCTACCCTCTCTGTATGCAAACTCCATGCGTTCGAATGCAGCCTCGATCACCTCAAGCGTTCGTCTGATGTCTTGCTCGCAATGGCTATACGTAGGGAAGACAGGTCCGCCGAAAAGCACTCCGCGCCGATGACATTCCTGAAGGAACAAGCCTCGCAACAGTGATGAGATTCGCTGATCACGCTCAAGAAAGCTAAAGCCCGAGCGTGGAGGATTTCCTACGAGTTCAACGTCGAAGCTTACGCTCGCGATAAGCCGCTCGATCCCTGTGCGTAGTAGTTCGCCCTGCGCCCATATGTGCTCGATCACCGGCTCTCGACGCAGTGTTTCCAACGTGGCCATCGCTGCTGCCAACGATATAGTCTCGCCCCCGTATGTGGTGGAGAAGAAGATATTCTCAAACGCGCGCATCGCATGCTCGCGACCAACCACGGCTGCAAGCGGATAGCCGTTGGCCATGCCCTTGCCCAAGCATGCAAAGTCTGGGACGAACCCGAACAACTCCTGTGCTCCACCCCGTGCATAGCGAAAGCCAGTTACGACCTCATCGAGCACGAACAGCGCGCCATGGCTATGCGCTAGCTCGAGTGCCCCACGAAGATAGCCCGGACGCGGATCATCGCCTGGGATCTCCATGATCACCGCCGCGACTTGCCGGGCCCCGAGCTCGCGCTCCAGGGTCTCGAGGTCGTTGAAGGGAACAGTGTGGATAAGCGAGCGATTGGCCACCGGTACGCCCGCATTGCGTTCAGTCGATGCGATGTACCAGTCGTGGTAGCCGTGATAGCCAGTTGCGATCACGTGTTCGCGACCGGTCAGCGCACGTGCAGCGCGAATTGCCCCCGCGGTTGCGTCAGCTCCGTTCTTGGCAAAGCGTACCAGCTCGGCGCAGGGCACTAGCTCCACCAGCAGCTCGGCAACTTCTACCTCAAGGGGATGCATCAGCGTGAACGTCGTGCCTTCGCGCATCTGCTCCGTCGCCGCGGCGGTGACCGCCGGGTAATCGTAGCCCAGCAGAATCGGCCCGAGTGCCATTGGGTAGTCGATGTACTCGTTGCCATCGACGTCCCAGACGTGCGAGCCGCAACCGCGCCGGAGGAACTTGGGTGAGACTCCCTCCACGAACTGAGAAGGGGCCTTGCTAAGCGTTTGCGTACCTGCGGGGATCACGCGTAGCGCCCGCTGCCACAGAGCGTCCGACGCCGTGGTATTCACTGGCGCCGGAAGCGCCGCTGTGTAGCGCCGCGACGGTGATACGGAAAATGGTTGAGTTGCTCTCGCGATACTACATATACTATTACCTCGTGTTACATGCACTGGTAACCGGCGCCGCGGGCTTCATCGGCTCGCACTTGAGCACCCGCCTAGTGGAGGAGGGCTTCGTCGTACGTGGTGTTGATTCGTTTTCGCCCCACTACGACAGGTACCTGAAGGAGCAGAATCTAGCCGCACTTGCTGGTGAGAGACGTTTCCAACTAACCGAGGTCGATCTCGCGGGCGCGGACGTACTAGGCCTCATCGAGGATGTTGACGTTGTCTTCCACCTTGCCGCGCGGCCCGGCGTACGCGACTCGTGGAGCGACTTCAACGACTACGTGCATGCCAACGTCAACGCGACTCGAGCGGTCTTCGATGCGTGCGCCGCGGCGCGCATACGGATCGTCTTCGCATCCTCCTCGAGCGTGTACGGCGACGCGGCACAACTGCCGGTCGATGAGGAAAACAAGCTTCACCCTATTTCGCCCTACGGCGCGACCAAGGTGATGACCGAGGTGCTCGCTGGCGCCTACACAGCATCGCGCGGGCTCGAAGCGGTTGGGCTGCGCTATTTCACGGTATACGGCCCGCGCCAACGTCCAGATATGGGACTGTCGCGCTTCATCGAGGCGTCTTGGGCCGGCGAGTCGATTCGTGTCTTTGGCGACGGGCGACAGGTGCGAGACATGACGTACGTGGGCGATGCGGTCGCAGCGACGGTTGCAGCAGCAAAGCGCGGGCGTCCGGGGGCTGTCTACAACGTGGCCTCGAGCGCCCCGCGTTCGCTACTCGAGATCTTGCGCGAGCTTGAAGCTGTGCTAGATGAAGACCTGCGTCTGGAATTCGAGGAGCGCAAGGCGGGGGATGTACGCAGCACTTGGGGCAGCATCGAACGCAGTCGCTCGGAGCTCGGCTATGAGCCTACGACGCCGCTGCGCGAGGGACTCGAGCAGCAGGTCGCCGAAGCTGCACGGCGACGCAGCGCTCTGGCTGCCCGCTAGGCATGACTCGCTTCATCGCAGAGATCGGTTCCAACCACAACCGCGATCGCCAGCGTTGCATGGAACTCGTGGATGCTGCAGCGATGTCTGGCTGCACTGCGGTCAAGCTTCAGATCTTCCGCGTGGAGAACCTGTTCACCGGGGAGACGCTCACCCGCCATCCGGCGCTCGGCGCCCGATGCGCCTGGGAGTTGCCGCTCGAGCTGCTGGAGCCAATCCGCGAGCGCTGCACACAGCATGGCTTGGAGCTGGGCGCAACGCCGTTCGCCGCGTGGGCGGTCGAGGCGGCGGCCGACCAGGTCGACTTCTTCAAGGTCGCCTCCTACGACTTGCTACGCCACGACCTGATCGAAATGTGCGCCGCGAGCGGGAAGCCACTTGTGATCTCGACCGGTATGGCGAGCATGACCGAGGTCGATGAAGCGGTAGCTGCCGCGAACACGACTGACTTGCGGCTCCTGCACTGCGTCTCCGGCTACCCAACCCCGCCGGATCAGGCCAACTTGGCGGCCATCGCAAGCTTGCGCGAGAGGTTCGGACTGCCTGTGGGCTGGTCCGATCACACACGCTCGGAGCAGGTGATCCGGCGCGCGGTGCTGCACTGGCGGGCCAGCGACGTGGAGGTCCACATCGACCTCAACGGCGCCGGCTACGAGGCAGGCGAGCACAACTGGACCTGTGCTCGCCTGCGACCACTGATCGCATCTTTGCTCGCGGCAGAGAGCACGCAGACGCCACACGGTGACGATGGCGCTGAGCTGGATGGCGACGGCGTCAAGCACGCGATGCCGGTCGAGCTGGCGGACGTCGCATGGCGGGCGGACCCGAGCGACGGTCTACGCCCACTGCGCCGAGTCCGCCTGGAGGCGACGGCGGCTAGATGAGCGACGGACTTCTAGTGATCCGTGTCAATCGTTCGGTGGACGGTGTTCAGCGTCCGCAGCGTAGGTTCACGCTCGAGCACAGCCAGGACATCTCGAAAGCCAAACGACATCGTCGGAGTGTCCAAACGCTCGTGAATGGCTCGTACAAGTTCGAGATCGGCCGGATAGTCGATCGTCCAACGCTCATCCCCGAAATCTCGATCGGCCTCGAGCACGACCACACCAAAGCGCTCTGGCCGGCGCCAGATGAATGGCGTGACATGCTCCCGCTCATATGGGTCAGCGGCCTCACGCCAGGCCGCAGCGAGCGCCGTTGCGGTGAACGTCTCCGCGTCGAGCCCATCCGGGTAGCGACGGTAGCCGGCCTGTGCGCCGATCGTCCCCGTAGCGACCGACGCGTAGGCGGCATCGGGGCTGGCCGCCGCCAGGTTGAGCAGCGCCTCGACGACCGCCGGGTCGACCAGCGGGCAGTCGGCCGTTATGCGCACAATACGCTGCGGCGAAAACTCCTTAGTCGCCTGCTGGAAGCGGTCCAGCACATCGTGCTCACTGCCCCGGTAGCAGCGAATTTGCTGCGCGTCACAGAACTCGGCGATCGCGTCGTCGCAGGCGACCTCGGAAGTGACGACCACAGTCTCGTCGAGCGCGGACACTGCACGCAGTCGTTCGACGATGTGCATCAACAGCGGACGACCAGCGATTGGCGCGAGCACCTTGCCGGGTAGGCGAGTGGAGCCCATACGTGCCTGAACGAACGCGATTGTCAGCATGAGCCCCCCACACACGGTAGCGATCTTGCGCGATCAGGAGACGCCAATCCTGGTGGTTCAGGTCGACAGTGGCAAAGCGGTGGGGTTCGGACACGTCGGTCGCTGCTTGGCCATCGTCGAAGAGCTCGGCGATCGAGCAGCCGTTGCAGTGTGCGACGAGTCCACGGCGTACATGCTGCGAGCGCGTGGAATCTCAGTCGTGCCCGGCGACACACCGGCGCCGGTGCTGCTGGTGGACCGGCGCGCACCGACGAGCACAGGGGAAGTCGTGCGCATGCGGGAGCGCGGCCGACGTGTGTGCCTGCTAGATGACCGTGGCTCAGGTCGCGTATCGGCAGACGTCGTCATCGATCCCCCGACCGGATGCGCGTGGCCCCCCGCGGGTGGCCTGCGACTCGCCGGGTTCGAGCACGTGCTGCTGCGGCGCGCGGTCCGCGCAGCCGCCAACCTTGGTGAACGCGGAGCCATCGAGGTACTTGTCAGTATGGGAGCAAGCGATCCAGAGAACCTGACGGCACCGATCGCAGCGGCGCTGCGCTCAGCGGGCATGTCGGTTGTGAGCGTCGTGGGGCCTTTCTACCGCGGAGCTAGGCCACCCGGACAGATACTCGACAGCGAGCGTGACTGGCCCCGCGCGCTTGCCACAGCCCAACTGTTGGTGTGCCGTTTCGGCCACACGCTGATCGAGGCGGCTCACCTTGGGACGCCGGCGCTGACAATCGCGACCACAAGCGCCACAGCAGTCGAGGCCACATTATTCGCGAGCCACGGAACTGCCGAGGCGATCCAGGCTCACCGAGTCATCGATATCGCAGCGGTCGCGCAACGTGTTGTCGGTCTGTTGGACGATCCTGCAAGGCTGTTGGCGATGGCCCAGCGCGGGCGTGAACTGGTCGACGGTCACGGCGCGCGACGCGTGTCGCGCGCACTCGAAGAGCTGGCGCGACCGCAAGCGCCGCTCAGTCGTTCGGAGGCTGTCAAGTCCACGGAGCCTGTTCTGTGAGTGGCGCAGCCGCGCGCTACACGCCGCGGGTCGCCGACCCCCCAAATGGTGCGGATGTCGTCGCAGATGCCTTTGTGCACCATGGCATTGAGCGGATCCACGTGTTTCCAGGCGGCACGATAGCGCCGATCTTCGAGGCCGCGATTGCGCGCAACGTCGAGATCTTCACAGCGCGTCACGAGCAGGGCGCCGGCTACGCCGCGCTGGCGGCTGCTCGCCTGCGCGGCCGGCCGGAGGTAGCGATGGTTACCTCCGGTCCAGGCGCAACGAATCTAGTTACCCCGGTCGCTGACGCCTACTTTGACTCGACGCCGCTGGTGGCGATCACCGGACAAGTCGCCACGAGCGACATGCGTGGCGCGATGCCGATTCGTCAGCGAGGGTTTCAGGAAGTCGACACCGTGAGCATGATGCGCCCCATCACCAAGGAGCAGATACTCCCGCGCAGGGCCGAGGATGTGGCTCAGGCGGTGGAGCGCGCGTTTCGCATCAGCGCAGCGGGAAAACCCGGCCCCGTGCTGCTTGACCTACCCATGAACGTGCAGCGGGAAGTGCTTTCCGCCCCAACCTCATGCGAGCCACAACATGGCTCTGCCGAGCAGGAGATCTCGGGCGCCGAGCCCGATGCCGCCGAGCTGGACGCGATCGCCGCGCGAATACGCAGCGCGAGTCGCCCGGTAATCGTGGCTGGCCAGGGTGTTCTGCTGGCGCGCGCGCAGCAAGAGTTGCGGCGCCTCGCGATCATGCGCCAGATTCCCGTATCGCAGAGCCTGCTCGGGCTGGGGGCGTTTCCAACCGCGCATCCGCTGGCCCTCGGCTATCATGGTCACACTGGTAACCAGTACGCGGGGCTGGCGATCCACGAAGCCGACCTCGTGCTCGTATTCGGATCGCGTCTGGACGTTCGGCAGACTGGAAGCCTGCCCGACCGCTTCGCCCCTGGCGCGACGATCGTCCGTATCGAGCTCGACGAGGGCGAGCTTGCCTGCTCGCGTGTGCGCTCCGACCTGACGGTCCACGGCGACGTGAGACGCGCTCTGACCGGCCTGATTTCCCGCCTCGAGGGTTGCCCACAGCCGGATCTGTGTGCGTGGCATACACGCATAGACGGCTGGCGCAAGCGCTTCAGGCTCACCTGGGACGCCGGCGGCGCTCTGAAGCCTCAGCCGATCGTGTGCGCCGCCAGCCGACTCACGGCGCGCCAAGAGGTAGTGTGCGTCACGGGCGTCGGCTCACACCAGCACTGGGTTGCGAGGCATTTCGAGCTCGACTTTCCCACCCGTCCGCTGCTCACCTCTGGCGGCCACGGCGCGATGGGCTACGACCTGCCAACAGCGGTCGGAGCCCAGCTCGCCAGGCCGACATCGACGGTCCTCTGCTTCGTCGGCGACGGCTCACTGCAGATCAACATCCAAGAGCTAGCGGCCGTGGCCGAGCACCAGTTGCCAGTGAAGCTCGTTGTCCTCGACAACCACCGCCTCGGCATCGTCTCACAGTTCCAGCTGCAGAATTGGGACGACGATCCAACCTGTGGACAGAAGTGGAATCCCGATTTCCTCGCCATCGGCGCCGCCTACGGCATACCGGGCTGGAGGATCGCACATGAAGATGAGATCGAGGACGCCCTCGCCGCCGCGATCGCCGTCGATGGACCCGCGCTCGTTCACTGTCTGATCGACCCACACGAGGACGTCTCGCCGATGCTGCTCGCGGGCCAGACGCTCGATGGCATGTGGCCCTACAGGAGCTAGCGTGAGCGCCAGGCGCACATTGCTCGTGGTCAGCGGTGGCGGCGAGGCTGTAGCGGGCATCAGACGCGCGCAGGAGATGGGCCTGCACGTGGTCGTCAGCGATGCGGACCCAAATGCGCCTGGGCTTGCGTTGGCCGACGATCGCCTGCTCGTCAGCACCTACGACGTCGCCGGCACCGTCGCAGCGGCCCGTCGGTTTCACAAAGAGGTACGGTCCGTCGACGGCGTGATCTGTATCGCCTCTGACGTTGCGCTCACGGTCGCCAGCGTGGCGCAGGCGTTGGAGCTTCCAGGGGTTCCGCTCGAGCTGGCGCTGCTGTCAAACGACAAGCTTGCCCTGAAGCGCCGCCTTCTGAGAGCCCGTATTGCTACGCCTGCGTTCGCAGACGCAGCCACCCCGGCTGACCTGCGCTCGTTCCTCGCCGAATACGGCTACCCGCTTGTTGTAAAGCCAGTCGACAGCCGCGGCGCGCGCGGCGTCGTGCTGCTGAAGGACGACGGCGATGACCTGGGGTGGGCGCATCGAACAGCGCTGCGTGAATCGCCGAGCGGCCGTGTGATCGTTGAGCGCTTCTTGGAGGGACCGCAAATCAGCACCGAGTCACTGGTGATCGACGGTGAGGTGCACACGATCGGGTTGGCGGATCGCAACTACGAGCACCTCGAGCGCTTTGCTCCGTACGTGATCGAGAACGGCGGCGAAATGCCGACCCGTCTCGATGCCGACGCACAGGCGTCGGTGAGCGAGCTCGTTCGGCGCGCGGTCACAGAGCTGGGCATTAGCTCTGGTGTCGTGAAGGGAGATATCGTGCTTTGCGAGAACGTGCCGCATGTGATCGAGCTCGCTGTTCGCCTAAGCGGCGGCTACCTCTGCACGTACGAGATCCCGCTGAGCACCGGCGTCGATTTTGTCGGGCAGGCGATCGCGATCGCGTTGGGTGACAAGCCCAATCCTGAGGACCTGCGACCCACGCGTCGCCTGGGCGTGGCGCAGCGCTGGCTGTTTCCCCCGCCAGGACGGGTTCACCGCGTGAGCGGGATCGAGCAAGCTGCCGCCCGCACAGGGGTCGCGCTGTGCGAAATGCGCGTTCGCGAGGGAGACCTCGTTCGGCCAATCTCCAATCACAGCGCACGTGCAGGCGTGGTGATCGCAACAGGTGTGACCCGCGCACAGGCGCTGCAGCGAGCACTTACGGCTATAGATGACATCGACATCCAGGTCTCTTGTTAGGCACACCAGCGCTGCGATCCGCGCGGACGCCGGCGCGCGGATCGGGCTCGACCATGTGCGCCGCTGCCTGACGATCTCTGAGGAATCCGGCGCGCGTGGCGAGTGCGCCGCTGCGGGCGTTCGCCTGGCTGGCCGCTTATGTGACCGCGAGAATCGGCTCGGCCATGGTACGAATTGCATCAGCGTCGAGCCATAAGTCATTGTTGTCGCTCGCGTATCGAAAGCCCGGTCGCAGCTCCTCGCCGAGGGGCTCACCGGTGACCACCCACGACGGCAGTGGAGGATATATGACATACCTGTCCGGAAGCTCGCGTGCGCGGCGCGACTCGTCCTCGGTGACTAGCACCTCGTGGACCTTCTCGCCAGGTCGGATGCCGATGATCCGGCGGCGCGCTTCGGGCGCAAGCGCGTCTGCAACGTCGCTCATGCGCATGCTGGGGATGCGCGGGACGAAGACCTCGCCACCGCGCATCAGCCCGAGACAGCTGACCACGAACTCGACAGCTTGGTCGAGTGTGATCCAGAAGCGGGTCATCGCTTCGTCGGTGATCGTCAGCTCGCCTTCACGTGCCTGCGCCTTGAAGAGCGGGATCACGCTGCCACGGCTACCGACCACGTTGCCGTATCGCATCGTCGCAAAGCGCGCGGGCCTGCTGCCTGCGTACGCGTTGCCTTGCGTGATGATCTTCTCAGCCGCAAGCTTGGTCGCACCGTAGAGATTCACCGGATTGACCGCCTTGTCGGTTGACAGCGCAAGCGTGCGCGGCACTTCGTTGGCGATCGCCGCCGCGACCACGTTCTCAGCGCCATCGATGTTGGTCTTGACTGCCTCAAACGGATTGTACTCGCATACCGGCACCTGCTTGAGCGCGGCCGCGTGGATCACCACATCGACCCCATGCATCGCAAGGCGCAACCGCTCGACATCGCGTACGTCCCCGATCAGAAGGCGCAGGCGTTCGTCGCCGTCCACGGCACGTTGGAGATTGTACTGTTTGAGCTCGTCACGGCTGTAGACACGTACCGTCTCTGGGTAGTGTTCGGCTAGAAGCGCTTTAACGAAGGCCGTGCCGAACGAGCCGGTGCCGCCCGTGACAAGCACGACCTTGCCTTGAAGATGTGGGCTGGGGAACGAGCTCATTGCGGGCGCGGAGTATCACACACATTGCCCATCCACTTCCACCAATATGGTCGATTTTATGACAGATGTTTCTAGCTGTGCCCGCGGCTTGGGTGGATGAGCGGCTATCGTACCTCGCATGCACGATCATCTCGCGCCCAATGCCACTCGACGCCAGAGTAGGAGACGCTCTCGTCAATCTGCGCGACGACATCCTCGGTGTGCACTATGATCCCTTATGGACGTCAAACAATTGACGATGACGACGTTGTCGCCGTCGTGGAGATTCTGCGTGGTGACTGGCTCACTCAGGGACCTAGTGTCAGACAGTTCGAGGAGGCGTTTGCGTCGGTGTGTGAAGCACCTCATGCCGTGGCCTTCTCCTCGGGTACGGCGGCATTGCATGCAGCCGCTCATGCAGCTGGACTTGGCCCTGGCGACAAGCTGCTAACGAGCGCTCTGTCGTTCGCGGCTAGCGCCAACTGCGGAGCATATGTAGGCGCAACTCCCACTTTCGCCGACATTGACGCCGTAACCGGCAACGTCACCGCCGCAACCGTGTCGGAGGCGTTCGACGCCGGCACCCGAGCGGTTGTGCCGGTGCACTTCGCGGGGCTGCCCGCGCCGGTAGCAGAGATTCGTGCGGCGGTGGGAGACTCGGTAGTGATCATCGAGGACGCCGCGCACGCGTTGGGCGCACGCTCGGCGGAGGGACCGGTGGGCGCGTGCCACCACGCGGACATGGCGGTGTTTTCCTTCCACCCAGTCAAGGCGATCACCTCGGGCGAGGGTGGCATGGTCACGACCCGCTGCGACGAGCTGGCTCGACGGCTGCGCGAGTTCCGCACACATGGCATGGTCACAGACCCGAGCAGGCTGGAGCTGAGCGAGGGTGGCTGGTACTCGGAGCAACATGATCTCGGTTTCAACTACCGGCTAACAGACATCCAGTCGGCGCTCGGACGCTCTCAGCTAACGAAGCTCGAGCATTTCGTGGCCCGCCGCAACGAGATCGCCGACAACTATCGCACCCTGCTAGCGGATGGTCCACTCGAACTGCCACCCGCAGCCCTCGCCGGCCAACGCCACGCGTATCACCTGTTCGTGGTGCGCCACCCCGACGGGTACGCCGCGCGACGGCGTCTCTACGACGGCCTGCATGAGCACGGGATCATGGTCCAGGTGCACTACCTGCCCATATATCGGCATCCGTGGTACCGACGCACCTACGGCTACCGAAAGGGTCACTGTCCGGCCGCCGAGGCCTTTTACGGGAGCTGCCTGTCGCTTCCCTGTTTTCCCGCCCTAGCCCACGACGAGCAGGAGCGCGTAGCCGCAACTGTCCGCGAACTTATCTAGTCGACTGGCGCGCCCAAGCCCCTGGTCAGCCGCCAGGTCGTGATCGACCTGATCGCCGCCACCACGACAAGCACTGGGCTGAAGGTCTACGCCCGCCTCGACGAGAACAACTACCCGCCTTAGTTTCGGGCTTGACGGATGCCAAGTCCGATTGCAGCGCCTGCAGGCTCGCCTCGACGGAGGCGCGAAGGTGAGCGGGAGACCCAGTCGGAGACAGCGCGAACCATATCCGGGCGGAACCACTATCGCGTTCGCTACGCTGCGCGCCGGATGGGACTCTTAGACTGTTTGGAACTATCTCGTGTCTGGCTCCGCGAGCCGTAGCCTGCGCTGGGCTCGAGTGGACAGCGGCTCGCGAGGCTTCGCCTCTCCTGCCCTGACCGCCCACATGCCCTGTGTGCGGGCGCATCGATAGCGTCGAGACCCCGGTCCCCTTTGCGAGGCACAGGTCGAACAATCAGAGACACCGGTCGACGACTGGACCGCCCAGGTGCGTGCCTATCCACCCACAGGCCATACCGATAGACGGCGCCTCTTAGAGTACCGATCATGCGACATTACCGGCGCAGTTCTACGTCCATAGTCACCCGCGCCGGACTCGTTCTCATAGTCCTGTGCACATTCGGCACGCGCCTAGCGTACTACGCGTCCGACCCCGACCCACGGACGGGTCCGTGGGTCTACGGTGCTATGGCGCACAACATCATCAGCGGGGGACATTGGTTTCAGGTCAACGCGAACGCGGGATCCGAGTTCTCGTTCAACACGCCAATGCCGGTGAGAGAACTTAGGGGGAAGCAGGGCCTCCTAGTCGCACCCGCCGAAGCCAACCTCAAATACGCTGACGCTCATCCCCGGTGGGAGCCTTTCAATGCGGAGCCAGTGGGCGAGGCGGTGTTGCTCGCAGGGGTGTGGGAGATAACCGGCAGCCAGACCTACCTACCGGATGTGCTCATGAAGACCGTATTGGACGCGCTCGCGGCGCTGCTCGTCTATCGCGTTGTCATGCTCCTCTACAGGCGCCGACGTGCTGCACTGGCAGCAGGTCTGTTTTACGCGCTGTACCCGCCCATCGCTTATATCGTCGTCAATCCCAATAGAGACATCTGGAGCCTGGACTTCACGATCGCCGTGCTCGCGGGCTTTGTGGAGGCGACCAACTCCAGGCACCCTCGACGCTGGCTCGTGGCCTGTGGTGTGCTTGTCGGTATCGGTGCCTATTTCGATCCCAATGCGCTGCTTTTGCCGGGCGCCATGGCCTTCGCTTCAGTCACAGTCACGGGGTGGCGCACCGCTTTGCATCGAGCCCTGATCCCAACCATGATCGCGGCCCTGATGCTTACACCGTGGATCATCCGCAACTACAACGCGTATCACACATTCGTCCCAACGCGCACAGGTCTGGGACAAGCCATGTGGGAGGGCCTGTCCGAGATTCAGAACTCCTATGGACCGACTAGCTACGACTACGTCAGTTATCTACAGGTTCACCGAGTCCGCCCGGACATTCACTGGGGGACGCCGGCATACGACTCCGTTCTGGTCAACAAAACAATCGCATTGATCGAGCGTCACCCACTGTTCTATTTGAATACGATCGCACACCGTATTTGGATCTCCACGATTGGCGAGCTCGAAATGGGATGGATGCGCAGAGGGACAACGATCCCGTCCGCTTATCCACGCGGCCGGCTCGCATACGTGATCGAACAGCCCTTCCAGCTCATTCAGGTGACACTGATGCCGCTGATCTTTCTCGCCGCGATGGCAGCGCTTGGGTTGACGTGGGTGCGCTACAAGAGAGAGCACCTGCTCCTCATCGCCGTGGCCATGGCCGTAGGTCTGCCGTATCTCATCGTGAATACCGAAGCGCGCTATATAATGCCGATCTCGATTGTCCTGCTCATCTGGATCGCGGTGGGCGGCGATCTGCTTGTCGAGCGTGCGTATGCGTGGAGGCGGGCCAAAAAACGCCAAATACCAGTTCACCCCGTCGATGGCCAAACTTAATAGTACTTTGGTAGGTTTTGTAGGATTCGTTGCTGACGGGGCGAACGCTTCTGTGTCTGGTTTTCGATGCGGGAGGTTGTGTTGATGGCGACGATGGAGATGGTGGTGGATGGGTCTGTGGTGGTGCGGGAGCGGCTGGGGGTGTTCGCGAATGACGTGTTGGGGGTGGCGGTGAGCCGGCCGGTGCAGTTGGCCAATGGCCGGCTGTATTTGCGGGGGTTGCTGGAGGATGGTGCTCGTAAGTCGTTGGAGCCGATGGTCGCGCGGCTGGGTGGGGAGGCGGACTATGAGAGCTTGCAGCAGTTTTTGGCGGTGAGCATGTGGGACCCGACGTTGGTCGTGAAGGCTGTTGCTGAGCGTGTCGTGCCTGCGATCGATGTTGAGGCGTGGGTGTTGGACGACACGGGTTCCCGAAGGACGGCAAGAGCTCGCCGGGGGTCAAGCGCCAGTACTCGGGCACGTTGGGGAAGATCGGCAACTGCCAGATCGGCGTGTCCGTGCACGCGGTCGGTAGCAAAGGGACGGTGCCGTTGGGTTGGGCGCTGTACCTGCCCGAGGAGTGGTGTGCTGATCCTGAGCGGCGGCGCAAGGCGAAGATC
>Ga0187780_10000672_pt1 | contig 25224 bp, 18 predicted proteins | sample 1015_Q2_SP10_20__FD_132429 | JGI IMG/M metagenome (GOLD analysis project Ga0187780, IMG submission 132429) | Tropical peat soil microbial communities from peatlands in Department of Meta, Colombia - 1015_Q2_SP10_20_MG | ecosystem: Environmental > Terrestrial > Soil > Wetlands > Peat | place... | reverse complement strand
GGACGGTTGACCTCCGACGCGCCGCGCTGGAAGAAGCACGTGAGCGCGCTCGATGACGCAGCAAGAGCCCAGAACAGGAAGAACCCGATGGAATAAGCGGCGATGCGGCTCACGTTCACGACTTCGCCGAAGAACGTGAGCTCGGTCGGATCGAACACGGTGAAGAACAGCGCTTCAGCCGCTGCTGCGACAAGGAACGAGGGCCAGAGGATATAGATCAGCTTCTTCGCTTGCATTGCCAGTCCTTCTTACGCGAATCACTAGCACCACCGCAGGCTTTCCCGTGCCAACCGAACCACCCCGTCGCTTCGCGCCACCCCTCCTTGAAGAAGGAGGGGAGAACTAAATCTCCCCTCCTCTCATGAGGAGGGGTCGGCGGAAGGCCGGGGGTGGTGTGGGTTCATCCCTTTCGGGGCTCGAGCACGAAACTCGCATCGCCCTGCTGCCACTCCCCGGTAAGCCGCCAGCTCTGCCCCACGTCCTCGAGCTGCACGTACCAATGCGCCGCCGGCACAAGCTCGACGTCGGCCTCGTACCAGCCCGGCTGAATCTGTCGCGCCGTCACGCTGCGATCGAGTCCGGCCTTGGTAGGGTGGATGAAGCGCAAGCGCAGCGCCTGCGGTTTCGCTCCGCTGCCCGTCAGCTGCACGCGAACCATCGTCCCCTCGGCACCCATCATGACGGCGGCACGATACCCCTGGGCCGATGCCGCGCGATCTCGATCGATCGTCCGGTTGATGGCCAGCCCTTCCTTGTAGTAGTCGTCCGCCACCAGAGGATCGGCGCCGCTGACGGCGAAGTACAGCGAGACGAAGCTCGCCACGACAGCCGCTGCAGGCCCGGACATCAGAATCCAGGGCCAAGGCTCCCGGTACCAGGGCGTTTGGTTGGCAATCAAGTGTGGCTGATTCATAACTGCCTCAAGGAATGACGAAGCTCGCCTTCTCGACCACTTTGAGCGGCGACGCTTCGGGTTTGGCTGGATCGGAGGCTTCGACCGTGAACTGGATGCGGTTGGAGCCCTTGCGCCCCGCTTTGCGCGGCGCTTCGACGCGCACCGGTATCACACGCGAAGAGGCCGCAGCGACGTGGATCGGCTGCGCTTCGCTCTTGAGCTCGATGCCGTCGAGCCCGACTACGCTGACCCGCACGTCGCGCGCCACTTCCTGCGTGTTCATGATCTGCAGCCGGTAGACGTTCTCGGCCTCCTCTTCCTCTGCATCGCGCATCACGTTTCCGCGATCGCGGATCACGTCGACTTTGAGCGGCACGCGATTGTAGAGAGTGACGAGCGCGCCGATGATGATGAGCCACAGGACCGCGGAGTAGATCAGCACGCGGGGACGCAGCACCCGCTTCAAGATGCGCTCGGTGCCGTAGTGACCTTTCAGCGCGCTCTCAGTGGAGTATCGGATGAGGCCTTTCGGATACCCCATCTTGTCCATCACCTGGTTGCACCCGTCGATACAGGCGGTGCAGCCGATGCACTCGTACTGCAGGCCGTTGCGGATGTCGATGCCGGTCGGGCAGACCTGGACACAGATGCCGCAGTCGACGCAGTCACCAAGCCCCTTCGCCTTGTAGTCCGCGCTCTTGCTGCGCGAGCCGCGCGGCTCGCCGCGCTCGCGGTCGTAGGAAACGATCAGCGTGTCGGAGTCGAACATCACGCTCTGGAAACGGGCGTACGGGCACATGTACTTGCACACCTGCTCCCGCATCCAGCCTGCGTTGCCGTAGGTGGCGAAGCCGTAGAACAGAATCCAGAAGGTCTCCCACGGCCCGGTGGCGAGCGCCAGCACCTCGCCCCCGAGGGTCTTAATCGGCGTGAAGTAGCCAACGAAGGTGAAACCCGTCCACAGCGCGAGCGTGATCCACGCCGTGTGCTTGGCGGCCTTGAGCGCGAACTTGCGTGCGGAAAGCCGACCCTGGTCCAGCTTCATGCGCGCTAGGCGCTCGCCCTCGATCTTGCGCTCGATCCACATGAAGAGCTCGGTGTAGACCGTCTGGGGACACGCGAACCCGCACCACAGACGTCCGGCGACCGCGGTGAACAGGAACAGGGAGTAGGCGCAGATGACGAGGAGGACCGTGAGATAGACGATGTCCTGCGGCCAGAACACCAGCCCGAAGATGTAGAACTTGCGCGAGACGAGATCGAACAGCACCGCCTGGCGCCCGTTCCAGGTGAGCCAGGGCGACCCGTAGAACACCACCTGGGTGAGCAGCACGAAGCTCCACCGCCACGTGGCGAACACCCCGGAGACGGCGCGGGGGTAGATCTTCTTGCGGATCTCGTAGAGCGTCTGCTCGACGGGTTCCGCTGTGGGTGCTGGGTTCAGTTTGAGCGGCGCATCCATCTATCTATATTGAGCCGCCACGACGCCACGACGCCAAGGCGCCAAGGAGAATCGGGGCGCAACTTCCTCCGACACGCTCCACTGTCATCTTGCATCAGGTTCTCGAGCCGGTGTCAGCCGGCGAGTTTCTTGGCGTCGTGGCGCCTTGGCGGCTAGAAAGGATCGTTGGGCGTAGTCGCCATCACTTCCCGTCCGGGTGCGAGAAACCGTACACATAAGCCGCCAGCAGATGCACCTTCTCCGGGCCCAGGAAGCCACCCCACGCCGGCATGACGCCGTTGCGGCCCTTGCTGATCGTCTCTATCAGAGACATCTGTCCACCACCGTACAGAGAAATGTCGTCGGTCAGGTTGGGTGCACCCACCGCCGGATTGCCCTTCCCTTCCGGCCCGTGGCAGGCGATGCAGTTCTGCTGGAACAGCTCCTTGCCGTGCGTGGCGCGCAGGCTGTCGTATGTCTTCCCCGACATCTGCAGCACGTAGTTGGCCACGTCCTTCACGCCCTCTTCACCCAGGACCGAGGCCCAGGGTGGCATCATGCCGCTCCGTCCGTTGGTGATGCTCGCGGTGATCGTTTCGGGGTCGCCCCCGTACAGCCAGTCGTTGTCGGTCAAGTTGGGGAAGCCCTTACCTCCCCGCCCGTCGGACGCGTGGCACTGCGCACAGTAGTTGAGAAACAACCGCTGACCGATCTCCCGCGCCTGCGGATCGGCGGCGAGCTGCGGGATGCTCATGGCTGCGTACTTCGCGTAGATCGGCTCGTATCTCTGCTTCGCCAGCGCCTGTTCCCGCTCGTACTGTCCGTGCGAGGTCCATTTCAGGAGGCCCGGGAAGCTGCCCAGCCCCGGATAGAGAATGAGATAGACCGCGCCGAACACGAGCGTGATGTAGAACAGCCACAACCACCAGCGCGGCAGCGGATTGTTGTACTCCTCCAGGTTCTCATCCCAGACATGGCCCATCACCCCGGCCTTCTGTCCGGCGGGCAGGCGCTTGGTGGTGAGCTTCCACAGGAAGATCCCGCATCCCGCGATGCTCGCGACAGTGATGACTAGGATGTAGACGGACCAGAATCCGCTGGTAAACTCGCTCACGCTTTCCTCCCTTGGCCGCGCTTCTCGCTCCCTTCAGGAGCGTCGTCCTCGAGCACGCTGCGCGCCGCCTCGTCGAACTGCTTCTTGCGCTTGCTGCTGTAGGCCCAGATCACGATGCCGATAAACACCACGAGCATCACGACCGTCATCCATGCTTTCGCGCTCGTCAGGTCCACGGCTATCTCACTCCCTTGAGGACGATGCCGAGATTCTGCAGGTACGCGATCAGCGCGTCGGCCTCAGTTTTCTCCTTGAGCTCTCCGCGCGCTTTGCCGATCTCCTCGTCGGTGTACGGCACGCCCACCACGCGCAGCGCCCTCATCTTGGCTTCGATCGTTTCCGCGTCGGCGGCGGTCCGGGCCAGCCAGGGGTAAGCGGGCATGTTCGATTCGGGCACCACGTCGCGCGGCTGGTTGAGGTGCAGGCGGTGCCACTCGTCGCTGTAGCGTCCGCCGACGCGCGCCAGGTCGGGCCCGGTCCGCTTGCTGCCCCATTGGAACGGATGGTCGTACACGAACTCGCCCGCCACGGAGTAGTGACCATAGCGCTCGGTTTCGGCGCGGAACGGGCGGATCATCTGGCTGTGGCAGGTGTAGCAGCCTTCGCGGATGTAAACGTCGCGGCCGGTGAGCTGAAGCGCCGTGTAGGGCTTGAGCCCCTCCACCGGCTCGGTGGTGTAGCGCTGGAAGAACAGCGGCAGGATCTCGACGAGACCACCGACGCTCACCACAAGGATGACCAGCACGATCAGCCACGTCATGTTCTTTTCGATGAACTCGTGGCCCGTTGTCTGAGTAGCCATGGCTCGTCTCCCCTGTGTTGTCAGGCGTGAGCGCCGGCCGGAACCAGCACCGGCGCGTCGACCGGCTTGGCACCGCGCACTGTCTTCCACACGTTGTAGGCCATGACGAGCATGCCGGACAGGAACAGGATCCCGCCCAACAGCCGGATAGCGTAGAACGGATAGGTCGACTTCACGCTCTCGACAAACGTATACGTGAGCGTCCCGTCCGGGTTGGTCGCGCGCCACATGAGCCCCTGCATGACGCCGGCGATCCACATCGCGGCGATGTAGAGAACGACACCGATGGTAGCCACCCAGAAATGGGTGGTGACGAGCCGGGTGCTGTACATCTCCGTCTTGCCGAACAGTCGAGGGATCAAGTAATACAACGAGCCCACTGAAATCATCGCCACCCATCCCAGCGCGCCCGAGTGAACGTGCCCGATGGTCCAGTCCGTGTAGTGGGACAGCGAGTTCACCGTCTTGATCGACATCATCGGCCCTTCGAACGTGGACATGCCATAGAAGGACAGCGACGTGATGAGAAACTTGAGGATCGGGTCGGTGCGCAGTTTGTGCCAGGCGCCCGACAGCGTCATGATCCCGTTGATCATCCCACCCCACGAGGGCGCGAGCAGGATGAGAGAGAAGACCATGCCCAGCGACTGCGCCCAGTCAGGCAGCGCGGTGTAGTGCAGGTGATGCGGGCCGGCCCACATGTAAGTGAAGATCAGGGCCCAGAAGTGCACCACCGACAGGCGGTAGCTGTAGATCGGACGCCCGGCCTGCTTCGGTACGAAGTAGTACATCATCCCGAGAAAACCCGCGGTGAGGAAGAAGCCAACCGCGTTGTGCCCGTACCACCACTGCACCATGGCGTCTTCGGCGCCCGAGTAGACCGAGTACGACTTCCAGAGCGTCACCGGGATTTCGGCGCTGTTCACGATGTGCAGCAGCGCTACCGTCAGGATGAACGCGCCGAAGAACCAGTTGGCCACATAAATGTGCGGCACTTTGCGCTTGGCTATCGTGCCGAAGAAAACCACCGCATACGACACCCACACCACCGCAATGAGGACGTCGATCGGCCATTCGAGCTCTGCGTATTCCTTGGAGGTGGTGATGCCAAGCGGCAACGTGATGGCGGCCAGTACGATGACCGCCTGCCAGCCCCAGAAGGTGAAAGCCGCCAGCTTGTCGAGGAACAGCCGTGTGTGGCAGGTGCGCTGGACGACGTAGTAACTGGTAGCGAACAGAGCGGAACCGCCGAAGGCAAAGATCACGGCGTTGGTGTGCAGCGGCCGCAGCCTCCCGTACGACAACCACGAGATGCCATAGGTGAGGTCGGGGAACATCAGCTGCGCCGCGATGATCACGCCCACCAGCATCCCGACGATGCCCCAAACCAGGGTCATGATCGAGAACTGGCGCACGACTTTGTAGTTGTAAGTCGCCTCCGATCCGCCCATTGCCGCCCGCGTTGCAGGCATGGCCCCTGCCGCCATGTGGCCTCCCTCTGGTTGTATAGCCGAAGCGCCGCGCCTGCGGATGCTACCGAGCGCCTCTTCGGCTCGGTTGACCTAGATCAAAGGAATCGGTCGATGCCAGCTCCTCCCCACTCGCCACCCCGGACGGGGTGCCGCGTCACATGTTACGCCCACCTGCCAAGCACTGTGGAAGATCACTGCCCCTTCGGATCGTCGTCGTCCTGCAGAATGCGGTGCGCTGGACCTTCGAGGTCGTCGAACTGTCCGCTGCGCAGCGACCACCAGAACACCGCTCCGATCAGGAACACCAGCACGACCGAGAGCGGTATGAGCAGATAGAGGATGTCGATAGTGCCTCCTTGGCCAAGGGCGCACGTCAGGGTGCGGCGAGAATCGCCTTCTGCTATCTTGATCCAGCGTCCCTCGACCGTCCCTCGGGATGAGAGTGTACGCGACTCAGGTGAGCAGCTATGCCTCCCGAGCTGACGTCGGCGGTGCGCAAAGGGGATCTGAGCACTCAGTGGTTGCAGGGGTTCTGTTAGATGGCCCGGACAGCTCGGAAAATTAGAAAGCCGAACGGAAACGAGCACGCCAAATCGCCCAGCCAACGTCCCTCCGAGGCGACGGCGACGGAACTTGCTCAACGCCTGACCGAGGCTGCTGTGCGACTACATTCGCTTCGCAGCGCCGATGCCTTGTATGCCGCCGTGGTCGATCAGGCCGCGCGGTTGTGCGGCGCCAAGCGCCTGCTTCTAGTGTTAAACGATCCGGACGGCATGCACCTGGCTGGCTCGCGGCTTCCTCGGGGAGAGAATGCTCGAACGCTACTAGGCGCGATCACGCCCTGGCTCTCGGATGCGCGCCAGGCTCCCATCGCAAGCCTGCGGCACGGCCCCGACGGGGCAAAGCCGGCGGACCAGCGCTCCTGTGTAATCGCGCCGCTGGTCGCGCAGCAAGAACTCCTGGGGTACCTCTACGCCGACGTCGACGGCTCCGCCGGCCGCTTCGACCATACCGACCGCGACGCGTTCGGAATGCTGGCGGCGCAAGCGGCGGTCGCGCTCGCTAGGCTCCGGTTCGGCAACGATCTAGAGAGCAAGCTGACCGAGCGCGCAGTCGAGCTGGAGCAGCGCACGAGTGAGCTCGCCGTGATCAGCAGCATCCAGCAAGGTATCGCTTCGGGGCTCGGTTTCCAGGCGATCATCGACCTCGTCGGTGACAAGCTGCGCGAGGTGCTGCGCTTCGGCGATGTCCAGATCGTGCTATGGGATGCATCGACCAGCACAGCGCACGCAGTGTATGCGTTCGAGCGGGGGGTGCGGATCCAGGTCCCGCCGAGACGTCCGAACGTCAACGGCCCAATGTTCAAGGCGCTGCAAGCGAAGCGCCCCGTGATTGCGAACAACCGTGCGGAAATGAACGCGTGGGGCCTTACCACGGTAGAAGGCACGCGGCCGAGCCTGTCCACGGCCATTACGCCCATCTTCACTCCCGAGCGCTACATCGGTGCGATCGCACTAGAGAACCACGAGCGCGAGAACGCATTCGGCGAGGCCGAGGTGCGCCTGTTGACAACCGTGTGCGCGAGCGTGGGTGTGGCACTCGAGAACGTGCGGCTGTTCAACGAGACAAAGGAAGCGCTGCACAAGGTCGAGGAACGTACGGTCGAGCTGACTGACGCCCTCGAATACCAGACCGCGATCAGCGAAGTTCTGCGGGTGATCAGCGAATCGCCCACCGATGTGACGCCCGTGCTCGAGGTCATAATCGACTGTGCAATTCGGTTGTTGGGGCCCCAGAGGGCCGCTATCTTGCGCTACCACGGTGGACTGATCCACCAGGCCGCCACCCGTAACTACACGCCTGAGATGGCCGCGGAGGCAAAGGTTCGGTTCCCCATGCCGGCCGACGAGAGCTCGCTCACTGGACGGGCGATCCTGGCCAAGAAGACAATTGTGGTCGAGGACCTCTTATCTGATCGGCAGTTCGGCTTGGCGCAAGCCGCGCGGGATGGTCGTCACGTAATCATCGCACCGATGGTGAAGGACGGAGCACCGGTGGGTGCCATCGGTGTCAGTTGGGAGAAACCCGGCCGGACACCACAGCGCCAGATCGACCTGCTGCAGACCTTCGCCGACCAGGCCGTGATCGCGATCGAGAACGTGCGCTTGTTCAACGAGACCAAGGAGGCTCTAGAGCAGCAGACGGCGACCTCGCAAGTCCTCCAGGTCATATCCAAGTCCACGTTCGACCTGGGGCCGGTCTTCGGCACGCTGGTGAAGAACGCGGTCCGCCTGTGCGGAGCCAGGACCGGGGTGATCTTTCAGCGCGAAGGCGACGCGATGCACGCCGCGGCCTGGGAAGGTGCCAGTGACGACTTTGTGGAGTTCCTTCGCAGCCACCCCATTGCGCTGGGTCCCGGCAGCGCGGCCGGTCGCGCTGGATTGGAGGGTCGAACCGTCGTCTTCCTGGACGCAATGAACGACCCCGAATACAACTACGGCGGGCAATCGATCGAGAACTATCGCACCATCATCGCCGTGCCGCTGATGCGCGAGGGTCAGGCGGTCGGGGCCTTCACGGTTTGGCGGCACCATGTCGAGGCGTTTACGCCACGGCAGATCGCCCTGGTCGAGACCTTTGCCGACCAGGCGGTCATCGCGATCGAGAACGTGCGGCTGTTCAACGAGACCAAAGAAGCGCTGGAGCGGCAGACCGCGACGGCCAACGTGCTCAAGGCGATAAGCCGCTCGACCTTCGACCTGGCCGCGGTGCTCGAAACGCTGATCAGCACCGCCGCTCGGCTGTGTCGCGCGTCGTTGGGCGTGATCTTCAAGATCGATGGGGACGTTTGCCGTCCTGCCGGGCTGTTCGGCGCCACGCCGGCCCTAATTGAACACCTGGCGGATCACCCGCCGCTGCTGAGCGATCGGGTTTCACTGACCTCGCGGGCCGTGACCGGCAGGCAAGCCATTCAGGTCGAGGATGCGCTGACCGATGTCGCGTACGCGCGCAAAGATGTCCAGCAGGTCGGGGGTTACCGCACGCTGCTCGCGGTTCCGATCATCCGTGAGGGCGACGCGATCGGGGCGTTGTCGCTGGGCCGGACCTATGTGCAGGCCTATACCGAGAAGGAAATCGAGCTCGTCACGTCATTTGCCGACCAGGCCGCGATCGCGATGGAAAATGTACGCCTGTTCAACGAAACCAAGGAGGCCCTGGAACAACAGACGGCGACAGCGGAAGTACTGCAGGTCATCAGCAGTTCGGTGTCGGATACCCAACCAGTGTTCGAGCGAATCCTCGAGAGCACGATGCGGCTCTTTGAATGCGACAGGGCGGCGATCTTCCTTGCTCCCGGGGATGGGCAGTTGCATTTTGCCGCTGCGACCGGCACCGGCGTGACCGAACTCGCTGCGCTATACCCGCAGCCGCTGGAGCAGACCTCTGGGATCCTCGTGATCAACGAGCGCCGGCAAATCTATTTTCCGGACGTGATCAACGGACCCGACGTGCCGCCCGCCCTCCGCCGGGCGGCGGAAGTGCAGGGCAATTTTTCGACCGTGCTGACTCCGATGCTGTGGAACAACGAGGGCATCGGTTTGATCGCGGTCAGGCGCGAGCCAAACGCGATCTTCAACGACAAGGAACTCAGCCTGCTCAAGACCTTCGCCGACCAGGCCGTGATCGCGATCCAGAACGCGCGGCTGTTCAACGAGACGCAGCGCGCACTCGAGCACCAGACCGCCACCGCCGACGTGCTGAAGGTGATCGCTGCCTCGCCAGATGACGTGCAACCGGTATTCGATGCCATCGCCAGGAGCGCCAACCAGCTCCTCCGTGGCCACTCCACGATGGTGGCGCGATTAGATGCAGGCAAGCTCCACCTGGTGGGCTTCACGTCTACCAACCCTGAGGGCGACGAAGCACTGCGCGCGCTGTTTCCGCAACCGGCGGAGGGCTCACCGGTGGCGCCGGTACTGGAGTCCGGCCAGCCAATGCTGATCCAGGACACCGAGACAGATCCGATGGTGCACGAGTCGACGCGTCAGCTGGCCCGCAAGCGGGGTTTCCGCAGCCTGCTGTTCTGCCCGCTGCTGCGCGAAGGCAAGTCGACCGGCGTGATCAGCGTCACGCGCAAGGAGCCCGGCCCGTTCCAGCCTCACCAAGTGGAACTGCTAAAGACCTTCGCCGACCAGGCCGTGATCGCGATCGAGAACGCGCGCCTGTTCAATGAAACTAGAGAGTCACTCGAGCAGCAGAAAGCGTCGGCAGAGATCCTGAGTGTGATCAGCAGCTCGGTGTCGGACACCAAGCCCGTGTTCGACAAGATCCTCCAGAGCTGCAAGCACCTGTTCGAAGGCGACGAGATGGACGTGCTGCTGGTAGATGACCAAGGCCAGCTGCAGATTGCCGCCTACCAAGGCAAGGTGCACGATGCGGTCGCAGCGACGTTCCCCGCCGCGGTGGAGAAGACGCCCGCCGGCCGCGCGATCCGCGAGCGGCGCGTCGTGCATTACCCCGACATCCCGAACGGCACAGACGTCCCCAATGTGATCCGCCGGGTATCGAAGATCGCCGGCTACCAGTCGATGGCCTTCGCGCCGATGCTGTGGGAGGAGCGCGGCATCGGCGCCATCGGTGTGGCCCGCGCCACCGGCCCGTTCAAGGCGAAGGAGCTGGCACTGCTGCAGACCTTCGCCGACCAGGCGGTGATCGCGATCCAGAACGCGCGGCTGTTCCGCGAAGCCCAGGAGGCCCGCACCGCTGCCGAGGACGCCAACGAAGCGAAGAGCGCGTTCCTCGCGACCATGAGCCACGAGATCCGCACGCCGATGAACGCGGTCATCGGCATGAGCGGGCTGCTGCTCGACACGCAGCTCGACGACGAGCAGCGCGACTATGCGGCCACGATCCGCGACAGCGGCGACACCCTGCTCACCATCATCAACGATATCCTCGACTTCTCCAAGATCGAGGCGGGACGCATGGAGATCGAGTCGCAGCCGTTCGACCTGCGCGATTGCGTGGAATCGGCGCTCGACCTGGTGAGCGCCCGAGCGACCGAGAAACACCTTGAGATCGCCTACCTGTTCGAGGGCGACGTGCCGGCCGGCATCCGCGGCGACGTGACGCGGCTGCGGCAGATCATCCTCAACCTGGTGGCCAATGCGGTGAAGTTCACCGAGCAGGGCGAGGTCGTGCTCACGGTCACCGCATCGCCCGTGGCGACGGGTGACGTCGAGCTGAGCTTCGCAGTGCGGGACACCGGCATCGGGCTGTCGCCCGAGGGCATGGAACGTCTGTTCCAGTCGTTCTCCCAGGCGGATTCGTCGACCACGCGCAAGTACGGTGGCACAGGCCTGGGCCTCGCCATCAGCAAGCAGCTGGCCGAGCTCATGGGCGGGCGTATGTGGGCCACCAGCGACGGGATCGGCCGGGGCGCAACATTCCACTTCACGATCCGCGCGCCGCTGGCCGAATTGCCGCCGCAGAATCGACGCGAGTTCATTGGTTCCCAGCCTGAGCTGCAAGGACGGCGTGTCCTGGTGGTCGACGACAACGCCACGAATCGACGCGTCCTTGACTTGCAGATGGGCAAATGGGGCATGGTGCCGCGCGCCACAGAGTCTCCCGCGCAGGCGCTGCGCTGGATTGAGGAGGGAGAAGCGTTCGACGTCGCGATCCTGGACATGCACATGCCGGAGATGGACGGATTGCAGCTCGCACAACGTATTCATGCCAGCCGGTCGACTCTGCCGCTGGTGCTCTTCAGCTCTCTCGGCCGGCGCGAGGCCGGCGACACCGAAGGCCTGTTCAGCGCCTATCTCGCCAAGCCGGTGCATCAGTCGCAGCTGTTCGACACGCTGGTGGGCCTGCTCGCCCATGCCGAGGCGCCCAAGGAGACCAAGGCAGCCAAGCCCAGGACGGACCCCGAAATGGCGGTGCGCCATCCGCTGCGCATCTTGCTCGCGGAAGACAATGTCGTGAACCAGAAGCTCGCGCTGCGTATCCTCACGCAGATGGGCTACCGCGCCGACCTGGCCTCGAACGGCGTCGAGGCGGTGGAGTCTCTGGTGCGGCAAACCTACGATGTGGTGCTCATGGACGTGCAGATGCCCGAGATGGATGGCCTCGAAGCGTCGCGCCGCATCAATGCGCAATGGCCTGCGACGAAGCGCCCGCGCATCGTGGCGATGACGGCCAACGCGATGCAGGGCGACCGCGAGATGTGCCTCGCCGCCGGTATGGACGACTACATCACCAAACCGATCCGGGTGGATCAGTTGGTGGAAGCCTTGATGCGCGTGCCCGCACGGCAGGAATGACTACCCCCCACCCCAACCCTCCCCCGCTCGCGGGGGAGGGAGAGGGAGGGGCCGAACCGGGAGTGAGTAGCGTATGGACGAACCGATAATCGACAAGGCGGTCTACGTGGAGCTGCAGGAGACCACGGGTGCCGAATTCGTCGATGAGCTGGTGGACACGTTCCTCGAAGAAGCGACCGGCATGCTGGCCGAGCTTCGCAGCGCACGCGCTGACAACCACGCCGATCGTTTTCGGCGTGCGGCGCATTCGCTCAAGACCAACAGCAGCACGTTCGGTGCAATGAGGCTAGCCGCGCTGGCACGGGAACTGGAGCTGAAGGGGCTGGATGCCGAACCTGCGCGCGACACGGCCGCAATCGCAGCGCTCGAGGTCGAATACAAGCGCGCGGCCGACGCGTTGAAGGATCTGCGCCATGGCTGACGCGGCTGCACGCGTGCTGGTAGTCGACGACAACAAGGTCAACCGACTGCTGCTGTCACGCAACGTCCAGATGCAGGGACACCGTGCCGAGCTCGCCGAGAACGGCCGAGCGGCACTCGATATGCTGCGGCGCGAGCTGTTCGACCTGCTGCTGCTCGATATCGAGATGCCCGAGATGGACGGGTTCGCGGTGCTCGAGCAGCTGAAGGCCGACCCGCAGTTGCGCGACCTGCCGGTGATCGTGACGTCGTCGCTCGAGGGGCTGGAGAACATCGTGCGCTGCATCGGCCTGGGCGCCGAGGACTACCTGCACAAGCCGGTGAACGCGGTGCTGCTGAAGGCACGCATCGGCGCCAGCCTGGAGAAGAAGCGCCTGCGCGACCAGCAAAAAGAACTGGTGAGGCGCTTTGCCACCTCCGAAGTGGCGCAAGATCTGCAGCGGTCGGGCTTTGCGCTCGGCGGCAAGCGTGTGCACGCGTCGGTCATGTTTTCTGATATCCGCGGCTTCACGGCGCTGGTGGAGAGCCAGTCTCCGGAGGACACGATCGAGCTGCTCAACACTTACTACACGCTGATGTTCGACGCGATCAGCGGCCATGGCGGGGTGGTTAACCAGATGGTCGGCGACGGGTTGATGGCGCTGTTTGGTGCGCCACTGCCTTTGGAGGGCTGCGCCGACAGCGCAGTGGCGGCTGCGCTCGAAATGATCGAGCTGATCGAGCAATTCAACCTGGAGCGTGCGGGGACCAAGAAACCGTCCATTCGCGTCGGCATCGGCATCGCCACGGGTGACGTCGTGGCCGGTTACACGGGCACGCAACAGCGGGCTACTTATACTTGTATCGGAGACACGGTCAATCTGGCAGCGCGGCTCGAGGAACACACCAAAGTCGCGGGACGAGCGATCCTGATCGACGTAGAGACAAAACGGGCCTTGGGAGATCGCGTGCGCGCAGAGACTTTGGGTGCCGTGCCGTTGAAGGGCAAGAGCGCGGCCGTCGAGATCTTCGCTGTGGACATTGGGCGGCCGGCCTGATTTTTTCTCCCTTCCTTCTCAAGGAGGGGTGGCACCGCGCCCTCACCCTACCCTCTCCCGCGAGGGAGAGAGACCTCTTTGTCTGCTGTGACGGGGTGGTGTGGTGTGCGGCCGCGGGAAAGACCGGAGCGAGCCAGCCGCAACGCGTTCAACACCACCAACAGCGAGCTCGCTCCCATCCCTACTCCCGCCATCCACGGCGTGATCAGCCCCGTGACAGCCAACGGCAGCGCGATGGCGTTGTAGCTCAGCGCCCACACCAGGTTTTGCTGCACGATGCGCCAGGTTTCGCGCGCAATGTCGAACGCATCGATCAGACTGGAAAGGCGACCCGAGAGCAACACGATGTCGGCATGCGCCTGGGGAAGCAGCGCGCCGCTTCCCATCGCAACGGCCAGATGTGCCTGAGCCAGCACGGGCGCGTCGTTGATCCCATCGCCCACCATAGCCACCGTGGCACCCTCGCGCTGCAATGCCTGAACGCGCGCTTGCTTGTCCTCGGGAGTAAGCCCAGCCTCGAAGGCGGCGACGCCCAGACGGCGCGCAACCGCTTCGACTGCGCTCGCCGCATCGCCGCTCAGGATCATGAGCTGCCGGCCTTCCTCGCGCAGCCGATCCAGTGCCGCCTGGGCATCCGGCCTCACACGGTCGCTGAGGTCGAAGCACGCGAGCCATTCGCGCTCTCGCCCTAGCCAAACACGCGTCGCGCCACGCAAATTTCCGGGCTGTGCACCCACTGGCGTCCCGGCCAGCTCAGACACGAAGGCGCGCGTGCCGATGCGATAGCGCGTCCCGGCGATCGAAGCTTCTAAGCCGGCACCCGGGAGGTTTCGCACGTCGCGGGCCATATCTGCACCCGTGTCCAGCGGCGCAGCCATCCTCAATGCAGCCCCGATAGGATGCTCGGAATAGCTCTCGAGCACGGCCGCCAGACCGACGCATCGATCGCGATCCATGCCGCCGAGCGTGTGCGCCGCGCTAAGCGTAAGCCGTCCTTCGGTGAGCGTTCCGGTCTTGTCGAAGACGACGTGCGTCACTTCCGCCAGAGTCTCGATCGCATGTCCCCGCGCCAGGATCACACCCCGGCGCGCGAGCCTGCCCACCGCAACGGTGAGCGCCGCCGGAGTCGCCAGCGACAAAGCACAGGGGCAGGTCACGACGAGGACGGCGACGGCGACCCACAGCGCTCGACCGGCGTCGATGCGCAGCCACACCAGCGCGCTGCCGGCCGCGATGACGATCACCGCCGCGACAAACCACCCGGCCACGCGATCGGTCAGCACGTTGATACGCGGGCGCTGTGCGCTGGCGCGTTCCACCAGGCGGCGGATGGCCGAGATACGCGTTTGATCCCCTACCCGTTCGACCTCGACCACCACGGGGCTCGTCCGGTTGATGGCGCCGCCCGTCACCTCGTCGCCGACGCGCTTGCGCACTGGGCGACTCTCTCCGGTGAGCAGCGACTCGTCGCTGTCGGTCTCGCCCTGCACGATGCGCCCGTCCGCCGGAAAGCTCTCGCCTGGACGCACCATGACGCAGTCTTCGGACTGCAGGCTCACCGCGGGCACATCTTCGCTCTCCATGCCGGCGGGATAGGCGGTCAGCCGGTGCGCCGCAGTAGGCAGCGCCTTGTCCAGATACTCGAGGCTCGCCGCGGCTTTCTGCCGTGCTCGCATCTCGAGATAGCGCGCGCACAGCAGGAAGAACACGAACATCGTGATCGAGTCGAAGTACACAGCGCCGCCGCCGGTGAATGTGGCTACGACACTGGCCGCGAAAGCCGCGCCGATGCCAAGCGCGACGGGAACATCCATCCCGAGGCGCATCCGCCGAAGGTCTCGCCATGCTGCCTGGAAGAAGGGCGCCGCGGAGTAGAACACGACCGGAACCGTCAGAACCAGGCTCGCGAGGCGCATGAGCAGCCGGATGTCATCGCCCATCGTCCCCTCGGCTGCGAGGTAGGCGGGCACCGCGTACATCATCACCTGCATCATGCCGAAGGCGGCCACGAACAGGCGCCACTGCGCCGCGCGAGTCTCGCGCCTGGCCAGCTCGGCGACGGCAACACCAGTCGCGGGCCACGCCTTGTAGCCGATGGCAGCGACCTGCGCCAGGATGTCCGAGAGGCGGATGGCGCGTTCGTCCCAGCGCACCACGGCGCGCCGAGTCGCATAGTTGACCTGCACCGCGAGCACGCCAGGGAGCCGCGACAGATGCTGCTCGTTGAGCCAGATGCATGCCGCGCAGGTGATGCCTTCGAGGATCAGCGTCGCCTCCAGCGCATCCGCGCTCACCCGTCGCACGAAGCCCGCCTGGACTTCGGGGCGGTCGTACAGAGCGAGAGCGTCACGCTCGCGCTGCTCCTGGGCTTCGGCCCGGGGCGGATAGACGGTTCGCGTGCGGTAATAGGAACTGAGCCCGTTCCCGGCGATGGCTTCCGCCACCGCCTGGCAACCGGCGCAGCACATCGGTTGGCGCTCGCCATCGATCACGGCGAAGAAACGACCATTGACCGGGACCAGCAGCCCGCAGTGGTAGCAGGCTTGTTCGGACGCCGCAAGATGTGTTCGGGCCATCGCCGCGAGGTTAGCGGCGGACTGCGGTCCGCCGCTTGACTTGCGTCAACCCGTAGCCATCACGGCGCTCTGGGTGAAGTCGCCGTTTTGTGCTGGGTGCCCGGCAGGAAGATGATGATCAGCGCTCCCAGGAGCGCCACGGCCGCCAGCGCATAGAACGCCGCGTCGCTGCTGCCGCCGGTGACCGTCCGAATCCGCCCGATGAGGTCCGGGCCGAAATGGCCGCCGAGGTTCCCCACCGAGTTGACCCACGCGATGCCTGCCGCAGCAGCCGTCCCGGATAAGAACGCGGTAGGCAGCGACCAGAACGTCACTACCCAGGAGAGCAAGCCGACCGTCACGAGCGTGAGCGCAAAGATCGACGCAACCGCGGCGTGCCCTACCAAAGCGAGCCCGACCAGCCCGGTGAGCGCGAGCAGCAACCCGCCTGCTGCGTGCCAGCGCCGCTCGCCCGTCCGGTCCGAGTGCTGCCCCCACAGCACCATGGCAATCGCCGCAGCCCCCCAGGGGATCATGCTGAGCAGCCCGACCTTGAGGAAGTCGCGCTTGTCGATGCCCAGCTCCTGAATGATCGTGGGCATCCAGAAGTTGACCGCGTAGAAGCACACCACGCCGCAGAAGTAGACCAGCGCCAGCGCCCACACGCGGCCGTCCCTGAAGGCGTCCATGAAACTGTGGCGCTGTCCCAGGTGCTGCTTGTGCGCCTCCTCGTCGCGTACGCGTTGCACGATCAGTTCCTGCTCCTGTGTCGTGAGCCACTTGGCGCTCTTCGGCCCGTTGGGAAGCAGGACGAACACGAGCAAGCCGACGATGATGGAAGGGAGACCTTCGAGGAGGAACAGCCACTGCCAGCCGCGCCAGCCGTTCACGCCGTCGACGAACTGCATGATCGCCCCGGAGACTGGCGAACCGACCACGTTGGAGATCGCGATCGCCGTCATGAACATGGCGACCATCTTGGCCCGCCGCGAACCCGGAAACCAGTAGGTGAGATACAGGATGATGCCCGGGAAGAAACCGGCCTCGGCCACTCCCAACAGGAAGCGCAGAGCGTAGAAAGTGAACTCGGCGTCGGTGGCGTTGAACATCGCGGCGATCGGCCCCCAGTGGATCGCGTTGGTGAACATGAACGCCGAGGAGATGATGCCCCACGTGATCATGATGCGCGCGATCCAGATGCGCGCGCCGACGCGTTCCAGGATGACGTTGCTCGGGACCTCGAAGATGAAGTAGCCGATGAAGAAGATCCCAGCGCCGAAACCGTAGACGGCGTCGCTGAACTTCAGATCGGGCGCCATCTGCAGCTTCGCGAAGCCGACGTTGACGCGGTCCAGAAACGCGACGATGTAGCAAAGGAACAGGAAGGGGATCAGACGCCAGGCGGCCTTGTCGAAGGTCGTCTTCTCGAACTCAGGTGAGTGGGTTGCGGTGCTCAATTGGGGCTCCTCCGCTGAATAGTTGTTTTTGATGGCCTGCGATGCCGGTGTTCCGCCTCCGGCCCCGTGATGCCGCGGCTATTTTAGGGGCGCAGGAGGCTCTTGTCAGCCAATCCATTAGCAGCTTGGGAGCCCCGTCGAACAAGCAGCCGGGGCTCCGTCAATTCAGGCGCCAGGGTAGCCCCTGCTATCGCGTCGGTATTTTGAACAACTCGTCGCAGGACTGTGGGGAGCAGCGTAGCGACAATTCGTAGCCGCTGCATCGCGCGTGATAAAGCTGCTGTTCGCCTTCATTGCCGAGGGGTTGAAGGACTCCCTCGCAACCCTTTGCCGCCAGGTGACGTTCGGCGGCCGCAAGAGAATCGGGCCCTGCAGCCTGCGCGTCCGTACGTGTACTGACCGCGTGCTTGGCTTCCTCAGGACCGATGAGGACGTTCGCCTTCTGGCGCTCGAAGTCCGCCAATTGCCGATCGCGAACCTGCTCGATCTCGCGAATTTCCTTTTTGCACTGCTCGGTAGTACAGGTCTTTGTCAATTGACTGATTGCATCCGCGGCACGCTTCGTGACCCGGGCGCTCAAGTCCTCGAAAAAGCGATCCCTTGACTCTGCGGTGTCGAACCGCGCTGGCACGAGCACCACTCGAACCGACCCGGGATAGAAGTACATCGCTCCGCTGGAGGCGTCCACAGCAACACCGACGAGACCGCCCAGCAGGATGTTCCCGAGTGTCATTCCCTGAAACTGGGCTTCCGCTTCCGCCGAGGCTGGCAGATATCCTTCCTTGCCGCAAGCCACCGAGAGTCTGCCCGATCCTTTCGCGATGTCGACCTTGCCTGGGGTGGGATTCACCACGCCCAGCGCTGTGGCGCCACGCGTGATCTTACAGATCGCACCAGCCGGCTCCGTCGTGACCTCCAGGCTTTGGTGCGAGCTCGTGGTGATCGTTGCGCAGCCCGCAACCATGGCGGCTGCGGCTGCCAGCGATTGAGCGCAGATCCATGAGGGAGGCATATCTTAGTCGCTCGGGCTCGTCCTCATCGAGCTATAGTACGCCGCATGAAGGCATCATCTGTCGATCGTCATCACCCCGTTTGCGCTAGATCAAACCATGTGGGTGAAGCGAGACGCAAACTTTAACCGTGGCGCAATAGAGGATTGTTCTTCAGAACAAGCTATTGCGCGATGTTCGCTATTCTTGCGGAGACACACATGAGACAAGGTTTGAGCCGGAGCCTGGCAGTTCTCGTTGTCGCCTGGCTAACAGGTTGTGCTGGCGACGTCGTAGTTCGCATGCAACCCCCGGTGGCGCAGGAGACGGGCGCAACCGGTTCGTCCTTGGCCACGGTCACGGTGCTTGATAGCCGGCAGCCGGGAGTGGCCGCAAGCAAGCGGGAATCGCTCGGCGCACCTCTGGGGAATATCACGTTCGACCCGCCCGAGGCTCAACTTGTCAAGAAAGATCTCGAGGCTGAGCTCTCCAGGCTGATGGCCGCTAAAGGAATCACGCGCAAGGAGACGTTCTCGGCTCTTGTGACCGAGTTCGGCGTTAACACTCAGAGTACCGCACTGTACTGGGACTGCATCGCGAAAATCTCTCTGGTGCTCAAGCACGGAAATCAAGAGTTCCCCTTAACCGGAACGGGAACAGAACGCACGTATTCATGGCCCGGAGAAGAGGTGCTGCGGAAGGCCACGCTCAAGGCGTTTGAGGAGATCAACGCCGGGTTGGGCCCTGTCGTCGACGGCTTGTAGGAAGGCGCTCCGCACGTCGAATCGAAGCGGAAACACTCGAAGTCAGCCGAGGATAACGGAGAAATCCCCGGCACGGCGACGCTCGGTGATGCAATGCCTAAGCTAACCGACCAGCCGGCGCGCACCCGCCAGTAGTGCGGCGAACGCTCCTCGCCTTTTCCCAGGTCGAGCTTCGGGGGTTTTGTTGCGAGGCGCTGTCGATTGTTGGTGGCGCGTACCGTCCTTACCCGCAGGCGTTCCAGCGCCCGAGCGCTGCCTACTGCGTTGCTTATCCGAAGCAGAGCGCTGCCCCGGGGCCGAATCCGACTGTTTTCGCGCGTTGGGCTGGATGCCGCGAGCCTCTGGGTTGTTTCGGGTACGCGCCTGAGTTTGCCCTCGCCGCTTGGGTTGGTGCCGGCCCCTGGCTGTGCTGCGCTCCGCTGACGGCGTGGTTCGCGTGCGTGCATCGGTTGCGATCCTGGTTTCGGCCGCTGCGCCACCACGGCCGGGCTCGAAGCCAGCCACCACACGCCGTTCGATCGAACGTCCGAGCAACCGCTCGATCGCCGAGAGGAGCGGTTTCTCCTCTGTGCACACGAGAGATACCGCCTCGCCTTCCACACCTGCGCGGCCAGTGCGCCCGATACGGTGCACGTAGTCCTCTGGCACGTGCGACAGATCGTAGTTCACCACGTGCGGCAGCTCTTCGATGTCGAGGCCGCGCGCAGCGATGTCGGTGGCCACCAGCACGCGTAACTCACCATCCTTGAACTCACCGAGCGTGCGGGTGCGATGGTTCTGGCTCTTGTTGCCATGGATCGCATCGGCGGTGATGCCATCACGCACCAGTTGCTGCGCGAGACGGTTGGCGCCGTGCTTGGTGCGCGTAAACACCAGTACCTGCTGCCAAGCGCCCGCGCTAATGAGATGCGCGAGCAGCTCACGCTTGCGCCCGGCGTCGACCGGGTGCACTACCTGCTTCACCAGTTCGGACGGCGCGTTACGCCGCGCCACCTCAACCACCGCTGGATCATTCAGGAAGGAGTGAGCAAGCTCGCGGATCTCCTTGGAAAACGTGGCGGAGAACAACAGATTCTGGCGCTGCTTCGGGAGCAGAGCCAGGATCCTGCGGATATCGCGGATGAACCCCATGTCGAGCATGCGGTCAGCCTCGTCAAGAACCAGGATCTCGACGCGGCTCAGGTCGACGGTCTTCTGATGCACGTGATCCAGCAGACGTCCCGGCGTGGCTACCAGGATTTCGATGCCGCGCTTGAGCGCCGTCACCTGCGGTTGCATGCCGACTCCACCGAACACCACACTCGATTTCAACGGCAGGTGAGCACCATAGGCACGTACGCTCTCCTCGACCTGCGCCGCCAGTTCGCGCGTGGGCGTGAGAATGAGAGCGCGCGGGGGCCGGCGTCCGTCCGCAGAACCTTTGCTTTTCACAGTAACCAGACGCTGCAGCAACGGCAGGACGAAACCGGCGGTCTTCCCGGTGCCGGTTTGTGCGGCGGCCAGCAGGTCGCGTCCGGCCAGAACGTCGGGGATTGCCTGAACCTGGATTGGGGTAGGCTGGGTGTAGCCCTGCGCCTCGACGGCGCGGAGCAGCTCGGCCATCAGACCGAGGTTAGAAAATGACGAATTGATGATGCTCTCCTGAATCGGCCTGCAGGCGACGTGTCGTCGGCCAAACCGGTTCAGGCGGATATCTAACGGGTAACGGGAATCGGGGAGGTTCGAGAACAACCACGAAGCGGGCGCGGCCCCAACCGGATGAAGTGCCACGATAACCCGAGCCGCACTATACCTGGATCCCCGCTTAAAGTCCCGCACTATTTCCCCCCAGAATTCAAGCGCAGCGAAGGGTTAGGCGGCACGGCCGACCTCAAGTTCAACAATGCGCGCATTGACTTCTCTGCCATTGACCTCAAGCTCGGCCACAGCAATCGGCAGCCGAAAGCGGCGAGGACCAGCGCTGCCGGGATTGACGTAGACAACTCCGTCGCGACGCTCGATGACTGGTTTGTGCGAGTGGCCTGACACAACCACGTGAACGCCAGCGGCAGCCGGGTCTATTTCGAGCCGCGCAAGATCGTGAATGGCGTAGAAGTACGTGCCGTCGATTTCGAAGAGTTCGGTTTCGGCGAGCGCATCAGCCCATGTGCCTCGGTCGTTGTTGCCGCGGACTGCCGTAACCGGCGCGACGGCGGCGAGCTGGGCAAGTAGTTCAGCAGTGCCGATATCGCCGCCGTGGATGATGTGCTGGCAGCCTCCGAGAAAAGCCAGCGCCTCAGGCCGCAGCAGACCGTGAGTGTCCGAGATGATGCCAACGCGAGCCATCGTGGGGAGCGTGCGGCCTAACGTTCGCGATCAGCAGCGCGGCTCGGCGCCTGCGCTTGCGCTGAGAGAGCCTCTGTCTGATTCGCATGCTTAGGTGTCGGTCTTGACATCGTTCGAGTCCTGGTCGGCGTTTCGAGCGCGATGGCACGCGTCGCGTCAGCCTCGATGACGGCCGCACGTTCGACTTGGTCTCTGTGGAACGTGACAGCAAGCACGGCGCGCGCTGGAGCGCTTTCAGCCACACGTTGCACTCGCTGCAAGGCCTCGCACGCAAAGCCGTTACAGATGTCAGCGCGGCGTTCGCGCGGCAAGGCGCAGCCCGTTGCAGTCTGATACAGACAAGCGCCTCGCACATGCTCGGCTGGCAGCATCGTGACGTAGGCGTCGACTGCATCGGCGAGATTGCATGCGGGATGCTCCTGCTGCCAACGCGACAACACAGTGAGGTCGATAAAGGCGCGCCAACCGGCGCCGTGTTCGCAGCAGCGGCCGCGGCATTGGGCGCACAGCCGCGCGCCTTGCGGGTGCTTGTCATCAGCGGTCGATGCGGCGAGACGTGTGCGGTCGATGACCATGCCGTCAGCAACCACCGATTCGAGGTAGGAGCGATGCCGGTCACGGTCCTCATCGTCAACAGCAATCATCTGGGGCTCGCAGTGTTGCAGCCATACCAGCGTGGCGGGCGCTTCCTGCAATTGCAATTGGCTGCGAGCAGCAGCCAGCGCTGCGCTGCTCAGCGCCTGCTTGAGGCCCGCCGTGTGTGCCTGAGCCGCCTGGTGTCGGCACTGCGCCGCACCGCAGAAGTCAACGCCACGGCGGCGCGCCAACGCGTCGAGCACGACGCCGCAATGACGGCATACGGTGTTGGCTGGCGCGGCTTTCATTGCGTCAGCTTGAGCCTTCCAACGGGCGGCCGCCCTAATGTGCTGTATATTTGTTTGTTCACACCTAACGCGGGCCATCAGGGGCGCACAGCAGCAAGCGTAGCGCTGCTGTTGTGCGTCCCCTGCATGGCGTTGTTGAGCGGCCCTGGTCGTGACCAATGATCTTGGTGCGACGGAGTGCCCGCCGACACGGTCGGCCAACAGTCGAGCTATTGTCCTGGCGCTGGCGTGTTGGTAGTCCAGGTATCACGGTGCAGTTTCCACTGACCTCCCTGCAGTTTCCAGATGACGATGTAATCCCCCTTGTCCAGCACTTTGCCGCCTTCTCCGGGAACCGTCCACGTACCAACTTCATACGCGGTGTCGCCGCATGACTCTACTTCCACTGTAGTCAGAGTTACCGTCTTGAATCCAGACGTTATCGCTCCCTGCCAATACTTCTGAATCTCTTGCCGACCGCTAACGACATCCCCATTTGCAGGAAGCAGCTTGGCTGTTTCGGTGTAAAGCGCCGCAATACCATTCGCATCACCCCGGCTTAACGCGTCTACCCATTTGCCGTTGCTCCCTTCAATTGCCGGGCGCACATTCCCCTGGGCGGCCACTGTGCACGTCCAGGCAAGCAGTAATACAAAAAAGCCAACACGTACTGGGTTCCCTGTCGTTACCATATGCCGTTCCTCCGCTGGGCTAAACATATCGATGTAACTACAAACAGCTGCACCACCGACACATATGATCCGTCTAAGACGCTTCCCAATTTACGCAGGCGACGCGGCTAATGATTGGGTATTGTGCTCCCTTTGGATGCTCCCTCGGCCGCCCAACGATGGTGCTGAGCCGCCGCCGAGAAGCGCAGTGACGAGGGCACCGGAAGCGGGCGTAGCCTGCTTACGGCGATCGGCTCGAGCGCTGGGCTCGGCCTCGCTCCGCACCTAGTGGACTGTAACAACCATTTATAGACTATGATGGCGTTCATGACAAACGCCATCAGCCTGACCAAATCGGAACGAATGGAGCTCACCCGACGAGCGAGCAGTCGAACGGGCCGCGCGGAAGATGCGCGGCGGGCCCGGCTGGTTCTGCTGTTGGCCGAGGGCCATAGGTGGGACGACATTTGTGAACGCCTGCCTTGCAGCCGAGGGTTTATCGACAGCTGGAGCAAGCGTTTTGCGGCCGAGCGGGTGGCCGGACTCTACAGCCGGCATCAAGGGCAGAGCGCGAGCGTGCTGACCCCGCGCTTGGAGGCGCGCGTGCTGGAGTGGACGCTCAAGAGGAGGCCGGCGGATGGATCGACACACTGGAGCACGCGTAAGTTGGCCAAGGCCTTGGGCGTGAGTCACATGATGGTTTCGCGGGTGTGGGCCAAGCACGCCCTCAAGCCCCATCGAGTTGCGGGCTACCTGAGTTCCAATGATCCCGATTTCGAGACCAAGGCGGCCGATGTGATCGGGTTGTATCTGAACCCGCCAGCGCACGCGGCCGTGTTCTGCGTGGATGAGAAGAGCGCGATCCAAGCGCTCGACCGCAAGGACCCGGTGCTGCCGTTGTCGCCCGGGCGCGCTGAGCGGCACGGGTTCGAATACTACCGACACGGCACGCTGTCTCTGTATGCAGCCTTCAACACCCAGACCGGAGAGGTATTGGGCAAGACCGCGACGCGGCACACCTCGGCGGAGTTCGTGGCGTTTCTGAGCGACCTGGTGATCAACCAGCCCAAAGGCAAGCAGATCCATGTGATCGCCGACAACCTCTCGGCGCACAAGACCAAGCGGGTCGACGAATTCCTCGCCGCACACACCAACGTTCATTTGCACTTCACTCCGACGTATTCGTCTTGGCTCAACCAGGTTGAACTGTGGTTCGCCAAGATCGAGCGCGACGTGATCGCCGGCGGCGTATTTAGCTCCGTGCCCGATCTCAAGCGCAAGCTCATGCGATACATCCGTCACTACAACAAACAGCCAAAACCGGTGAAGTGGAAGTACTTCGATCCATCGCGCCGCATCAGTTCAGAATCAGTTGTTACAGTCCACTAGGAGCGTCGCGCGAGAACACGCGACACGCCCCTCGCACAACTCCTCTACAGCGCCTGTCGGGATCCCCAGGGCAGCGTAGTAGTTCTTTTTGGTCTCCGTGGGTCGGCTCGGTTTGGGGCGCGCTTGGCAGGACCAGCATGCCATCGCCATGTCGCTCGCCTTTACAGCCCGGCGCCAGGCACTCAATGGATAGCGGCCAAGCTCTTGATTTCCCAGAGATGCGTCGCTCGGGCAGATTTCTTGCACAGACTTCTATCAGTCGACAGCGGAGGACCGCCACATGAAGCAGACAATGCGTGTGCATTCAATACGGGGCGTGATCGGAGGTATCGTAGTCGTTGTTGCGGCCCTCATGCTGGGCGCGACTAACGCTCAAGCGACGCCGATAAACTGGACGCTCGGCGGTGTGACCTTTGATGACGGCGGCACTGCCAGTGGCACCTTCTCGACCGATTCGGCGACGGGCGACCTCATCAGTTTTGATATTGTGACGACCGCCGGTTCGACGTTGGGTGGTGCAATTTATGATGTTACAACTGCCATCATCTACGCCAACAACTTTTTCTCTCCCAATTCATTCCTACTGGCCACCAACAACAGCGGTCTCTCGCCGTACTTGAACCTCGCATTTCTGAACCCGCTCACGTCTCCGGGAATCGATCCGATCGTTCTCGGACTCTTAGATGGGCACGGAGATGGAGATG
>Ga0187780_10000671_pt1 | contig 25227 bp, 30 predicted proteins | sample 1015_Q2_SP10_20__FD_132429 | JGI IMG/M metagenome (GOLD analysis project Ga0187780, IMG submission 132429) | Tropical peat soil microbial communities from peatlands in Department of Meta, Colombia - 1015_Q2_SP10_20_MG | ecosystem: Environmental > Terrestrial > Soil > Wetlands > Peat | place... | reverse complement strand
CGGATTGCTCATTTCTTTGACATTGTCGCTAATGAGCTGGTCGGCGGCTTCCGGATGCCCGGTATTGATCTTGCGCATATTGCTGACGAAGACTTTCGGATAAATCCAGCTTGAGGACGGTACCTTAAGACCCATGAAGTTGGCGATGTCGGCGACGAAGGCATTACAGTTGTATAGCTCCACGCTCCAGAAGTGCGAGCGCGATTGCAACTCTCTGATATGAGCGACGACCCTGTCATACTGGTCCTTATTGATCAGCACGCGATAGCGCGAGGTGATGTACTTGTCCTCAAGGTCGCCGTCGGTCCAGCCCGTATCCGCGGGGACTGGAACATAATGCCCCATGACCCACATCTGGGGGTCATCGCCCTTGGGCGAAAGCCCAGCAACGTTGTTTTTGCCGGGTGTCTCGCCGACGCGGCCGAATACAACAAAGGTGTGACCGTAATCCCAGGCTTGGCGAGAACGAAATTCGACGTAGTACTGCCCAGAACCGCTCGTGGCACTCGCCGGCCGTACGATCTGCGCGTGTGAGCTGGTCTGCGCGCTAGCCACCGAGAGGCCGAGCCCCGTTAGAACGGTCAACGCCAACGGCATTACCAGCCGGGTTGAAGAGCTTCTTCTAGCGATCCGCTTCCGCCGCATAATGCCCCCGCGTAACTACCAAGCGACCATCAAGGCCACCGACTGGCGAAATCACTCAACTTAGGCCGCGCCTTAGCGACTCGATTCTGGTTCGTCGCATTCAGCGGCCTGACGATTAGATCCCTTAACCCGTGGCAAATATTCGACAGGAATCTGAATTTCTAATTGTGCGACATCTTTGCAACATCCGCCGCTAAGCCAGAAGGGCAATGCCGAACATCAGGAACTGTTTGGGCCGCTTTTAAAGGAAACTAAAAGCAAAATCAGGATGGGAAATGCAAATAGTAAGAGCGACCAATCCACTCCCGAGTGTCCGCAACGTCTGGGTCCATCCTACCACCCAACTTTCAAGAGCTGGCCTGCTAACTAGGCCTGTGCCGTAAGGCCCCTTCACCGGTGCTAACTGCTGATCGTCTGTCCGGATCGCGTCAGCAGCGTATGCCGCTGGCAAATTTGTCACGCCCATCCGAAATTCACTTCGGCCGGTGCTCGTACGTCTGGGATGCTCGGCGGCGGTAAAAAAATGTGAGAAAATCGTCCAGATTCGAGGGGCCGAATGCCCGGAAGGGGGACCATGATCCGGATATCTGTTCTATCTATGCTGTTCGTGCTGGCCGCTGGCGTCGCGGGCGCCCAGCAATTGCCTCAACAGCCACCGCCCGTCGCTTCGCTTATGGGGCAAGGAAATGATCAGGAACGCGCCGCTTGCCATCCCGACGTGAGCAGATTTTGCCAATCCCAGCTGCAGGTTAATCCCAATGACATTCTGGGAATCCTGGGCTGTTTGCAGGCCAACCGGCCCAAGATCAGCCGTGCCTGCCAGCAGGTATTGGCTAGCCACGGTCAATGAGCCCAAGAATGATCCGGAACTATCCGCCGGCGGCGACAAGACCGTAGAAAAGACGCGCGGTGGCCAACTGCGGGAACACCCGGCGGCCACTTGAAGCCAAAACGCTTCGGTGACGTGGGTCTTTGCTCTGTATTCACGATGCGAAGTTACTGCTGGGAAGCCCGTCCACTAGCGCCGCGCATGAAGTCCTGCATTTCCTCTAGGGTAACGGTGCCATCTTTGTCGACATCCATCGACTTGAAGATGCGCTCGGAAGCCGCCTGAAACTCCGGCAATGAGAGTGTCCCGTCACTGTCAGCATCCATCAGACTGAAAATCACTCGCATCATCAAACCCCGTCTCATCATTCCACCGCCCATCATTCCCATCATCTCGCCGTGATAACGGCAATTCGGATTGCTGTCGTCCTTTTCGCGATTTTGGACGCGCTCCTGTAATCGCCCTTGAGTCGGCTGGGTGGTGGGACTCTGCTGAGCAGTGGGAGCTTGGGCACTAGCAATAGCGCCCCAGGCCAGGATAGCCGCAGTTGTTGTGAGTACGAGCACATGATTTCGCATCTCAACCTCCTCGTTGATGAGGACCACACTCCATCTGAGACGCGGACGCGCATCACTGGCATTGACGTGGATCAAGGGCCTGCCGCGAAGCGCGAGGAAGATGGGATTCCCTAAGCGCTCAAAAGGGAGGAAATCATGCGTTGTCATTATCGACTTTCTATGTGTCTTCCACTCGCGCTGGTCGCCGGTATTGCTTGCTCAACATCACAGGCGTTGGCCGATCGCTGCTGGCTTGGGATGAATATTCACAATCATACATGGATTGTGCTGCACCACCGCCGGCTCGCACAGTGCAGTTCCGGATCCGGCTGGTGCAAGTGCTTGGCGTGCTACAATTTTGACGGCTCCGTATCGGCGACTTGCTACCCGTTGGCAGCACCAATTCCGCACTGACGGCACGACGGATAGCGCCTAAAGCTGCCCGGAGCTATTGCGACAGCGGTCCCCTAACCGCGTGGCTTTACGATCTGAGCCACTGTGGTATTCGCGCGCATTGTATGACGGGACATCATCCGCTCGGTCACAAAGGATGGGTGATTAGAATGGCCGGCACGGATTAGTTTCGACAATGAACATTGAGAAGTGTCAGGACTTGGGCTACTATTCCGTTGGGTTGGGGTCGCGTCCGTAAAATCAAACCTTGTTCCAAAGCGCTGTAGAGAGTCGCAGCGCGAGGGGCGCTTTGATATCGGGGGAAACGCCATGGGCAGAAAATCGCTTGGCGCAGCGTTGGCAGCACTAGTTCTGGGGTGGAGTCCTACATTAGTCATCGCACAACAACAGCTCGGTACGGCGGAAGAAGCGAGAGCGATGCTCGATCGGGCAACGGCTGCGCTCAAGTCAAACGAGGTGGCGGCGCTGAGCAAGTTTAACGATCTGAACAACAAACAGTTTCACGATCGCGATCTCTATGTCTTTTGCTTCAATATGTCCGATGGGAAGGTCACCTCATATTCCGCTCCTTTTCTGATCGGCGCCGATGTCCGCACCTTGACGCTCGTCAACGACCCGATAGGACAAAGAGCCTACGATACAGTCCGCAATGTCTCGGAGGGAAAGATCGCAATTCTGCAATACAAGTTCCCTAAACCTGGTACGACGCAGCCTGCTACAAAGGTGTCCTTTGAGACTCGCATTGGTAATCAAGGTTGCGGCGTTACCTATTACGAATAGCATTGTGCCTGGCTTCCGGCCGATGCTTGTTTTCAGAGTGAACGCCTTTTCGACTGCAAGTTAGGGGTATTTGCTCTCGTTCGCCTCCGCCTTACCGCTACGCGAGGTTAAAGCTATTGCGCCGCCTCGAGCGAAGGAGCTAGTGCGATGGAAGCGACGACCTAGGACTAACGCGGTTGGTGATGCTCCAACGAGGATCGCCTCTGGCGAGAGGCCAATTTAGATTTCACCTCGGTATTCGATACTCGATCGGCTAGCGGCCATGAGCCGTCTCTGCACAATTCGACTGTAGTGTCTGCATTGCGGTGCCGATGTCGTTGAGCGGTATGACACCATGGAGCGAACGACGATTCTCTGTGATCGACACCGTGAGTTCCGAAGTGGACTGCCAAGTGTGCTCGACTAACGCAGAGGCTTTCTCGGGAAGCAGCACCACACCAGGGGTCACGACGCTGCCAGTAAAATCCGTGGTCGTCGCGCCAGCCACCACAGTCACTTTCGGATGCGTCCGCGGCGGCAAAGGTTCGGCGAGAACGACCAGAACCTCGGTGGTGGCGCCCTCGCCACAGCGCAGCATGAGTCCCGCAATATCGTGATCGGATCCGCTCGCGTCTGTAATTTTTGTGATCGAGATCGAGTCGGGACCGCCGGCCGGGTTGGGTGTGCGGGCAAGCTGCCAGGTTCCAGGCTCCGCAGGCCGCGGAGATGGACTCGGAGACGCGCTGGAATTTGCTTGCTCATAACAGCGCTTGCGCGCCTGCTCATCCTTGATGCTTCGGCAGTGCTCAACTTCGGTGTTCAGCTTCGCCGGCTTTTCGGTTTCCCGTGAAATCGTAGGGGTTGGCGCCATCGCCAAGGCGGCGAACATTACCGTCGCGGCACCGACAGCGAACACTTGATAGCATCCCATTCGATCACCTCATTCTCAGTCGATCGAATGCGTAGGTTGGCAACAAGCAGTCCGAACAACTTAAACCGGTCTTTTGCGCGCAAAACGCTACGTCGTCATGCCGGTGCTCGTCCAACCGCCCGAGAGAAATCGAGCGCTAGCATCCATAAATTTTTGCCCATTGGACATCAACAAACGGGCGTCTTCTGCCCGTGCGTTCATCTCCTCGCTCAACCACTCCTGATAAGCCGCAACGGCATCAGGAACGGAATGAGCGGCTGTCAGCTTTTTCGATATTTTGAGACCGAGTTCGACTTCGGCTGTCGCACGCGCCATCCAATCACGACTCATTTCCTGAAGCGTGTTGAAGAATTCCGAGCCTGGCTGGTCAGCTGAACGATGTGAGCGGACTTCTTCCCTAGGCATGGTCTGGCTCCCTTTGTAAGCCGAGAACCCAGCCGAAACCTTCGCCCGCTGTCACGCTACCCGCGCTGATAGCCTGGCGGAGACACTCACCCATTCAAAACATTACATTAAGTGGGCCGAAATGTGAAATCGACTCGGCAACCGGCCGAGTGACCAACGAACTGAGTTCCAACGCACGCGATAATCGTCGTGAAATGCGCAGCAGGTACGGCAGCGTCGGGTTCGAGAGCCATAAGTCGGCATAAACCAACGGATCTGCTTGTTAAATTCCTAGGGCGCCAGCCCTTCTTGCCGGTGGATCACATGATGCAATCCCCTACAGGTCCGCCTTTGGCAGTGCTAAACTATGTTTTGGGCGGCTAATCTCTTGAGGGAAGCGTGAGGGGATTTTTCCAGCGCCAGCTTGTTGAATACGCGGATTATCACCGCGATCAACGAAACTGCCTGATGCACGTCATCGGTAATCCAATTCTATTTGTGGCTGCAGTGCTTCCGTTGAGCTTGCTGCCCGTAATAGTCTTTGGCATCCCAACCAGCGCGGCAACCTTGTTGGTCATCCCGGCCCTGATCCTATGGATTGCATGGGACGTCGGCATTGGAATGGCCATTGTAGGCGCGGCCGTTCCACTTCTTTTTGTCGCCGCAACGATTGTCAAGCATGTGAGTGTGACCACCGTCTGGATTATCACGGCTTTGCTGATCGTCATCGGTTGGGCTTTGCAAATTGTCGGGCACCAGTATTTTGAACGGCGCCGGCCGGCGCTGCTTGACAATCCGATTCACATGCTCATCAGCCCGATGTACATCTTCGCAAAGCTCTTTGTCGCGCTTGGTTTCCGCCGCGACCTTGCTGCGTTGTTGCAAGAATCATCCAAACAGACCTCTTACTCGCCCTACATTACGAGTGACTTAAGGTAACATCCGTGAGCCAGACGCTCGTTACCGGCGGCAGTGGTTTTATCGGCCAGCATCTGGTCGCCAGCCTTCTCGCGCGCGGTCGCCGCGTGCGCATTCTCGATCTTCGCCCTCCGACCTGCGCTGCAGCGGGAGTGCAATATGTTAACGGTTCGGTGCTTGATCGCGAGCGGGTGCGAGAAGCGCTTGAGGATGTTGAAGAGGTTTATCATCTTGCCGGACTAGCGGGCATGTGGATGCCGCACAAGGAAGATTTTCACGCGGTTAATTGTCAAGGCACCGAAGTCGTCATTGCCGCGGCGCGAACACGAGGCGTTTTGCGTTTTCTGCATTGCTCAACTGAATCCATTCTTTTTAGATCCTCCGGCGCGGAATCTGCCGTCACGGAGCAGATCGACGCCACTGTCGAGGAAATGCCGGGGGCCTACACGCGCTCAAAAAAGCTCGCTGAACTGCAAGCTTTGCAAGCCGCAGCTTCTGGATTTCCCGTGGTCATAGCTAATCCGACTATGCCGATCGGACCACACGAGGGAAATCTCACGCCACCAACCTTGATGTTGCAACATTTTCTTAGCCGGCGGATCCAAATCTACTTCAATTTCGTCATGAACCTCGTCGACGTCCGCGATGTCGCGACCGGCTTGTGCCTTGCCATGGAGCACGGGCAAAGTGGTCAACGTTACATTCTCGGCGGTGAAAACATTTCCCTAAAAAAATTGCTTGCCATAGTTGGCGTGATCAGCGGCCAGAGTGCTCTGCGTATCCCCATACCTGCCATGATTGCTCAAACAAGCGCAGCAATGCTGGAATTTACTGCCGATCACGTCACCGACCGACCACCGGCCGCTACAGTCGAGGGCGTGCGGATCGCATTGCGATCCAAAGCGCTATCCAGCGAAAAAGCTCGACGTGAACTTGGCTACACCGCTCGACCAATTGGAATGGCATTGAAGGAAGCAGTGGAATGTGTCTTGAAAAATCGCAATAATCTTCAAGTCAATTCCGAGGCTAATTCGTTACCTCGTCTAGGGTGACGCATCAGGGTCGTGATCATTCGTCCGAGCGAAACGTTCGAAGTCATCTGGATCGGATGGCTCGTCAGTTGGGTGGCGGCGTCATTCTGGTCTGGCCGCACGGCAAAGCGCGTTACGACATGGGAGACATGGGTGTACCGCGGCGCCATTATTGCTGGCGCCATCCTAATCGCGCCTTGGACGGCACCAGCGCTGGGAGAGAGGCCAATCTGGGAGGTTGGCAATACCGGCGCATATGCACTCGTGGGCGTGATGTTGGCGGGTCTCTTACTAACCTGGGTCGCGCGAATCCATCTTGGGCGACTCTGGTCAAGCGCGATTACGCGCAAGGAAGAACATCGAGTCGTTGACACCGGCCCCTATGCCTTCGTGCGTCACCCGATCTATGCGGGCATCATTACAGCACTTATTGCGACAGCAGTGACCGAGGCAACGCTCGCGGCATTACTCGGGGCCATGCTGATAGCTCTCGGCCTGTGGCTGAAAGCGCGCGTGGAGGAGCGCTTTCTGATGGTGGAGCTTGGTCCAGACGCTTACGGGTCTTATTGCCGTCGCGTCCCGATGCTTATTCCCTTGCTGCCTAGCCACTGATCGAGTAACGAAATCTGACAACATCTTTTGCGAGCAGGTCGCAGACTTCTTACCTCGGCCAGTTATATTTGCTTTCCGACTCGGCCGTGCCTTGCTTGACCAAGCCGTGCTTCGCAGAGGCGCAGGTTAGACGGCCGCCATGTGAGTCACAAGCAACAGTATCGTGCGGGGCGGTGGCTAATGCGGCTTGGATGTCTCTAATCACCATGCCCTGCATCGCTCTATTTTTTTCGATGTTGAAGTGGCTAAGATCAGACATGTGCTCCAGATCAACATTTTGTAGCACGCCGCTGAATCCCGGGCCCTTCTCGACCGGATCACCGAATCCATTCGCGATGTAGTAATTCACATAACGATCGACGTGTCCTGAAACAGCAACGTGCGATGTGGGATCGAGCCCTATTGCCAATTTGACGGGGACGCCGAGCTCGCTCAGGCGTGTGGCCATGCTCGTGACCGCAACCGCCCCTGACGAGTGACCAACTAAAATAATTGTCCGCACGCGGCCGCTTTTGTACCCTGCGGCGGCTTCTTCTGTGAGAGTTGGCCAAGATAAGTAGTTGGCTACGGTGGTATCAATGCCTTGATGTTGCAGCCTGGTCGCAATTTGGTCCATGCCCAGCGAGAACACATTGAACGCGCCGCGCAGTAGATAAACGTGGGAACTTGAAGTCGCTTGCGCGCCGCCGACGCCAATCGCGGACGCCAGCATCAAAAGCGACAATGCTGCGGCCTGCAGCGGATACCGAGCCCGCCGCGGCAACAACCCACCAAAAGTGGAGCCGCCAACAGACCTCATTAGAGCTTTCCCCCGAAGATTCCGACCCGTGTATATTGTCTCCACTTAATCGGCTCTTCAACGGGGGCACGGTCAGGAAGCAGCTATAGCCGCAAGTCGTGTCTTTTTGGCAACACTTCGCTTGCTACGCTTTTGCAGCGGCGGGCGCGGTAAGAAGGCTGTCATCAGACCGAACTGGGTCAGCATCAAGGACGCGGAGGAAAATCGGATCGAGCAAATGTCGTCCCCGGAGTAAGGTGGCACGCGCAGCGAAAGCGTCGAACGCCGTTTGAAAAAGGGCCGGTAATTCGCGCGGCGTCGTCAGCACCGATCGAATCATGGCACCGACGTTGGTAGTCCCATCTGGGCGCATTGCGGCAACCGCAGACGCGGGTAGCGCGCGCTCAGCGGGATCGGTGATTACGCGCATTGCAGCCATGGGCAGCCCGTGGGCGGCACCGACTGTGGCGACGATGTGCGATTCCATATCAACCGCAATTGCACCCGTATTCACGTAAAGCGCACGTTTGTCACGCGGTTGGCAAACGGGAGCCGACACGCCCAGGATTGTGCCGGAAACTGCATTCGGGAATGTCTGCAATAGACTCTGCGACCATATCTTGTGAGTCGACATCGTGTTCGAGCCCGAAAGAACCGCTGAACCGATAATACAGTCTCCGGGGCGCAGTTGTGGTGCGAGACCACCCGCCACGCCAAAACTAATAATTCCAGGGCATTCGCGAAATGTCGCGCGAGCTTCTGCAATCGCCGCAGTGAGTCTGGCTGCCAAGTTGCGGCCGTCGCCACCGCAAATGACGCATATTCCTCGTCCCGCGGCTATGCGGGCTTCAAATGCCAGTCCAACGACGATAATCAAGAGCCCCCTCAGCCCAATCGCTTTGCCAAGCAATATGATACAATGTTATCCCGCGTTAGAACAGCGTCAAAATTCAACAACGAACAGGCTGCCGCTAATTTCAGCGGTGGCCGCGACGTGACTGCAAATGATCGTCGGTCCTCGCCCTAACCGCGGCCGTAAATGAACGGCTGCGGTATGATTCGCTGCCATACGCTGCCGTTATCAAACTGGATCGTTAGGCCGTCCGGAGAAATCACCGCCCCTTCTTGCCAATATTCCGCCCAGATGTGTCCGGGATAGTCGACCCATGCTCTCGACGGTTGTCCGATTTCGTTCACCAAATTGAGGTCCCAGCCATTTTGAGTGACGATTGCCGGAGCGGCATTTGGCGGCATGCAGCCCTGGACGCATCGGTATTGGCCGGAAAGGTTGAGCACCTGCGCCGAGGCGCCGCTAACAATCGGCGCCGCGCCAAGAGCGCCAAGCACAATTACAATACGTGCAATCACAACACGTTTCATCGGTCGGCTTCCTCTTTTCTGCAAAAATGCAGCTTGGCGCGCCAGCAGCGGTCGGCTTTGATCGAAATCAAACCTGTTTTAATTCCATCAGGCGGACGGGCTTCACCTGAAGAAACTCAAACTCGAACGGTTGTGAGTGCTCTTGCGCATCGACAAATGCTTGAGTGGTAATGTCGCTTCTGGATGCCAATTACACCCGTATGGCCAATCCATTTTCGGGCAGATCGCCGCAAAGGGCGTCTTTTCGGAAATAGTGCCGATATCCGTTTGCGCCTGAGAACGTTGAATAGCGGCGGCGACGACGACCCCTAACGCGATCCCAATCAGGCTGGCTAAAATTTTGTCGGCAACCATCGCGATCTCACGTCAGAACAAGGAAGACCTTAGGGCCTGAAAGCCGAACGTGCTTTCGCAGGTTTCTTCCGTGAGTTCGTATCGCCGACGGCGGCTGGCGCGTTGTTGATCTAGATCAAAATGGCGCTTCGTGTCTGGTTTTTCCACAAGCGGATTGAAGATGAGGCTCGTGACCCACAATCGAGGTCCGAGGAATCGTTCCCACGGCCGTTGCCGCAGACGATCTACCGCTGATTTCCCGCACTATGAGACTATTTCAGCGCCATGGCAGACAGCCACCGGCCTGCGCCCCGCCGTGGAATACGGCGGAACGCGGCAGTGATTGGAAATTGACTGGCGGGTGCCGTCAGTGCGGAATTGGAGCTGCCAGTGGGTAGCACATTGAGGTTACAGAGCCACCGGGATTCGTGCACGACACACACTTACAACCGGCTGCGGCCGTGCACTGTGCGAGGCGGTGGTGGTGCAGCAAGATCCACGCATGCGGGTGCACATTTAACCCGACCGCGCAGGCCTGTGCGAAAGCCTGTGATCCCGAAAAAACAAGGCCCGCGGTCAACGCAAGAGCGAGACACACGGAATTGCGATAGCGACGCATGAGTTCCTCTCCCTTCTCTAGACACCCTAGGAAGTTAGCCCCTTGCAATGAATCAGTTTCACACACAAAAAAACATAGCGCAAGATTCGATAATCTCCGAGTGCACTTTAGGTCGCACAATTGCGCCGTCCGCTGCGGCGCACCTAGCTTGCCTTAATTTCAGATAATCGGTCGCGAACTTCCATGCCTACCGGCTCGCGCAGCGCGGAAGGAACCAATGGTTTTGACATCAGGGGTTGTTACCCCTGGGTTCCCTGAAACGCCCACGTTTGAAGTTCACTTCGCCGCCTCGGTCGTATCGACTTTTTTCCATGTCGAATCGGGATTGAATGACATCATGTGTTCAGCAATATCCGCAGTGTCCGGCCCAAGGTCCTTTTGAAACACCGTCCCAGCATAGTTGACGATAAAGGTCATGACACCGGAGTTGCGGTACTCGGCTGGATAAGCGACCAGCGCAAATCCACCGATCATTTTTCCGTCCACGATATAGTCGGCCGCGCCGCCCTCGGTGGCCGGGCCCTGCTTGGTTAGGATTTTGTAGTAGTAGCCGTGATAGGGCGACCGGCCTTCCCCTGCGCGATAACCCTGTTTCGACGCCGCGGCAAAGAGCTCGCCGAGCGGACTTTGCTCTTCGCCCGGCGTTATCGGCCAATATAGCCCGTCCTTTTTGCCGGGTGTGCTGACGAACCGTTGGGCATAGACGCCGGTGCCGGCGCCGGTACGGTCCTGCGCTGCGTAGTCGTTCTGCGCGTCGACATAGGCGAGACTGGTCTGGATCGCGTCGAGTTCATTGTGCCCGATGCGCCGATAGAGGACTTCGCGACGTCCGGCTTCGGTGTCAAATGACCACGTGCCGTTCTTATTACGAACCATCGGTATTGGGAACGGATAGTCATTATCGCCAATCACAAGGATCGCCTTGTTATCGCCGTCCATCGTGATCTGATGCTTGGCATCATAAGATGTGACGAAGCGCGCGCGTACTGCGTTGTCGGACACCTTATCGCCTGACGAGATGATGTCTTCACCCTCGCGGCCCAACACGACAAGCGCCGCCTTTTGGTCGCCGGATCGGGCCGTGGCGACCAAGGCGTCGACTGCGGCTTGTGGCGTATTGTAGTCTTCCTGCGCAAAGGCACAGGACGATGTGGCGATTGCCAACGATGCGGCAACAATGATCGCCGCCACCAGCGCCGTCGCCACTGTAAAAACCTTGTTCATGATGAACCTCTGTTTGGGCGCGCGATCGTTCCCGGCACTAAGTGAGGCACTCAGTGAGTCGTCGATGCAGTCACCGGTATCCGCGCACCTGACGCAATCCATCCATCGTAGGTCTGGAATTTCAGACCAAGTTTCCCATAGTCGACCCGTAAATAACCGTCGGAACCGCGCTCGACCGCTTCAGGCATGACCGTTTGCACTTCTTGCGCCATCACCCCGACATACGCCGTGTGGCCGCCGTTGTAGACGAAGCGATAGAAGCCGAGACCGTCGTCGAGACGTCCCAGCAACGTTATGTCGTGCTTGAGCCGCATGTCGGACCGGCGACCGCCGCCGCCGCGACCACCACCACCTCCTCCTCCCCCGCCCACTCGCGCGCCACCTCCCCCGCCCATTCGCGCGCCACCACCACCGCCGCCTAGCCGCGCGCCGCCCCCACCGCCGAGGCTCGCTCGGCCGCGTGCGGATTCAAGACCGGCTACTCTGCCGGAGCTGATGTTACCGAGCGCGTTGCCGCCGCGACCGCCACCGCCACCGATATTCGGTCGATTTCCCCCACCTCCGCTAGGGCGATTGCCGCCCACGTTTGGCCGGTTTCCGCCTCCCCCGACGCTCGGACGATTACCGCCACCGCCCGGCCGGTTGCCACCACCGCCAATGTTTCCACCGCCGCCCGGCCGGTTGCCGCCACCGCCAATGTTCCCACCGCCGCCGATATTCGGCCGATTACCGCCGCCGGGATTTAGGACCTGATTGCCTCCGCGACCGCGGAAATCCATCCGGTTTTGCGCGCCGCCAGCGATATTGCGATTGCCGCCAAACTTCGCCGCGACGTCGGCATTGGCGTAGCGCACGCCTTGCCGGTGCACCGGATTATGTACCCAGGTGTTTCCGCCGCCGCGGTTGATGTTGTTGATATTGACGTTGCGATTGATGTTGATGTTGTTGCCGCCCCAATTGAAGCCACCGCCCCAATACCCCCCACCTGCCCAACGGCCGAGAGCATAACCCGCGCCGAAGGCAAGCCCGGTCGCGAGTACACCAGCAGCGATGTAGCCAGGCGCCGGCCAATAATACGGCGGATAGGCCGGATAGGGCCATGTTCCATAAACAACCGACGGATTGTAATACGGCACGTAGATCGTATCGGGCTGGGTGGGCGCGATCACAATAACCTGTTTGCCGTTCTGCTGCTGTGTCGACACAGTCTGTTGCTCATTCGAGTCGAGTTTGTTGTTGGCCTGAGCCTTGGTGCGCAGCCGCTGGATGGCGTCCATGACATCCGGCTGTTGTGCTAGCACCGCGTCGCCGAGCTGCTGCGTCCAGGAAAGCTTCTGGCTCATCATGTCGAGCACGGACGGCGTCGCGACCAACGATTTCACGCTGTCATCCCAGCTCTGCTGATCAACCGCCGCCTTAAGCGCATCGCCTTTGAGGTTTTTATTGGCGTTCACCCAGCGATCCGCCTCGACAACTTCGAGCGGATAGGTGGAAGCCATCAGGACTTGCGACAACAGCGCATCGGGATAAAGCGCAATCGGTGCAAGCAGCGCGTCGAGTTGCGCATCGCTGAGCAACTGCTGCGATGAAGTGGACGCTTGTTGCGGCGGCGGGGGTGAAGTCTGCGGCGGTTGCGTTTGAGCCAACAGCTGTTGGGGCAGTAAAATCAAAAGTGCAGCTACGAGCACTTTCATGGCTGCCTTGATCATTCTCGCCTCTCTTCCAATTTCCATAACCGCCCTGAGTACCGGCCAAACGGATTAGAAAAGTCGCCAGCTGTGGTCCATCCTTAAAAAAAACAAGCTCAAATCAGACGGGCACACGCACCGTCCCCGCGTCTCAACCGAAGCAGCAGCGGCTGTCGTTCATGTTGCCGATTTTTGCCGAACGAAACATCGTGGTGATCGTCCGGCAAAGTCGTCCTGGCTTATCGCATTGCGATAGTCATGCCGGCGAGGCCGATGGATACCTGAAACCCGACTTGCGGTCCGCTGAGCCTAAGCACCACGCCCTTCTCGTTCTGTAATGTTACTACCTGTGCGCCGCCGACAAACGTAGCGCCTGCGCCGGCCGCTCCATAAGTGCCGGCGATGTCGGAGGGCGACCGCAGATTGGACGCAGTTCCGCGTAGCGCTACGCTTGCTACGCCTAAGCTGCCAATGCCGATGCCGCCAAGACGAAGGGGATAATTTCTGCCATGAAAGTGCAATACTCCGTCGCCGCCGCCGACGCCGACAATGAATCCGGCCTTGACGATATTAAGGCTAACTGTCCCGGTTGATTGAGCGTGAGATTGCACGGACGAAAACGCTACAGCCGCCACAACGGCCATGACGAATTTGAGTGTCCGAGTAAAACTCAACATCGTTCCTCTCCCGTGTTGTTCAAATTCGGTCGGGTGTGACCGCTGCGACCCAGCTTTTTTGATGTTATTTAGACAGAGGCTACTTTGATCTAGATCAACGATGCAAGCGATTTCGCACCATGCTCGCGGGCAGCGGCTATGCGGATGAAGCAGGTTCCTGCCTTATTCGGCTGCGGCCATCTTTGTGGTCGCGTTCATGCCGGCGATGCAGCGTGTGCTGAAATTTCCCTTCGTAACAAGACGGCTGAATGCCATTTCGCAGCTGAACGGAATTTTTTCGCCGCGCTCTCCGGCTTGCGGAGATTCATGCTGGCTCTTGCGATCCCGGGTCTTTGGGTTCTGCGGCGCGGGCATCGCGTTCCACCGTTCCTCAAATGTAACGCCGGAAAGCTGCTCGGTCTTGTCAACCTGATTGGAAGCATCCGACACGGACGTTACTTGCCCTGATGCAATGCTGAATTTTGCGAGAATATCTCCGGCTGCCGCCGGCCAATAAGCGGTCCAAAAGGCGATGACGGCGCCGGCGGTCGCGTAGCTTGCGAGAGTCAGAGTCTTTCTCCAGAAGCCTCTGTTGCTTGTCCGCATGGCACACTCCCTCGTTGCCCGTTAACCTTTTGTTAATTGCGTCAAGTGCCAGCGGAAATTCAGATTTTCTCCCTAAGGAGAAGCCCTTAGCCATCCTCACGCGGGGCGTTTAAACCCCGCTTTAAAACGGATTTCTGAGCTTTTATTTTGGGCGAAGGTCGCGGATGCCTCGCGCAATAGTAGAACGTCTCGCTCTTCCTATCGGAAAGCGGACGTTACGCTTCAGCGCGACAATTCGAGATTGCCTTCTGTCAGCATGGCGCGGCGTTGCGGCCACGCGGCATCACGCGAGCGGCAAGATAGACGAACCGATGAAACGCTTATTGCACGAGCCGGGCGCGCAGCCGCGTGAATTCGGCATCGTTGATTGTTCCAGCCTTCTTTAGCCGATCGAGCTTTTCGATTTCGTCTGCAGCGCTGAAACCGACCACGCGCCTGAGTTCATCGCGCGCTTGCTGGGCCTGCTGCACGTTGCGGTCCGCCATGCCCCTTCCTTGAAAGATCAAATATGCAAACACGCCGATGTATGGAAACACGATCCAGGCTATGACCCAGATTGCCTTGATCCAGCCCGATACGTCATGGCGTCGAAACAGATCGGCAGCAACGGTAATCAGTAGCCAGAACCATACGATGAAGACGAATATTGCAAGGGCATCCATCAGAAAATTTCGGTAGGTGAAGCCTTCCTGAAGGTAGAACATTGCGATCCTCCCTTTGGCTCATACACAATCGATTTGAATCGTTCCTGTTCCAACCGGAACCGAGCAGTGGATTTGGCGATGTACCCGCCTTATATAGCGGTGCTTCGTTCACAGCAGATCCGCATCCTTTCGATGGTTTTCAACTTTTATTACCAACGGACCGTCGCCACCCTCATTGGCGTGGAATATCCTCCAGCCCAGGAGAACGCACGAGGCGATAGGCGCGGTCCGCGATCCGCCACATCGCCGCTTTTTCGGTGTTGACGTCGATCAGCCGCTGGCGGCGAGCACAATAGCCGATAGCAAACAGCGCGCCCCAGAATGCTCCGAGCACGCCAGCAAGCGCCAGCGATAATGCAAACTCGGTCGGTGAGATCATAGAACAGCTCCTCAATCACGAAGGACGTTGATATTTTCGATTCAAGAGCGTAGCAGAAACAGATAATTCCGAAAGCGGTTCGTATACGAGGTGTCATGCAAAACCGGGCAATCCGTCGCTACCGAAATGCCGCGAGCACGGGTTTCTTTGCAGTCGTTGCGGCGTTGGCGCCGGTGTGGAGCACCGCATCCCTCAGCGCACAACAATTCGGTACTGCCGAGGACGCCAAAGCGATGCTCGATCGCGCCATTGCCGCACTCAAGTCCAATGAGACTGCCGCACTCAAGGAGTTCAACGATCCGGACAACAAGCAGTTTCACGACCACGATCTCTACGTGTTTTGTTACAACATGTCCGACGGGAAAATCACCGCGTATTTAGGTCCCGCGCTGCTAAATACCGATGTCCGTACTTTGAAGCTCAAGGACGATCCGATAGGACAAAGAGCGTATCAAGCGCTTCAGAACTCGCCTGAAGGCGACAGCGCCACGATCGACTATAGCTTCCCAAAACCTGGCACGACCGAACCGGTCCCAAAACAGACTCTCGAGGTCCGCATCGGTGGCCAGGGGTGCGGCGTCACCTATTACAAATAGTTGAATTGGCGCGGTCCACCTTAATTTACTTTCATGGATTGAGCGGTCGCGACGAGGTTGTGCGGCGCCACCCGAATGACCCCGCCGTGCGGACTGTCGATGTCGGCTATAAGGAAGAATGCAATCGACACAATCACCGGCAAAACCCATAGCGCGAGTGTATTCTTGCTGCGCTCGCGGTAGCCGAGTAGCAGGTTGGAGCAGATCGCGGTCAATCCCATGAGCGCCCATGCCGCGACCGGAATGCGGTTCAGCCAAGCCGCTTGAGTGTAGCCTTGCGCGTTAAGGACATCGTTCATTCCGGAAACGACAAGAGCAACGACAGGAGTCGCCTGCACTGCCGCCACATGGGCGACCGACGACCACAGCTCAGCCTGCAATTTCGCGGGATCGAGAACGGCTTCACTTTTCCCACGCGCATCAAGATAAAACAAGATACGTTGATCGACATACGACCGTAATAGCTCCCGCACCTTTGCCGCGTCATCTGCCGGCAGCAAATCGGCGCGCGCATATTCCGTTCCAATTGCATTGGCTTCCGATTCTTCGCAGTTCTTGCGTTGATCGTATCGACTCACAGCCATCGAGAAGCTGAACCCTACAATGAGGGCGAGGAGCGTTAGAGTCGCGGCCAGAACGGTGTCGAAATCCGTTTGCTCGTCTTTTTTTAGGGGACGCAGCCTTCTGCGAAAGTGATCGGCACTATACGCGGCGCCCCATTGTGCAATGAGAGCAATCAAGAATACGGCGAATGGGTTGTCGAGAATCCTGCTCATTTAATCGCCGGTAGCGGGAGGCTGAAAAAGGAAAATTAGAGACGAACGGCCGAAGATCGTTGATTTCGATCAAATCTTGTGCAGCCCGCTCGCATTATCGTGAATTTGGCTCCGGTGAGCCAAGCGACATTTCTGATAGGTCGACGGCGGTCAGCACGTTCGGCCGCCAAATCGTCACTGCAAAACGGAGTGGCGCGCGTAAGGAGAACTATGAACGACTGGCTGCATAATCTCCCAATTGTGTGGATGGCATTGCTGGTGTTCGGCCTTACAGCTTTGCTTACGGTGGCGATTTATGTCTTTGTCACGGTCCTTTCGGTCGGGGAGCGCGCTCGTTCATTCAAAGCGATCTCCCCAGGAATGCTGCCGCCGCTCGGCATCCTTTTCGCCCTTTTCATTGCGTTCACCGCCTCACAGGTTTGGAATGACAATGATCGGGCAAATGCGATCGTCGATCGCGAGGCTAGCGCGCTGAGAACCGTTGCGGTCCTAGCCGCGGCCTTTCCGGGCGAACCAGAGACGCGCTTGCGCGGCCTTGTCCGCAGCTACATCGCGGACGCGGTAGCCCAGGAATGGCCGATGATGGCTCATCGTACCGCCACGCTCCAAATAGTACCCTATTCCCTCGCCGAGGCGCTGCAACTCACCCTCACTCTAACCCCAAGCAGTCCGGGTCAGCAGACCGCACAGCGTGAGATCACCACCGCGCTCGAAAACGCATTGGACGCTCGCCGGCAACGAATCATCATCAGTCAATCGCAAGTCAATTGGGTCAAATGGCTATCCTTATGCTTGCAAGCAGCCTGCGCGCTGATTGCCATCGCTATGGTTCATTGTGACAATCGACTCACTTCCGCCATTGCCATGGCGCTATTCGCCTTTGGGGTGGCTGCCTCCCTGTTATTGATCCTGGCTCACGACCGGCCGTTCATAGGGGAGCTCTCGGTCAGACCGAACCCGTTGTTGCAGGTGATGCCGGAGCTGGGCTCCAGTTAGCAGGGGAACCAGTCTTGACCACGCCGTCGCACGTCGCGGCACCGGCGGGGCCGCCACCCGACGGACGCTATGGATAACAACAAAACAAGGCGATCGGCTTCTCAGAATTTTTCCGCTGCGAAACGCCTGCCACGTAACGATGCTTCGTCGTCATATCTATTTTTATTCGACCGCTTTGGCAGTTTGACTCTCGGTTGAGACGTTTTTTTATATCGAATGATATCAAGTATTTTTGAAATACAATTCAGTCGGCCACGGCGCTTGTCATCCGTTCTCACGATGTGCCAAGGAGCATGATCGCTGTCCGTAGCCTTGAGCATCATATCTCTCGCGCGTGAAAAATCGTACCAGCGCTGATATGATTCTAAATCCATCGGGCTAAGCTTCCACTGTCGCAACGGGTCATTGATACGCGCGATAAAGCGTCTCTCTTGTTCTTTCTTCCCGACCTCCAACCAGAACTTGATCAAAATGATCCCCGCATCGATGATGTACTTTTCGATTTCCGGGCAAAGGCTCAAAAACCTTTCCACTTGCTTCTCACCGGCAAATCCCATGACGCTCTCGACCCCTGCCCTGTTGTACCAACTGCGGTCGAAAATAACGATTTCGCCAGCGGCCGGAAATCTTTCAATATAGCGTTGAACATACATTTGCGTCTTTTCGCGATCGGAGGGCGCCGGCAGCGCCACCACGCGGAAGACGCGCGGACTCACGCGTTCTGCAATGGCTTTGATCGTACCGCCCTTGCCCGCGGCATCGCGGCCTTCGAACAAGATGATGATGCGTGCGCCCGTTGCCTTCACCCAATCCTGCAAGTAACAGAGCTCCACTTGCAACTTCTGCAACTCTTTCTCGTAGAGCTTCCGTTTCATCTTGCCGTTACTTTTTACTTTATCCTGCGCCATAGTGATCTCTTGAAAACGACGGGTGGGGGTCCACTCACGGTCGGCAAAGCCGCGTCATCGCAGCAGTGCGCTTAGAATGATCATGCATTAATGTTGAGCGTTGATCTAGATCAACAATCCTAGGGCACGATGGCAAAGAACAAAAACACTGCAAAAATTGCCAAGTGCACGACGCCCTGAAGAACAGTAGTCCTGCCGGTGCCGAGCGTAATGACGCCAATAAAGAGCGTCAGCGCCAACAGAACCTGATCCTTTTGGCTGAGCCCAAGCTCGATGGGTTGATGGAGCGCGATTGAAACGAAGGCGACGGTGGGAATCGTCAAGCCAATGCTTGCGAGAGCCGACCCCAAGGCCAGATTCAAACTTGTCTGCAACCGATTGGCCCGAGCCGCCCTCAGCGCCGCGAGGCCTTCAGGCATCAATACCAGCCCCGCGATGATGATACCCACCACGGCTTTCGGCACATTCAGCAGGCGTACGCCGACTTCGACCGTCGGCGTGAGAGACTTCGCGAGGCCCACAACCGCGATGAGCGCGGCAAGAAGGAGGCCGCTGCTGACCACGACGGCCAGATTGGAAGGTGGTCCCGCGTGGTTTTCCTCGCTGCTGCGCCCTACCGGCAGGAAATAGTCACGGTGGCGCACGGTCTGAATGAAAACGAACGCACAGTAAAGCACCAGCGAGACAACCCCTGCAAAAACGAGCTGTGACGTGCTGAATTCTGGACCTGGGGCGCTGGTAGCGACGTTCGGCAAAATCAAAGTGAGTGTCGTGAGCGCCGCTAAAACCGCCAGTGCGGCGCTTGCGCCGAGCACCTGAAACCCCTGTTCATGATGACGTGCGCCGCCCCAGAGCAGACATAGGCCGACGATGCCATTGCATACGATCATGACTGCGGCAAAGACCGTATCGCGCGCTAACCCCACCTTCTCCGCCGGAGCCGCAATCATGACGGAAACGATTAGCGCAACTTCGATTATCGTCACGGCGACGGCCAGCACGAGCGTGCCGAACGGCTCTCCGGTGTAATGCGCAACGACCTCGGCATGGTACACAGCCGCGAAGACAGTCGCGACGAGGGCCGCTCCCGCGGCTATAGCCGTCAGACCGCTATGACCAGCAAAAGGCGCCACGAGCAGGATCAACCAGGCTAAAGCAGGCCAAGCCCACGCCCACCAGGGGGTTAGTGCTTTTGTCATCGGCAAGTCAGCTCTTGAAGGGCCGGCATCGGTTGCTTTGGATGGAGGTCACGCCGAGCAAAAATTGAAGCCGACATCGAGCTCGATCACGATCCGAGGGGAAGCGCGCTGGAAGATTAATTTGCCGCAAGCTGCGTAACTATTCTTATGACTCAGTCCAATTGCAAGCGAAACCCTCATGAATGCGAAATCCTAGACGGTGCTATCACGGCCGCGATGCCCTGGTGACTTAAGCCAGGACAGAATTTCGGGCCACACGCGCGCGCGCGCGTGGCGCCCGACTAGAATTCCAAGATGCTGCAAACAAACACCGAGTTCGCCGGGATATTCAATGATGCGGACCTTTGTCGCCATCGCATCCGTGAACGGCTTCAGTGAAGCCAAAGGAGCAACGTCATCGGCGGTATTGACGACCGCCAGTGTTGGAGCTGTCATGCTTGGCGGACCAATAAATTTATTTCCGATCTGCAACATGCCGCGGCAAAAGCGATTTTCGCGATAGAGCCAATCGACGATCTGATGCACCAATTTGCCTGGAAGAGGAACTTCATCAAGGGCCCAACGCTCCACGCGTGCGTGAATTTCCAGCGCAATCGGATCAGTGATACTCATTGCTGCATCCATCAGCCGAGACCAAATAAATGTCTGCGGAGACGCTAGCGCGCTCGCGTGGGACAAGAGTGAACCCGGAAATGGATCCGACTCGGAAATTTGCTGGGGGACCAACGTAACCAGAGCGTCACGAAATTGGCTCTCCGACGGTTCGAAGCAGAGTGGCGCGTCCAAAAGCACAAGGCCTTTGATAGTTTCAGGCAAAAAAGCCGCGTAGATCGCCGCCAGTGTGCCACCGAGTGAATGACCGATCAGGTACGGCTTTCCTCCCGGAGCGACCTTACTCGTCACTAAGGCCTCGGATATGGCAAGGAGATATTCTTCGAGCCCATTGTTGCCCGCCTTTGATGAAGCCGGCATCCACTCTAAAAGTTGGACATGGATGTTCTGGCGCAGGCAATAACGAACAGCGCTTGTTGAAGGCGTAAGATCCCAGATGTAAGGCCTCTTGATCGGGGCGGCGACGATAAGCAGAGATCGCGATTGATTTCCACCTCCGTAGTCGCGAAGGCGCCAATGCGGGCGGGACATGATGACCCGATAGGCGCATTCGCTTGGGTCCAGTCCAAATGCGCCAAAGACATCTCCTTGCGCACGCCGGAGAATGTCGTTCATGTCAAATTGAGCTCGGCGAACCGAGTTCAACGTCATATCCATCGCCAGATTGCCTTTCATCGCCACTCAGCGCGAACGACGCCACCCTTCCGGTGTTTCGTTCGCGAGGTTCGATGGGAACCATGGCATAAAACAGCGGCTTTACAGCCAACAGGCTCTCCTCGGCCACCCGTGCGCTGGCTGGCCGCCGTGAATGTCTAGGGCGTGGCCTCTATCCCGTGTAGGCCACTCGCTGCTGGGCCTCAGCCTCGACGGCAGTCTTTGGCTCCGCCGGCAACTGAAGAACCGTAGCCTGCTGACCCTCCTTCAGAAGCGTCAGAAGCACGATCCGGCCATCGGGGAATTCAAGCGCATCGTGATGCGCGACGGCTTTGTCTTTGTTGACTTGCCGGAAGATTGCGGTGTCGTAGTTTATCGTCGTCCCGCGCCAAGCGAACAGACCGGTCGGATAGCACGCCACCGTATTGGCAAAGGACAGCTCCGTCCCGGGTCGAATGCAGACCGCAACGTTTGCGTCTTCCGCTGCGGCGAACCCCCTTGTGCCAGTTCTGAAGTCGTGCGTTGTGATCTTATCGCCAACTCTTGCCGGCCGCGATTTCACGCTGTGAAGGCTGTAATCACACATGTCGGAACTCTCCATCGAAAGCCCCTCAGCCAATTCAAGCTTAGCCATTTCCGACCAATGCAGCAACCCAAAGCGCTTCGCATTCGCGGTGCAGCGCAATCGGGAGAGGCCACCGACGCGCCCTGTGGGAAAGAAAACACCTCCCGCTCATTCCGCCGGCAGTTTGGATTTTTCTAAGGGCCGGACCGATCGCCTGAGCTTTTCTCGAAACGCCTGGAACGTCACGTAGAGCGGGGGGATCGCGAAAATGCCGATGAAGGAGGCGAGAATCATGCCGCCAAAAACAGGGGTCCCCACATGGCGGCGCGCGAGCTGGGACGCTCCGGTGGCGACGACCAAGGGATACAGGCCGAGGATAAAGGCAAAAGACGTCATCATCACCGGCCTGAACCGCAATCGCGCCCCCTCGGTTGCCGCTTGCAACAGAGGAACGCCCTTCTCGCGTTGTTCTTTGGCAAACTCGACAATCAAGATGCCGTTCTTGGCGGCAAGACCAATCAGCACGACCATACCGATCTGCGCATAGAGGTCGAGCGTGAGGCGCCCGACAAGGATCGCCAAAAACGATCCTAAAATCCCGATCGACACGGACAACAGGACCGGGACCGGTATGGTCCAGCTTTCATAAAGCCCGACGAGGAACAAGTAGGCGAACAACACGGCAAAGCCGAGAATGATGGGCGTCTTACCCTCGGCGCGCTTTTCCTGGAACGCCGTATCGGTCCATTCGCCGGCGTAACCCTGAGGCAATGTCTCCGCGGCGACGGTTTGCATCGCGTTGAGCGCTTGACCCGACGACACGCCGGGCGCCGGACTGCCCTGGACAGTCACGGCACGAAGATTGTTGTAGCGGATCAGGGCTGCCGGTCCGACGACAACCCGGACCTCCGCAAGGCTGCGCAGCGGAATCATTTTGCCGTCGTTGCTGCGCACGTTGATCCGGTAGATGTCGTCGACACGGGCGCGGTCGGAAGCCTCCGCTTGCACCTGGACCTGCCAGGTGCGGCCAAAAAGATTCATATTGTTGACAAAATAGCCTCCAAGCGAGGCCTGAAGCGCCTGAAACACCATGTTCAATGGGACTCCGATAATCTGCGCCTTGTCGCGATCGATATCGAGATAGATCGACGGGTTGGTCGCCGAGAATGTGCTGAAGACCCGGGTGAGCTGCGGGTTCTGGTTTGCGGCGACGGTTAGGCCGCGCAAAACCTGAGCCATTGCCTTCGGATCGCCGCCGCGCAAGTCTTCCAAGACATAGGTAAAGCCGCCTCCGGTGCCCAGACCGATAATCGGCGGCGGTGCGAGCGGCTGCACATTCGCACCCTGGATCTGACGAAATTTCTGCCCAAGCCGGGCAATAAGCGCCGCGGCATTCTGATCGCGTCCTTTCCGTTCTTCAAATGGCTTGAGCGTGACGACCATAAAGGCCGCGTTCGACTGTGAATAATTGTCGATGAAGTTCAAGCCCACCACAGACGTGATGTCTTCAACCTCCTCCTCATCCCGCAAAATTTCCTCGGCCTGCCGGACAACATCGGTCGTTCGCGCCACGGAAGAGCCGCCCGGCAGCTGGGCGATGACGAACAGCGCACCCTGGTCGTCTTCCGGCAAGAAACCGGTCGGCGTCACTTTGCCAAGACCAACGATGCCGGCGATCGCCGCCGCAACCATGACAAGTCCGATGATCGAGAAACGGACAATGCGCGCTACTGCCGATCCATAGGCGTCGCGAACGCGATCGATGGAGCGCATCACGTAGCCCATGACGCCACGGCGCGGCCCGTGGTGCGGCCGCAGCAAAATCGCGCACAACGCCGGCGACAAGGTCAGCGCGTTAATGGCCGACAGGAACATCGAGACCGCAACCGTCACCGCGAACTGGCGGAACAACTCGCCGGATATGCCGGGAATGAAGGCGACGGGCACAAAGACCGACAGCAGCACCAAGGTAATCGCGATAATAGGCGCAGTGATTTCCGTCATCGCCCGCTTGGTGGCTTCGGCGGGCGTGAGCTCCGGATGTTCTTCCATCACGCGTTCGACGTTTTCCACCACGACGATGGCGTCATCGACGACAATGCCGATCGCCAGCACGACAGCAAGCAACGATACGGTATTTCCCGAGTAGCCGACGGCCAGAAGCGCAACGAATGTCCCGATGAGACTGACGGGAACGGCCAGTGTCGGTATCAACGTCGCACGTACGCTGCCCAGAAACAGATAAACAACGAGGACCACGAGCACGAACGCTTCGAGCAGCGTTTTTTGCACCTCGTGTATCGTGTCGGTGACAAAAAGCGTCGGGTCGTAAGTCACCTTCCAGGTCAGGTCCTCGGGAAACCTCTTCTCCGCTTCCGCAATTCGCTCCTTCACCGCCTTTAGGGTGCTAATCGCGTTCGCGCCCGGCGTTTGGTAGATGGCGATGGCAGCCGCCGGACCACTGTTAAAGCGGGTATCGCGATCGAGATTGGCGGCGCCGAGCTCAATCCTAGCGACGTCACCAAGACGGAGCACTGACCCGTCGGGATTGGCGCGGATCACGATGTTTTCGAAGTCCTCGACACTCGTGAGGCGGCCCTTGGTCTGGATATTGAGCTGGAGCTGCTGATCGTTGGAAATAGGACGGGCGCCAATGCGGCCGACCGCGGCCTGAATATTTTGTGATCCAATCGCGTTGATGATGTCGCCGGTGGTAAGCCCAAGTCCGGTCAGCCGGTCGGTCCGCACCCACGCCCGCATCGCATAGTCCTGCGGGCCCCAAAGCGTCGCATCGCCAACGCCGGGTGTGCTTTTGATCTGGTCGAGAAGATTGATGGTGACGTAGTTGGAAAGAAACAAAGGATCATGCGTATGCTTCGGCGAATAGACAGCAATAACGCCGAGCAATGCCGACGATTTCTTTTTGACCGTAACGCCCTGGCGCTGCACCTCCGGCGGCAAGTTTGCGAGCGCGACCTGAACGCGATTATTGACGTTGACGGCGTTGATATCCGGATTGGTACCCAATTCGAACGAGGCGGTGAGAGTATAGCTGCCGTCATCGCCGCTGGTGCTCTTCATATAGATCATCTTGTCGACGCCAACGACTTGCGCCTCGATGACCTGCGCGACGGTGGCTTCCACAACACCCGCGTTGGCGCCGGGATAAAGCGTGGTGACGGAGACCTGCGGCGGCACGATGTCCGGATATTGGGCAAGCGGAAGGGCGTACAGCGCCACCAAGCCGGCAATCGTCGTAACGATCGCGATGACGATCGCAAGCCGCGGCCGATCGACAAAAATAGCCGATAGCATGGGTCAGTCCGTTTTCAGGCTTGCCGGCATCGGCGTTGCCAGCACCGGTTGGCCGGGGCGAATGCTTTGTAGGCCTTCGACAATGACCTGCTCACCGCCATTGAGGCCGGAATCGACGACAACGTTCGGTCCGTTCTCGCCACCGACTTTAATGCGCTT
>Ga0187780_10000670_pt1 | contig 25251 bp, 22 predicted proteins | sample 1015_Q2_SP10_20__FD_132429 | JGI IMG/M metagenome (GOLD analysis project Ga0187780, IMG submission 132429) | Tropical peat soil microbial communities from peatlands in Department of Meta, Colombia - 1015_Q2_SP10_20_MG | ecosystem: Environmental > Terrestrial > Soil > Wetlands > Peat | place... | reverse complement strand
GCGGCGATGATCACGTCCCGGCCGGTCTTCAGCTGGCCGTCCGCCTGCACCACGATCCGGTCCCGCAGCTTGTTGCGCAGCAGCGTCTGCTGGGTCTCCGCCAGCCCGAGCTCCCAGGGCGCGCCCGCATGCTTGATCGAGGTCAGCGGCGCGGCCCCGGTGCCGCCGTCGTGCCCGCTGATCAGCACCACGTCGGCGTGCGCCTTGGAGACCCCGGCGGCCACGGTGCCGACCCCGACCTCGGCCACCAGCTTGACGTGCACCCGCGCCGCCGGGTTGGCGTTCTTCAGGTCATGGATCAGCTGAGCGAGGTCCTCGATCGAGTAGATGTCGTGGTGCGGCGGCGGCGAGATCAGGCCCACCCCCGGCGTGGAGTACCGCGTCCTGGCGATCCACGGGTACACCTTGTGCCCCGGCAGCTGGCCGCCCTCCCCCGGCTTGGCCCCCTGCGCCATCTTGATCTGCAGGTCATCGGCGTTGACCAGGTACTCGCTGGTGACGCCGAACCGCCCGCTGGCGACCTGCTTGACCGCGGACCGGCGCAGGTCCCCGTTCCCGTCCGGGATGAACCGGTCCGGGTCCTCGCCGCCCTCGCCGGTGTTCGACCGGCCGCCCAGCCGGTTCATCGCGATGGCCAGCGTCTCATGCGCCTCGGCCGAGATCGACCCGTAGGACATGGCCCCGGTGGCGAACCGCCGCACGATGCTCGAGGCAGGTTCCACCTCATTAATCTGAACGGGCGGTGGTGCGCCGGTCCGGCCGCCGGCATCGGTCCCCGGATCGACGCCCCGGATCCGGAGCAGCCCGCGCAGCGTCATCAGCCGCCGCGACTGGTCATCGACCAGCGAGGTGTACTCCTTGAAGATCTCGTACCTGCGGCTGCGGGTCGCGTGCTGCAGCTTGAAGACCGCCTCCGGGCTGAACAGGTGCGGCTCGCCGTCGCTGCGCCACTGGTACTCGCCGCCGGTGGGCAGCCGCTGGTGATCCCGCCCGGCGAGGGTGGCCCGCTGCTCGATCTCCGCGGCCAGCGCGTCGAAGCCCACCCCGGACAGCCGTGAGGTCGTGCCGGCGAAGCAGACGTCGATCACCTCGGCGCCCAGCCCGACGGCCTCGAAGATCTGCGCGCCGGTGTAGGAGGCGACCGTGGACACCCCCATCTTGGACATGATCTTCAGCACGCCCTTGCCGAACGCCTTGAGCAGGTTGGCCTCGGCCTTCTTCTCGGTCATCCCGTCCAGGACGCCGCGCCGGACCAGGTCCTTGACCGACTCGATGGCCAGGTAGGGGTTGACCGCCGCAGCCCCGTACCCGATGAGCAGCGCCACGTGATGGCACTCGCGGACATCCCCGGCCGTGACGACCAGCCCCGCCCGGGTCCGTGATTTCTCGCGGATCAGGTGGTGATGGACCGCCCCGGTCAGCAGCAGCGACGGGATCGGGACTGTGTTGCCCAGGGGGGGCGACTGTGCTGGCCCGGGGGGACGACCGTGCTGGCCCAGGGGGGACGACCCCCCTGGAACCCCCCGTGCGGCGGCTTCGCCGCCGCTTGCCGCTGCGGTGCTCGCCGTGGTACCGCGCGGTCGGGAGGGCCGGAGGCCCTCCGCGGGCCGCGCGATCGCGGGGCTCCGCCCCGCGCCATTCGCCGTCTCTGCCATGGGGCGGTCGGAGAGGATGATCAGGCGGGCACCGGATTGGATGGCGGCGGAGACCTCGGCGCAGATCTCGGCCAGGCGGGCCCGCAGGCCCGCGCCGCCGCCGCGCGGGTCGTAGCGGCCGTCCACTATGTGCGAGGCCAGCCCGGGCAGGTTGCCCTCGTCGTTGATGTGCACGATCTTCGCCAGGTCCTGGTCGGCGATCACCGGGTACGGCAGCATGATCTGGCGGCAGGACGCCGGGATCGGTTCCAGCAGGTTCTGCTCCGGCCCGGTGACCGTGCCGAGCGAGGTGACGAGCTCTTCCCTGATCGCGTCCAGCGGCGGGTTGGTCACCTGCGCGAACAGCTGGGTGAAGTAGTCGAACACCAGCCGCGGCCGGTCAGACAGCACGGCCAGCGGCGTATCCGTCCCCATCGACCCGATCGGCTCGGCGCCGGACCGCGCCATCGGGGCCAGGATGACCCGGAGCTCCTCTTCGGTGTACCCGTGCAGGCGCTGCAGCGCCACGGTGTTTTCCCCGGGGGGGCGACCCCCCGGTGACCCCCCGTCTGGGGGGACTGCCCGTCCCCCCTGGCCCCCCTGGCCCCTGGGGGGGCGGTCGGGGAGGTCGTCCAGGTGGACGAGGCCGGCGTGCAGCCAGGCCTCGTACGGGTGCTGGGCCGCCAGCGCCGCCTTGACCTCCTCGTCCTCGACGATGCGGCCCGACGCGGTGTCGGCCAGGAAGATGCGGCCCGGCTGGAGCCGCCCCTTCCTGATCACGGTGGCGGGGTCGATGTCGAGCACGCCGACCTCGCTGGCCAGCACGACCAGGCCGTCGCTGGTCACCCAGTACCGGCCCGGCCGCAGGCCGTTGCGGTCAAGCACGGCGCCGATGACCGACCCGTCGGTGAACGCGATCAGCGCGGGACCGTCCCACGGTTCCATCAGCGCGGCGTGGAACTGGTAGAACGCACGGCGCTCGGGCGTCATCTCCTCGTGGTTCTCCCACGGCTCGGGGATCATCATGAGCACCGCGTGCGGCAGCGACCGGCCGCCCATGTGCAGCAGCTCGAGGCATTCGTCGAAGCTGGCCGAGTCGCTGCCGGTCTCGTCCAGCACGGGGAACAGCCGCTCGATGCCCCGCCCGTCCGCCGAATCCGGGATCAGGTCGCTGGCCAGCATCGCCTCCCTGGCCCGCATCCAGTTCCGGTTGCCCCGGATCGTGTTGATCTCGCCGTTGTGCGCGATGTAGCGGTACGGGTGGGCGAGCGGCCAGGACGGGAACGTGTTGGTGGAGAACCTGGAGTGCACCAGCGCGAGCGCCGAGCCGTACCGCGGATCGGACAGGTCGGGGAAGAACGGCTCGAGCTGCGGCGCGGACAGCATCCCCTTGTACACGATGGTCCGGGCCGACAGGCTGGCAAAGTACACCCCGCCCTCGTGCTCGGCGCGCTTGCGCAGGCAGAACGCCATCCGCTCAAGCTCCAGGCCGGACTCGCCGCTCGCGCCCGCGACGAACACCTGGACCAGCCGCGGCAGCACCGCCCGCGCGCCGGCCCCGCAGGCGTCAGCGTCGTACGGAACGTCGCGCCAGCCGAGCACCGTCAGCCCTTCGGCCGCGGCGAGGCGTTCGATGGAGCGGGTTACCACGGTCCGTTCGGCCGAAATAAAAGCCAGGCCGGCCGCGTACGAGCCTGGTCCGGGCAGGGCCAGGCCGGATACGGCGCGGAAGAACTCGTCCGGGATCTGGGTGAGAATCCCGGCCCCGTCTCCGGTGCCGGGGTCGCCGCCCTTGGCGCCGCGGTGCTCCAGGTGGCACAGCACCCGCAGGGCCCTGGCCACCACATCGTGGCCGACGTGGCCGGTGAGGTCCGCGACGAAACCGACGCCGCAGGCGTCGTGCTCAAAACCGGGGTCGTAAAGACCAGCCGCCGCCATGCGCTCTCCCGCCGTCTTCGACACGCCACATCCGTGCGCCCGGGACGACACTGGCCCTGTTACACAGACATTACATCACCGGGAGAATCGTCGACTAGGGTTTTTGGCTCTGTCCTGGCATACGTACGCGCTGGTGGGATGGGCTTTGGCCTGGTCAGGTATAGACCAACCAGGGCCAGGACGAACACCGCGACGTCGCCCAGCGCGCCGTAGCGGACGCCGAGAACCTGCGGCAGCGGGCCGATGCGCACCGACTCCACCCAGAAGCTGCCGGCCGCGTAGCAGGCCGCGCCGAGCATGAACGTGCGCTCGCCGCCCAGCGCGAACTGGCGGGCCGCCCAGATCACGCCGAGGGCCACCGCCACGTCCCACAGTGACTGGTACAAGAAGGCGGGCTGGAAGGTGGCGAAGTTCTCATAGCCGGGGACCCGGCGGGTCGGCGAGATCTGTACCGCCCACCACCACGCCGACGGAGGACCGTAGAACTGCTGCGTCCACCAGTTGGCCAGCTCGCCGAGCGCCAGCCCGAAGGCCACGGCGGGTGCCGCGGCGCCCGCGACCGGGCCCAGCCGCACCCCGGCCCGCCGGCACGCGATCCACGCCCCGGCGGCACCGAGGGCCACCGCGCCGGGGACGCCGATGACCGCGACGCCGGTCGTGACGGTGTGCCACAGCCGGTGCACGCGGGTGAAGTCGTGCCGGCTGTCGATGAGGACCGCGTGTACCACGGCGCCGATCAGGCCGAACGGGACGGCCCAGGCGGCCACGTCGAGGATGACGCCCGGGCGGCCGCCGGACCTGACGTACCGGCGGCTCGCCACCGCCACGGCGACGAGGATCCCGACCGTGATGCACAGCGCGTACGCCCGGACCGGCAGCGGTCCCAGGCGCCAGGCCGCATGGCCCGGACTCGGGATCGACGCGAGCGCCATCTTCTGGACACTACTCGTCTGTCTGCGGGACAGCTCAGGGAACGCTGTTGTCCGGCCGGAGAGCTAGGGGTGCACGGCCCGGCGTACGCCCGCGGAAAGCTCGGCGGCGAGATCCCGGACCGCGCCCATCCCGGCGTCGCCGCTGGTTCCCGGGTCGCCGTCGGCGGCTTCGAGCAGGCGGCGGACGAAGGCGGACCCCACGATCACGCCGTCCGCGAACGCGGCCACCTGAGCCGCCTGGGCACCGTTGCTCACGCCGAGGCCCACGGCCACCGGCAGGTCGGTGTGCTGACGGATCCGTTTGACCAGGGCGGACGCGTCACCGCTGACCGCATCGCGGGTGCCGGTGATGCCCATCAGCGAGGCAGCGTAGACGAACCCGCGGCAGGTTCCGGCGATCGTGGCCACGCGCGCGTCGGTGGAACTCGGTGCCGCCAGGAATACCCGGTCGAGCCCGCAGGAGTCCGAAGCCTCCAGCCAGGGACCGGCCTCCTCCGGGGTGAGGTCGGGCGTGATCAGCCCGGAGCCGCCCGCCCGGGCCAGGTCGCGGGCGAACGCGCGCACACCGTACTTCTCGACCGGGTTCCAGTAGGTCATGACCAGGACGGGGATCCCGGCCGCGGCGACCGCCTCGACGGTACCCAGCACGTCGGCGACCCGGGTCCCGCTGGTGAGCGCGCGGTGCACGGCCTCGGCGATGACCGGGCCGTCCATCAGCGGGTCGGAGTACGGCAGGCCGACCTCGATGATGTCCGCGCCGGCGGCCGCCACGGACCGGGCGGCTTCGATGGCGCCCGGGACGGTGGGGAATCCCGCGGGCAGGTAGCCGATGAGGGCGGCGCGGTGGTCCGCGCTCGCCTGGCCGAAGGCGGCCGTGACCGCGCTGGCCGTGGCGGTCAAACGCCGAACCACTTCGAGGCGGTGTCCACGTCCTTATCGCCGCGGCCGGACAGGTTCACCACGATGAGGCCGTCCGGGCCGAGCTCGCGGCCCACGTCCAGGGCGCCGGCCAGCGCGTGCGCCGACTCGATCGCCGGGATGATGCCCTCGGTGCGGCACAGGATGGAGAAGGCGCTCATCGCCTCGGCGTCGGTGACGGCGCGGTAGCTGGCCCGGCCGGTCCGCATCAGCCAGACGTGTTCGGGGCCCACGCCCGGGTAATCCAGGCCGGCCGAGATCGAATGGGTGCTGCGCGTCTGGCCTTCGTCGTCCTGCAGCACGAAGGTGCGCATGCCGTGCAGCACGCCCGCGGAGCCGCCGGTGAGGGTGGCCGCGTGGCGGCCGGTGTCCAGGCCGTCGCCGCCCGCCTCGCAGCCGATCAGGCGCACGTGGGTGTCGGGGACGAACGCATGAAAGATGCCGATGGCGTTGGAGCCGCCCCCGACGCAGGCGATCACCGCGTCCGGGAGCCTGCCGGTTTGCTGCAGGACCTGCTCCCGTGCCTCCAGCCCGATCACCCGCTGGAAGTCCCTGACCATCATCGGGAACGGATGCGGCCCGCCCACCGAGCCGATGCAGTAATGGGTGTGCCCGACCGTCGTCACCCAGTCGCGGAACGCCTCGTTCATGGCGTCCTTGAGCGTGCGGGTGCCGTTGGAGACCGGAATGACCTCGGCGCCGAGCATGCGCATGCGGGACACGTTCAGCGCCTGCCGGTGCGTGTCCTCCTCGCCCATGTAGACGGCGCAGTCGAGGCCGAGCAGCGCGCACGCGGTGGCGGTCGCCACGCCGTGCTGCCCGGCCCCGGTTTCCGCGATGACCCGCGTCTTGCCCATCCGCTTGGCCAGCAGCACCTGGCCGAGCACATTGTTGATCTTGTGCGACCCGGTGTGGGTCAGATCTTCGCGCTTGAGCAGCACGGTGGCGCCGCCGGCCTGCGCGCCGAACCTGTCCGCGCGGGTGAGCAGGGTGGGCCGGGCAGCGTAGCTGGCGAGCAGGCCGTCAAGCTCGGCGCCGAAGGCCGGGTCGCTTCTGGCCTGCTCGTACGCGACGGTCAGCTCGTCCAGGGCGGCCATGAGCGCCTCCGGGGCGAACCGCCCGCCGTATGCCACCCCGTCGGCTATGAAATGCCCGGAAACATCGGGAACTGGGGAGATATCGGAGTCTTGGGACTTCTGGGGTTCCACGGGTTCCCGGGGCTCCGCGGATGCCGTCGGTCCTGCGGACTCCGCGGATGCTACGGGTTCCGCGGTGATCGCCTCACTCAACCGCGCTCACCTCTGAGCGCGGGGTGCGAGCCGGCGGTCACCAGGTCGGCCACGGCATAGCGCGGGTCCTTCTCGGTGACCAGGCTCTCGCCGACCAGCACGGCGTCCGCGCCAGACGCGGCGTAGGCAAGCAGGTCGCGCGGCCCGCGGACACCGGACTCGGCGATCTTGACGATCCCTTCCGGGATCCGGCCGGCCAGCCGGCCGAAAATCCCGCGGTCCACCTTGAGCGTGGCGAGGTTACGGGCGTTGACGCCGATGACCGTCGCGCCGGCTTCGAGCGCCCGGTCGAGCTCAGGCTCGGCGTGCACCTCGACCAGCGGCAGCAGGCCGATCGAGGCGGCCCGCTCAACCAGGGAGACCAGCGCGCTTTGCTCCAGCACCGCGACGATCAGCAGCACCATGTCCGCGCCGTGGGCGCGTGCCTCCCAGAGCTGATAAGAACTGACCACGAAGTCCTTGCGCAGCACGGGCACCTGCACGGTACGGCGTACCGCGTCCAGATCCGCCAGCGACCCGCCGAACTTCCGTGCCTCGGTCAGCACGCTGATCACCTTCGCGCCGCCGGCTTCGTAGTCCGCGGCCAGCGCGGCTGGGTCGGCGATGGCCGCCATCTGCCCGCGAGACGGGCTGGCCCGCTTCACCTCGGCGATGACGCTGACGCCTTCCGCCTTCAGCGCGGCCAACGCGTCCCGCGGTGACGGCGCGCGCCGCGCCATCTCCTTCAGCTGATCAATAGAGACGCGCCGCTGCCGGTCGGCGAGATCGGCGCGCACGCCGTCAAGGATCTCGTCGAGCACACTCACGCGGTTCGCTCGTCCCCTCCAAGTCGATACTGTTGCGCCACCGATGGTAGCCCTGCTACCCCGGTGCCCGAGTGACTGCCCCCCTGGAACCGGGTGACCGTCCCCCTGTCATGGGTCCAGCGCGTACCCCGCGCCGCGGACGGTCCTGATCACGCCGACTCCGGGGCCCGACCTGATTTTGGCCCGGAGCTGGGCGATGTACACGTCAGCGGCCCGGTCGCCCGCGGCCTGGCGGCCGGCGGCCGCGAGCAGCTGCCGCCGCGATAGCACCCGGCCGGGATTATCCATCATGATGGCGAGCACCGCGAACTCGCTCATGGTCAGGGGCACACGATGACCGCCGGCGACTGCCGTTCGGCTAGCGCCATCCAGCCGCAGCCCTCCGGCGATCCGGTCGGACCGGGGAGGTCCGGGGGGACGGGTCCTCCCGGCCGCTGGGGATTCCGGGAGGTAGCCCTCCCGGGCTGGCACCGTCTCCGTCAGCACGTCGCGGATCGTCGCGACCAGCTGCCGGGGACTGAACGGCCGGGCCAGCCACCGCCGCGCGCCCGCCGCGCGGCCCCGGGCGGCCAGGCCGCGAGGCCGGGGGACCCCGGGACCCGCGACCAGGAAGATGACCGGTGTCCGCAGGGCACGGCGGATGCGCCTCGGGTCCAGACCAGGCATGGTGAGATCGATCACGGCCGCGGCGTCGGGACCGGCGGTGAGCTCGGCTAGGGCCAGCTCCGGGCTGGTGACCAGCCTGACCCGCAGTCCGTCCTGGCGAAGGTACCGAGCCGACATCTCGGCCACCTCGGGTTCGTGTTCCGCCAGCAGAACCGAGACGGACCCGGCGGCAGCGGCGGCAGACCCAGCAACAGCAGGCCCAGCAACAGCAGGCCCAGCAACGACAGGCCCAGCAACGGGGGGCCCGGTGCCAGCCGGAGCGGGCCAAGCGGTACCGGGCCTGGCCTCAGCCGGGTGCCCCGCCATCGACCTGGTCCTTCAGGGTCCTGGAGGCCGTCTCGCTTTCGACGGTGGGGTCCAGGTCCCGGCTCAGCGACTCCCACATGTCCTCCGCGGGGACGGACCGGGGGGACGCCCCCCCGAAACTCCCCGATCCCGGGGGGGAACCTTTCCCGCCCGGCCTCCCGGACCCTAGTTGGAACCTGGCCGACATGACCGGCCAGCTGGGGCCGCGCCAGACGGTGGCCAGGCCGGCGAGCACGATCGCGACGGCGCCGCAGGCCACCACTGCGCGCCAGGGTGTGGTGGCCATGATCACGTGGCCCGTGGAGCCTGCGATGACGATGGCGTGCGCGGCGCCACTCGGTGACGTGCCGCTCGTTGTTGATCCGCCGAGCGCGCCGTCGGCGGCGTCCGCGCGGGCCGCGGCGAGCACGGCCGACGCGTGCACCCCGCCGAACGTGGCCACCGCCACGCCCGCGCCCAGCGCCGCCAGCAGCACGCCGACCACGCGCCTGGCCACCGACCTGGTGGCGATCATGGCTGCCAGGCAGGCCAGGCCAGCCAGGGCCAGGGCGCTGGCCAGCGGGACGAGCTGCTGACCGGTGACCGAGATTTCCTGGGCGGGCAGCGGGCGCGGCGGGGTGAAGATGGCCTGCGCCCACTCCTGCCGCGAGGCGAACACGACCAGGCCGGCGCCCGCCGCGCCGAGCAGCAGGACCAGCGTGAATTGTTGTGCTGGCCCCGGGGGGGCGGCCCCCCGGGATCCCCCCGATCCTGGGGGGAAACCGTTCCCCCCAGACCCCCTCGGCTCCCCAGATCCTGGGGGGGAGCCTTCGGCCCCAGACCCCCGCGGCCCCGCCGATCCTGGGGGGGAACCTTCCCGCCCGGACTCCTGCGGCCCTCCGCTCACGGGGGGGAAGCCTTTTCCGCTGTCCCTCCGCGGCCGGTCGACGTCTCCAGCGGGTCAGCGTCAAAGCAGGTCCGGTCGCCGGTGTGGCAGGCCGCGCCGATCTGGTCGACCTGGACCAGGAGGGCGTCGCCGTCGCAGTCGAGCGCCACCGATTTCACCCACTGCTGGTGCCCGGACGTCTCGCCTTTCACCCAGTATTCCTGGCGGCTGCGCGACCAGTAGGTGCACCGGCCCGTGGTGAGAGTGCGATGCAGCGCCTCGTCGTCCATCCAGCCGAGCATCAGCACCTCACCGGTGTCGTACTGCTGGGCGATCGCCGCGATCAGGCCGGAAGCGTCTCGCTTCAGCCGCGCGGCGATGGCAGGGTCGAGCATCGCTGCCTCATCTCCTCGTGACTTCAGTCAGGGTAGCAATGACGCCTACCATCAGCAGGTGAGCTACTCGCGAGAAGAGCGCCTGGCGCTGTGCGCGCTGCTCGAGAAGACAGGCCCGGACGCCCCGACGCTGTGCGCGGGCTGGACCACCGGCGACCTCGCCGCGCACCTGGTGCTGCGCGAGTACCGGCCGGACGCGGCGGCCGGCGTCCTCGGCGGGCCGCTGGCCGGGCACACGGCGCGGGTGCAGCGGCGGATCAGGGAGCGGACACCGTTTCCTGACCTGGTGCAGATGATCAGGTCCGGGCCGCCGCGGCTGTCGTTCTTGGCGATCCCCGGCATTGACGAGCGGACCAACGCCGTAGAGTACTTCGTGCACCACGAGGACGTGCGGCGCGGCGTACCGGACTGGGAGCCGCGGGAGGTCAGCAGCGGTGAATCCGGCATGCTGTGGCACCGGCTGCGGACGGCGCGGTGGATGCTCCGCCGGGCGCCGGTGGGGGTGGAGCTGGCCCGGGAAGACGCGGGGGCCGACGGTCAGGCCTACCGGATCACGGCCAAGAACGCGACCCCGACGGTGACCGTTGTCGGCACTCCCGCAGAACTCACCATGTGGGTAATGGGGCGGACCACGGCCGCCAGGGTTCGCCTCGACGGAACCGAGGCGGCGGTGAGCAAGCTCACGAGCTGGCGGTAGGCAAGCTGATAAGCGGGACTAGCTGCCCATCTCGCGCTTCAGCCTGGCCAGCTCGTCGTCTATGTCCTGCGTGTTCGGCGTGCTCTTCCGCGGCGGAAGGGGGGTGGAGTAGGGCTCGACGTCGGCACGAGGCAGCGACCGGTAGGACTCGGGCTCGCTGACCTCGCGTTCGGCCTTCTTGCGCGAGACCTGCTTGCCGGACCGCGCCACCTTGATGGCGACGACGACCGCGCCCACCACGAGTGCGGCGATCACCAGCGTGGTCACCGCGTGAATGACGAATCCGATCACCGAGCCGACGACCAGGAACGCGATGAGTATGCCGCCCGCGATGGCGGCGACCTTGAGCCAGTTCACCCGCCACATCCTCTCTCGACAAGGTCCCCCGAGACCAGGTACCCGAGAAATGCCCTCACTTGAGATATTACCTAACACTACGCATCTCGGAGAGGGCACGAAACGGGCACGGCATGAATACTCTAAGGCCATGCACGCACTCGGCATCGACATCGGCGGCAGCGGTATCAAGGCAGCGCCCGTTGACGTGGCCACGGGCAAGCTGCTCGCCTACCGGCAGAAGATCCTTACCCCGCGCCCGGCGCTGCCGGAGGCGGTCGCGGCCGTGGTGAAGCAGCTCACCACCTCGTTCGACTGGTCCGGTCCCCTGGGTATCACCTTCCCCGGCGTGGTGGTCGAGGGCGTGACCAGGACTGCCGCCAACCTGGATCCGGCCTGGATCGGACTGGACGCGGGCTCGTTGTTTGCCGAGGCAGCAGGCAACCCGGTCCGGTTGCTGAACGACGCCGACGCGGCGGGCGTCGCGGAGATGACGTTCGGGGTCGGGGTCGGCGAGGTGGGAACCGTGCTGATGCTGACCTTCGGCACCGGGATCGGCAGCGCGCTGTTCACCGAGGGCATATTGGTGCCGAACACCGAGTTCGGCCACGTCGAGATCCATGGCCACGACGCTGAGACGCGCGCTTCCGAGCACGCCAAGGAACTGCATGACATGAGCTGGGGCAAGTGGGCAGGACGTGTGGATGAGTATCTCCAGCACATGGAGGCGCTGATCTCGCCGCAGCTGATCATCGTCGGGGGCGGCGTCAGCAAGCAGGCGCAGAAGTGGGTGCCCAGGCTGAGGGGCATCCGCGCGAGAATCGTGCCCGCGGCGCTGCTCAACGACGCGGGGATCGTCGGCGCCGCGATGGCCTCCGTGAGCCGCGGGGCTCCCGACCCCTCCGGCGCGAGCGACGCAGCGGCTAGCAGCGGACGGGATGGCCAGCCGCCCTGAGGGCCTCCTTGACCTGGCCGATGCGCAGCGTGCCGAAGTGGAACACGCTGGCCGCCAGCACCGCGTCCGCCCCGGCATCGACGGCAGGCGCGAAGTGCGCGAGGGCACCAGCGCCGCCGCTGGCGATCACCGGGACGGTGACGGCACCGCGTACCGCCCGGATCAGCTCCAGGTCGAAGCCGGAGGTGGTGCCGTCCGCGTCCATCGAGTTCAGCAGGATCTCGCCCGCGCCGAGCTGCACGGCCCTGCGGGCCCAGTCCACCGCGTCGATGCCGGTGCCGACCCGGCCGCCGTGCGTGGTCACCTCGAAACCGCTGGGCGGGCCAGGGGCCCGGCGCGCGTCGACGGACAGCACCATGCACTGCGACCCGAACCGTTCCGCCGCCTCGGCCAGCAGCTCGGGCCGGGCGATCGCGGCGGTGTTGAGCGAGACCTTGTCCGCTCCGGCTCGCAGCAGCCGGTCCACGTCCGCGACGCTCCGCACGCCGCCTCCCACGGTGAGCGGGATGAACACCTGCTCGGCGGTCCGCCGCACCACGTCGTACATGGTGTCCCGGCCGCCGCTTGACGCCGTGATGTCGAGGAAGGTCAGTTCGTCGGCGCCTTCGGCGTCATAGCAGGCGGCCAGTTCCACCGGGTCTCCCGCGTCCCGCGGCTGGACGAAGTTCACGCCCTTGACCACCCGGCCCGCGTCGACGTCCAGGCAGGGGATGACCCGCACCGCGACGGTCATGCCGTGACCTCGGCCACCTCGGCCAGAGCCTCGGTCAGCGTGAACGCCCCCTCGTAAAGGGCGGTGCCGATGATCGCCCCCTCCACGCCCAGCGGAACGAGGGCGGCGATGGCCCGCAGATCGGCCAGGCTGGACACTCCCCCGCTCGCCACCACCGGCGCGGACGTGCGCGCGCACACGTCGCGGAGCAGCGCCAGGTTGGGGCCGCGCAGCGTGCCGTCCTGGAGCACGTCGGTCACCACGTACCTGGCGCAGCCCTCGGCGTTCAGCCGGTCAAGGGTCTCGTACAAGTCGCCGCCCTCGGCGGTCCAGCCGCGGGCGGCCAGCCGGGTGCCCCGGACGTCCAGTCCCACCGCCACCCGCTCACCGTGGCGGGCGATGACCGAGCGCACCCACTCCGGGTTCTCCAGCGCCGCCGTGCCGATGTTGACCCGGGCGCAGCCGGTGCCGAGCGCGCGGGACAGCGAGTCGTCGTCCCTGATGCCGCCGGACATTTCGACGGCGACGTCCACCTGGCGTACCAGGTCCGCGAGCAGGTCCGCGTTCGATCCGCGTCCGAACGCCGCGTCCAGGTCGACCAGGTGGATCCACGATGCCCCGGCCCGCTGCCAGCCGAGTGCGGCCTCCATCGGGTCGCCGTACCTGCCCCCGCTGCCCGCCACGCCCTGGACGAGCTGGACCGCGTGCCCGTCGGTGACGTCGACGGCGGGCAGCAGCGTGAGTCCGGTCACCATGCTTCCTCCGACGTTCGTGCCATCCGGAAAGCCCTGCGGGCCACCGGCCACTCGCACGGGTCCCAAAGACCCATGCTCACTAGCCGGTACCGGATGGCACTCACAGGGCTCCCTCCGGCTCACTCACAGGGTCCCCAGCCAGTTGGCCAGCAGCGCGGCGCCGGCGTCGCCGGACTTCTCCGGGTGGAACTGGGTCGCCGACAGCACGCCCTGCTCGGCGGCGGCGGCGAACCGCTCGCCGTGCTCGGTCCAGGAGATGAGAGCACCCGCAGCAGCAAGCTCGCCGGCGGCCGGGGCCCGCAGCGCGTAGGAGTGCACAAAGTAGAACCGCGTGCCCGGCGCGATCCCGGCGAAGAGCGCCGAACCCGGTGCCGCCGACACGGTATTCCAGCCCATGTGCGGCAGGACTTCGGCGTCCAGCCGCTCCACCGTGCCCGGCCAGGCTCCGCAGCCCTCGGTCCAGACCCCGTGCTCTAGCCCGGCGGCGAACAGCACCTGCATGCCCACGCAGATGCCGAGCACCGGACGTCCAAGCTCGACCCGCTGGGCGATCAGCTTGTCACCGCCGACCGAGCACAGCCCGGCCATGCAGGCCGCGAACGCGCCCACGCCGGGCACCGCGAGCCCGTCGCACTCCAGCGCGGCGCCGGCGTCGGCGGTTACGTCCACGTCCGCGCCCGCCCGCGCGAGCGCGCGCTGCGCCGAGCGCAGGTTTCCCGACCCGTAGTCGAGCACGACCACCCGCGTCATCAGGGTCGTGCCTTCTCAGATGTTCCCGCCGTCCGGAAAGCCCTACGGGCCACCGTATTCGCCTGGGACGTTCGCGCCGTCCCGAAAGCCCTGCGGGCCACCGTGTTCGCCTGGGACGTTCGCGCCGTCCGGAAAGCCCTGCGGGCCACCGTGTTCGCCTGGGACGTTCGCGCCGTCCGGAAAGCCCTGCGGGCCACCGGCCGCTCGCACGGGCCACGGGGACCCGTGCTCACTAGCCGGTACCGGACGCCTCTCACGGGCCGCTCGCACGGGCCACGGGGACCCGTGCTCACTAGCCGGTACCGGACGCCTCTCACGGGCCGCTCGCACGAGCCCAAAAGGCCCGTACTCGCTAGCCGGTACGCGTGAAAGGGGCTGGGGAGGTGGGTGGGGCTCACAGTGCCTCCTAGAGGTTCGCACCTGAAGCGGGCTGGGAGGTGGGCGGGGCTCACAGGACGCCCTTGGTGCTCGGGATGCCGCCGACCCGCGGGTCCGGCGCCGCCGCCGCGCGCAGCGCCCGCGCCACCGCCTTGAACTGGGCCTCCACGATGTGGTGCGGGTTCCGGCCCTCGATGACCCGGACGTGCAGGCAGATCCCGGCCGAGGCCGCCAGCGATTCGAAGATGTGCCGGGTCAGCGTGGTGTCGTAGCTGCCGATCAGCGGCGCCATTCCGGCCGGCTCATGGTGCACCACGTAGGGCCGCCCGGACAGGTCCACCGCGGCCTGCACCAGCGTCTCGTCCATCGGCACCAGCGCGTCACCGAACCGCGCGATGCCCGACTTGTCGCCCAGCGCTTCCTTCAGCGCCTGGCCGAGGGTGATGGCCGTGTCCTCTACCGTGTGATGCGCGTCGACCTCGATGTCGCCCTTGGCCCGCACGGTCAGGTCCAGGCTGCCATGCTTGCCCAGCTGGGCCAGCATGTGATCGAAGAAAGGAACCCCGGTGCCGACGTCGACTACCCCGATGCCGTCCAGGTCGAGCTCGACCAGGATCTGCGTCTCGCGGGTGAGCCGCTCGACCCGCGCCGTTCGGGTCATGACCGCAGCACCTCAGCCAGCGCCGACCGGAACGCCGCCATCTCCTCCGGCGTCCCCACCGTGACCCGCAGCCAGCGCGGCGGACCGACCTCGCGGACGAGCACGCCGCGGTCGAGCAGTCCCTGCCAGACCTCGTGCCGCGAGTCGAACTTGCCGAACAGCACGAAGTTCGCGTCGGAATCCGCCACCGTGAGCCCGCGCTGCCTGAGCCAGCCGACCAGCCCGTCCCGTTCGGCGCGCAACGCGGCAACGGTGGCCAGCGGCTCGGCGGCGTGGGCCAGCGCGGCGCGGGCGACCGCCTGGGTGACGGCGGACAGGTGGTATGGCAGCCGCACGAGCAGCAGCTTGTCGACGACCTCGGGCGCGGCGGCGAGGTAGCCGACCCTGGCGCCTGCCATCGCGAACGCCTTGGACATGGTCCGGGTGACGACCAGCCCGGGGTGACGCGGCAGCAGGGTGAGCGCGCTGGGCGTGCCCTGGCGGGCGAATTCCGCGTACGCCTCGTCGATCACCACCAGGCCCGGCGCCGCCTCGCAGATCGCCTCGATCACCCGCATCGGGGCGGCGGTGCCGGTCGGGTTATTCGGCGAGGTGAGGAAGACCAGGGTGGGCCGCGCATCGCGGACCGCGCGGGCGGCCCGCTCCGGGTCCAGGCCGAAGTCCTCGTCGCGGTCTGCCGCCGCCCAGCCGGTACCGGTGACCCTGGCGATCAGCGGGTGCATAGAGTAGCCGGGCTCGAAGCCGAACGCCAGCCGTCCCGGGCCGCCGAAGGCCTGCAGTAGCTGCTGGATGACCTCGTTCGACCCGTTGGCCGCCCACACGTGACGGCCGGTCAGCCCGTGCCCGAGGTAATCGGCCAGGTCCTTGCGCAGCTCGACGGCGTCCCGGTCCGGGTAGCGGTTCAGGGTGGCGGCGGCCACGGCCACCGCGTCCGCGATCGCCCGCACCAGCCGGGGACTGGGCGGGTAGGGATTCTCGTTGGTGTTCAGCCGCACCGGCACGTCGATCTGCGGCGCCCCGTACGGATGCAGGTCTTTCAGGTCATCCCGAACGGGCAGTGGTGCGGCGGCCATCACGGCTGCCCGCCATCGTTTGGCACCCGGATGCGGACGGCCGCGACGTGGGCGGCCAGGTCCTCCGCGCCGCCGAGCGCATCGATCAGCGGCGCCGTGGCCGCCAGCGCGGCGCGGTCGCACTCGATCACGTTCACCAGCCGGCCGAACGGGAACACGGACAGACCGCTGGTGTGCCGTGCGGTCCCGCCGGTCGGCAGCACGTGGTTCGAGCCGGCCAGGTAGTCGCCGAGTGATACGGGTGAGTACGGGCCGACGAAGACCGCCCCGGCGTTGGTGACCCGCGCCGCCAGCTTGGCCGCCTCGCGGGCCTGGATCTCCAGGTGCTCGGGCGCCCACGCGTCGCTCACGGCCAGCGCCGCGTCAAGGTCATCGACCAGCACGCACGCGGACTGCCCCGCGAGCGCCTTGGCTACCCGGTCATGGTGCCTGGCCGCCGGCGCCTGGCGCTCCAGCTCGGCGTCGACCCGCCCGGCCAGGCCCACGTCAGGGGTGACGAGCAGGCACGCGGCCAGCTCGTCGTGCTCGGCCTGGGCGATCAGGTCAGCGGCCACGTGAGCGGGGTTCGCGGTGTCGTCGGCGATGATCGCCACTTCGGTCGGGCCGTTCTCACCGTCGGTGCCGACCACGCCGCGCAGCACCCGCTTGGCGGCGGCGACGTACACGTTGCCGGGACCGGTGATGACGTCCACCGGCGCGCAATCCACCGTGCCGTAGGCGAACATGGCGAGCGCCTGCGCCCCGCCGACCGCGTGGACCTCGCGCATCCCGAGCAGCGCGCAGGCGGCGAGCACGGACGGATGCGGCAGGCCGCCCTGGCTGGCCTGCGGCGGTGACGCCACCGCGATCGCGCCGACCCCGGCGACCTGGGCCGGAACGATGTTCATCAGCACCGACGACGGGTAGGCCACCAGGCCGCCCGGCACGTACACCCCGGCCCGCCCGACCGGGACGAAGCGGCCGGTGACGCTGAGCCCGCCGGTGACCCGCGTGACGACCTCGGCGGGAACCTGTGCCTCGTGCACCCGCCTGGCGCGGCGGGCCGCCTCCTCCAGAGCGCGCCTGACCTCGGGGTCGAGCCCGGCGAGCGCCGCGTCCAGCGCCGCCTGCGGCACCAGGGTGGTGGCCAGGTCCACCCCGTCGAAACGTGCGGTGTACTCGCGCACGGCCGCGGCGCCCCGGCGCCCCACGTCATCGCAGACCGGGCGGATCCGCGCCACGGCCGCCTCCACGTCGGTGGCCGCCCGCGGCAGGACGCCGGCTAGCGCGGTCCGGCTGAGGCGCCCGGGTTCGCGCCCGCGCAGGTCGATACGGGAAATCACGCGCCCAGTCTACGGAGACTGCACATCTTCCAACCCCCGCTCGTCCACATACCGGACGCATCCGGGTTACAGCGGCTCGTCAGGTCCCAGGCCCCTGGACCGGCCGGCCTGCCCGGTCCCCCGCTGCCGCCTGATCGGTCCGGCGGCTGCCCGCCTCGGCCAGCAAGATGACGGCCGAGGTGAGCAAGGGCCAGAATGCGAGCGCGCTCTTGGCTCCCAGCGCGAGCGACGCGTTGAAGAAGGTCCCGTTCGGGCTGGACGCCAGCAGGTGGTTGTAGGTCCCCAGCCCGACGTTCTCGCCCACCCACATCGCGACCAGGGCGGCCGCCACCGCGCCGAGGACGAGCCCGGCCGTCGCCGGCCAGCCGGACCGGCGGACCAGGATGCGGTAACCGACTATGCCGGTGAGAAGTCCGCCCACCGCGACGATCAGGCAGAACCAGGCGTCGGCGGCGATGAACGCGCTGCTCTCCGCGTTCACGAGTTCGGCTTCGCCGTGCGCGACCTCCTGCAGCAGCGCCCGGGGCGCGGCCGCGGCCCAGATGAGCCCGGCCGCGATGCCCAGCACCACGCTGCCCGCCAGCGCCGCGGAGAAAGCCGCCAGTCGCCCCTTCGTCGGACCTCCCTGGTCGCCGGATCGCTCCCGCACGATCGTACCCGGCAGAGGACGGCTCACGGCCGGCGGAAACCCGCCGCGGCCGTCGGCCAGCGCCTGGCCCGTGGTCTTGTTCCCTGATCAGCTCACCAGCCGACTAGCCGACGCAGGCCGGACCGAGCAGCTGCTTGAGGTCGCCGATCAAGGCGGGCGAGGCCGCTACTCGCAGCTTGTCATCAAGACGTACTACCGTGGTCCGCTCGCCGCCGCGCAGCCGCAGGTGAACCTCAGTCGGCCCGGGATGGGTGCACAGCACCTCCTTGAGGCGTTCCACCACCGGCGGCACGCACCTGGTCACCGGCATGGACACCACGAAAGGGCCGGAACCGTCAACCGACAGGTCCGGGGTGGTCAGGTCCATGGCGATCAGCTTGGGCACGTCGTCGCGGCGGTCCACCCTGCCCTTCACCACCACCACCGCGTCCTCGGTGATCGAGGTGGCGTACTGCTGGTAGGTCTGCGGGAAGAACAGCACCTCGATCGCCCCGCCCAGGTCCTCCAGGGTAGCGGCCGCCCACTGGTTGCCCTGCTTAGTCACCTTGCGCTGCACCCCGGACAGGATTCCGCCGACCTTGACGATCTGACCTTCGGGCCGGTCGGCTCGGGGCCGTTCGGTGTCGTCCGCCATCAGATCGGCGAGTGAGCAGTCGCTTTCCCTGGCGATGATGTGCTCCACGCCGAACAGCGGATGGTCGGAGACGTACAGCCCGAGCATCTCACGCTCGAAGTTCAGCAGCGTGGACTTGTCCCACTCCCCGGCCGGGACGGGCACGTCAAAGACCGCCTCCGCCTCGGCGTCGCCGCCGAACAGCGAATCCTGCCCGATCGCCTCGTTGCGCTTGATGTCGATCACGGCGTCGACGGCCTGCTCGTGCACAAACACCAGGCCCTTGCGCGCATCCCCGAACGAATCAAACGCGCCCGCTTTGATCAGTGACTCGATCACCCGCTTGTTGCACACCAGCAGGGGCACTTTGCGCAGGAAGTCGGGGAAGCTGCTGAATTCGCCCTTCGACTTGCGCACGGAGATGATCGCGTCCACCACGTTCGTGCCCACGTTACGGACCGCCGCCAGGCCGAACCTGATGTCGTTGCCGACCGCGGCGAACGTCGCTACCGACTCGTTGACGTCGGGCGGCAGTACCTTGATGCCCATCCGGCGGCACTCGTTCAGGTACAGCGCCGACTTGTCCTTGTCGTCGGCCACCGAGGTGAGCAGCGCGGCCATGTACTCGGCCGGGTAGTTCGCCTTCAGGTAGGCGGTCCAGTAGGCGATCAGGCCGTAGGCGGCGGTATGCGCCTTGTTGAAGGCGTACCCGGAGAACGGGACCAGGACATCCCAGACAGCCTGGACAGCCCCATCCGAGTAGCCGCGCTCACGGCACCCCTGCCGGAACGGGACGAACTCCTTGTCCAGGATCTCCTTCTTCTTCTTGCCCATGGCGCGGCGCAGCAGATCCGCCTGGCCGAGCGTGTAGCCGGCCAGGATCTGGGCGGCCTTCTGCACCTGTTCCTGGTAGACGATCAGGCCGTAGGTTGGCGTGAGCACCTCGCGCAGCGGCTCCTCAAGCTCCGGGTGGATGGGCGTGATCTCCTGCCGCCCGTTCTTGCGCAGCGCATAGTTGATGTGCGAGTTCACCCCCATCGGGCCCGGCCGGTACAGGGCGTTCACCGCGGAGATGTCCTCGAAGTTGTCCGGCTTCATCAGCCGCAGCAGCGAGCGCATCGCTCCGCCGTCGAGCTGGAACACTCCCAGCGTGTCGCCGTGCGCGAGCAGCTCGTAGGTGGGCTGGTCGTCAAGCGGCAAGCTCAGCAGGTCAATGGAGGTCCCGCGGTTCTTCTCGATCGCCGCGATCGCGTCGGCCATGATGGTCAGGTTGCGCAGACCGAGGAAGTCCATCTTCAGCAGGCCGAGGTCCTCGCAGGTCGGGTAGTCGAACTGCGTGATGATCGCGCCGTCGGCGTGCCTGGTCCAGACCGGGATGTGGTCGGTCAGCGGCTCGGCGGACATGATCACGCCGGCCGCGTGCACCCCAGGCTGGCGGATCAGCCCCTCGATCCCGCGCGCCTTGTCGATGACCTGCCGGACGTCGGGCTCGGCCTCATAGAGCGCGCGGAACTCACTGGCCTCCTTGTACCGGGGATGCGCCTCATCGAACACCCCGGATAGCGGCATGTCCTTGCCCAGCACGGCGGGCGGGTACGTTTTCGTGATCCGGTCGCCCAGCGCGTACGGGAAGCCGAGCACCCGGCAGGCATCCTTGATCGCCGCCTTGGCCTTGATCGTGCCGTAGGTAACGATCTGCGCCACCCGGTCCGAGCCCCATTTCTGGGTCACGTACCTGATCACGTCGGCCCGGCCACGCTCGTCGAAGTCGACGTCGATGTCGGGCATGGACACGCGCTCCGGGTTGAGGAAGCGCTCGAAGATCAGGCCGTGCACCAGCGGGTCGAGGTCGGTGATGCCCAGCGCGAAGGCGACGATCGAGCCAGCCGCGGAGCCGCGGCCGGGTCCCACCGCGATGCCGTTGTTCTTGGCCCACATGATGAAGTCCGCGACCACCAGGAAGTAGGCGGAGAACCCCATCTGGCAGATCATCTGGATCTCGTACCGGGCCTGCCTGCGCCGCTCCTCGTCGTACCCGTCCGGGTACCGCCGGTCCATGCCCTTCCACACCTCGGCGCTGAACAGCTCATCCTCCGACGCGTAGCCGTCCGGGACGGGGAACCTCGGCATCAGGTTGATGAACTCGAACATGCCCGCGGCGTCCACCCGGTCCGCGATCAGCAGCTGGCTGTTCCGGCACCCCTCCTGCCAGAGGTCGCTGCTGTCGAGGCGGTACATCTCCTGGGCGGGCTTGATGTAATAGCTGGTGCCGTCGAACTTGAACCGGTCCTCGTCGGCGAGAGTCTTCCCGGTCTGGATGCACAGCAGCAACTCTTGCGCTTGCGCGTCGGTTTCCCTCGTGTAGTGCGAATCGTTCGTGACAACCGGCGGGATGCCGAGTTTCCTGCCGATATCGATCAGCCCGTCGCGGACCCGCCGTTCGATCTCGAGGCCGTGATCCATCAGCTCGAGGAAGTAGTTCTCCTGGCCGAAGATGTCCTGCCATTCGGCGGCGGCCTTGAGGGCCTCCTCGAACTGGCCTAGGCGCAGCCTGGTCTGCAGCTCGCCCGACGGGCAGCCGGTGGAGGCCATCAGCCCGGCGGCGTGCTCCGCGATCAGCTCCTTGTCCATCCGGGGCCACTTGACCAGCCAGCCTTCGGCGTAGGAGCGGGAGGAAAGCCGGAACAGGTTATGCAGGCCCTGCTTGTTCCTGGCCCAGATGGTCTTGTGCAGGTAGGCGCCGGAGGCCGTGACGTCGTCCTTCTTCTGGTGCGGCTGGCCCCAGAAGATCCGGTTGGGGTTGCTCCTCGACTCCGGCGCGACGTAGGCCTCGATCCCGATCACCGGCGTGAGGCCGGCCTCCCTGGCCTGGCGGTGGAACTCGGCGGCGCCGAACAGGTTGCCGTGGTCGGTCATCGCCACGTGCGTCATGCCCAGGTGTTTGACCTCCGCGAGCAGGGCCTTCAGCCGGGCGGCGCCGTCCAGCATGGAGTACTCGGTGTGCACGTGCAGGTGCGCAAACGGCTCACCGGATACCGCCATGACGGACCGCCTCCTCCGGGCACGCCGCACCCCGCCACTCCCCGGACAGGGCGGCGCGCGTGGTCATCAACCGGTGCTCATCACCCTAGCGGAGCCGGGCTGGCCCCGCCGGCCTGCCGCGCCGGCCGACTCGCTTTAGTCATGGCTGCCCTCGTTCAGGCGGCGGCGTCCCCACGTCCCTGCCTCGCTAGCCGGTCCCACGGGTTGGAGGACGTCTCCACCCCCGCCTGGTCTCGGCCGGCGTCGCCGGGGAACGTCTCCGCCCTGGTCCTCGTGAGGTGTTCCAGGCCGGCCGCCCGAAGGAACCCGACTTCCGTGTATCGAACATGTATTTGACGTTAGCACGGGGCTATGACATTTCCGGGGGACGACGCATCCCCGAACATACCGCCGGCCGACTCGAAGCCGGCCCCGTCCGCCCAGCGGACCCGCACGCTTGACTGCCGGGCGGGTCAGCCCCAGCGGACCCGCACGCTTGACTGCCAGGCGGCGAGAAAGCCGGCGTCTCCCGCGATCGTGACACCGGCCCGCGCGGCGTCGCAGCGGTTCCACAGGAACAGGTAGAGGCCGGCCGCCGGGCCGGTCACCGTACCATCCGCCGAACCCGCTGAAACGGCGCCCGCTGGCTCTGCAGGTCCCCGGCGGGCGCGGATCCGGCCTGCTTCCGCACCTACGTGCCAGGCGTCGCCGGTGTCCGTCGTCCGCACCTGCAGTCCGCCTCCGGGTTCAGCCGATGGCCGGTACTTGCGCCGCTGCCCGAACCCCATGATCAGCTCGTCGATGCCGTCGGCGGCGAAACCAGGCGCGTAGTCGGGCAGGACGCCGGACGCGCTCTCGGCGTCGGCCCGGTGGATCGCGGTCTCGTGAGCCTGCCGCCGCGCCCAGAACGCGAGCGGGGAAGGGGCATCCATGAAGGTCGCGCACTCCAGGCCGGGATCGGCGCTGCGCAGGGTCTCGACCAGCGCGGCGTGACCCGCGCGGAACCAGGCGGGCAGTTCCTCGTCGGCCGCGCCGCCGCGCAGGATCTCCGCTTCGGGCGGCCCGTCAAGGACGCGGTCGGGACACTCGGCGATGTGCCTGGCCGCCCACCTGTGGATGTACCCGGTGTGCCGCAGCAGGTCCTTGACCCGCCAGGGCGCGCAGGGCGGGACGTCCGCGTCCAGGCCGGCCCGCTCGGCTGCGTCCGCGAGCATGCTGCCATCACGCCGCAGCGCGTCGATGTGCTCGGTGATCTCCACGATGCCCATTCTGCACCGGCCTGGTCCGCCGTCGGACCGATGGCTGCCCGACGGCACCGGCATATCCTTGGGCCATGGCATCCGCCCCGTCTTGCGGGCCGGAGGGAACCAATCCCGGGCTGACCGGCGACGAGATAGTCCAGCAGATCTGCGTGGGCGCGCTGAGGCCGCGCAACGCACCTGGCGGGACGTTGACCACTACGCTGCGGCCAAGACCACCGTGATCGAGGACATCATCGGCCGGATGGACGCCGCGGGCGGGCCGGGGCCTTAGCTCTCAGCGCGGAGGATGTCCAGGGCGTGCGCCAGATCGGGGGGGTACGGGCTGGTGAACGAGACCCGGCGGCCGTCGGCGGGATGGGTGAACGCGAGGCTGACCGCGTGCAGCCACTGCCGGGTCAGCCCCAGCCGCCCGGCCAGCACCGGGTCGGCACCGTAGAGCAGGTCGCCGACGCACGGGTGCCTGATGGCGGCCATGTGCACCCTGATCTGATGGGTCCGGCCGGTTTCCAGGTCCACCGACACCAGGCTGGCGGCGCGGAACGCCTCCAGCGTGTCGTAGTGGGTCACGCTGTGCCGCCCGTCGCTGACCACGGCGAACCTGCCGTCGCCCGACGGGTGCCTGCCGATCGGCGCGTCCACCGTGCCGCGCAGCGGATCAGGGTGCCCCTGCACGAGCGCGTGATAGCGCTTGTCCACCCTGCGCTCGCGGAAGGCCCGCTTCAGCGCGCTGTAAGCCGGCTCGCTCTTGGCCACCACCATCACGCCCGTGGTGTTCGCGTCCAGGCGGTGCACGATGCCCTGGCGTTCGGCGGCGCCGCTGGTGGCCACGGTGTGCCCGGCCGCGGTCAGCCCGCCGGTGACGGTGGGCCCGGTCCAGCCGGGCGTCGGATGAGCGGCCACGCCGCGCGGCTTGTCCACGACGATGATGTCGTCGTCCTCGTACAGCACCGTGAGGCCGTCGACCGGGCGCGGCGGCTCTGGAGCCTGCGGCGCTGGCAGCGTCACCGCTACCTCATGTCCGGCCAGCACGCGATCGGACTTCGAGGCCGGCCGCCCGTCGAGCAGCACCAGGCCATCGCCGATGAGCTCGGCCGCCTTGGACCTGGACAGGCCGAACATCCGGGCGAGCGCGGCATCGAGCCGCTCTCCGTCGAGGCCCTCAGGGATGGCGAGCTGGCGAACTGGTGTCATCGTCATGGTCATGGTCATGGTCTCCGGCCCGGAAGCCTGGCGCCCTCGTGCCGTCCAGGCGGATCCCGCGCAGGGCGAGCAGCACGACCAGCACGCCGGCGCAGACGATGGATGAGTCGGCCAGGTTGAACACCGGCCAGTGCGGCAGCTCGATCCAGTCGACCACGTGCCCCTGGAATGGCCCTGGCGCGCGGAAGATCCGGTCCACCAGGTTACCCGTGGCCCCACCGAGGAGCAGCCCGAGCGCGATCGCCCAGCCGACGCTGCGCAGGTTCCGCGCCGCCCGCAGGATGTAGACGATCACGCCGACGGCGATGGCGGTGAACACGATCGTCAGGGAGGTACCGATGCTGAACGCGGCGCCCCCGTTGCGCGTGAGGGTGAGCGTGAGCAGCCCGCCGAGCAACCGGATCGGCGGGTGGCCGGGCATCTGCGCGACCACGATGGCCTTGGTGATGATGTCGGCGGCGAGGACGAACGCGGCCACCCCGAGCAGCAGGCCGACCCGGCGCGGCCGCTCGGGCTGATCGGCTGTCACCGGGTCAGGATCCGGCCCGCTCAGCGGCGTTCCTCGCGCTGCTTGCACTCCAGGCACAGCCTCGCCCGGGGGAACGCGAGCAGGCGCGCCTTGCCGATCGCCTGGCCGCAGGATTCGCATACTCCATATGTTCCCGCATCGATCCGGGCGAGGGCACGCTCACTCTGGTCGAGCAGGTCCCGGGCGTTCTGGGTGAGGGCAAGCTCATGCTCGCGCTCGAATGCCTTCGTCCCGGCGTCCGCCTGGTCGTCGCCGGCGTCCCGGACCGAGTCGGTGAGGCGTTCGGCGATGTCGGAGGCGGCCCTGGCGATATCGGCGCGCAGGCCGGCGGCCTCCGATTCGAGCTCGGCCCTCACTTGCTTGAGTTCCGCATCGGTCCAGGGTTCCTCGCCCGGGCGCACCGGAAGATCAGCGGCGTCAGACCGCGGAGCAGCGGACATGTGCGGCCTCCCGTCCCGTGAAACGTTATTCAGAACCGGCCGGCGAGCACGGGCCGGTCGGGCCCCTGCGAGTGGCCGGCGCCGTAAGGTACGGCGAGGACCACAGCATAAGTCTGAATAGCACGAACTTCGAAACAGACACTTGAAAG
>Ga0187780_10000669_pt1 | contig 25268 bp, 25 predicted proteins | sample 1015_Q2_SP10_20__FD_132429 | JGI IMG/M metagenome (GOLD analysis project Ga0187780, IMG submission 132429) | Tropical peat soil microbial communities from peatlands in Department of Meta, Colombia - 1015_Q2_SP10_20_MG | ecosystem: Environmental > Terrestrial > Soil > Wetlands > Peat | place... | reverse complement strand
TCCATGGCCTGGAAAAGGCCATGTACGGTGAAATGCTGGCGTTCCCCCACGAGGTGTACGGCATCGCGTTGAACCTGGAAGAAGAGGAAGTGGGCGCGGTGCTGTTGGGTGAGTCATCGGAACTGAAGGAGGGTGACACCGTTCGCCGGACGAACACGATTATGTCCGTGCCGGCTGGCGAAGAGCTGATCGGGCGCGTGGTGAATCCGTTGGGCGAGCCCGAAGATGACAAGGGACCCATCACGGCCAAGCTGCGCAATCCGTTAGAACGCATTGCGCCAGGCGTCTTGGATCGCCGACCTGTGCGCGAACCCCTGCAAACCGGCATTAAAGCAATTGACTCGATGATTCCGATCGGCCGCGGGCAGCGCGAGCTCATCATTGGCGACCGGCAAACCGGAAAAACGGCGCTCATTCTGGACACCATCATCAACCAGAAGGGCAACGACATGATCTGCATCTACTGCGCGATCGGGCAGAAGCGCTCGACCATTGCGCAGGTGATCAAGACGTTGACCGACGCGGGAGCGATGGACTACACGATCATCGTTGCGTCTTCCGCGGCAGAGCCTGCCTCCCTGCAATACATTGCGCCATACGCCGCTTGCGCTATGGGCGAATATTTCCGTGACAACAAGCGGCACGCCGTGGCGTTCTATGACGACCTCTCAAAACATGCACAGGCGTATCGCGAAATTTCCTTACTGCTTCGCCGTCCACCGGGACGTGAGGCATTCCCGGGCGACGTCTTTTATCTCCATTCGCGGCTTTTGGAACGCGCCGCAAAGCTAAAGGATGAACTCGGCGGTGGCTCGTTAACGGCCTTGCCGGTGATTGAGACCCAGGCGGGCGACGTATCCGCGTACATCCCGACAAACGTGATTTCGATTACCGATGGCCAGATTTACCTGGAAGCCGACCTCTTCAATGCGGGCATCCGTCCGGCCATCAACGTCGGTATCTCGGTGAGCCGCGTCGGCGGTAATGCGCAGATCAAGGGCATGCGGCAGGTAGCGGGAACGCTGCGCCTGGACATGGCGCAGTTCCGCGAGCTGGCGGCCTTCGCGCAATTCGGTTCCGACCAGTTGGATAAAGTCACGCAGGCACAGTTGGCGCGCGGGCAACGCCTGACGGAAGTGCTCAAGCAGGACCAATACGTGCCGCTGCCAGTGGAGAAGCAGGTGTTGGCCATTTATGTGGCGACCAGCGGCGCACTGGACACCATTCCCGTGAGCGAAGTGCGGCGATTCGAGAAAGAGTTTCTGCAGTTCGCGGAAGCCAACTACGCCGGTCTGCTGAAGGAAATTGCAACGAAGAAGGCGCTGGATGACGGCATCAAGGCCAACATTAAGACGGCGCTGGATGCGTTCAAGGACCGGTTCACGGCGACGATTGCGGCAGGAGTGCGATAGCAACCGACTCTAAAGGCACAAATGGCCACCTTACTCGATTTTCGGCGCCGCATCCGCTCGGTGAAGAATACGCAACAGATTACCCGGGCAATGAAGTTTGTTTCCGCGGCGCGTTTGCGGCGCGCGCAGGAAGCGGCGCTGGCCGCACGCCCCTTTGCCAAGGAGTTGGCACGCGTTTTGCGGTCGACAATGGCGCGGATTGAATCGCCCCAGCATCCGCTTCTGGCGAAGCGGCCCGAGGAGCGCGTTTTGGTTTTGGTGCTGGCTGGCGAACGCGGGCTCTGCGGCGCATACAATGCGAATATCCTGAAGGAAGCGGCCAAATTCTTCCGGGGCAAACAAGGCAAGAAGACGGTTGTGATTCCAGTCGGGAAGAAGTGCCGCGACGCTCTTCGGAAGGCGGGCTTCGAATTTGCTGGCGAATATGTAAACGTGTTGGCGCGGGTGGACTTCGGGGTTGCGCGGGAGATCGCCAACCTGATCACCGAGCTTTATTCGGAGCAGAAGATAGATGCTGTCTATGCCGTGTTCAGCGAGTTCAAGAGCGTGCTTGCACCGAACCTGGTCACAGAAAAGCTTTTGCCAGTCGAGAAGATCGAGGAAGCGGACGAGAGCGACGTCGAATTAGCCAGCGAGCACATTGATTACATCTACGAGCAACCGGCGGTGCAGCTTCTGGATCGCCTCTTGCCACGCTACGTAGAGACGCAAGTCTTGCGTACGCTGCTGGAATCATCGGCGGCGGAGCACGCGGCGCGCATGACCGCAATGGAAGCGGCAACCAAGAACGCCGGAGACGTGATTGACGCCTTGACCCTGCACATGAACAAGGTGCGACAGGCGGCTATTACAAAAGAGATCATTGAGATTGTGAGCGGAGCTGCATCGACCGCGTAGGAGAAAGCATGGCAGAGAAAAAGGGAGCAATTGGCCAGGTCGTTCAGGTGATCGGGCCGGTGCTGGACATCCAGTTTGAAGCCGGACACCTTCCCGCCATTTATAACGCGCTGCAGATTACCAGCGAGGGCTTCCAGCTCAAGGAACCTTTGGACGTGACGGCCGAAGTCCAGCAGCACCTTGGCGAAGGGCGCGTCCGCGCGGTTGCCATGGAGCCGACGGAGGGCATGGTACGCGGGATGAAGGCGGCCGACACGGGCCAGCCTATTGCAGTGCCGGTTGGGCGGTGCACGCTTGGGCGCGTGTTAAACGTGCTTGGTAAGCCGGTGGACCAATTAGGTCCGGTCAAGGCTGATACTTACTACCCCATTCATCGGCCCTCGCCTGCTCTGGACGATCAATCGACAACCCTCGAGATGTTTGAGACGGGAATTAAGGTTGTGGACCTGATTCAACCGTTCTTGAAGGGCGGAAAAATCGGACTGTTCGGCGGCGCGGGCGTTGGAAAGACAGTACTCATTCAGGAATTAATTCACAACGTCGCGGTGAAACACGGGGGCGTATCCGTGTTCGCGGGTGTGGGAGAACGCACCCGCGAAGGCAATGACCTGTATCTCGAATTTCAGGAGTCTGGTGTGGTTGTCCCCGGCCAGCCGGATAAATCCCGTGCTGCGTTGATTTACGGGCAGATGACGGAACCTCCCGGGGCGCGTCTGCGCGTGGGCCTGACTGGATTGACAGTGGCGGAATATTTCCGTGACCAGGAACACCTTGACGTACTGCTCTTCATAGACAATATCTTCCGGTTCGTACAAGCAGGGTCGGAAGTGTCGGCGCTCCTCGGGCGCATGCCCTCGGCGGTGGGGTACCAGCCCAACCTGAACACGGAAATCGGGGAATTGCAGGAGCGCATCACTTCGACGAAGACGGGATCGATCACGTCCGTGCAGGCCATTTACGTCCCGGCAGACGACTATACGGACCCTGCGCCTGCGGCGACGTTCACGCACCTTGATGCCACGACCAACTTGAGCCGGCAGATTGTCGAGCGCGGAATCTATCCAGCGGTCGATCCATTGGCCAGCAATTCGAGGATTTTGGATCCCCGCGTGGTTGGACAGGAGCACTATTCGGTGGCGCGCGGGGTCAAGTCCATCCTCCAGCGCTACAAAGACCTTCAGGACATCATCGCTATTCTGGGTATCGAAGAACTGTCCGACGAGGACAAACGAACCGTAGCGCGCGCCCGGCGGATCGAGAGGTTCCTGTCGCAGCCCATGTTCGTGGCGGCGCAGTTCACCGGGCTGGAAGGCAAGTACGTCAAGATCGAAGATACGGTGCGCAGCTTCAAGGAAATCGTAGAAGGCAAGTACGACGAGATCCCGGAGCAGGCGTTCTACATGGTCGGCACGATCGAGGATGTGCTTGAAAAGGCCGAGAGGATGAAGGCAAACGTCTAGGGGTAAAGATGCTTCCTGAAGCCATCGAGTTGATTGTGGTGACGCCGGAGAGGCAACTGCTGCGGGAAACCGTGGTGGAGGTCACGATTCCGGGATTGGGCGGGGCTTTGGGAATCTTGCCAGGACATGCGCCCCTGATGACCGAACTCGGAATCGGCGAATTGAGTTATCGCACGGCTACCTCCAGTCAGGCCATCTCGCTCTCCGTGATCCGGGGCTTTACGGAAGTGCTGGGGGATCGCGTCACCGTTCTTGCAGAGACCTCGGAGCGCGCTGAAGAGATCGACCTCACCCGCGCGGAAGCGGCCAAGACGCGCGCAGAGAAACGGCTGGCCTCGAACGACACAAACATTGACTGGGACCGCGCAACGGTGGCGTTGCAGCGGGCCCTGATCCGCATCCATGTCGCCCGAAAGCATACCGGCGTGCCCGTCGAGGCACACTGACGCACGACACGCGGATTGATGTAAACACGGCAACGAGGCTGACGCTTCTCCGATTTGGGAAACAGGATACACAGTGGAACCGATCACGGTTTACAGCGCTGCGTGGTGCCCAGATTGCCGACGTGTAAAAACATCCCTGAAGGAACGCGGCGTGGCGTTTCAGGAAGTGAAAATAGACAAAGATGGTGAAGGTGAGGAAATCATCCTGCGCGCAAACAAGGGCAAACGAAAAATCCCCACCCTGAAAGTAGGAGAACGCTATTTTGCCTGCAGTCCATTCAATGCGCAGAAGCTCGCCGCGGAGTTGAAGATCCCTCTGAACAGATAGGAAACGGTCCCGCACCCGTTAAATGGGGAGCCCGCGGGTGAACACCCGGGTGACTTCGAGGCCTTGATTCAACAGCACAATGTCCGCATCGGCATTCGGGGAGAGCACACCCTTTTTGTGCTCGATGCCGAGCAGTTTGGCGGGATTGAGAGTCAGCATCTGCAGGGCTTCCGCTACGCTAGTGCCGAGCCGGACGATGTTGCGGAGCGCACGGTCCAATGTCAGGGTGCTACCAGCGAGCTTGCCTTCTGGGTTGCGGCAAACGCCGCCGCTCACGGTGACCTCGAATCTTCCGAGAATATACTTGCCATCCGGCATGCCCGTGGCTGAAATGCCGTCGCTGATCAGGATGACTCCACCCGCGCCTTTAGCTTGCAGCAGCAGACGCATTGCCGTTTCGCCCACGTGTACCCCATCGGCGATCAGCTCAGCGCTGATTTCGGGAGAAGTGAGCACTGCCCCGATGACTCCGGCATCGCGGTGGGAGAACGGGCGCATCGCGTTGTATGTATGAATTGCATGATGAACGCCTCGGGCCAAGGCCGCGCGCGCCTGTTCGTAGGTCGCGTCCGTGTGGCCCATCCCTACCACCATCCCCGCTTTTCGGGCCGCATCAATGCAAGGCGTCGCGCCAAGAAGCTCCGGAGCAATGGTCAAAATGCGCGCATTGCCGCCTGCGGAGGCGATGAATCTCCCGAGTAATTCTGCAGAAGGAAGCTTCAGCCACTCCGCCGGGTGAACGCCCCGGCGCACCGGGCTAATAAAAGGGCCTTCAAAATGAATGCCTAGGACCTCGGCGCCGGGGACAGTTTTCTGATGTTGAATAGCAATGTAGCTGGCGATACCTTCGCTGCTCTTGCAGATGGCATCGGGATTCGCGGTTACCGTCGTGGCGACGAAGGAAGTGGTGCCGTGAGAGCCTATCGAGGCGGAGATCGCGCGGAGCGCCTTCTCCGTGCCTTCCATGACGTCGTGGCCACCTGCACCGTGAATGTGCACGTCGATGAAGCCGGGGACAGCACATTGATCTGTGGCGATGACTTCCCGGGCGCCGGAAGGCAAGCTGACCGAGCTGCGGTGTGCGACGGCTTCAATCACGCCGTCACGAAGGAGAATTCCAGCATCGCTAAGCTCGCCTTTGGGTGTGAAGGCACGCCCAACGTGGAGCAGGGTTGTGGTCATATCCGAAGAAACATCGTAGCGGAAATCTTGCGTGAAACAAAACAAAAGGGGCAGGATTCCTATCCTGCCCCGGCTTCCAAGGAAAAACGACTCGCTACTTTGCCATTTCGATGCTGGCGAGCTTCAGATTTTCGCCATCGACAGAGCCTTTCACCGTGACGTGATGGCCCGCGTGGGCGGCTACTTTGTCCTGAGCATCGATGTTATAGACCTTGTGGTCCGCGTCATTCACAAAGACAAATTTTGCACCGTGCTCCTTGACGCATTTGGCTGCGCACTCATCGTGGCCTGCCTTCGCGCCCTTCGGGCCGCAGTGACTGTCCGAGATGTATCCCGTCCAGCTGCCATCAGCGGCGAGAGTTAGTGCTGCTGCGCCGAGTGTTAGTGCGAAAGCTGCTGTGAATCTACCCTTCATGGTTGTTCCTCCCTTCCCCATTTTCACCAGCGAAATTTGCCCCGTCAGGCTGCCCTCAAGGGTCGCATACAGCCTTTGGGGAGTCTAGCATTACTCGAATCTGGGACACCCGGTCACCGCACGGCCTGCTGCAAGAAACAGAAGGGGAGGCGTCATGCGACCCTCCCCTTCACTACATCTCTCTCAAGATCGTTGGCAAATTCTGGCCATGCTACAAGCCAGGCTACTGGCCGGTTGTGTTGTTTGCCGCGGTGGCGGCGCCTGCAGTCTTCGGCGTGGACAAGTACCCGGAAACTTGGTTCTTGCCAACGTCGAACACGACGATTTCATAGGGAGAATAGCGGCCCGTGCCCTTGACGTAGAACTGCACCGGCTCGCCCGTCGTTTTGTCCTTCTTCTCGACAGACTTGTCGTCCGCAAGCACCGTCATGGTGTACTTGGACTTCTTCGGGTCGGTCTTGCTCAGGGCAATCTGGACAGGGCCGACACGCTGTGGCGATTTGCCCTTCGTAATCGTGAATTCGAAGTAGTTGCGATCGCCCTTGCGCTTCAGTTCCTCGAGGTCGTCATGATTGCGCGCAATCAGCCCGCTCATAACACCCATGTCACCCGTCGCGCGGTCCAGCTTGGACTTCGTATCCTCCAGGTCGTTCTTCACGCCGCCGACGTCGTTGGAAAGCTTGTTGACGTCTTCTGTGTTGGCCTTGGTTGCAAGTTGGCTGTTGACGTTAGTGGCAAGGCCGGTCAACTTCTTGTCGTACGCGTTCGCGGAAACCTTTGATGCCTGGCGGGCCCTCTCAAGCTCTTCCTTGGTCAGGTTCAGTTTGTCCGTAACGACCTTAAGGTCGCTCTGCAAAAGCTGATTCTGGTCATCCGTCTTGGCCAAACGCTGTGCCAGCATTTCGTTCTGCTGCTTTAGCGAGGCTTGAATGGATTGCTCGACGGATCTGGATTGGCTTAGTGCGCTAACGCCAACAACTAAGCCAATCAAGGACAGCCCTCCGAGTGCCGCGATTGCAAGGCCGACCCAGCGGGGTGTGCCGGGGGTTCCATGCAGATTACTTTCTTGAAATTCGGTCATGAACTTCGTCTCCTTTGGCAGTTTCGCCCTGTGCAAAGAGATCGGGCAGCTTGGCAGCCAAACCCGGCTCCAGTGGGACATACGAGATAACGTCAAGGATGTGAATAGGTTGGGGTGGACAGAGCAGGAAAGGAAGGGTGGTTATAAAGGTACTAGTACTAGTAAAGATTACTTTGTAGGTTGCTGCAGCGTAAATTTTTCAAGACCTCCGCATTTATAGCCTTTCATGGAGGAGAAACAAGCCAGGGAAACAAAATGGCATTGGTGTTTTCGAGAGATGCCCTTAACTCTCGCAAGATTAAATGGTTAACCTATGTGCTCTAGGCGGCCTGTGAGTCTGATTCTGGTTTGTTGGTGCCGAAGTAGCGATCCAATGTCGTTGTCGCGGCCTCAAGAACGAGGCGGCAGTCAGCGCACGCAGAGAGGTGCCGCTCGATTTCAATCTGCACGGAAGGCGAGAGTTTTCCCTCTAAGTACATGCAAATCAAATGAATAGTGTCACGACAACTCATTACATCTGCTCCGAATCTCCCGTCACTTGCGACGGTCTGCCCTGCTTAGATTAGTGCACTTCATGCGCCAAAAAGAAGAGGACACGCGTGCTCTTGCCATCTAGTTGAAAAGAACAGTGTTAACTTCGGAAAATGGCGCGTCCGGGCTTCGAAGTTCAGAGTTTAAGTCGGAAAAGTTTGCCTTGGGATGAACATCTCCTGCACATCTCAAACTGCCATTGCCACACGAACTAGGGAAGGCACTTGCCTAATGCACACCTATCGGAGGGGCGTATTGACCATCTGCTTCAACGCAGAGATGCGATCTTCGAGAGGAGGATGCGTGCTGAACAGAGAACTCAGTGTACCTCCGCCAAACAGCGGCTTAACGATGCACAAAGACGAAGTGCTGGCCGAGATGGCAGAAGTGGGGATGCGCCGGTTATAAGCCCCGAGTTTCTCTAGTGCGCTGATCAACCCATAAGGTTGGCCGACCATGCGCGCTCCAGTCTCGTCCGCCGCATACTCGCGCGTGCGCGAGAGGAAAAGCTGCAGCAGAAGAGCCGCGAAGGGCGCAAGGAAAATCATCAAAAGTGCGGAGAGCCCGCCCCCGCCACGGTCGTCGTCGCGGCTTCCTCCAAGGCCGCCAAAAATCATTGCCCACTTGCCCATCTGCGCCATATACGTGACCGCGCCCGCGATGGTTGCGGCGATGGAGCTCGTCAGGATGTCGTAATTGCGGACGTGCGAAAGTTCGTGAGCAATGACGCCTTCAAGCTCGTCGTCATTCATGATTTGCAGCAGGCCTTGCGTGACGGCCACCGAAGCGTGTCTTGGACTGCGGCCCGTGGCAAAAGCATTGGGAGCGGCATCCGGCACGACATAGAGCTTCGGTACGGGAATATTGGCCTTTGCGGCGAGCCGCTCCATCACCTGGTAAAGACGCGGCAGTTGCTCGCGCGTGACTGGCTGCGCGCCACTGGAAGCCAGAGCAATCTTGTCCGAAAAGAAGTAAGAAGTGAAATTCATCAACGCGGCGATGACCAAAGCGATCTGCATGCCGCCGCGGCCACCGAGAGCGCCCCCAACGACAACCAGTACGACGCTGAGAAGAACGAGAATGGCACCAGTACGAAGGACTTTCATAATTTCAACCTTTCAGGCTCAAAAAATAGTCTAGAAGTGGGGCGAGAAAGCGTCAAGTTGACGCGCTGACCAAATCTCGGGACGAGTCATTTTGTAGTGGCCACGGCTGGCGCTTTTGCCGGAACACGCGCAAAGCTCATCGCGTCCTTTTTCCCGTCTCGATCAACACGGACGTGATCGCCCGGCAGGATCGCACCTTCGAGAATTTGCATCGCCAGTGGATCCTGAATCAGCCGCTGAATCGTCCGCCGCAATGGCCGTGCACCGTATGCGGGATCAAACCCTTCGCGGAGAAGCAATTCGTTCGCAGCAGGGGTGAGTTCCAGGGTGATTTGACGCTCGGCCAACAGTTTTTCAACATTCTTGAGCAACAGAACCACGATGCGCTCGAGCTGCTCTTTGCCCAGCGGATTGAAAATCACAATTTCGTCAATGCGATTGATGAACTCCGGCCGGAAAGACTGGCGAAGGGCGTCCATCGCTTCCTTGCGCGCACGGTCGGGATCTTCTCCGGCCAGTTCGTAGATGAGGGACGACCCAACGTTGCTGGTCATCACCAGAACCGTGTTGCGGAAGTCCACCGTACGCCCCTTACCGTCAGTCAGCCGGCCATCTTCGAGAATCTGCAGCAGCACGTTGAACACATCCGGGTGCGCTTTCTCGATTTCGTCGAAGAGAATCACGGAATAGGGATGACGCCGCACCTGCTCAGTGAGCTGGCCGCCCTCTTCGTAACCCACGTAGCCCGGGGGGGCGCCGATCAACCGTGAGACGCTGTGCTTCTCCATGTATTCAGACATGTCGATGCGGATCATGAGCTTCTCGTCGTCGAAGAGAAATTCCGCGAGCGCCCGTGCAAGTTCTGTTTTGCCGACACCGGTGGGACCGAGAAAAATGAACGACCCGATGGGACGCTTGGAGTCCGAGAGACCGGCGCGGCTACGGCGGACAGCGTTCGCTACACGGGCGAGAGCATCCTCCTGCCCGAAGACGCGCTGGCGGAGACGCTCCTCCATGTGGACGAGCTTCTGGGCTTCACCTTCGAGCAGACGGCCCACCGGAATGCCAGTCCATTTGCTGACCAGCTTGGCGATGTCCTCCTCGTCGACTTCCTCTTTGAGCATGCGCGCGTCTTTTTGCAGTACCGCGAACCGCGCCTGAGCCTGCTGGGCTTCGCGCTCTAATTGGGCGATTTTGCCGTAGCGAATTTCGGCAACCTTTGCAAGCTCACCGGCTCGCTCGTGGCGCTCCGCTTCGGCTTTCAATAGCTCAATCTGCTCTTTGAGTTTCCGAATCTTTGCGATGGCCTCTTTCTCGGCCTGCCAGCGGGCCTTGCGCGCACCGGAATCCTCGCGCAACTTGGCGAGTTCTTTCTCAATCTGCGCGCGCCTCTCAATGGAGTGGGCATCCGTCTCCTTCAACAAAGCCTGTCGCTCGATTTCGAGTTGCAGGATGCGCCGCTCGATTTCGTCAATTTCCGTCGGCAGGGAATCGATTTGCATGCGCAGGCTGGCGGCGGCTTCATCAATGAGGTCAATGGCCTTGTCCGGGAGAAAACGATCCGAAATGTATCGATGAGACAGCGTTGCAGCAGCGAGAATGGCGGCGTCCTTGATCCGCACGCCGTGGTGGACTTCATAGCGGTCCTTCAAGCCACGAAGAATGGCGATGGTGTCTTCCACGGAAGGCTCGCTAATCAGCACGGGCTGAAAACGGCGCTCGAGCGCGGGATCTTTCTCAATGTACTTCTTGTATTCGTTGAGCGTGGTGGCCCCAATGGCGCGCAATTCACCACGCGCCAGGGCCGGCTTCAGCATGTTGGAAGCATCCATCGAGCCTTCGGCCGCGCCGGCTCCGACCAGCGTATGAAGTTCGTCAATGAACAGGATGATTTGCCCTTCCGCTTCGGAAATTTCCTTGAGCACAGCCTTCAAACGATCCTCGAACTCGCCACGGTACTTTGCCCCGGCTACGAGCGCTGCAAGATCCAGAGCGACCAGCCGCTTGGTCTTCAGGACGTCCGGCACGTCACCGGAAACTATGCGTTGCGCAAGTCCTTCGACGATGGCCGTTTTGCCCACCCCAGGTTCCCCGATGAGAACGGGGTTGTTCTTCGTGCGGCGCGCCAGAATTTGCATGACACGGCGGATCTCTTCGTCGCGGCCGATGACGGGGTCGAGCTTGGAACGGCGGGCGAGGTCGGTCAAATCTCGAGCGTACTTTTCGAGTGCAGCGTAGGTCGTTTCCGGATTTTGCGAAGTCACGCGCTGGCTGCCCCGCACACCCGCTAGAGCCTGGAGAATTGCTTCGTGTGACGCGCCTTGCTTCTTGAGCAGCTTTCCGGCTGGATCGCTGTCCGCTCCCGCAATGGCAAGGAACAGATGCTCCGTGGAAACGTACTCGTCCTTGAATTTCGTCGCTTCATCGAAGGACTTTTCGAGGACGTTGTTTAATGCGCGGCCAAGATGCTGCTGAGCGAAACCCTGCACCTTCGGCAAGCGGCCGATTTCCCGTTCGACGTCTTGAGTGAGAAACTCTGTGCGAATGCCTAAACGGGCCAGAAGAGGGGGCACGACGCCATCGGGCTGCGCAGTAAGTGCAGCGAGCAAATGCAGAGGCTCCACGGCCTGGTTCTCGTGACGCGCCGCAATCTCTTGAGACTCTTGAAGCGCCTCCTGCGCCTTCACGGTCATTTTGTCGAATCGCAACATGGTTCCCTCTCTTGAGGAAGTCCCAGTGAAAAGGGGCCGGCACGTGGGCCAGCCCCTCTATGCTATCCCACGACGGCAATAGCCGCTTGGTCCATTCGCGAGATTACTTGCTGGCCGCACCAGCCTTGGCCGATCCCTCGACCTGAACCTTGATCTGCTTCGGCTTGGCTTCCTCACGCTTCGGAATGCTGAGCGTCAGGACGCCATCCTTGTAGTCGGCCTTGATCGCCTCGGTATTCACAGTGTTCGCCAGCGAGAAGCTGCGGCTGAAGGAACCATAGGAACGCTCGACGCGCAGGTAGTTGTCCTCGTTCACCTTCTTCTCGAACTTGCGCTCACCGCGAATGGTGAGGATGTTGTTCTCGACGCGAACGTCGAGCTCTTCCGGCTTCACGTCTGGAAGATCCGCCTTGACCACCAACTCGTGCTCAGTCTCGTAGATGTCAACGGCTGGGGCCCAGGCGGTCAAATTGGCCTCACCGGAGCGGTCAAAGGTCTCGTTGAAGAGACGATTGATCTGCTCTTGAAGCGAAGTTACGCCGCGAAAGGGTTCAAAGCGAGTAAGTGTAGCTTTCATGGATTAACCTCCCCATGTAACACATACAGAATCATAAAATATGAGTGTCTTACTGTCAATAGAAAAATGAGGTGGGGCATAGATGTGTTAAGACATTATAAATCAATTGGATACAATTCGTTGATTTCTATTCCATTCCTGTTCCGGTCGAGTATCCTCCGACAGAATAGGGAAACACGGCACAATGCTTCTTGCTTTGTTATAGTTGGCGACAATGCGAGTCGAAGAGCTCGATTACAAATTGCCGAGCGTGTTGATTGCCCAACGCCCCTTGAGCGAGCGCGACGCTTCGAGGATGTTGTTGCTGGACCGGCAGGCTGGACTCTGGGGGGACCATCAATTTAGGGAGTTGCCAGAGCTTCTTCGTGGGGATGAATTGCTTGTATTCAACAATGCGAGGGTGTTGCCGGCGAGGCTTTTTGGCCGCCGCCTCGGAGTACATTCTCAGCGCCCTTCGCGCAAGACAAAGCGGGAGAATTTGACGGGAACGGTCGAAGTGCTTCTGACACGGGCTTTTGGGGAGGACTGCTGGGAAACCCTTGTGCGTCCGGGGCGAAAGATGCATGTAGGGGAACGAGTTCTTTTTGGAAACGGCGAATTGGAGGGAGAAATTCTGTCGCGTGGAGAGTTGGGCCTGCGCAAGTTCCGGTTTCGCAGCAGCAATGAGTTGAGCATCGAGGCGAACATTGAAAAGTTGGGCCATGTGCCACTGCCTCCATATATAGATCGTCCGGATGAGGAGTCTGACCGCGAACGCTATCAAACGATCTACGCCAGCCGGCCAGGAGCAGTGGCCGCTCCGACGGCCGGGCTCCATTTCACGCCGAAAATCCTCGAACGGATCCGACAGCGTGGCTGCGAGACTTGTGAGGTCACGTTGAATGTCGGCCTGGGAACCTTCCAGCCCGTCCACACGGAGATGCTGGAGGAACACAAGATTCATTCCGAGTCATATGAAATCAGCGGGGAAGCCGCGGAAAGAATTCTGAGAGCGAAGAGGGAAAAGCGGCCGGTTCTGTCTGTAGGTACGACCGTGGTCCGGACGCTGGAAGATGCAGCAGCCCGTTCCGCGAACACGAGAAGCGGCGGGCTGCTTCGGAGTGGCCACGGAGAAGCGCAATTGTTCATCGTCCCGGGATACAAGTTTCAGATCGTCGATATGCTTCTTACGAATTTTCACTTGCCGAAATCGACGTTGCTGGCGTTGGTCGCGTCGTTTGCGGGCAAAGAGAAAATTCTGGCGGCGTACGCTCACGCGGTGGAAGCGCGCTACCGGTTTTACAGCTATGGAGATTGCATCTTGATCCGTTAGCGAAGGTCCTGCGTGTTTTGACAAATGATCTCAAGGGCTGTTTGCAGCGATCTTCCAGGGAGAAATACCGGCGTGTCGTGGTCGGTTTAGTTGGAACGGAACTACTTGCGCCGTGACTGAAAGATAGTGGTCCAGGAGCTTCTGCGAAAGTAAGAGGTGAGTGCGGCCAGTTTTTCGCTGACAGCAAGAGCCGGAAATTGCCACTTCAGTAGTTCGCAGGAGAAGAAAAGGAGGTGGGAGGCTGGAAAAAGGAAGAGCCCCCCTCGAAATTGGTGGTCAACGTACACGGAGATTCCTCTCTTCAGGACAGTTCGAAAACGCTTTTCTTCCCCTGAAAGCGGAGCTCGAAGAGTTTGCCATCGGCAGTGGAGAGAATTTCGGTGTACTCCGACTTCCTGTCCCGGTCTTCCCAGCGGCCGTCGGCTTCAGCAACGAGCTTCTTGCCGTTGAAGATGGTCAGATGGTTGCCATCGATGAGGAAGCGGTAGTCACCCGCCTTTACGTCGGTCTGCCCCACCTTGACGGCGTGGGATAGTGCGATGCTGGTGGCCATGGGTTTCGCGAACACTGGTACCGCGATGGCGAATGCGCCAAGGAGAACAAGATTCGCGAGGAGCGATTTGCTTTTCATGACAGATTTGTTCCTTTCCACGTTCGAGTCAACCGGAAGCTAGTTGCGGGGAAGGAAGAGTTGACACGCCAGCGGAGGAGGAGTAGCCTCTCGAGCGAGACACCTCCTTGTCCTGGTCCAAGAGCCGGAACAACTGTGTGTCAATAAGCCCCGCGGCTGCCACCGCGGGGTTTTTCTTTACGACTCCACCTTCCTGCTACAGCCAGCATCTCGGCCGCACTCCTATAGACGAAGGACTCCCTGCAGATGTTTCGCGGCTTAACACAAAAATCTTAGAGTCATTTTGGCCTGTTTTCAGGGGCGTTCTCGAGAACGGGTTCTCAGAGAGGTCTAAAGGAATGTTCACTTTGCGTTGTGCATCCCTTCGCCTGTTCATCTATACTCATTGGCGCGGTCCGGAAGCAGGATGCGAACCTTAGTTCTTAGCGATCTCCATGCCAATTTGACAGCTCTCCAATCCTCCCTCCAAGCAGTGGAGGGAAAGTGGGATCGCGTGGTGTGCCTCGGGGATGTGGTGGGTTACGGACCCGACCCAAACGAGGTAGCGGATTGTGTACGGCAGATGGGGGCCGTGACCATTCGCGGCAATCACGACAAGGCGGTCGCCGAACTCATGCCCATTGACGACTTCAATCCCGTTGCAAAGACGGCAGTGGAATGGACACGGAAGCAACTATCCAATCAGAACCTAGATTGGTTGGCGGCTTTGCCCCAGGGCCCGCTTGAAGCGGAAGGTCTGGTACTCGTGCATGGAGCATTTCAGGACGAGGATGAATATGTGTTCACGCCCTCGCAGGCGCTTGAAGGACTGCTCGATTCCACGACGCAAGTGACGTTTTATGGGCACACGCATCATCAAGGCGGATTTGCGTATCAGGAATCGGAATTAGAAGTGCTGCAGTTGCGTCCACGCAACAGCGAGATGCATTCCGCGCTACGAATCGAGGCCGACAAGCGTTACCTGTTGAATCCCGGTTCTGTAGGGCAGCCGCGGGACGGCGATCCGCGTGCCGGTCTCGCGATCGCCGATCTGGAACACAATGCAATAGAATTCTGGCGAGTCCCGTATGAAATTGAGCAGGTACAGGAGCGCATGCGGGCCGCGCGGTTGCCGGAACCCCTTGCCTACCGGCTCTTGTTGGGACGCTGAGCAGGCCGAATCGCGGAATTTCGTATGCAAGAGACACTTCACAATCCGGAAACAACACAAGGAAGGCCGAAGAGATCCCCGATAACCATTCCGGTAGCCACAGTGGCAATCTTGGCGCTTGTGGCGATCGTTTGGTTACTATTTCAACCGTCGCAGAGCCGAAGAAGTTCCCCAGCCTTGGACGCCGCAAAATTGAAGATGAGCGCGGCGGAACAGGAGTACAAGAAAAAGATCGAAGTTGGGAACCTGGCCCTCAGTCGGGCTGAGAATTTCTTGCACCAGGAAGTGACCATCCTGAATGGCGAAGTGTTTAACGAAGGGGCGGAACCTGTGTCGGATTTGCTTCTCACCACCATCTTTTCCGACGATATGAATCAAATTGTGTTGAGGGAGACGCGCGGCGTCCTTGGAACACCGGAGCGATCTTTGGCGGCGGGCGAGCGCCGTGCGTTTGAGATCTCCTTCGATTACGTGCCGAACTCGTGGAACATGCAGAGCCCTGTGGTGCGCGTCGAGTATTTGCATCTCCCTGCCCACAAATAGCGAATTATTTATCATATAGATAGTTTATAATGACGGTATGGACCTTGCGGAAAAGCTGCGCGCAAGCCTGCAGGATTTCCTTGCTTCAGCCAGCATCGAGATTCGCGAATCCGGTGGACGCCTGACGCCAGCCAAGCCCTTTTTTTGGGAGGTGCGCGGCGAGGCAAGCAAGCCTCTCCTGCATGTTTGGGCAGAAAACTGCAACGTCACCCGTCGTGTAATTTCTATCGCGGACCAGAGCCAGGAACACATTCTTCTGGCCGTCGATCGGTTTGGAAGATCGCGGCCCGAACGGCTGGAAATTGTGCGATTAGACTTCGAGCGGCCCGCGAAGGAAATCTCCCGTGAAGATTACTGTGGACGGCTCCGCCGAATCCTTGCGGAGCAATTCCCCGACGAGACCGTCGAGAGGTTGTCCATTGCCGCCGACCTCGAGCATTCCCTTTCTTGCGTCTATGCACGCGGAATTTCACGCAAGGGCGCGATGCGTTGTGTCTTTCTGGCAGTGCCGGAGGGAGAAACGCAGGACGCCATTGAAAGCAGCCTGACCTATGCGCTTCTGTGGCTGGAACGCGCCCGACAAACGGGGGGCCGCAAGAATCTGTCGTCTCTCCGGTTGATTCTGCCAAAGGGCAAGGCCGGCTCGCTGTCGCACCGGCTGGCGGCGCTGAATCCTCGATTTGCGGTGCAAGTTTTTGAATTGAACCCGCTGGATGAACGCATCGAACGCATAGACCTTTGCAGCAACGGCAACGTGAGCAGCTGGTTGGTTCCGCACCGCGAATCGGAACTGTTGAAAAGCCGCGCGCAGGAGGCGCTGGCGCCGGTGGCCGCCCTGGCACCTGAAGCCATCACTGCCCATGTGATTCCACAAGAGCAAGAGGTGGTGCTGCATTTCCGCGGGCTACCGTTCGCCAAGTGGAAGGACCAGCGTGTTTATTTCAGCCATGACGCAGTATGGGAAGAATTAAACAGCAAAAGCGAAACCGGGCTGAAACAACTGGTAATGAACCTTCGAAAATTCCGCAATCCGCAGATGGCTAATACTCGCCATGCGCTGTATCGCGCACAGGCGGAGCGTTGGCTGCAATCGCTTGTGGCAAAAGAGGTGAGCCGCCTGGATATTGCTTTGGACCCCAACCACGTTTACGAACAAGTGTTTGCCCAATCGGGCAGGCAGCACGGGGTCTTGGATCTATTGGCAGTGACACGAACGAAGAGGCTGGCGATCTTGGAATTGAAGGCCTCGGAAGATCCGGACCTACCCCTTCAGGCCGCGGACTATTGGGTGAGAATCCGGCGGCATCACGCACTGGGAGACTTGGCGCGCTATGGTTACTTCCCCGGGATAGAGCTCCAGGTTGCGCCTCCGATCGTTTACCTGGTGGCTCCTGCGTTACGATTCCACCCGACCACAGGGGCTATCCTGCAATATCTCTCTCCCGAAATGGAAATTGTCCGCGTGGGGCTGGCGGAGAACTGGCGGCGCGGATTGCGCGTGATGCTGCGCCAGTAGTTTGAGCTGCAAAGTGCCTCCGAGAGCTAATTTGAACAACCTTGCCTTCCCCGGAATTCAGGATAGAATCTAGCGCATCTTTGCGTCAGGGCAGGTTCGTGTGAACTTTTCGGTGAATGTGCGGCAAGCAGAGGGAGTCTCTCTCGTTGATGTGACCGGGCGGTTGACCTCGTTTGAGGCCAAGGCCTTTCGGGACATGATCTCCAGTTTGCTGAAGCAGGGGCACACTAACGTTGTGCTGAATCTTACGGGGCTCGATTATCTCGATAGCTCCGGCATAGGGGAGTTGGTGCGGAACTACATGAGCGTCGTGAAAAAAGGCGGCGCAATGAAAGTCGTGGGACTTGCTCCCAAGGTCGAAGAGATCCTGAAAGTCACTCAGCTCTACCAGGTCTTTCCGGAATTTCCAGACGAAGCGTCGGCTCTGCAGAGCTTTCCTTTGACGTCACGAAACTCCCCGGTCTAAGTATTCTCTTCAGGTCGCGTTTTCTTCTTGGCCGGCCGACTCTCCACGTACGTCGATGCTTCCTCGCGAGTGTACAATAGCCTGCAGATTTGGCTTTGAAGTCGAACGTTAACCCCAGGTCATCTTGCGCCGGGCCTGTGCATTTTGAGGAGGCCGACATGCGCCTGTTCCTAGTTGCATTCCTTTGTGTCTCGTTAGCCGCTATCACTGCCTTTTCTCGGGAGATCCCCATGGTGTCCACGACGACTGATGAACAAACCCTTCCGTGGATGAAGGATTCAGCCGAAAAGATGAAGAAAGAACTGATTGCCAAACATGGCGAGGGCGCGCGCGCGCGCCTCGAGCGCGGCTTGCGCCAGGTCGGGCAATTCTGGCGCGCCGAAGATGGTGAAGCAGCGGTATTTGAAGACTTTGTGCGTGTCAATTTTGCGGGAGATCAAGTCACGCTGGATACGATGTTCAATCGCTTCGAGAACCTTCTGGAAAAACTTTCCGGCCACCTGCACGAAATCAATCGTGAGTTTCGCCAGCAGTCGGATCTTGATAAGGGGCCCATACTTTCATTTGACGAGGTGTTCGCCGGCTACGACCCCGGTGCGCACGTGCTGGACGATTTCTTCCACAACAAACTGGCCTTCGTGGTGCTGCTGAACTTTCCACTTACTACGCTCGAGGAACGGATTACGGAAGGGCCCCAGTGGAGTCGGCGTCAATGGGCCGAGGGGCGATTGGCGCAGGGATTTTCCAAAAGAGTTCCGGCAGAGGTGAACCTCGAGCTGGCACGGGCCGCTTCCGAGTCCGACGCATACATCGCGCAGTACAACATCTGGATGTATCACCTGATTGACCCGGGCGGGCAGCGGCTTTTTCCGCCCAAGCTACGCCTTTTGAGCCACTGGAATTTGCGTGACGAAATCAAGGCAGACTACGCCGATAAAGAGCGCGGCTTAGCCAAACAGCGCTCTCTCCAACAGGTGATGGAGCGCATCATTACGCAGACGATTCCGCAAGTGGTGGTGAACAACCCCGCTGTCGATTGGAATCCGTGGACGAATGAGGTCAAAATTGCAACCGAACACGACAGCGATTCGGGCAACACACAGTACGGTAATCTCACGAACGCGCCGGAACCCGCAACGCGTTACGCGATGCTCTTGAAGACTTACCAGGCTGCAAGGAAAGTGGATCCGTATTCACCCACAGCGCCAACGCTGATGGCTCGGCGGTTCGACGAGGACCGCGAAGTTCCGGAGCAGCGCGTGAAGGCGATGCTCGAACAAGTGGTGACCTCGCCGTTGGTGCCGAAGGTTGCCAAGCTGATTGAAACACGATTAGGGCGCCCGCTTGAGCCGTTTGACATCTGGTACGACGGATTCCGGGCGCGCGGCGCCTACACCGAAGCGCAATTGGACGCCATCGTCTCTAAGAAGTATCCGACCGCGGAAGCATACCGGCAGGACATTCCAGACATTCTGATGAAGCTCGGCTTCACTCCAGAGAAAGCGAATTACCTGGCAGGTATGATCGTGGTGGACCCTGCACGAGGGTCCGGTCACGCAATGGGCGCGGAGATGAGAGGAGAGAAAGCGCACCTGCGCACGCGCGTCGAAGCAATGGGGATGAATTACAAGGGCTTCAACATCGCCGTCCACGAAATGGGACACAACGTGGAACAGACTTTCTCTTTAAACGAAGTGGATCACACGCTGCTCGAGGGTGTACCCAATACAGCCTTCACCGAGGCCTTGGCGATGGTGCTCCAGGGGCATGACTTGGAGGTGCTGGGACTCTCGGCGCCGGACGCGCGCAGCGAAGCGCTCCGGACGCTGAATGACTTCTGGAATACTTACGAGATAAGCGGTGTGGCGCTCGTGGACATGGCCGTGTGGCACTGGATGTACGACCATCCGAAGGCGAAGCCCGAAGAGTTGCGAGATGCAACGGTCAGCATCGCGAAGGACATCTGGAACCGTTACTATGCTCCGGAATTCGGGAAAAGAGATGTGCTCCTGCTTGCAATCTATTCCCATATGATCGATTCGTTTCTGTACCTCCCGGATTACCCGATCGGGCATCTGATCGCGTTTCAGGTTGAAGAAAAGATGAAGCAGGCCGGAGCCATCGGTCCGGAGTTCGAGCGTATGGCAAAGATGGGCAGGGTGACGCCGGATATGTGGATGATCAACGCCACGGGAAAGCCAGTGGGGGCGGAATCGCTACTGGCAGCAGCCGAGAAGGCCTACGCACAAGTGAGCCCTCAGAAGTAGAACCGCTCACCAATTGCAAGCTTGCAGGTGCGCGGACTCCACCAAATATCGCGTCGAAAGAGGCAGACGGAAGAACCGGGCCTAAAAGGAGAGAAGCAGCTAGGGTGTGAACCCTAGCTGCCTCCCGGGGTGTGTCCTCGAAGTGGTTGTTACTCATTTAGATGCACTGCAGCCAAAAAGGTTTCCCAAAAGTGTGGTAAATCAATTGTCCGCTGTCAGATTGCTGTAACTCTCAATAAAACAAGTATTTGCGCCAGCGCTCATCGCGGTGGCCGATGAGCCGCATAAGCTGCCGCGAGGTATGCAGAGTGAAGGGCCGAGGCCGACGGGCGAGTTTGAGGCCGGCTTCTTCCGGGGTCCGGTCGCCCTTGGCGTTGTTGCAGCGATAGCAGCAGGCGACAAGGTTCTCCCAGGAGGAGCGGCCGCCTCGAGATCGCGGAACGACGTGGTCTAGGGTCAATTCCGAACTCGGAAAGATCTTCCCGCAGAACTGGCACGTATTCCGGTCACGCAACAGAATATTTTTGCGAGAAAGCGCCCGGCTCTGCTGCGGGATGTGGCGATAGGCCAACAGGCGAATCACGCTCGGAACCCGGTGAGAGTGCGCCGCCGAGTGGACTTCTGCATTGTGCAGTTCCTCGGCTTGGGCCACGCCTTTCAGGAGCAGAACCATGGCACGGCGCACGGCTGTCACATTAATTGGTTCGTACGTGGCGTTAAGGACGAGGACCGGTTCCTGCATCAAGGAAGTCCGGTGAGGAGAGAGAGGGGAGATCAGACGCGCAATGTTCCCCGAAGCGCTGGGCGCAAGGAACCCGCCCACTTCGGGGGAGTGTCGCCCCCGGGGGTCGACCGCCTCTGGTCGTCTTGCGCTCATCGCGCGGCCTTCAGACTACAAGTCTCCTGCGACGAAGCTTGCGGGATATCCAGCGCGGGCGATGGTAAGGCCCAGGACACATTTAGCTCCCGCTTCGCGCAAGGCGCGCGAACACGCGTCTAGCGTCGCTCCAGTCGTCATTACATCATCTAGCAGCAAGATTCGTAAATTGTCAACCCGACGGCCCTCCCGCATGGCAAAAGCGCCACGTACGGCTTCCCAACGTTCGTCGTGCCGGAGGAGGTGCTTTTCCGGACGCGGCCGGGAACGAACCAGCAGCACAGCCCGGTAGGGGAGGCGAAGACGCCTTGCGAGCGGACGTCCAAACAAATCCACCTGGTTGAAACCCCGCTCCCGGGCACGTTGGCGATGAAGTGGCACCGGCACAATGACGTCAGCCGCCATGCGTCCGGCCTCGTTCTGGACTACTTCCGCAAGACGGCCCGCGAACCAGGTGCCTAGCGGCTCGATCTGCTCGTGCTTCAAGAGGACGATGGCTTGGGCAAGGGTGCCTTCGTAGAGTCCGTAACTCCGCGCCAAATCGAAGCCAAACCGGCGCTGCTGGCATTCGGCGCACAACGAGATTTCCTTGGGAAATTCCGGGTCAAAAATCGCGGGTTTGCCGCAAAGGCCGCAATTGCCCGGCGGCAATTTCTGAAAAGTGGAAATGCACTCTTCGCAGAGGGGCAAGCGGCTGGCGGACGTGAGAAGTCGGTCGCAGAGGCGACACCCCGCAGGGAAGAGAACGCTGGTGAGGGACCCGGAGAGACTATTCAACCAGCGGAAGATCGGTCCGATAGACAGTTGAGCAGGCATGGCACGAGCCGACAAGGCAACCATGCCTATTATACTGTGGTTAGCTTCTTGACTGATAACTGAATGCTGGTTGGGACTAGATCAGGCCCTGTTCCATTTTTTCTTGGCAGGCAATGCAATGCTTGGCCCAAGGCACCGCCTCCAGGCGTTTCTGCTGCATCTCCTCGTGGCAGATGGCGCACTGGCCGAACTCATTATTCCGGATGCGCTTGAGAGCCTCGTCGATCAAACCGAGCATGTTGCGGTCCGTACTGGTCTGGCCAAACAAAAATTCCTTCGTGTACGAGTTGGCGGCCTTGTCCGCGAGATCCACCGTGGGGTCGTCGTCAGCCTGACGGCCTTCTTCCTCGGTCCGGGTGATGGTCTTTACGAGCTCGTCGCGGCGCGTTAATAGCCTCTTCTTGTAGTATTCCAGACGTTTCTTGTCCATGTGTATCCTCCCCCTGATGGCTCCAGGGGGCCACCTAAAAACTACGTAGTGTAGCTGGCATTCTGTGGGGTGTCAAGGCAAGCGGGTCGGCAGTTTCCAAAATTGTATTCCGTATCGCTCCTGATCTGCAGCTAACTCGTTCAACAACAGAAATAGGCCACCGATAATCAGTTTCGGCCAGTTGGCAGGACTATAAAGTGAGAATGTAACCGTGCTCCATGTTGAGAGGAGCTGTATAAAGCGCGCAAAATGAATGCGCGTGAGTGTGCAGGTTTACCAAAAGGCGTTCTGTGACCTTCATCACAATGTTCACCTCCCCCCCCATGAGATAGTTCCGTTAGGTTAAGTTAGGTTGCGACGGATAGAGGATTCTGGACCTTCACCGCGAATCTATCCCATCAGAAAGGAGGAGTGCATGTTGAAGAAGAGCATGATCCTGCTGGGATCATTAGTGGTGGCCGCGAGCCTGTGCCTGGCTCAGGACAAGGCCGAACAGAAACCCGTAGTCAAGCAGACGCCGATCAAGCAGACGAGCGCGGCATCGGGTAAAGAGATGTACGCGCAGTATTGCGCCCCCTGCCATGGCACTGATGGTAAGGGAGGCGGTCCGGCTGCGCCTGCGATGAAAGCGCCGCCTTCAGACTTGACGCAACTCACCAAGAAGCACGACGGGAAATTCCCGGCCAATTACCTTGCCGGAGTGTTGAAGTTCGGAAGCAGTCTGAGTGCCCACGGCTCGGCGGAAATGCCGGTATGGGGGCCGCTGTTTCAATCGTTGGATAAGTTCCACGACACGGCGGTTCAGCAACGCATAAGCAATCTGGTGGGTTACATCGAATCGATGCAGGCGAAGTAGGCGAATCGGCTGAAACTCAACTCTGAAGCAGGAAGCGCGCGCTTCCTGCTTTTTTTTGGGCGGCAATTGAGCGTCCCCAATCAGGTATTTGACTTAGGGCTCATATGGAATACAGTGAAAACGGATGCGGTTAATGAGCGTGTTCCAATGGGGTTCTGATTCCCGGCCGGTGCTGTGCTGGTCAAGCGCTCTGTCCAGTGGATTCCGTGAAAGGGGCAACCATGCAATTGAGAATAATGAGATTCTTGGCGATAGCCGTCAGCCTTTTCTTTGTGTTTGCGCAGTGGGCAGGTGCCGAGGCTACAAGGTTTGACAAAGTGGAATACCTGCCGCCCAAGGTCGAAGGGCAGAAGAGAGCTGGCGAGCCCGTCAAGGGGCACATCAGCTTTGACAAAGAGAAGAAAGTCATCGAATTTCAGGACGACAAGAATCAAACCGTAGTCAGTGTTCCCTATGACAAGATCAAGAACATGTTGTACGAGAGGACTTCCAAGCCTCGCTATGCAGAGGCCATCCTGATTTCTCCCTTCTTTCTGTTCGCAAAATCGAAGAAGCACTTTCTGACCATTCAGTACGCGGATGACACTGGGGCGGGAAGGTTCTGTATGCTCCATCTGGACAAGGGGAATGCCCGCGACATCGTGAACACGGCGGAAGCGGATACGGGGAAGAGCGTCGAACGTTCCGAAGAACGATAGGACGGAGAATTCGGTCCGGATCCGTGCGCGCAGTTCGTGACTCCGGTTATGGCGTTGCGCATGGGCACGAAATGCAACAACAGGCAGGTCACTCGGGGAAAAACTCCTCGTGAATCTTCCCTAGAAGACCAACCAGAAGCGCAAGTTTTGAGATACTGCCGCGCGAGTTGCACCGCACGGTGCGTCCCGCAGCTTCGCGACCCTGGGAATTGCAGTTTCCTCAAACACGCGAATAGGATGAAGTAAATCGATTTACAGTATCAAGGTGCTTCCAAGAATGTGAACTCGTACGCCTTCTCGTTCCGGCCAGGAACCGTTTTGCACGCCATCCACAGGGGTGTGGAAAGTGTTGAAAAAAAGTCGTTCCCGCCGCTTGACATCCCCCCGGGATGTAGTATGATGACAAATGGTTCGGCACCACCCAGAAGTGTCGGATCGTGCAGGGGATTCACAGTCGGGTCTGAAGTCATCCAAGGAACAGATCCTATAGTGAGGCGCCTTATTAGCACAGGGTAGAAACGTTGAGCATCGCGCGGAATCCGGAATTGTTCCGGATTGTGCCCGGCGCTCGGCGCCGGGTTTCGTATTTTACGGGGTCTTTTTGGCGTTCATTCGCTACAAGAGATTCCAGGTCCTCCGGAAGGAGGACGCTCCGATGCAAATCGGGGCCCCTGAGGGAATCAGGGCCAACGTTCTTTGACAACAGTAAGGCTGGCAAGTTCACGCCGACAACTCTGGGCCGATTACGGTCTGCCCGGAGGAGTGATGGTGTGGATTATTACAAGTTCTGCTCGAGTAGTTGAGCAGTACTGTGGATTTACAAGGCGAACTCAGTCAAGCACTCGAAGAACGCAGCGTCGATAGTGCGGCGCCGAGCAATCGGCAACGCAATAAGGGAGCTGCAAGAAACGGGGCGTACGAGCCGGCAGAAAGCTGCGGAATAGCCACCGCGGCGAGCGACGAAACGCGCAAGCGATTCGAAGCACCCTGGAAGACGACGTATTGAGTGAGTTTTATGATTAAGCTACTAAGGGCGTACGGTGGATGCCTTGGCGCTAGAAGGCGATGAAGGACGTGGCAAGCTGCGAAAAGCCTCGGGGAGCCGCAAGCAGGCTTTGATCCGGGGATGTCCGAATGGGGAAACCCAGCGGGATGAACTCCCGTTACAGCCGGCTGAATACATAGGCTGGTATGAGCTAACTCAGGGAAGTGAACCATCTCAGTACCTGAAGGAAAATAAATCACAGAGATTCCGAAAGTAGCGGCGAGCGAAATCGGAAGAGCCCAAACCCAGGTGTTTACACCTGGGGGTTGTAGGACCGCATAAGTAGAGTTACCAAACCGGATACTACGCGAACCTGCTGGAAAGCGGGGCCAAAGAGTGTGACAGTCACGTAGCGGAAAGTAGACCGGACTCGAAGCGGCATCCTGAGTACTACGAGACACGAGAAATCTCGTGGGAAACTGGGGAGACCACTCTCCAAGGCTAAATACTCTCTAGCGACCGATAGTGAACCAGTACCGTGAGGGAAAGGCGAAAAGCACCCCTGCGAGGGGAGT